>Ga0209514_10008839_pt1 | contig 11304 bp, 10 predicted proteins | sample Subgrocontami58m_FD_187452 | JGI IMG/M metagenome (GOLD analysis project Ga0209514, IMG submission 187452) | Subsurface groundwater microbial communities from S. Glens Falls, New York, USA - GMW37 contaminated, 5.8 m (SPAdes) (version 3) | ecosystem: Environmental > Aquatic > Deep subsurface >...
TTCATTTGTCCCAGCATCTTCAAAAATCCCATCCAATAAAACGCTCATATATAAACCACTCCCGCCGACAAAAATAGGAATTTTATTTTTCTTGTGAATAACGGCGACTGCCTTCAAAGCTTTCTTTCTAAAATCCGCGACATTAAAATCTTTTTGGGCAGAAATTGTGCCGATGAGATAGTGAGGAATCGCGCGTTGAATTTCCGGCGAGGGTTTATTATTAATGATGGAGACTTCTCTATAAACCTGCATGGCGTCGCAGGAAATGATTTCGCCTTTGAGGCGTTTGACCAGTTCAAAGGCGACGGCGGATTTTCCAACACCGGTGGGCCCAACGATAAAAATAATTTTTTTAAACGCCATTAAGGATAAATACTGGCAGGATAACCTAGTTGGGCAAGTTTGGTTTGCAATTTTTGCGCTTCATCCAAAACGGTGAGCATGCCGATGCGCACGCGGTAGAATTTTCTTTGCGCCCTGTCGGTTGTTTCAACAATGTAGGCGTATTCGCCCTTTTCTTTTAATTCACCGATAAGTTTCTCAGCGCGCGCCTGCTCCAAGAATGCGCCAACCTGAACGGCAAAATATTGCTTTTCTTCCAACAGTTGTTTAGCCGTGAAGGCTTCAAGGCTGTCGGGAAAATCGCTGAGAATCTGAAATAAGTAATTTTTAGCCGGCAGCCACTGGGCAAGTTTCAAATTGGCGCGCGCCAACTTTAAGTAAATCAGGCTTAAGAATTCCGAACGCGGGCTTTTAGCAAGCAGTTCTTCGGCTATTTTTAAAGCGGCGGCATATTTTCCGTCCATGTAGAGCGAATCAATATATCCCAAATAGGCCTTGTCGCGAAGGCTGTCCTGAGGAAACCCGCTAATGAGCAAATTAAACGTGCCACGAGCCTCTTCAAAGCGCTCCAACCGAAGCTCGCTTAATCCCTGAAAATAAAGCGCCTCATCCAAATCTGCCTTAACGGGCTTTGTGGTAATAAAATCTTTAGCCAGCTTTTCAGCCTTGGAATAATTTTCTTCGATAACGGCCGTTTCGACCGCTTTGAGGGCTTCATTGGTAAAGCCGCATAGAAAACAATAAAACCCCAGCGTAACAAATAAATATCCGGCTTTTCTCATGCCCCCTGACCCTAACTTTCTATGCCCGCCGCTTTTATGTTCGCGCTTTTTTTGCCGATTAGCTTTCCAATGCTTTCTTCAAATCAGCAATCAAATCCTTGGCGTTTTCAATACCGGCGGAAACTCGAATCGTTTCTTTTGTCATCCCCGAGGCCAAAAGCGCCTTTTCTCCCATTGAGGCATGGCTCATCAGCCACGGATTTTCAATAAGGGATTCCACGCCGCCCAAGGATTCCGCAAGTGAAAAATACTTGAGGCTTTTAAAAAATTTATCCAGCGAAACTTTTGAAGTATCCAATTCAAAGGCGAGCATTCCGCCGAAACCCCTCATTTGTTTCTTAATGAGTGTTTGCTGCGGATGGCTTTTAAGCCCGGGATAATAAACCTTTTTGACCCGCGGATGTTTTTCCAAGAATTTGGCAATCGAAAGCGCGTTGGCTTGATGCGCCTCCATGCGGCAGCTTAACGTTTTTACCCCGCGCAAAACCAGCCACGCGTCAAACGGCGCCTGCGAAACGCCCAAGGCGTTCACCAGATAGCGCATCTTTTCTTCCGTGGATTTTTCGCGGTAAACAATCGCGCCGCCCACCACGTCGCTGTGGCCGTTAATATATTTTGTCGTCGAATGGACGATAATATCAGCCCCAAATTCAAAAGGCCTTTGAAAATACGGCGACAGAAACGTGTTGTCCACAACCGTTAAGATCTTTTTTTGCCTGGCGATTTTAATAACCGCGTCCATGTCGATGATATTCAAAAGCGGATTGGACGGGGTTTCAATCCAAATCATTTTTGTTTTCGGTTTGAGCGCCTTTTTAACAGCGCTTAAATCACGCATATTGACAAAGGAAAAAGAAATACCCATCTTCGAAAAGACATAATTGAAGACGCGGTAAGAACCGCCGTAAATATCATCGCCGGTAATGACGTGATCGCCGGGTTCAAGGAGAAATAACACGGCTGTTATCGCCGCCATGCCTGTCGCTGTAGCGGAAGCACCGATGCCGCCTTCGAGGGCGGCAATATTTTCTTCAAGCGCGCTGCGGGTTGGATTGCCGCTCCTGGTGTAATCATAGCCGCGGTTTTTACCAAGCGCGTCAAAGCGAAAGGTTGAGGTCGGATAAATCGGAGTAATCACCGAATTGTAGCTTTTATCCTTGTCAACACCGACGTAAACAGATTTTGTCTGGATTTCCATGCCTGATCCTTTGTCGTTTTTCAGTCGTTTTATTGATTGGGCTTCGATTGAACTGCTTCATTCTAAGCTAAAACGATACAGCCTTCAAGATTTCTTTTCGCTGCCTGCGCCGCCCGCGCCGCTTTTTTCCGCGCCTTCTTTGGAAGGAAGATTGCTGACAAAAACAAAGCCAAGAATTTTTTGGGCCTGCGGATCAAGTGTTTTCGAGGTCATTTTTTGTTTTTCTTCCGCCGTGCAATCATCTTCAAATTTTGCAACCAATTTCCATGATGGCTTGGAACGATTGTGAACTTTGGAAAGAAATTCCTGCCCCAGAAAGCAGCCTTTCGTAAAAGAAACAAATTCGCTCTCATCGACGTTGAGCAAAAAATCATTGTTGTACTCAATGCCTTGAACCGGAATATTATTTTGAAGCCGAAAAAGGGTAAAATCTTCTGCCGCCACGGTGTTTTCTAAATTTTCGCGCGTTAAAACAAGCTGGCCTTTGCGCTGAGGAATAACATGCGCATCTCCATTTTTTTTATACGTGCCATCCAAATCAAAATAAACTTTGCAATCTTGTCTTTCCACGATCGCTTTGCTCAACAAAATATATCTTTCCAAATGTTTCATGAGAGAATCCAAAACAATTTCTTCGACAACAATGAGATGGTTTTCACCGTCGATAGAAAGCTGGTCGAAGGTCGCGACGATTTTTCCGTGAAAATCAACGAAGGCGCTGCGCGGCCGGTCAAGGGCGTTAGAAGTAATTCCGTTTAAGAATTTGGCGGGATTATTGCTAATTTTGAGGGCAACTTTTTGTAATTTGTAAAAGCGCATCGACCAATTTACCAAGGGATTTCTTTTTTATCGCGGAAAAATTTTCCGCTTGTGGAACCGTCAGGCAAAGTCGTCAGCTACAAAGCGTCCTCTGCCACAACAACAATGCGATAATTAAGCTTCACAACGTTTTATTTATTTCCTTGCCGAGCTGTAATTATTTAAATCATAGGCGATTTCGGTTTTGGGCATGGGGTGTTTTTCAACCTTCACATTCCCTTTTTTGAAGAACTCCGTGGCAAGGGTATCGTGAAAATCGGAAAAAACGACAACACGCTTGATGCCGGCGGCAACGAGCGCCTTGGCGCAGGTGGTGCAGGCCATGGTCGTGACATACGCGGTTGCCCCTTCGACCGCGTGGCCGCGCTTGGCTGCCTGAATAAGCGCGTTCATTTCCGCGTGAACCGTACGCACACAGTGATTATCAATCACAAGACACCCGATATCTTCGCAATGTTCATCGCCGGGAATCGAACCGTTGTAACCGGTCGCGATCACATTTTTGTCTTTGACAAATACGCAGCCGCAATGCATCCGCGGGCACGTCGATCGCTCGGAGGCAAGCATAGCGAGTTTTAGAAAATATTCATCCCAATTTGGCCTTTTCGTCATATATCCCTTTCTCTAAAATTATCAATAAAGCGGTTGATAACACCAACAATTTACCAAACTACGCCCAACTTGCAAGCCTTATTGACTTCTGCTTAACCAACATTATGGTAGTCAATATTCCTGCCTCGCCTGCTCGGCAAGGCGGGTCGCTTTGTTTTCCTGGATTTAATGCAATTGGTTGTGCAAAGCTCAATAAGCTAAAACAGCTTTTACGCGATTAAGCATTCGCGAAACGCCTTCCCTAAAAACCTTCGGCTCACACAAAAGGCTTAAAACAATATACGGCTCGCTTTGAAAATCAAAAAAATATCCCGGATGGACGAATACATGCTCTTTTTCTAAAAACAAATTCACCCATTCGTCTTCAGTCAAATCATCCGGCAGGCGTAAAACCGCGTACCACCCGCCTTCAGCGCAAAGACTTTCGCAGCTATCTTCCTTTAATATGACTTCGTTGAGAAGAGCATAGTTTTCTTTCAAATGCCCCTTAATCTCCCTTTGAATTCCCGGTTGCAGCGAAAACCACGGCTTGAGCGCATGCTGGACGCTGCTGTTCACGGATAAATACGTGTCTAAAATAATTTCCAAACGGCCGGCGGCCTCTCGAATCAAATCCTCGGGGCCGCCGATCGTGCCCCATCCCAATTTCATTTGCGGCAATCCTAATGACTTCGAAGCGCCCGATAACGTGAATGTTAGAACTTCCTGATTGCCGACGAGGCTGACCTTGGGCGCCCTATCATCGAGCGCATAATCCCAAAAAACTTCGTCACAAATAATAGCCAGATGACGGTCCTTGCAAAGCCGGTTGATTCGCGCCAATTCATCCGCTTTGACAAAAGAGCCGGTGGGATTATTGGGGTTAACCAGAACGACGGCGCGCGTTTGGAGAGAAATGTTTTCTTCCAAACTTGCAAAATCAATCTCCCATCTGCCGTTATAACTGAGATTGTAATAATCAAGCGCGACATCGTTGATCTGAGCCAAATATTCAAACAAAGGATAACTGGGGCGGGGAACCAAAAGCCGGTCCTGCGGATTGCACAAAAGGCGCAACAAAAAAGAATATGATTCGGAGGTGCTCGTCGTTAAAAAAATATTCTCAGCGGAAACGTTAAAACCTTTTCTTTTGTAATTAACGCTGACGGCCTCGCGCGCTTCTTTAATTCCCATGGGAAACGGGTCATAGCGAAGGCCTTTCTTTTGAACAAGGGCCTTGAGGACTTTCTCCTGCGGGTATTTAAAGTGACAGCGGGTTGGATTAGACTCAGTTAAATCAATAATGCCGCGCTTTGTTTTTTGAAGCGCCTCCATGCGGGAAATAAAGGGGTTTGCTTCGCGCGGCCAACCGGTCCTTTGTGAAAACATCATACGTTAAAGGCGTCGTACATTTGACGCGCCTTATCCTCAAAATAGGCTTTGTCGGCGATAAGTTTTTCGTTATTGGAAACGCCGCTCACGCGAAAGTCCTTAACATTTTTTATGCCAATAAAAGAAAAAACACAGCGCAAATATGGAACGATAAAGTCCTGCGCTGACCCCGACGGATAATTCCATCCGCTGGTCATAATGATATAAACCGGGCGATCCGAAAGAAGCCCGAGGGAACTTCCGTCTTTTTCCATCTTCCAAAGCTTCCCCTCTTTTATGATGTAATCAAAAAAATCCTTGAGCGCCGCCGGAATGGAAAAGTTCCACACCGGCACCGGCAAAATAATATGACGGGCAGAAATAACCGCGCTAACCCACTCCTCGTTGGATTGATAATTAAAATAACCCTGGTTGGAATCGTAAAGACGAAGAGTGCGGGTCTTTCCTCCTAAATGGCCCGCCAATTGTATCGCTAAAGCGCCGCCTAAAGATTTTGCGATATCTTTAGGAGTAGAATGAACAATGAGATTCATAAGAAACTATCCGTTGTTTTTACTGATCCGGGTGATTTCGTGCTCTTTTTCCTGAAGTAGTTTGGCCACGCGGTCGTACTCGGCTTTGGCCACCCATGCGGTTTCATCATTTTTCTTGGCAAGTTCCGCGTTGATATTTTTCTGCTTGGCCAGCTCGTCTTTGTAGGCCTTCAGCTCCGCCTCTAACTGGGCAACCTTTAACGCGAGATTCCTTTTTTCCTGATTGGACTCATCCTGGCTTGCCTTAAATTCTTTAAGCTGCTGGTCCTGGCGCAGGCGCGTCGAATATTCCCTCTCAAAATCACCCTCACTTTTTAGCAGGCGGTTTTTAAGGTCGAGGATATCTTTGTCGCGTTTGCCGATGGCTTCCTCTTCTTTATTGAGCCACTCCTTTTCTTTGCTAAGCTTTTCTTCAAGGCCGGCTACTTTTTCTTTTTCTAGGGTGAATTCTTTAAGCGCTTTAGCCTCCTGGGCGCGCAGCGCCTCCATCTCGGCTTTTAACGTAGCAATGTGCTTCTCCAGTTTTGCTATTTTTTCCTCCCACTGGGAATTATCTATTTTTGGCTCCTGCGGTTTTTCTTTTTTACGTTTTATCCTGGAGGCTTCCTGTGGAAAGGCCAGGATAAAAATCAACAACGCGACGATAACAAAAACACTGCTAAGAAGAATAATATTAAACGCGGACATCCCTTGCTCCTTAAGTAAACTGTTTACGCTGAAATTCTAATTTCCAGGCAGGGGCGGCCCAAAGGGCCGCCCTTATCCGAAACGCATTCCATTCTAACAAAATCCCCTTGTTTTCAAAAAATTATTTTTTCCGCCGCTTTTCTATCCCTAAAGCCAAAGACAAGAACTTTTCCGCCTCATCAACCCGGCCCGATTTACGGTAAAAATTCACAAGGTTTAAATACGCGTTCAGCAAATCCGGCTCAAGCTCAACCGCTTTTTTAAAATAAGACTCTGCCCTTATAAAATCCCCCGCGGCGTCACACACAACACCCATCAGATTATAAGCATCCGCGTATCGGGGATGAATGGAAACAGCCGTTTCCAATTCTTTGAGGGCTTGCGCATCGTTTCCCTCTTCAAAATTCAATTGCGCAAGCCCGTAATAAGCGCCTGTATTATACCGGTTGCTTTGCAGGGCCCGCTGAAAAGCGGCTCTCGCCTCCGGGATGTTTTTTGCTTTTGCGTAAAGATTTCCCATCTCCAGAAAAATGCCGTCATTTTCCGGCTTGATCGTCAGCGCCTGTTGATATTGGGCCATGGCTGACTCATATTCCCCTGCATGGGCGTAAGCCTTCCCTAAGCCGCGATGGAGGTCAAAATCCTGCGGATAAAATTCCATCGCTTTTTGATAAAGCGCAAGCGCATCCGCGTATCTTTTTTGACGAAGATAACTTTTTGCCAAATTGTGATACGGTTCGATGTATTTTTCATCGAGGGCAATCGCCTTTTGATATTCTCCATCGGCCAAAGACGGCCACTCTTTTTTTTCGTAAAAAAGCCCGAGTTGATTGTGCGGCCTTGCCTTGGCGGGAGATTTTGCGATGACATCTTTCCAAAAATATTCTTCATTGCCCCACTGGGCGTTTCGGCCATACGTTAAAAGCGCGAAGCAAAGGACAAGCATCAAAAGAAAAAAAATGGCCCTTTTTGCGTTCTGCACGATAGAAAATAGCGCCAAACACATAACAAGGGAAAACCCAAAGACAGCCAAATAAAGCCGGTGCTCAAAGATAATATCTGATAAAGGGAAAATACTCGAATCCGGAATAAGGACGACAAAAAACCAGACAACGCCAAACGTCAAAAGAGGTTTTCGTTTGCGTAGGAAAAACGAAAAGCCCATCAAGCCAAGCAAAACCACAAAAGAAAAAAACGTTTTGGGTTCAAAAAGGTTATGCGAGAGCGCCATATCGTAATCAACATTGTGTTCCGCCGGCCAAGCCAAAAGCCGTAAATAATGGACCAGTACCTTAAGCTGCGTCAAGGCATACTCCCCGCGCGATATCTCGGACGTCGTCTGTGTGGCAAGGACAAGATTGGAAATATTCAATGGCTGCGACAAATAAGAAAGTGAGAACAAAAGTAAAAACATCGGAATCACGGTCAGAACAACGCCATACGGCAGATATTGAATAGTTTGTCTTAAGGAAAATTGTTTTCTAAGATTCTTCATCGAAAGCCCGAAGAAACATTTCTCGTAAAGTAGAATGATTAAGGGCGTGACAATAAAAATCGGCTTCGTCATCGTCCCTAAAATCAAAATCCCGGCGTTTAAGAAATACAAACGCCGGCTGAAATTCTCTTTGATTTTCAAATACAAAATGATTGAAGAAAAAAGGCAAAGGGCCGCCAAAAGCGTTGAACGCTGGGCGATATAAGTGACGCTTTCAGTCTGCATCGGATGAGAGAGAAAAATAAGCCCGCAAAAAAATGAAACGGGAAAGATGTTTTTGTCGCCTTCAAATCCGCGGGCTTTGGCAAGCGCCAGTGTTTTCTTCGACAGGAAGTAAACCAAGATTGAACAAAGGATATGCAACGCAAGATTGACGAGATGGAAGGAAAAAGGATTCAAGGTGTTCCCGCGGGCCTGAATTGCAAAGCTAAGATGCGTGATAAATCTCGACGGATCATATCGAAAAATTTCCGCGACGCCTTGATGATATTTAAGAACCGGATTTCTTACGATAACCGAAACATCGTCCAGCATAAAAGAAACGTTTAAGTTGTTGGAGTAAATGAGAAATCCGAGGGCAAGAAATGAAAAAACGACACAACAAGTTTGAACGAAGGGTTTCTTGAAAAAAGCGTTTCTCGCGGGCATTTTATAAGGGTTTCTCTTCTAAAAGTAACCGCATCAAATTCTGGCGTGCAGGCGCAAACTGCGGGTCAATCTCCAGGGCCTTTTCAAATAATTCCCGCGCGTCTTTCGTCTTTCCTTCTTTGATCAAACAAAAAGCAAGATTGTTAAGCGATCTGACATCGCGCGGATCAACGATAAGAGCCCGTCTAAAGGCATCCGCCGCTTCAGAAAGACGATCAAGCCTTAAATAAACCGTGCCAAGATTGTTGTAAATCGCCGCGTCCTTGGCATCCATCGCCAAAGCTTTTTCATATTCGCCGATGGCTGCAACAAATTCGTTTTTGTTTTCATGGCAATGGGCCAGGTCAAAATGGATCTCCTTCACAAATCCCAGATAAAATTTAAGGGCCTTGGGGTCTTTTACCTTGCCGGCATAACCCGTCATGATATCCAGCGCTTTTTGATATTCGCCGATGGCTTTGTCCGTTTCTTTGTTGAAATAATACGCGCGGGCCAAAAGGATACGCACGCGCCCAAGGTTTCTTTCAAAGGCAAGCGTCCTTTCAAAAAGCGGGATTTCGCCCCGCCAATAATGATTTTGCTTCATCGTCATCAAAATGAGCGTAAAAACAATGAGCAAACAAAGCGGGGCAACAATCTTCCCTTTCGCTTGTAAACTTACGCGTCGATATAAAAATCCAACAATAACAACACCGGACAAGAAAAAACCGACAGCGCTTAGATAAAGGAAATGTTCGGATGCCATGATAAACGAATATTCAACAATCAAAGGAACAATGTTGAGCGTCGGCAGGATTGTGATAAAAAACCACGCGCACCCAAAAAGAATAATGCGCCGCTTATGCATCGGCAAATAAGAAATAAAGAACGCGGCGCCCGCCGTAAAACACGCAAGCACAGCTGCGGGCCATAGAAATGGTTTAAGGATATCAACGCAACGGTAGTAATGTAAATCAAGAGGAAAGACAAGAGCGCGAAAATATGAAAGCAACGTCTGCGGAATGGCCGCGATCCTTAGCCACAGCTCCGGCGATGTCAAATCAATCGCGGCCGGCGAAAAACGAATCAGGGCCGCCCGCCACAACAAAAAAACCGCGGTCAAGATAAAAAAACCCGCAAGCGGCAAAAAATCCTTTAATTTTTTTACAGCCTCGCCTTTTAAATAAACTTCATACAAAATAATCAGAAAAGGCAAAACAACCGCCTGTTCTTTCGTAAATAATCCCGCTAAATAAAACACCAGCGACGCAATGTAAAGAAAAACCCGGCGACGGCCGCGGCGCTTCTCCCCTGCCATGAGGTATAAAACAAAACTCGCCAGGCAGAAAAACGAAAATAAAAGATTAGAAATCCCCGCAATGCAAGCCACCGCTTCAGATTGCACCGGGTGAATCAAAAATAAAACAGCCGTGCCAAAGCTTAAAAAAGAATCTTTAAAAAGCAACAAAAGCAGCGCATAAATCAAAATCCCGTTGGCAATGTGCAAAAGAATATTAACGAAGTGATATCCGGCGGCGTTCGCGCCAAACAAGGCGTATTGCGCCCGATAAACAATTTCAAGAACCGGCCGGTAATAATGCGTGATGATATCTAACGGATGTGCCGATGTTGGCTGGGTAAAAATAGAAGGCAAACTATCCCAACGGCCGATGAGCGGATTATCCCTGATAAAAACGATATCGTCGTGAACAAAGGGGTGAAAGATGGCGTTGGCGTAGGAAAGGATTCCGATAAAAGAAAGCAGAAAAACAACCTGACGAAATTTTAATCTATCTATCCATCGACCCCATGGCATATGTTTTATCTCAACATTAGGAAAATATCGTTAAGGAAGGATAAGCTGCGCTGAGCCGCACTTAAAAATTCTTGGGAAAGTTTGTTTTGATTTGCGCCGCGAAAGTCTTGAATTCTGCAAAAGCCGCGTCGAGCTTTGAAAGCAAGTCCTCAAGGCCGTCCGTCGTATTATTTTTCGCCATTTGTTCAATCTGCAGGAAAATCGCGTTGATTTTCCTGGCGGAGATATTGGCGGAGGCCCCTTTCATGGAGTGGGCGCTATCGCGCAGCGCGCCGAAATCTTTCTTGGCCGCCGCTTCTTTGATGAGCGAAATCTTTGCCGGACAATCATCCGTAAAAATGTCCAGCAACTCAAGCAAAAGGTCCTTGTCCCCTTGCACGCGCTGTAATACATCTTTTAAATCAATGATCTCATCCATCACAAAGAAGCCTTTTTTGTTAAAACGCTTTCAATCACTTCAAAAACCCGCACGAGGTCAATCGGCTTTGAAATATATCCGTCCATCCCCGCGGCAAGGCACCTTGCCTCATCGCCCTCCATCGCATGCGCCGTCATGGCGACGATGGGGATGTGCCGGCCCGTCTGCTTTTCGTCCTCCCGGATCAGTTTGGTCGCTTCCAATCCGTCCAAAACAGGCATCTGGACGTCCATCAAAATAATGTCAAAAAGTTCCTTGCTTAGGCAATCCATAGCTTCCTGTCCGTTTTGCGTTGCCTTAACAGTCAACCCGCGTTTTTCCAAAAGTTTGGTGGCGATTTTTTGATTAACCGGATTATCCTCCGCAAGCAAAACCCGAATACCCTGAAACACAATTTTTTCTGACGGTTGTTCGCTCAAAGGCGCTGCCGCGGAAAGCGAGGCGACAGTTGTTGTCGTATCTTTGGGAGAAATCTTGAGTGTTGCCATAAAATAAAATGTGCTCCCCTTCCATGGTTCGCTTTCAACCCAAATCCTTCCCCCCATCATCTCAACAAGCCGGCGGGAAATGGTCAAACCCAAACCCGTGCCTCCGTAACGGCGGG
>Ga0209514_10008842_pt1 | contig 11301 bp, 9 predicted proteins | sample Subgrocontami58m_FD_187452 | JGI IMG/M metagenome (GOLD analysis project Ga0209514, IMG submission 187452) | Subsurface groundwater microbial communities from S. Glens Falls, New York, USA - GMW37 contaminated, 5.8 m (SPAdes) (version 3) | ecosystem: Environmental > Aquatic > Deep subsurface >...
GGTGGTGGGCGCCGAGGAGGCTAAGGAATTGGGTATCGTCTATGCCATACACCCTCCGAAAAAATTGATGGATGCGGCCATGGAACTGGCCGGACGGTTCCGCCACGCTCCCACCGAGGCCATCGGCATCACTAAAAATCTGCTTAACCAGTCGTTTCATACGGATCAGCGCATGATGGGAGAATTGGAGGCTTTCGCCTCCATGGCGGCCAAATCGGTGTCCTACCACCGGGAAGCGGTGCAGCGCTTCTTGTCCAAGCAGCCCCCGCTTTACGACTGGGATCGCATGAGTAAAGAAGCGGAGTAGTTTCTCGGGCGCGCCGCCCGCCGCGCCGATGCCCTGCCCCGGCGACGATGGCCAGCTTCGCATCAAGTGCTTTTCCGTTAAACATCTGTTAAGGAAATTGGTATCATGAAACTCTTGCCGGCGGCTGAGGCGCGGAAGATGCTTAGAGCCGGCAAACGGTCCAGAATAGGGCCGAAGTCAAGTAATGCGTATTTCAAGTAATGCGTATTCTAAGAAGCTGCGTTTTATGGAGGAGGGCAGCATGAATGGAATGTTCCGCTTTTCTCGCGGTGCTCGGCCTAGCCTCGTTCGGCAGCTTGCCGCAGGTGCAAGGCTTTCCCAGCAAGCCCGTCCCTCTTATCATGCCCTGATCGAGCGTTTGGGCCTGCTCGCCGAATAACTGCCGGTCCTCACATTAGGAGGTGCCATGTACAAGAAAATCCTTATGGCTTTCAACGGATCGCGCGAGGGACGCGCGGCACTGCTGGAAAGCGCCGAGATCGCCGCGTTCCTCAATGCGGAAACATATCTTCTGGCCGTGGCCGGGATGCCGCCCAGCCTGTTCCTGACCGAGGGTTTCCTGCCCGAGGAGTTGCTGGAAGAGGAAAAAAAACGCACCCAGGAAATCCTCGACGAGGGCATCAAGCTCCTCAAGGGGAAGGGTTTCAATACCACCGGGCACCTTACGGTGGGCGAGCCGGTGGAGGAGATTTGCCGCGTCGCGACCGAACTAGGGGTTGATCTAATCGTGCTCGGACACCGGCAGAGACTTTCCTTTGCCGCGCGATGGTGGAAAGGTTCGGTCGGCGCTTCCCTGCTCGATTACGCCCCGTGCAGCATCCTTATCGCGCGCGCTAGCCTTGCTTCCTGATTGGCCCTATCCGGACGTGTCGCAGGGCGGAGTGCCGGATTTTTCTTCAGGGCGTCTGCAATAATCCCAATTTTGTCATTCCGATGCCTCGGTATGACAATTCTTGGAGGTCCCCTATAATCAAGCCGTTCTGAGTTTGTCCATAGGGCGTGCATGAAACCGGCTGTTGGCGCTGCTCGATTGCTTTTGCATGCTCTGGCGGTGGTGCTGGCGCTGGAAGTGGATCACTACGCCTGCGCCCAGGCGCCGCAGAAAAAGCATCAGGCAGCGCCGCGTCCGGCGCAGCCGCCCAAGCGCGCGGATGACCGCCGCTGGCAGGAACTCATGGATCAGGCCGAGGCACAGATCGCCAAGGGCGAGTACGCGCGCGGCGAGGACAGCGGACGCCAGCTGACAGAGGAGGCGCTGAGGCTATTCGGCGACAGCGACCCGGATACCGCGACCAGCCTCAATGTCTTCGCCGACGCCCAGATGCGGCAAGGGAAATACGCAGATGCGCAGAAGAATTTCAGCGCGGCGCTGAACATTTATGAAAAACGCTTGGGACCGGAGCATGTGAACACGGCGGCGGCGCTGAACAATCTGGCGCTAGTGCTGGAAAAACTGGGCGATTACCCCAGCGCCGAATCGCTGTTGCGCCGCTCGCTGCGCATCCTCGAAAAAACACTGGGGAAGGAGCACCAGGACACGGCGACGACCTTGTCCAACCTCGGGCGGGTGCTGGACCTGCAGGGCAAGTACAGCGAAACCACCGCGGGCGGAGCCGGCGAGGATGCCAAGCAGTTGAGCGCGCGCGCGCAAGACCTGATCGATCGCGGCCAGTACAAAGAGGCGGAGACCCTGCACTATCGAGTGGTCGCGATTCACGAGAAAACCCTGGGCAAGGAGCATCCGGGCACCGCGACCAGCCTGTCCAACCTGGGTAATGTGCTCTACCTGCAGGGCAAGGCCAAGGAAGCCGAGGCAATACACCGGCGTGTCCTGGCGATACGCGAGAAAGTGCTGGGGTCGGAGCACCCGGATACCGCCACCAGCATGAACAACCTGGCCAACGTGCTGCAGGCGCAAGGTAAGGACGAGCTGCTGTCACCGAGCGAGGCGCGCGCCCAGGCGCAATTCAACCTGCAGGCTTTTACCGAGACCGAAAGCCTGTTCCGCAAGGCCCTGGCCATCCAGGAGCGCACTCTGGGCCCCAGCCATCCGGCCACGGCCAATACGCTCAACAACCTCAGCACCTACCTCGACCGCCGCGGCCGGCCGCAAGAGGCCGAGCCGCTGCAGCGGCGCGCGCTCGACATCCTCGAAAGGAGCCTGGGTTCCCTGCATCCCGATACCGCGGCCATGCTGACGACGCTGGCGGTGATGCTCGACCGCCAAGGCAAGGTGGTCGAAGCGGAGGCGCTGTATCGCAAAGCGGTTGAGGTAGCGCGCCAGGCAGGTAACCCGCGCATTCTGCTGCTGAACAGCAGCCGCCTCGGATTTTCGCTTGCGAAGCACGGTCGCTACCGCGAGGCGTTGCCGTTCTACAAGGAAGCCGCCGACACGCTCGACTACCTTTATGTGCGCACCCGCGGGCTGTCGGAGGAAACCCGGGCCGCCTTCCTCGGCCAGTACGGCAACATCTATCTGGAAACCATCAAGGTGCTGCTGCAGTTGCACCGGACCTCGCCTCAGGGCGGATACGAGCGCGAGGTGCTGGAAATCGCGTCGCGCAACCAGAGCCGCGTGTTTACCGAGATGATGCGCCAGGCCGACGTGGCCAAGTTCTCCGCCGATCCGGCCTTCCTCGGCCTGAAGCGGAAGCGGGAGGATCTGCACGAGAAAATCGAAAACCTGCGTCTGGCCATGGTCACCATGCCTCTCGATCAGCCCGGCTTGGACGCGCGCCGCAGCGATCTCGATGCTCAGCTCGCAGCCGCGAAGGGGGAACTGGCGTATCTGGAAGAGGCGCTGTGGCGCGACTACCCGCGCTTCATGGAATTGACCAACCCGCGTCCGGTCAGCGTGCAGGATTTGCAGCAGAAGCTGCTGCGGCCCGATGAAGTGCTGCTCTCCTACGTGCTGCTGCCGCAGGAGGTCGCCATGTTCGCGGTGACGCGCGAGCGCTTTCGGATGGTCAATCTCCCGGTCAAACGCGAAGATGTGGCGCGACGCGTGCGCGCGATCCGCCGCGCGATCGAAAAAGTGGCGGTGGGCGAGTCGGTCCTGTTCCTGCGTGAAATCGACCCCGCCGACCTCAATTCCCTGTATCGGGACCTGGTGGCGCCGCTCTCTTCGGCGCTCGCGGGGAAGCAGAAGATCATCGTGGTGGCCGACGGACCATTGCTCACCGTGCCGCTCGAGCTCCTGGTGACGCACTATGGCCCGGCCGAACAGCAGGCGTTCGAGTCGGCGCGCGCGGCGAGCGATGGCAATGACGAGCGGCCGTTTCTCGGCGAATACGGCGCGCTCGCTTATCTGGGTAAGGAGCATCGCTTTGCCTATCTCCCCAGCTTATCGGCGCTGGCTTCGCAGCGTCTTTACCCCAAGCAGTACACCGGTCCGCGCCAGGAGTTCACCGCGTTTGCCGACCCGATATTTGCTCCGCCGCCGGGGCAGAGCTATTCGCCCGCTACGCGCGCGGCGCTGGGCCTGCTCGCAAACAATTACCGCGTCGGCAAGGACGGCCTGCCTGACATTCCCCGCTTGAGGGAGACCGCGGACGAGGCGAGGAGCATTGCCCGGATCCTGGGCGGCAGCAATCGCATGTTCATCGGCGGTGAGGCGCAGGAGCACATGGCCAAATCGGGCGAACTCAAGAACAGCCGCTACGTACTATTCGCCACTCACGGCTTTCTCGGCGGCGAGTTCCTGCCCGGCGCGGATCCGGCGGCCGATCATGCGGCCGGCGCGGCGCGCGCGAAAAGCGGCGCGCAGCCTTCGCTTGCGCTGACCCTGGCCGGCGACTTGAACGGCGAGGACGGCATGCTCACCATGAAAGAGGTGATCGAAGACGTCGAATTGAACGCCGACCTGGTGGCGCTGTCGGCGTGCAATACCGCCGGCGAAACGGCGCAGGCCAACAACGGCGAGGGCTTTGCCGGACTGACGCGGGCTTTCATGTACGCCGGCGCGAAAAGCCTGCTCGTGTCGCACTGGAGCGTGGACAGCCTGTCGACCGAGGCGCTGATGACTTCGACCTTTCGCAACATCAAGCAGGGCGAGACCACGCTCAAGGCGGTGAGCGACGCTCAGCACGAACTCCGGCGCGGCAGCTACGCCAGCGGTCAATATCGATTTTCGCGCAGCAATCCGTTCTTCTGGGCTGCGTTCGTCTACGTCGGCGATTGATGGCGAGCGCTCAGAGCCTGTCTTTCCGCCTGCGCCGCTTCTGGCGCTTCATGCTCGTGGTGGCCGTCGCCTTCGGCTGCAGCGAGGCGATGACGCGCCTGGGATGGATGGATTCGCTGGAGAACGTCTACTACGATTACTGGCACCAATTTGCCGGCAAGCGCCGCGATGCGGTGCATGCTGCCGTGGTTGCCGTGGACGAGCGGACGCTGGATGAATACAAGGATGATCCGCTCGCGTTCTGGCAGCCGCACTTCGCGCGCGCGATGGAGACGCTTACTCGCGCGGGCGTAAAGGTCATCGGGCTGGACTACCTGTATCAGGTGAGCGCCGAAGACTGGCTGAAGAAACTCAATCTGCCGGGGACCGACACGAGCCGCAGCTACGACTCGCCGTTTCGCGCCCAACTCGCCGCGGGGAACAAGATACTCATCATGCAATTGATCGAACTCGCCAACGGCGAGGGGAGGCTGCTGCTTCCGCCGCGCGACCATCTGTACTTGCTGCCCCAGGGGACCAACGACCTCGGCATCGCCAACCTGAATCCCGACGAGGACAACTCGGTGCGGCGTTTCTTGCCGGTGTTCGATCCGGATCCGGGCAAGCCGGCCATGGGTTTTGCGACCCAGCTCGCGCTGCGCGCCGCCGGGCTCGATCCGGCCTTGACTGAATGGGACATCGCGGGAGTGAAATTGCCGCGCGAGGCGCGGCCGCGGCTGATCGGCTACGTCGGTCCGCCCGGCACCATCCCCACCGTATCGATGAGCAAGCTGCTCAAAGCCGACGCCCTGTCCGATCCCGAGGTGCAGCAGCTGAACGGCCGCGTCGTGATCATCGCCGCCAACGACCGCGGCACGCAGGATCGCCACCCCAGCCCCTATTCGCGCGCGATATTCAGCAAGCAAGGCGAGCAGATGATAGGCGGGGAGATCCACGCCAATATCGTCGAGACCATTCTCTCCGGCCACTACCCTCGCCGGCTGCCGCTCGCGGCCGAATGGATCTATGTGCTGGCGCTGGTCGTGATCGCAGCGCTGCTTTACCTGCGCCTGCACCCGGCAGGTGGTTTGGTGGTCGCCCTGCTGTTGGGCATGTTGTGCCTGGTGCCCGCATGGTTCATGTTCTTAGATGACTGGCTGCTGCCTGTGGGCAGGTTGCAGACGGCCCTGGGCATAGGATTTCTCGCTACGCTCGGCCTGCGGCTTACCGGCGAGGAGCGCGAGCGCGCGCGGCTTAAGAAAATGTTCGGCCGTTATGTCTCCGATGACGTGGTGAAGGTGCTGACCGAGGGCGAGCGCCCCGATCTGGCCGGCGAGTCGGTGCACGTGACGGTGCTGTTCTCGGACATCCGCAATTTCACCACCATTTCGGAGAAGCTCAACGCGCACGAGGTGGTGGAAATGCTCAACGCCTATTTCAGCCGCGCGACCGAGCCGGTTCTGGTCGAGGGCGGGATGGTGAACAAATTCATCGGCGATGCGGTGATGGCGATATTCGGCTCGCCGGTGCGCTATCCGGACCACGCGCGCCGGGGGCTCCGGGCGGCGTTGCAGATGGCGAAGGAGGCCGAGGATTTCAAGTTATGGATGCGCGAACGCTTTCCCGACAGGGGCCTGCCGGAATTCGGCATCGGCATCGGCGTGCATAGCGGTGATGCGGTGATAGGCGACATTGGCTCGGTCAAGCGCACGGAATTCACCGCCATTGGTGATACAGTAAACGCGGCATCCAGACTGGAGGGAGTAACCAAGGAGATGCAGTGCGTGCTCGTCGCCAGCAAAGCGACGGTCGATGCCGCGGGAGTGGGCGTGATCACGGGCAAGCAGGAAACCGTTAAGGTCAAAGGCAAGGACGAAGCCATCGAGGTATTCGAGATTCTCGGGCTTGATCCCGAAATGGCTAAAAAATGAGCCGAAATTGCGGTTAAGTATCCGCCGGCGCGCGCACCGAAGCGTGACAAAGTACCTGGGAAAGGGGTAAAAAGCGGTTTAGAGTTAATATTAGCAAATGAGAAGGGGGGGTTATATGAACAAATTGCAATCGATCTCGGCTGCCGCGCTTTTGGGCGTGGCGCTGGGCGTGAGCGCCCAGTCCAGCGACGTAGGGCTGGTCAACCAGTTGTCGGGGGATGTGAGCTATGCCAGCCAGGGCGGCGCCCAGTCCAAGGCGCAAGCCTTCATGAAAGTGCGTCAGGGTGATCGTTTCACCCTGCCTGCCGGAGCGCAGTTGCGTTTGGTGTATTTCAACGGCAGCCGCCAGGAAACCTGGAAGGGTCCTTCAAGCTTCAAGGCGGGCACGCAGCAAAGCGAAGCGGTGAGCGGCCAGGCGGCGGAAGCGGCGCAGTTGCCTTCGGGCGTGGCGCAGAAGATTGCCCAGGTGCCTAACCTGGTCCAAATTGCGAAACTGGGCCGCTCAGGCGGTATCGCGGTGCGCGGCGGCGGCAAGCCCGGACGTTTGTCGTCCGAACAGCAGGCGGAAGTCAGCCAAGCCAAGGCCACCTATGCCCAGATGCGCCAGAAGTCGTCGGCCGAGGACATCACGCCCGAACTCTACTACTATTCGGTGCTGCAGGATCACCTGCTCTACGACGAGATGAAGACCGTGACAGATGAAATGCTCAAGCGCCAGCCGGGCAACCCGGAGGCGCAGGAACTGGCCGCTTACGTGAAAAGCCGCATTTAATAGATTCAGTCCAAAGAAACACCAGGGGCGCGTGAGCGCCCCATTTCTTTGCTGCCGGGCGCATAATCGCGTCGGTCTGCGCTCACCATTGGTTCATTCTTCGACGATGCCGTCCACGCGCACCTGGGACATCTTCTGCACCGTGGTCGACAACTACGGCGATATCGGCGTTTGTTGGCGACTGGCGCGGCAGTTGGCCGCCGAGCACGGCCTGGGGATCCGCTTGTGGGTCGACGATCTCGCGAGCTTCGCCAAGATCTGTCCCGACATAGTCCCCGGCCGGGAATCGCAGCACAGCCACGGCGTGGAAGTCAACTGGTGGCGCGAACCATTTCCGGCGGTCAGCCCCGCGGACGTCGTGGTCGAGGCGTTCGCCTGCAATCCGCCGGCGAGCTATGTCGCGGCAATGGCTGCGAGGCAGCCCAAACCGGCTTGGATCAACCTCGAATTCTTGAGCGCCGAAAATTGGGTGCAGGGCTGCCACGCGTTGCCCTCGGCGCATCCGTCTTTACCCCTGGTCAAGCATTTTTTTTTCCCCGGTTTTGTCGCCGGCACGGGCGGGCTGCTGGCAGAGCAAGGTCTGGCGCAGGCGCGAGACCGATTTCAGCGCTCTGCGACGGAACGAGCGCGTTTTTGGGAGACTCTGGGCGTCCCCGCGCCGCGCGCGGGCGAACTGCAGGTTTCCCTGTTCTGCTATCCGCACGATGGGGTGGCTGGATTGCTGCGGGCCTGGGCGGCGGGGCGCACGCCGGTGCGCTGCCTCGTGCCCGAAGGCACTGTGCCAGCAGCGTTGTCGGCGTTCTTCGGGGTTGAACACCTTGCTGCGGGGGCGATTCTGCGCAAGGCCGGCCTCGAAGTCGGAATTTTCCCATTCCTCGATCAGGATAGCTACGACCGCTTGCTGTGGGCGTGCGATCTCAACCTCGTGCGCGGCGAAGATTCCTTCGTTCGCGCGCAATGGGCGGCGCGGCCTCTGCTATGGCAGATCTACCCGCAAAAAGAGGGTGCGCACTGGCCCAAGCTCGAGGCCTTCCTCGGAATGTATTGCCAGGGACTGCCGGCGGAGACCGCGGCGGCGCTCACACGATTTTGGCGGGCCTGGAACAAAGGCGATGGTACGGCGGTCGAGGTCGCCTGGACTGGCTTCTGGGGGCACCGGCTAGAGTTGCAAGCGCATGCCCTGCGCTGGGCGGGACAGCTAGCCAAGACCGGCAATCTGGCAAATAATCTTGCGCAGTTTTGCGAAAATTTGTTAAAATAGAAAGCTTTAGAGTTCACTGCAAAATGAGGGGATATCTCCCCTTCGTGCTCCCCTAATTCAGAGGCCGTTTCGGGAATTCTGGAGCGGACTCTTAGACCAATCCAACCGTGTAGGACGAAAGATATGAAAATTGCACAAGAACTGCGCGCAGGCAACGTGATCATGCTCGGCAATGATCCGATGGTGGTGCAGCGGGCCGAATTCAGCAAGTCCGGGCGCAACGCTTCCGTGGTAAAAATGAAGCTCAAGAGTCTGCTTTCCGAGTCGGTCAGCGAGAGCGTGTACAAGGCCGACGAAAAATTCGACGTCGTGGTGCTGGAGCGCAAGCAATCCACCTACTCTTATTTTTCCGATCCGATGTACGTGTTCATGGATGCCGACTACAACCAGTTCGAAGTGGAAAAGGACAACCTGGGCGAGGGGATAAACTTTCTCGAAGACGGCATGCAGTGCGAGGTCGTGTTCTACGACGAGCGCGCGATTTCGGTCGAACTGCCGAACACGGTGGTGCGCGAAATCCTGTACACCGAACCCGCCGTGCGCGGCGACACTTCAGGCAAGGTGCTCAAACCGGCGAAAATCAACACCGGTTTTTCGGTGCAGGTGCCGCTGTTCTGCGCCACCGGCGACAAGATCGAGATCGACACCCGCACCGGCGAGTACAAGCGGCGGGTCTGATCGATTTGCACCAAAGAAAAAGGGTGCGCACGCGTACCCTTTTTCTTGTTCTTGAAACGGCTATTGCTTCGTCGCCGTGATGATCTGGAAGTTTCCGAAAAAATACGTTGTGCGTTCGCACGTCCATCCGCCCATATCCTGCAGACAGCCGAGCGGGTCATGTGTATCCCAGAGCGCCAGACCGAGCGGCTCGAACACCTTGAAGTAGGTCCAGCTCAAGGCGCGCAGCACCCACAGTTCCGGTCGATGAAATTCAGCAAGAAAGAGCTTTCCTCCCGGGGCGAGCATGCGCCCCGCCTCACTCAGGGCTTGTCCCTTCAACTGGTGCGGCAGCTCATGCAGAAGAAAGAATATGACGTTGGCAGCGGCCACGCCGTCGTGTTGCTTCATCGACGTGGCATTGTCTTCGATGAAGTCCACTTTCTCCGAAAAATTGCCGAGCTTGCTCTTTGCGTGAATAAGTTCATTGTGAATGATATCCGCGATGAGGACGCGCTCGACACCCGCCTGAACCGCGGTTTTCACGACTCGTGGAATGACATTTCCAAATGCGCATGACGTGATAAGTAGCTTTTTATTTCTCAAATCCAGCTGCTTGAGTTCGGACACGATCTTCGAGACTAGGCGGTGATACTGAAACAACAATATTGCCGAGATGATGGGTTGAAAATCAACCAGCTTGATGAGCCGCATGTTCGAATAGATCGGATACACGTGCGACTTTTCGCTTTGCGAACCCGGCGACAGTCCGCGCACCACCAATGCCCCCCTGGTTACCACAAAGAAAAAAAGGCCGGTAGATACCAACAGAGCAAACAGGGCAAAAACCCCATTCATCATCCACGTATTCATCGCGCTTCCTCAAGAATGGAAAATTCGATACACGTTTGTCCGGTCAGAGCCTCCCCCGACTTGGGCTGAACCAGGGGGGCACCTCCTGGTTCAGCCCATTCTTAAATACCAATAACTCCGGCTGTTCGTGTTGATGTGGGTCAAATCATCAAGCCTAAAACCGAAAAATTGCGCTGCCCTCGCCGGACGCAAGTCCGCTGCAAGCAAGTGCCCGGTTCGGACTCGTGCGAACTTGAGCCGCCCCCCTTGACGATTTCGCGATTAGCAGGTATAACCCGCACAAGTGTTTAGTTTCAAGTGCTTGAGAGCGGTTCCCTGAGCGGTACGTCCTTTTCAGTCTTGAGATTCAAACATTCACCGGGCTCGGCCCGGAATTCTCAACTTTAAAAGGAACGCGACATGGCAACCGGCACAGTGAAATGGTTCAATGACTCGAAGGGCTTCGGCTTTATTACTCCTGATGGCGGCGGCGAAGACCTGTTCGCACATTTCTCTGAGATCAACATGCAGGGCTTCAAGACCCTCAAGGAAGGACAAAAAGTGTCCTTCGAGATCGTGGATGGCAAGAAAGGCAAGCAGGCAGCCAAGATTCAAGCTGCTTGATCGCGCCAACTCCTCATTGAAAAAAGCCGGGCAGCATGCCCGGCTTTTTTATGGTGCGCCCGACAGGGCGCGCCATAAAAAAGAGTCCCTTGAAGGCGCTTTTTTATGTCCGCGTCGAGGCGCCCATGGCGCTAATTTTCGCGCCGCTACGCCGTCATTTTTTCGCATATTTGCGGAAGCTGGGTTTGCGCTTTTCCCGAAACGCGTTGCCGCTTTCCTTCGATTCGTCGGTGTCGTAATAGAGCTTGAGCGCCTGCATGGCAAACGCGGAACTGCCGCGGATCATATCGGTGCCGACGTTGGTCAGCTGATGCCGGTAGTAGCTCAGGATGTTGGTGCCTGCGAACCGTCTCGGCCGCCTTGTGAATCGGCTCCAGCCGACTGCGCGGCGCCCCGCGAGCCGATAGACGGAACGCGGTGCGCAAGCCGGTTGTTTTCCGGGTTGTTGTTCCGGGTTATTGTTTAGTTCGACCTCGTTCGGTATTATGGATACGACATCACCGTGGCGCAACCGAGTTCTGCGCCCGGGACACCAGGAAGCAGCCGGCCGTGCAAGGAGGTTGCATCTTTGGCTACCGGAGTAATGGGGCATCCGGTCGGCGCCGTTATTTCCGACCAAGAAAATTCGGAGAAACAGTAATGAATATTCCCGCTCCCGACCAACACCAGGAATTGCGCGAAGCGCTGCGCGACCTGTGCCGCCAGTATCCCGACGAGTACTGGCGCGAGCTCGACTAC
>Ga0209514_10008843_pt1 | contig 11300 bp, 5 predicted proteins | sample Subgrocontami58m_FD_187452 | JGI IMG/M metagenome (GOLD analysis project Ga0209514, IMG submission 187452) | Subsurface groundwater microbial communities from S. Glens Falls, New York, USA - GMW37 contaminated, 5.8 m (SPAdes) (version 3) | ecosystem: Environmental > Aquatic > Deep subsurface >...
TAATCCTTCTCGAAGCTGAGTATATTACGGATATCAGCGTGACGCCACGAATATATAGACTGGTCGGGGTCACCCACGACACAGATATTGCGGTATTTTCCGGCAAGCTGCCGGGCCAGTCCGTACTGGACTATGTTGGTATCCTGGAACTCATCTATTAACAGGTAGAGATAACGGCCTTGATATTTGGACAGCACATCGGGGTGTTCCTGGAAAAGGTAATAGGTGCGCAGGAGCAGGTCATCGAAATCCAGGGCTTTGTTCTGTTTTAATTGCTCCTGATAACGCTGGTAGACCCGGTGTATTATCTCATCGGCATAGCTGTTACGGCGCTGTGCATAGTCCTGAACGCGGACAAGTTGGCTTTTAGCTGCGCTGATGGCCGATTGGATAGCCCGTGGAGCAAACCTTTTCGGGTCCACATTCTCCAGTTGCATGGACTGCTTTATCAGGTTTATCTGGTCGTCGTCGTCATAGATAGCAAACTGGCTGTCCAGACCGATGTTCGTCCCCTCTATCCTCAGAATACGGGCGAAGATAGCGTGGAAAGTACCCAGGGTTAGCTCCTCAGCCCGCTGGCCGAGCATAGTCTGGAGACGGTTCCGCATTTCACCGGCAGCTTTATTGGTGAAGGTAACCGCCATGATGCGCCGTGGCGATATGCCCAGTTTCTGGACCAGATAGGCTATGCGGTGCGTGATTACCCTGGTCTTACCGCTACCCGGCCCGGCGAGGACGAGTAACGGTCCCTCTACGGTTTCAACGGCATCTTTTTGGGCCGGATTCAGCCCGGCTAAAGTATCCATATCTCTTTGGAATTATAACACCACCGGAGGGTTCTATAAACCTGATTTCTATAGTGTTTATGATTTCCCCCGAAAATCACAATTTCCATACGTAGTTGCCCGATTTATCGGGCCAAGATTGCCTGACGAATCAGGCAACTACTGGCGCCGGTAACGGCTATTTTCACACGCCCCAACTTCAATGCTATAATTATCTTAAGGAATAAATCTATGGAAAGAACCTCTGTAACATCAGCGACTTTTGACTACGAGCTGCAACGCCCACTGGAGGAAGCAGCGTTAATAGCCTCCGGGGTAAAAACACAGCTTGAAAGGGAGCATTATTTGTCCTTGTTTCGGAAGCTGGTAAACCAGATAACCGCTCAGATGCCTAAAGCAGATGAAATATCCCGTGCCCGATTCCTGTTTAACTGGCTGTGGCAGGTCAAACCCCAACGGTACTTACCCGGCGGTTATTTCCTTTTGAATAAGGTCCTGGAAGCGCAGATACGCCCGGGGTCTGGGCCGGTGGGCAACTGCCTGGGGCTTGCCGTTCTTTATAACAGCCTGGCACGGCAATTCGGGCTTAAGGTAGCAACAATACATCTGGAAAGGGCTTTCCACGGAATCCCCCACGTATTTACGTCGCTCTCCACCGGGGATAAACAGGTAGATATTGAGCATATTTCCGCCGACGGTTTCAATCAAACAGAGCACCTGGATAATCCGGAGCGGGAGTTATGGGGTGATGACGAGCTTATCGCAGATATATATCTCAGCCGGGGTAATACTTTATTTGAAGCCAGCAAATGGCTCGATGCCATCGTTTGTTATAACATGGCGCTGGAACTTAACCCAAGGTATCAGAAAGCCGAACTAAACAGGGCGATGGCTGTCAGCCAGGTGGCTACGTGAAGCAACCGACCTAAATCCCCAACGCTTTATTCAATACTGCAAAGTCCAGGTTCTTCTCCAGTAAGGTTGCCAGCGGTTCCAACTTTTTTTCCTGCCTGAACCGGGCGCTATTCAATGTGGTCTCTATCGCCGCCAGAGCCGCAGCCGTATCCATTTTAGTCAACAGGATAGGCACACCCTTGTCCATAGCTTTGTAATAGACATAAGGGTTGGGTTCACCCTCCGCATTGGTGAGAACCAGGCACCGGACAGATGTCTCCAGAGCGCCCAGTTGCACATCGGGGCGGTCAATCCGTATAACGACTGCTTTATTAGCCTTACGTTCAAAATATAGCGGGCCGGAGTCGAGGAATATTGCGCCGCCCATGATGTTTTCCACTACTTCACCTATACCATCCTGGGACTTGAGAATGCTCGCCTGTAACGGTACTGAAAGCTCTTCCACAGTTACGCCAACCAGACTACGTTCCTGCGGCAGCACCCCCAGTACCTTAGCGCCTGCCTTCCCCAGTAAAGGCGCCAGTGTGGAGGTTACCTGACCCAGCTTACCTTGAGGGACGGCATTTATTATTACCCCGGCTAACGTCTGGCTGAAGGCTTTTGCGGCTTTGGGTAGTTCAGTGCTCAAATCCGCCTTATGGTGAGCTACTAAAACTACCTTTGCCCCCAGCCACCGCGCTATATTAGCCGAGGCTTCGGGGGAACCGCTGAGACCCTCCAGGAGCAGGATATCCTTTCCTGCGGCTACATCGGAACAGGCTTTGGTTAGCTTTTGATCAGGGGCGCTTTTCTTGGAAATTCCGGCAATATCCTGGGCGGTCAACAAAAGAGGACTGAGTTTTTCGATTGGCTCAGCCAGTCCGAGTATCTGTTTGGCGAAAGCGGTATCGGCATCGGTTGAGGCAGGTTGCTGAGTAGATTTGACCGATACTGGCTTGAAGTAGGCTATCTTCTTCCCTGCCTTTTGCCACTTCTTGCCCAAGCCAAGTGACAGGGCGGTCTTTCCTTCAGCCCCAATCAGGGATGTAATATAAATTGTAACCAATATATCCCCTCCTTGTCTGATGCGGTTTTTTTCCAATACCCCCCCGATGCATCGGGGGGGTATAGATATAAAAACCCCAATGCCCAAGGCTGCTCCGAATCCCGACTGGGCGGGATCCGAGAGTCTCGCAAAGCGGACAACCCTAAGTATAATCTAACGCTTATTATATCAGACTAAAAACCAAAAAGGGAGATACCTCAACAAAGATTAAATTTCAAATCCCAAGCCTTGTCCTCATGTAAATGGGGAACCAAATCTCAAACCTTACCCCCCGATATGTCGGGGCTGCCTCCTTTTTTTTGTTACCTCTACTTTAATTTTCCTACAATTATTAATCCTTAACATAATATTTACCACATCGGTATTGATATTAACTACCGGGAATCGTTATATTTAAATTAGACTTTATTTCCTGGTTTGATTGTTGCCAATCCCGTGGAGAATAAATAACAAAATACGGAAAAGACGTTCTCCGGGTTACTTATCTAAGGAGTGGTGTTACTTATGAAAAAAATTACAACAATTCTGGTTATATTGGCCCTGGTAATAGGAATCCTGACAGCGAACGGACCGGTTATAGCCTCGCCGGGGAACCTGACCAACGGAGGCTTTGAAACCGGCAACCTCCTCCCCAATTGGAAAACTGGAACAGTGGTGGATTTTGCCGGTGTAGTAGGTGCAGATGGCTATGCAGCCCCCTATCAAGGCAACAAAATGGCGCGTCTGGGCACCCCCAACAACCTCCCGCAACCCGTGGGGAGTAATAATATTTACCAGGACTTTACAGTAATTGAGCCCACTATCTCTTTTGCCTATAACATCGTTACATTCGAAGGTGTTAACGATAATTTTAAATATAGAGTAAGTGACCCCAATAATAACAGCGAGAAATTATTATACATAGAGGCGGCTTCGTCTAAGGTGGGTCCAGGAAATCCACCACGTACTACTGGCTGGAAGTCTGTTACCCTGGACCTATCCGTTTACATGGGGCAACAGCTCAGGTTGGAATTTGATTGTTCCAGCACTGGAGATACCGGATTTCCCACCTGGTGCTATATAGACGATGCTCCAACCCCGGACGCAATTCCGCCGATAACTACAGCTAGCACCATCCCTGTCCAGAATGCCAATGGCTGGAACAACACCAACGTCACCGTAAACTTGATTTCGAGTGATAACCTTGGTGGTTCGGGCGTTAAGGAAATACACTATAGCGTTGATGGCGGAGCAGAAATTATTGTTCCCGGCGCCTCAGCATCCTTCGGCCTATCGGCTGAAGGCAACTATAATATTTCATTTTATGCTAAAGACCAGATCAATAATGTCGAAGCATCTAACAGCCGGGTTATTAAAATCGACAAGACCCTTCCCGGACCAACCGGCTTCACCATCACCCCCCCGGCGTTCAGCAACAGTACCAGCGCCAGCTTTAGCTGGGCAAGCAGCGATAACCTCACACCTGTGGGCGGCCTGGTGTACCAGAGCAGCCTGGATGGGGCGGCTTTTGGGGATATTTTCTCCGGCGCGTCCACCGGCCTGAATGGCCTGGCTAATGGCAGTCACACCTTCAAGGTGAGAGCCAATGACCTGGCGGGCAACATGGAAAGCTCTGCCAGCTACACGTGGGTGGTAGATAATATACCGCCTGCCATTACCACCAGCGCTACGGCGAACGGGAATCCCTACACCTCCGGAACCTGGACGAATAAAGATGTGGTGGTTAGTTTCACCTGTTCCGATAACACCGGCGGTTCAGGCATCGCCATCAATACAGTCGCCGGGGGCACTGTGAATACCGAGGGTGCGGGGCAATCAGTTCCCAATACCGGCGCCTGTACCGATATGGCGGGGAACACCGCCACGCCGGCGACCTTTAGCAGCATTAACATTGATAAGACAGCGCCCAACGCTTCTGGGACCAGCGTTAGCCCACCCCCCAACAACTTGGGGTGGAACAACAGCGATGTTACAATTAACTTTACCTGCACTGACGGCCTATCAGGTATTGCCAGTTGTCCACCGCAGGTGATAAGCACCGAAGGGATACATACACTGCTTCCGGAAGTGACAGTAGTGGATATGGCTGGCAACTCGGTTACAACTACATTTGCTCAGACAGTCATAAAAATTGACAAGCAGAAGCCACCTGTACCCATCACTCTTACTCCGCCGGCCAATGCTTATGGGTGGAACAATTCCACCCCGGTCACGGTCAGCCTGAGCCTCGCCGACAATCTTTCCGGTGTTGTCACAAAGGAATACAGCCTGAACAACGGCGTTAGCTGGATTTCTTACACAGTTCCATTATCTTTCACATCCGAAGGCACATCCTCTCTCCGTTACCGCTTCACAGACAGAGCCGGTAATGTGAATGATAAGACCATAAGTATCCTTATTGACCTGACACCGCCTACCATAACCGCCAGCGCCAATAAAGCGGATAATTCCGCTTATACCGCCGGTTCATGGACGAACCAGGATGTTACTGTCCACTACACCTGCGCTGATACCAGTGGTTCGGGGATAAGCTCCTGCACCCCTGACCAGACATTCAGCGCTACCACGGCCACTGCAAGCGGCACAGCCACTGATAAAGCCGGCAATAGCACCAGCGCCAGCTTCGGTCCTATCAACATCGATAAGACACCGCCTACCATAACCGCCAGCGCCAATAAAGCGGATAATTCCGCTTATACCGCCGGCGCCTGGACCAACCAGAATGTGACCGCCCATTACGCCTGCGCCGATACCGGAGGCTCGAGCCTTGCCTCTTGCACCGCAGACCAGACCTTCAGCGCCGCAACTGCCTCCACCAGCGGCACAGCCACCGATAAAGCCGGCAATAGCACCAGCGCCAGCTTCGGTCCTGTCAACATCGATAAGACACCGCCTACGATAACCGCCAGCGCCACGAAAGCGGATAATTCCGCTTATACCGCCGGTTCATGGACGAACCAGGATGTTACTGTCCACTACACCTGCGCCGATACCAGTGGCTCGGGGATAAGCTCCTGCACCCCTGACCAGACATTCAGCACTCCCGTTGCCACCACCAGCGGCGCTGCCACAGATAATGTAGGGAATAGTGCCAATGCTACCTTCGGGCCTATCAACATAGATAAAACGGCACCTGTAACAACTGCCACTCCTAACCCAGCGCCCAATACTTCTGTCTCGGTAGCCCTGGCCTGCACCGATATTCATTCCGGATGCGCCACGACAGAGTTCAAACTGGATGGCGCTGCTAGCTGGACGGCTTACGCTGGGCCTATCTCTGTCACGGGCATAGGCACTCACACGCTCCTTTATCATTCGATAGACAAGGCCGGCAATCAGGAGACCGATAAGACCCTTAATATTAATGTTGTTATTAACAAGGCTCCTCCTGAGGCATTTAACCAGTTCGATCCTGCCTCAAAAGATGTTCTGGTCTTCGCCAGATTTGCTGGTTCCATCTCCCCTTCCGGCCCGATAACCCCATCCTCGGTGGTCCCGATCAAGTGGGGCGATGGGGAAAATGATAAGGATATTGACGACAAAGATAAAAATGACAGGGACAGGGACGATGAGAATCGCAAAGGCGAGAACGCCGAACTTCGCACCTACAGGATAACGGATGCGGCCGGTAATACCCTGGTCCTGGTGGAGAAGGTCAAGAAGACAGGCCACGAGATAAAGGTCAAGGTTGTGAGCCTGCAATATAACAATGGCACCGTCATCGTTCCCCCCAAGAACAGAAAGAGCTTCGAGTGGTCAACCGAGAAGGATGGCAGCCTCAAGGAGCTTGAGCAGGAGATGGAGGTGGGGAAAGGGAAGGACCGGCAGGATGTAGAGGCTAAGTACGATGCCAAGAAGAACCAGACTACTATCAAGATAGATGAACCGAAGCCAGAGACTAAGATTGTTAAAACGGGACTGGCATTACTGCGAATGGCAACCGACAAGGGAAAGCTGGTTATAGAGTATTAGATTTACTGTGGGTTATCGATAATTAAACTACTTAGGGGGGGACGGAATTCCGTCCCCCCTCTTTACAGCCATTTTTTCCGTAATTCTCAAATCCTTATATTCTATTTACCGATCAGCTATTGGTATTAACAACCATTAAAAATATTATTTTTGCCTTTGCATATGACACCTATCCATGCCCCGATGTATCGAGGCCGTACCCCCTTTTCAACATCTTACATCCTGATCTATCCCGCCGGGGTGAGAGAACACCTAACTTAGTTACCATTCCCTACATTTATCAAAATAATACCTGTATTTTACCTAATTGATATTGATATTAACTACCGGAGGAATGTATTCTAGCTTTTAACTTACTCCTTTTATCCCGGCTCGAACCCGCGGTTGGAGGATAGAAACCGCCGCGGTGAGAATATTTTCTTGCTTTGATAAATATTAATGGGAGGTTATCTCTTGAAAACAGCGCTCGTATTACTGGTTCTATGTCTGGTTTTTGGATTGGTGGGAGTTCAGAGCGTTGGCGCTCAGACCCCCGGAACCAAACGTATTATTGACAATGCTACCGGTGGTGATTGCACCTCTATAGGGACCTGGAATACTGCCATCAAAACATGCATCCTGACCACTGACTTTTCCAGTACTATTCAGATAGACAGCAATGGCATTACCCTTGACGGTAATGGCAAGACGCTAACGGGCAGTAATAAAACGGGTAACGGAGTTTACCTGAATGGAAAGACGGGCGTTACTATAAAAAACCTGACAGTAAAGCAGTTCGAATACGGAATCTTCTTCGAACGATCCAGCAACAATACGCTTAGCAATGTTACCGCCATGTCCAATGGCGTTGGAATAGAGGTCTATGTTTCCAGCAATAACATCCTGAGCAGCAATAACGCCAGCTCCAACCGCTGGGATGGAATCTCCCTCTATGCCGCCAGTAGCAATGATCTTACTGGCAACACTGCGGGCTCAAACTCCGCCGCCGGAATCTCCCTCAACGTATCCAGCGATAACAACCTTTACGGTAACACTGCCAGCTTCAACTCCATGGGAATCTACGTGAGAGACTCCGCCGGCAATATCCTGAATGGTAACACTACCAACTCCAATTCCAATGGAATCCGCCTCGACAGCGCTGTCAGCAACAACCTGTATGGAAACACCGCCAGCGCCAACTCCACCGTTGGAATCTACCTCGATAACTCTAGCAGCCTCAACAACGTAATTGGCAACATTGCCAGCGCCAACTACCCTGTCGGAATCTGGTTAAATTATTCCAGCGCCAATGCCATCATCGGCAACACTGTAAGCAACCCCGACAACTCCTACGCTACTCAAATCCAACTCCACAATTCCAGCAACAACCAGATATTCAACAACAACTTCATTACCAACCCTGCCAGAGCACTGGTTTTCAACGGCAGTGGGAATACTTTCAGTAAACCGGCCCCAGTTGGAGGTAACTACTGGAGCGGTTACGATAGTCCGTCCGAAGGCTGCAACAACGTTAACGGCGATTCATTCTGCGATGCCGCCTACAATTTCAGTGGCGGCCTGGACAACCTTCCATGGACAACACGGAATGGCTGGATGGATGGCATAGCTCCCACCACTACCGACAATTCTCCTTCCGCCTGGCAGAGGGCTAACTTCTCCGTCGCACTCACCTGCACCGATAACCCCGGCGGCAGCGGCTGCAAAGAGACCAGATACCGGGTGGATGGCTCTGTCTGGCAGACCGGCAACTCCGTAAGCATTAACACCGACGGCGACCACCTGGTCGAGTACTACTCGACGGACAACACAGGCAATCAGGAGACTGTAAAATCTGCCCGCGCTAAACTGGACAAGATCGCTCCGGTTGTGGCCATTACCTCACCCGCCACCGGCGCTCAATTCATCCAGGGCGAGGTTGTTCTGGCAAGCTGGAGCTCCTATGACGCGTTGTCCGGCCTGGCTTCAACCACAGCTCCCGCTCCAAACGGCCAGCCTATCGACACGTCCCTTGCGGGCGCCAGAGCTTTCACGGTTGTATCAACAGACCTGGCCGGCAACGTAACCAGTGTCGCGAATACCTATACTGTGCTTTCGCCAGCGCAGGCTATACAAGCCCTGATAACCATGGTTAATAATCTCAATCTGTCCAGAGGCGTTGAGAATTCATTAACAAGTAAACTGGATGCAGCCTTTGCCTCCTTACAGAGAGGGCAGAATAATGCCGCTGTAAACCAGCTTAACGCGTTCGTGAACGAGGTTAACACCCAACGGGGTGGATCTCTGACGAATGAACAGGCGAATACGCTTATCCAGATGACGCAGAAAATTATCTCTGCCATCACCGGTTAAAAGCTACGGCCAGAAAAATTAGAAGTGGCGGCCCCAATTAAATCGGGGGCCGCCACTTTTTATTTCATATGCCAACCGGGCTTCAGGCAAAAATACTAATCATCCTTCTCGTCAGGAAGCCCTTCTGTTTCTCTTGTTATCTTGGTCAAGCCCAGGCTTTCGAGGAAAGCCTCTATTCTATCTACAACCTGGGTCTCGGCCAGGTCTCTCGGATCTGCATTGCTACCTTCATAGCACATAGAGGGGACCCCGGCTTTTTGTAGTTCAAAACGGTTTTTTATATTACCTGCCGCCCCACCCTTGCAACCTCTGTCCAGATGGAGTACCACACCATCGGCATGCCAGTCCCGGGCAACATGGATGGTCTCTTCACCTTTGTAGAACTGGAGATTCTGGACCATCATCCGTCCATAGACCAGATAGAGTTCAGCTAAAGCGCGAAGGGCTGTATCCCGGTCTTTTATGTTCAGCCCTAACTCTTTGGGGGTTCTGGCAACTTTCAATGAAAAGTCTTCCTGAAGTTCCCATGCCCCATGGAGTACGAAAAGCATCCGTCCGCCGATAAATGTGGCGCCGTAGTCCCGTGGGATTTTCAAAAGGGGTGGGTAAAAATAGGGCGGCTGTCCCTCGTGGAGCAGGCGGCAACGTTCATAAGCCATAGCAGCAACCTTATCCCTTACGCGGTCACGGGTCTCAGCTACAATTTCGGCCATTAATTCCGGGACTCCCTCGCGGTGTTTGGATGTCACAAGCAGGGCAGCCAGAGAATTAAGCAGCCTGTAGTCCAACGGGGCAGGGATAGCTTTTTGCAAATCGCAGAGTTTCGACCATTCAATGCTGGTCGCCCATTCCCGCTTTGCGGCTTCTACCAAAAGCTCGTCCTGATACGTTCTTTTAGTAATCTTCTCCATCCATTCGATAAACTCATGCATCTGGGCCACGAGATATTTAAGGCCGGCTTCCATATCATGGGTTTGGGGAAGTATAGGCATATCGATAGCGAAAAGCGGTACCTTGTAAAACTCAGCAAAGTATTGGGCTGTCTTGGCCTGAGCCTCGCACTGGTGGACGTCCCAGGCAAAATCCGGCTGAAGCTTCTCTCCAGAACGGGCCTGGTTATGCATGCCAATCAGAGCAGAACCGTAATTTACCCTCAGGGTAACGCAGCAATCCGGACCCAGTCCATCGTTTTCCGCTGCTTCATTACAACGCCTTGCCAGCGCAGGGTCTCTCATTATAGCCCCCATCTGGGGACCCCAACCGAAGGCGCCTACGTTACCCAGGCCGGCGGGCAAGGAGACGAGGGCAGCATAGCCTCCTTGATAGAGAACATCCCCCCGTTTCTTGGTTGCCCACAGGTCGCGCATAATATTGCGCCTTAAGTCCTTCATCTTGCCCCAGGCCTCTATCGGACGGCTCTTATATGGTGCTGATGCACTAACTGCCATGGCCCACCTCCTCCAATGGTTACCTACGATTACCTCTTAGATTCCACATTTATCTATATAGCTTCCATCTCCAGCATTTCCATGAAAGCCCCTATCCTTGTTTTGAACTGGCCCACAGGGGTGATAATATCCCTCTCCAGAGTTAGTGTGGGAATGCCGGCCTCCTCCAGATTGCGCCGTATAATCGGCAGGTCATATTCGTGTGGGTCGCAGAACTTAAGACGGATCAAAACGGCGCCCTGGACATTATATTCCCTGGCCAGATCCATAATAAAATTAGGCCGGACCCTTACCTCTTGAAGGTCTTTCATAGGGCAAGGGGGGCGGTCCAAATAACGTTGTACAATTGCCATCACGCGGTTTTCCTGTGGGATAACCTCGTTCCAGAAGTAGCGGGTTCCCGTGCACTGCTCATCTATGACCACCTGGGCATTGTAGGACTCTATCAACTCGATAAGCGCCGGGTCATCGTTTTCACTGCCTATTGTTATCAATCTGATTTTACTTTTTTTACTTACCGGCCTTTGTTTGATTTCTGTTAAGGCCTGCCTGAGGAGTTTATTATGCTCGGCTTTATCCATAAAGAAGCTGGCCAGTACCATATATACAATATCTTCACCCGATACTGGCGACGGATTTTGCTTGCGTAGTTCATAAACCTGGTGTAACAATTGGCGGTTGGTGTTGTACACCTTTATAGCCCTGTCCAGTTTAGCATTAGAAATGGGTTTGCCCGTCCAGTCCTCCAGAGCCTTTTTAAATTGCTGCATTTCCACAAAAAACATG
>Ga0209514_10008845_pt1 | contig 11296 bp, 9 predicted proteins | sample Subgrocontami58m_FD_187452 | JGI IMG/M metagenome (GOLD analysis project Ga0209514, IMG submission 187452) | Subsurface groundwater microbial communities from S. Glens Falls, New York, USA - GMW37 contaminated, 5.8 m (SPAdes) (version 3) | ecosystem: Environmental > Aquatic > Deep subsurface >...
TAATGCCGGAGACCCGCGCGCCAACGATGTGTTGGGCAATGCCTTAAGGACGGAAACGGACCCACAACTCCGCGGCCGTGCGGCGGAATCTTCAAGAAAGATCGGAGACCCTGCGGCCTTGCCCGGCCTGAGAGAAAGATTAACCGCAGAGACCAATGGCGCGGTACTCAACGCGATCCGTAAAGCCATTACCTGGATCACAGAATTGGATGCCTCGGGCGTATTGGATATCAGAGGAGACCAAACGGCTGTGGATGAGCTTATCATAGCCGCGACCAATCCGTCGTCCGCGGCAATACGCTACTTTGCCACGCGCGAACTGGGAAATTTACGGGCAGAACAAGCGATCACCACGCTGGAAAATCTGAGAAGCACGGAAACCGACCCCGAAGTCATTTTCATGATCGAGGCAAGTTTAAAGAAGATATTCCTTACCGTTGATGTGGCCCAGTGGAGCGATCCCCGTTTAATGGAAGCGCTGGATAAAACCTATTGGCCCATCCAGCAAAAAGCGGCGCTGGAACTCAAACGACGGGGCCAGGCAGAAGGGACCGCGCTCAGTTTGACAAAACTCTTCGAGCCGCGTAAGAGCAAACTTGCCCGGTATGACCTGCGCGCGATGGATGAATCGGAGTATCAGGAATTAAAATCGCTCGGACCCCTGATCGAAGGTTCGTTACTGGGGATAATTCACGATACAAACGTCAATGTCAACATCCGCCGCTGGATGATGATGCTCAAGGCGGATACCGGAGAATTCGACCCGACCTACGTGTTCCTGCGATCAGTCATCAACGATACAACCGGGGTTTATAGCCCTTGGGGTGGGGGCGCGGCGCAGAACGCTTTGGTTTTGCTCTTTAAACGCCAGAGCGTAACGGCGATAACGGATTATTTGCGTGATCCTTCAGATATCATCCAGATCGCGGCCGCCAAAGCGTTAGGAGCGAAAGGTGATGCGGCAGCACTTCCGGTATTAGAAGCCATTGCCGCGGATACGACCGAGAGCCCGGAAGTGATCAACGCCGTTGAAGCGGCCATCGGCCAGATCAACGCGGCCAACTCACCAGTCGTGGCAGCATCTTCGCCTGTGACAGCCCCGATGGAAGAAAAGAAAGTGGGTGGTATTGATTTTAACCCGGCGCTTTTGAACTTGCAGATCAAACGTGATCGCTTCGGCGTGCCTTTGCCGTTGCCTCAGCAACCTGTTAAAAATATCCATATCGATGGGCTCTTCCCGGTCATTATCAACATCACGCCGCTGCCCAGCCTACTTCCTTTACTTGGGCTGGATCCCTCCAACAAAAAAGAGAGCATGGAAGTATCACGTCTTAATTAAAAAATGGGCTTTGCAAGTTTTCCCGCCTGTGCTATAGTGGGTTTGTTTTATAACCCATTGCAATCATTATAACTTTCGATATAAATAATTCCTCAATGCACATACTTCTCACCAACGACGACGGCATTTACGCTGACGGGATTTACGCGCTTTACCTTGAACTCAAGAAAGTGGCCAAGGTCACGGTGGTCGCACCGGACACGGAACGCAGTTCCGTCGGGCACGGCATCACGCTGGCCCACCCGATCTGGCAAAAAAAAGTCAACCGCCGCAATAAATTCTTCGGCTACGGCATCAGCGGCACGCCGGCGGATTGCGTGAAATTCGCCATCGCAGTGATCTTAAAGCGCAAACCTGACATGGTCGTCTCCGGCATCAACCTCGGCCCCAACGACGGCTGCAGCGTTTTTTATTCGGGCACAGTGGCCGGCGCCAGGGAAGGGGCGCTCTTGGGAATTCCGTCAATCGCGATGTCGCTCGATGCCTTTCTGGAACCGAACTTTTCCTACGCGGCCAAATGCGGCGCGCGCCTGGCAAAGGTCGTGGCCAAAGAAGGGATCCCGAAGGGAACATTTTTGAACGTCAACGTCCCGAACGTGAAACGCTCCCAGATCCGCGGCATCAAGGCGACACACCAGGGGCTGGTTCCTCTTCACGGGACGTTCCAGCGGCGCATCGACCCGCACTGGCGGAATTATTACTGGATGACCGGACGGATGCCGCTCAAAGGCAACAAAAATAAACACATCGATTCCTATGCGCTGCGCCGGCGTTTTGTGACCGTCACGCCGATCCGCAGCGACCTGACCGATTACGACTATTTTCAACAACTCGACGGGGCGCTGCCGAAAACCATCTGATGAAAGATCCCATGACCCTCAACGAAGAAATATTTTCCGCCAAGATCCTGATCATCGATGACCAGAAGGTCAACGCCCGCATCCTGGAAGAAATCCTGCGTAAGGCGGGCTTTAAGAACATCACCAGCGTCCATGATTCTCGCGACGCCCAAACAGCATACGCGGCGTTGCGACCCCACGCGGTCGTGATGGACATCAATATGCCCTACCTTGACGGATTCCAGGTGATCTCCCGATTAAAAGAGATCGAAGGCGACGATTATCTGCCGATCCTGATGCTGACGCAACTCGGCGATAACGACCTTCGGTTCCTGGCGCTGGAATCCGGCGCGAAAGATTATCTCAACAAACCCTTTGATAATACCGAGGTGCTGCTGCGCATCCGCAACATCATCGAAGTGCACCTGTCGCACGACCGGCTGCGCGAAGAGAACAAAAAGCTCAAAGATGAGATCCAGCAGCTCAAGAAAAAATAAAAACGTTCTGCCAAGTTTTAAACTTGTCATTCACGTAAAAGCATAATATAATGAGCGCCAATATTGAACCCCTTAGAACCGCATCTGAAAAAATAATGGAAGAAACAGCCCGATTCACGATCAATGGCGTGACCCACGATTTTCCCGTCACCACCGGGACAGAAGATGAAAAGGCCATTGATATTTCCACATTGCGCGCCAAAAGTTCCTATATCACCCTGGACAACGGATTCGGCAACACCGGCGCGTGCACCAGCTGCATCACGTTCCTGGATGGAGAAAAAGGGGTTCTGCGCTACCGAGGGATCCCTATCGAAGAACTCGCCGAACGCTCCACGTTCCTGGAAACATCATATTTGCTCATCAAGGGCGAACTCCCCACGCAGAAACAGCTTAACAAGTTCGCCGCGTCTTTCACCAAACACGCCTCACTGCATAAAGACATGCTCAATTTCTTTAAGGGCTATCCGGCCGACGGGCATCCCATGGGGCTGCTATCGGCGGTCGTGTGTTCGCTTTCCGGATACTACCCAGGACTATTGAAGACTGACCCCACGGAAGACGAGATCGAGCTCATGGCCGCGCAACTGCTCTCGAAAGTGCGCACCATCGCGGCCTACACGTACCGCAAATCCGTGAGCAAACCGTTCGTTCCGCCGCGCGACGACCTCAAATACATCCCCAATTTCCTGCACATGATGTTCTCGACGCCGAAAAAAGAATACAAGATCAACGACACCACGGTCAACGCCCTGCAAACGCTGTTGATCCTGCACGCTGACCATGAACAAAATTGCAGCACCTCCGCGGTGCGGCTTGTGGGAAGTTCCTGGGCCAACCTCTACGCCTCGGTTTCTGCGGGTGTGTGCGCCCTGTGGGGGCCGCTGCACGGCGGGGCCAACCAGGAAGTGGTGGAAATGCTCGAAGAGATCAAAAAAGCGAAGGGGAACATCCAGAAATTCATCAACAAAGCCAAAGACCCCAATGACAATTACCGCTTGATGGGCTTCGGGCACCGCGTGTATAAAAATTACGACCCGCGCGCAAAGATCATCAAACAGCGCACGTATGAGCTTTTCGAAAAACTCAAGATCCAGGACCCGTTACTGGACATCGCGGTCAAACTGGAAGCGGCGGTCCTTAAAGACAGCTATTTCGCCGAGCGCAAACTCTACCCGAACGTGGATTTTTACAGCGGCCTGATCTATAAAGCCATCGGTATCCCCACGGCGATGTTTCCGGTCATGTTCGCCATCGGCCGCATGCCCGGATGGATCGCCCACTGGAAAGAAATGAAGGCGGATCCCAAGACGCGCATCGGGCGCCCGCGGCAGATCTACATCGGCCACAAACAAAGAAACTATATTCCGATTCAGCAGCGGCAAGGGTAATGGTCACGAAGCCCGTTTCGTCCTTCGGCAAAGGTAAAGCAAGAAATATAAACGGGCATCGTTACCTAAACCCTTCACGAGACATTAAAATACGAAAGGGGTAGTGACGTGATCAGTTTCCGACATCCTGCGAAATTCGACAAAGAAGCGACCGTGATCCTGCTTGATAAAGATCAGGTTAAAAACCGCAATTTTTCGGCTTTCCCCAAAGCGCTCAAAGAGAGCGTAGCGCGCATTCTCGATGCCGATCAATTTTCCGCGGATAACGGACAATTGTTCCCGCTCATTAACGGCAAACAGGTCATCCTTTTAGTCGGCGTGGGGAAAAAGGACGACTCTAATACAACGGCGTTACGCTCGACACTGCGCGGCGCCTTGTTATCTTCATATTTGAAAAAGATCAAAGACGTGGAGCTCATCGTCCACGATTTAAAGGACGAAGTTGTCAAAGCGGCCATCGAGGCGGCGATCATCGGGACCTACGCGTGGGAAAAATATAAAACGCCGGACAAGAACGACAAAACGATCGCCAAAAAACACATTTTCTTCATCGTGCCCGCGAAAAAAGAATACGAACACGCGGTGGCGATCTGCGAAGGCGTCAATCTCACGCGCGATCTGATCAATGACAACGCGGACACGATCACCTCAACCTATTTCGAAAAAACGGTCCGCGGTCTGATCAAGGGCAAGAAGAACATTTCCCTGGAGATCCTCAACAAAAAAGAAATGGAAAAACACGGCCTCGGGCTTCATCTGGCCGTCAATCAGGGCAGCAACAAGGAACCGAAACTCATCATCGTACGCTATCACGGCGCGGCCAAAGACGGCGATTACACGGCCATTATTGGCAAGGGAATGACGTATGATACCGGCGGATTGAACCTCAAGCCGACCGGCCACATCGAGACCATGCGCCAGGACATGAGCGGCGCCGCGGCCGTTGTGGGCACCCTCAAAAATGCGTTAACTCTTGATCTGAAAAAAAATATTCTTTTCGTCTGCGTCATGGCAGAAAATTCCATCGACGCGCTCGCCTACAAACCCGGCGATGTCATCCGCGGGTATTCCGGAAAGACCGTTGAGATCGGAAATACCGATGCCGAAGGCCGGCTTGTCCTGGCCGACGCGTTTTCCTACATCATCAAAAATTATAAACCAGCGCGTCTGATCGACATCGCGACGTTGACGGGTGCCTGCGTTGTCGCGTTAGGGCACGATTACACCGGCCTGGTAGCCAGTGATGACAAGCTTGCCCAGAAAATATCCCACGCCGCTGAGGTGACTGACGACCGCGTCTGGCGGCTGCCCATCTATCCGGAACTTAAAGATTCCGTCAAATCCCAGATCGCGGACATCCGCAATACCGGATTTCCCAAAGGGGCTGGCGGAACGATCACCGCGGCGGAATTCTTGCGTCAATTTACCGAAAACACGCCCTGGGCGCATCTGGACATCGCCGGGACCGCCTTCGTCGACGGGAAGCAACGGATGTATTTCGGCCATGGCGCCACCGGCGCCAGCGTGCGGCTATTAACAAATTATTTATTGAATAATTAACCCGTAACAGCATAAGGAGAAGAGCACATGAACGCGTTCACGATTCTGATCGTCGGCATCCTTTTCATATTTTTTTCCGGTATCCGTATTATCCGTCCCACACACCGCGGACTAGTGGAACGCTTCGGTAAATACTCGCGCTTTGGCATGCCAGGCTTCAATTGGATCATCCCGATTGTCGAGAACATGTACCTGGTCAACGTGACCGAGCAGATGGTCAACGCCGAACCGCAAGAGATCATCACCAATGACAATTTGAACGCGAAAGTCGACGCGCAAGTCTATTTCAAGGTCAAAACAGATGAAGAAAGCGTCAAGAACTGTCAGTATAACGTCGGCAATTACCAGTGGCAGATCGTCAATCTGGCCCGGACGACGCTGCGCAGCATCATCGGGACCATGACCCTTAAATCCGCCAACAGCGAACGCGGCAAGATCAATTCCGACCTACATTCGATCCTGCTTCGGGAAACCGAGAACTGGGGCCTTGAGATCGTTCGTACCGAACTTAAGGAGATCGACCCGCCCAAAGATGTTCAAGACACCATGAACAAGGTCGTTAAAGCGGAAAACGAAAAGATTTCCGCCATTGACTTTGCCACCGCCACCGAAACCGTTGCCGACGGGCAAAAACGCGCGGAGATCAAAAAGGCGGAAGGGATCAAGCAAGCGAATATCCTCCGGGCACAGGGTGAAGCCGAAGCCATCCGCCTGGTCAATGACGCTGCTAATCAATATTTTATCGGCAATGCCCAGATCTTAAGAAAGTTAGAAGCTGTTGAACATGCTTTACAGCATAATGCAAAGATCGTTATCCCTTCTAACGCGGAATTAGTCAACGTCATCGGAGAATTGGCAGGAGTCGCCCCGATCACTGTTCCGCTTAAAAAGGATTCCAAATAAACCATGTCTGAACGCATCGAAACCGACAGCATGGGGCCGATCAAGGTCCCGGCGGATAAATATTACGGCGCGCAGACCGCGCGCTCGCTGCTCCATTTCAAGATCGGCACGGAACGGGTCCCGCTGGTCCTGATCCGCGCGCTGGCGCTCGTCAAAAAGGCCGCGGCCCAGACCAACGCAGAACTGGGGTTGCTGCCCAAAGAAAAAGCGAACCTGATCATCCGGGCGGCCGATGAGATCATGGAAGGAAAACTCAACGATCATTTCCCCCTTTCCGTCTGGCAGACCGGTAGTGGCACGCAGACCAATATGAACGTCAATGAGGTCATCGCCCACCGGGCCATTGAGATGTCTGGAGGTAGCGGAGAGCCGATCCACCCCAACGATGACGTCAACAAGGCACAATCGACCAACGACGTTTTTCCGACCGCCATGCATATCGCCGCCATTGAAGAGATCGACCGGCGGCTGGTCCCAAAGCTGACACGCCTGCGTGATGCCATGGCGGCCAAAGCCAAAGAGTTCCAAGATATCATCAAGATCGGCCGCACGCACCTGATGGACGCCACACCCCTGACGCTCGGCAACGAATTTTCCGGCTATACCCAACAACTGTCCAACGGCCTTAAACGCATCGCCGATGGGAAACAGCGGCTCTACCAGCTGGCCTTGGGCGGGACTGCGGTCGGTACAGGCCTGAACACCCATCCCCAATTCGCCGCCAAGACTGTTGCCCGGATCGCCCAAATGGCCGGTCAGCCGTTCATTGAAGCGGAAAATAAATTTGAGGCCCTGGCCGCCAATGACGCGATCGTGGAATTCAGTGGAGTTCTCAAGACCCTGGCCGTTTCCTGCACCAAGATCGCCAACGATATCCGCTGGCTGGGATCGGGGCCGCGTTGCGGGATAGGAGAGATCAGCTTGCCCGAAAATGAACCAGGAAGCTCGATCATGCCCGGGAAAGTTAACCCAACCCAATGCGAGGCAATGACTATGGTCTGCGCCCAAATCATGGGCAACGACACCACCATCAATATCGCCGGAGCGAGCGGAAATTTCGAACTGAATGTCTATAAGCCAGTACTGATCTTTAATTTGTTGCAATCCATTGAGCTTCTTGCGGATTCATGCGAGAGCTTCACGACACATTGCATTGAAGGGATCGAACCGAACCTGGAAAGGATCGAGGACCATCTCAAGAATTCTCTGATGCTGGTAACAGCGTTAAATCCGCATATCGGCTATGATAAGGCTGCCAAAGTCGCCAAAAAGGCGCATCAGGAGAATATCACCCTAAAAGAAGCCGCGATCTCCCTTGGAATACTTACCGAACAACAGTTTGATTCGATTGTCCGCCCCCAGGACATGCTCAAGCCAAAATAAAAAAATCTAGTAACACCTTGACGATTACCGAGTTAGCGTATATCCTTATATTGGTGCTATAAGTCAAAGAGGTGACTATGGTTAAATCAATGATCAAAGAACGCCGTTGCTGTTCACGGGCCACGCGGATTTTAAGCATCGAATACCGGCTTTATAAAAGCCGGCATCAGCATAATGACCCAAACTGGCATCTTTCGACAACTGAGGATGTCAGTGCCGCAGGATTATCCTTTTATAGTGATTATGAATACCGGCCCGGCGATATTCTGGATGTCCGGGTCGTAATGTCCGGCCTTTTAGAGGTCTTTAAAGGGCAAGGTACGGTCGCACGCTCGGAACAAAAACGTCTGGGCGCGTGCTATTTTGTCGCGCTGCGTTTTGCCAGCCGATCCTCCAGAACTACCCATGCCAGCCGTCCCAAACGGACCACGAAACGATCTTACTCTGCCACCAAGCGCATCTGAATATTTCTGATCAATCCACCAACCACAATAAATGATCCCGCGGCACAAAAAAAATTATGTGTTTTGTCCTCAACAAAGTTCTGTTATAATACCCTTTAATTAAAATCTAAAGGGCATGATTCGTCATGAACCAACCACCGGAAAAACGTAAATACGAGCGCTACGATACGGAATTAAGGATTTATTTTGACCGGGGATTCGAGGTCGAGACGAAGGTCAAATATCAACTCCTCGATAAACAGCGCGAAAAACCTATCTCCCGCAAACATGCGGCCCTGAGCAAGAACGTGAGCGCGGAGGGTTTGAGTTTCATCGCGTCCCAACAGCTCCAAAAAGGTGACTTTCTGCACCTCGAGATCTATCTACCCACGGCCAACCAGCCGGTAAAAATGGAAGGCGAAGTCCGCTGGTCCAACCCTGTTGCAGGTGAAAAACGCCAAGGACCGCTTTTCCAAACCGGTGTGCTCCTTAAAAAAGTCAACGGCGAACCCGTCGATAAAACGCTCCACTTCGACAAGGAATACCACATCAACTGGAGCAACGTACTTGAATCCATCCTGGGCAGCTTCAAAGATCTCGCCAAAAAAAACCTCAAGAAATAAAGTTCGGACCCAATGAAGAACCGGTGGCAGGAACAAGAGGCTCGAAAATTCAAAAATGATCCTCTGGCCTTGCGGGTCTATACTTCACGGCTTCTCGGACAAGAACCGAACCTGGTCCTTCAGGGCGGCGGGAACACATCCGTAAAAATGAACATCACGGATCTTTTCGGTGAATCAGAAGAAGTTCTTTACATCAAGGGAAGCGGCTGGGACCTGGCAACTATCGAAAAGCAGGGATTCGCGCCGGTCAAGCTGGACCTCTTAAAACGCATGGCCGAGCTTAAACACTTAAGCGATACCGCAATGGTCAAAAACCAGCGCGCGGCCATGACCGACCCGTCTGCCCCGAACCCATCGGTTGAAGCCATCCTTCACGCGATCATTCCATTTAAATTCGTTGACCACACCCACGCGGACAGTGTCGTAGCGATCAGCAACACCCCTAACGGCGCGGCGCGCATCAACGAAATTTACGGACCCGACGTTCTGATCGTACCCTACGTCATGCCGGGGTTCATCCTGGCGCGCAAAGTTTTTGAAATGACGCGCGACATTGATTGGCAAAGATTGAAGGGGATCGTCCTTTTGCACCACGGCGTTTTTACCTTCGCGGACGATGCTAGAACGAGCTACACGCAGATGATCCGGCTGGTCACCAAAGCGGAAAATTATCTTAAAAAGAAAAAAGCGGCCGCTCATTTTACGACGAAGAACGTAAAAGAAGATCTGCTTCAATTGGCCGAAATCCGCCAGATTGTTTCACGCGTTCGTGGCAACGCGGTCATCGCAAAGTGGAATCCGGGCGACCGGCAAATTGCGTTCGCAAATCATCCCAAAGCGGGAGAGATCGCCCTGCGCGGGCCGTTGACCCCCGATCATGTCATCCGCACGAAACGCATTCCAGTCATCATCGGCCCGGATCCACAAAAAGACATCGAACGATTTACCAAAGACTATTATCAATATTTCAAACGCCACGCAAATGCCGGATTAAAACCCCTGGATCCCGTGCCGCGCTGGGCGGTTTGGTCCGCTTACGGAACAATCGCCCTGGGCACAACTCTTGATGAGGCAAGCATCATCAATGACATCACCGAACATACGATCGATGCCATTCTGACCGCGGAGAAATTGGGCGGCTGGGAGGCCCTGCCCGAAAATGATATTTTTGAAGTCGAATATTGGGAACTGGAACAAGCCAAGCTCAACAAAAACGCCAAGGCGCCGGCTTTTCAGGGAAAAATAGCGATCGTCACCGGCGCGGCCAGCGGCATCGGCAAGGCCTGTGTAGAAACACTTCGAGCGCAGGGCGCCGTGGTCGCGGCACTGGATATTGATCCAGCCATTACGAAGTTTTTTAAGCAACCGGAAATTTTTGGTATTGTTTGCGACGTGACAAAACCAAACGAGATAAAAAAGACTGTCGACGCCACCGTGCACCGTTTCGGCGGGTTGGATATTTTAGTCAGCAATGCCGGGATATTTCCTCCCAGCGCGACGATCGCGCAAATGGACCAAACCACCTGGCAGAAAAGTATTGATATCAATCTCACCAGCCACCAGGCACTCATGAAGGCCTGCATCCCGTATCTGGAACTGGGCATTGACCCGGCGGTCGTCATCATCGCTTCCAAGAACGTCCCGGCGCCGGGACCGGGGGCGGGCGCTTATTCCGTGGCCAAAGCGGGTTTAACGCAATTAGCCCGCGTGGCCGCGCTGGAGCTGGCCGCGAAAAATATCCGCGTGAACGTCGTTCATCCCAACCAGGTCTTCGACACGGCCATCTGGACCCCGAAGGTCCTGGAAGCCCGGGCCAAACATTACAAGATGAGCGTATCGGAATACAAAACCAACAATCTTTTAAAGACCGAGATCACCTCCAAAGACGTGGCCAATCTGGTCTGCGCCATGGCTGGACCGGTTTTCGGCAAAACGACCGGCGCGCAAGTCCCTATCGACGGCGGCAACGAACGGGTCATTTAAAATGCTTACCCAAACAATCCTCACGGACAATCTGGAATTCGACGAACAGTTCAGCGCCGCATACGATTTTCTGGAGAACGATCCGTCCCCGGTCTTTGTTACCGGCAAGGCCGGCACGGGCAAATCAACGCTTCTGCAATATTTCCGTGAGCACACTTCCAAAAATATTGTCGTGTTAGCACCAACCGGTGTCGCGGCCGTCAACGTCCGCGGGCAGACCATTCATTCTTTCTTCCGGTTCAAGCCAGACATCACCCTGGAGAAGGTGCACCCCGTCCGCTTCAGGGACGAGAAGAAGAACATCTACCGGAAGCTGGACGCTATCGTCATCGATG
>Ga0209514_10008846_pt1 | contig 11295 bp, 12 predicted proteins | sample Subgrocontami58m_FD_187452 | JGI IMG/M metagenome (GOLD analysis project Ga0209514, IMG submission 187452) | Subsurface groundwater microbial communities from S. Glens Falls, New York, USA - GMW37 contaminated, 5.8 m (SPAdes) (version 3) | ecosystem: Environmental > Aquatic > Deep subsurface >...
AGGCGCTCAACGCGAGGCTCGCCGGGCTGGCGATCAAGCAGGCGCCGCGGGTATCCGCCCCGAGCGCACCGCTCACCGAAGTGAATTTCTACCCGGTGTGGGTGAAGCAGCCGCAGGCGATTGCCGCAAACGCAGAGGCCAATTCCGTCGACGCGCTGTTCGCGCGCGACGAGCCCGCAAAACCGCCGCCGGCGCCTCCCGAGCCCGACTATGCGGCGATGTTGCAGCAGGCGTTCCGCTTCGACGGGGCGGCCGACGATGGTGTGTTTGCCAACGGGCGGTTCTACGGCGTCGGGAGCGCGCTCGAGGATCTGACGATGACCTCGCCGGCGGGGCGGCGCGTCGTACCGAGGCTCGAGCAGGTGGACAACGGTCGGGCCACGTTCTCCGTAGGCAGGAAGCGCATGGTGCTTACGTGGGAGAAGAGGAGCTAGGCATTGGAGCGCTTCCGGGAATGGTTCGAGACGCTGCGCTACGAGAATCCGGCACGGTTATGGATGCTCGTCGCCACGTGCGCGGCGGCCTGCACGCTTGCCGCACTTGCCATGGCGCCGAGCACCGCTTTCGTAAGAGCGGTCGGAATCCAGGAATGGCAGATGCGCGGCGGTGCGCTGCTGAGAGCCGCCTATTGGGCCGGGCGAGCCGCAATCAACGCGGCGTCGGACGAACGACCGAGCCGCAGGTACGGAAGCATGGAAGGCGTGGACGGCGCGGGGAATCTGATCGCAAGCCTGCCGGAGGGGGCGCGGTGGGTGAGCACGCGCTACCGGTTCGCGGATCTGACCATCATGGACGTAGCAGGCGTGGCGCGCCAGGTCGCGCTTCGCCGGGGAGAAGACGCCCGCTTCGAGATCTACCGCGGCGACCAGGTGGTCGTATGGCTCGGCGGCCAGCCATTCAATATCGCGCTGATCGACGCCGGCGTCGCCGAGCCCGACCCGCACCCGCCGACCAACATCGTGGATATCGCTTTCGCGACGTACTACTGGAACGTGGCTCGGGGACTGAGGGGCAACAGCAAGGAAGGAGGAGGTTCGCCATGAACACGATCGGCAGGATTGCGGCATGCGTCCTGATAGCCTGCATGTCGCCGCTGGCGGCGGGACAGAAATGGACATGGGAGGCGGGCAAGCAGACGAGCAACGGCCAGATCATCGTGAAATCGCTGTCCGGATCGACGACCTACAGCGGCACGCAGAATCCGACCGGCGCAGTGGTGAAGACGAACCAGAACGCGGTTACACAGCCGCCGACGGTGATTATTCAAGCGACCGGTGGTGGAGGGGGAACATGCCTTGGAATGACGCGTGCCCAGCGCAACGGAAATCTCGGCGGAATCGGTGGCGCGGATGCCTATTGTGCAGCCGAATTCGGGTCGGGATGGAGATTCGCATCGATGCTGGATATCGTTGGATGCGCAGGCGGCATAGGGCTCTACAACACACCTCCCGCATGGGTAAACGGGGTGGCAGTTGGTGTTAACAGTTGCGGCAATTGGAGCGACTCCTCCGGAGGAAACGATGGGGCAGCTCTCGTAGGCGACGTAACCGGCACGTTCTATCGTATTGGTGCGCAGAATAGATCCTGCAATAGCACCTATTCCCTCGTGTGCGTCAAGTTCTGAGATGTGTGCGCGTCTGGGTCTCCAATGTGTTGGTCTTCGCCGTTACTAGGAATGAACTTTCGAACCGGGACATTATTTGCATGAAAGATCGCGTTGGCACGTTAGTCCAGCCTTGGGAGTTTCTGCCAATCGATGTTATCGCCGGTCATCGTTCCTTTGGACGCGCCAACTCTTGGCGGAATTGGCATGGTCGCGATTCATGTGCGCATGTTCGCGAGCGCGAAGCACGTGGTTAGGCGTTCAATTTCAGCCACCGGGGCGGCAAGGAGGAACGAAAATGCCGTACCCAAAAAACTGCCCTCGCTTGCTTGGACACGCTGTCACTTCAAATTGTCGTGGTACTCAATCTTGGCGGCGACACTGTGGGCGGTAGGTTCTGCGGAGGCAGGGACTGCAATCATATTGGAGCAGTGGTCTCCAAAGCTCTATGCGATCTATCAGACGTATCCGCAATTCCACACCAAGCTCGCCGAATACGCCCGCAAACAGGGTTTTCGCCAGCCGATCGAAGAAATGGCAACTGTGCTGCACGAGATCATCCACATCGATTCTTTCGTCCACAACGGATTCTTCGTTGACGGCACTTACTATGAACCTTATGTGAGCCAAGGAGCCTGGCCAGCGTTGACGAACGAGCAGCTTGCGCCACATGTGTTGCCACATGAACGCGGGATCGTCTACGACGCTTATGTGCGAAGGACTCCGAAGAATCATTTCGGCAATATCATCGACGAAATCAACGCCTATGGACATGTTCTTCCGTTCGTCTGTGAGCGCGAGCCGACATCGACCGGAAAGCAAGTGCGCAATCTTATTGAGTTCCTTCGTCTCGCGGAGGTCTATCTGCGCACGTTGCGTGTGTTGATGCCAATCGAGTACCAGCGGCTGACCGTGCGGGCAGAGGCACGCGGCGCGCTCGTCCTGATAATCGAGCGCGCGTGGGCGGCTCTTCGGCAGTGTGGAATTGCGGACGCCGCGATTCCTGCTGATGAGGCACGCGAATTTATCGCGAATGTTCGATTGACTTCCGCGACGATACTCTTGCAGAAGCCGTAGGGACGCGCGATATTTCACGAAGCAGCATCGTTCGACGCTGAATTGAGCGACTATTCGATGAGCATAGCCGCGGCTATGCAGAACCTGTCCAGCCCGAAGTAAGGGCCGGACGGTATTTTGGTGTTCCGAGGTTTGACCCACATGCCTTGGGCGATGGTCGCGTATGTGCGCCTGAGCATTCGGCGTTCTCGATGCATCGGCATTCCCTCAATTGACAGACCCAACAATGCCTTCACGGCTACTACGCGACTGTCGATCGCGATTACGGCGCCAGGCTTCAAGTCGTTCTCCAACTGCATGACCGACTCCAATCCCTGGAAGCGCGCTCCGTCGGGTGCGCCATCTATGTAGATCAAATCCGGTAGTACGCCGGAAGGAAGCTGCAACGCCCGGGTTTCCAGGTTTCTCAACGTGACGGTCTCGGATGGAGAATGGATGATCGACACGTGGGGGCGCAGGCATTCCGGCAGGGTCGTCCGCGTATGTTCCGCCCAGTTGGAATCGGGCTCCAATGCGGTTACGTGCCCTCCATTCGCGCTCGCCGCGTGCCCGAGGACGACGGTGGACAGTCCACTGCCGAGTTCAAGAATTTCCTTGGCCCCGTTCGTCTGTGCCAGCCTATACAGGATTGCGAGATCCACAAAGTCTGCGGAGAAGGCCGCGCGCTTGCGCTTCGGCATGGTCTGCTCGACGAGATCCATGGCACCGCACTCTTTAAGGTAGATCCTCGCCTCCTGTTGCTGTTGGCGATCAATGACGATGATGGAATTCAGCAACTTGTTGACGCCGTTGATGTCCGCCGCTTCATTCAAGTCGGGCTCGATGACCACCAGGTCTTCAGCGCGGAATCTGACCGGGAAGGGCAAGGCGTCCACAGTTCCTTTGACTCGGACAAAGAGACCCATTGCATCCCTGAACCTTCTCACCGCTTCACCCAGTTCGGGCGTTAGGCGAATTTCGATCTTGGACATCTTCTTTCAGTAGCCGACTCAGAACTCGAGACAGCCTACCGCTTGCGCTGAATGAACTCGATCTTGTACCCGTCGGGGTCCTCGACGAATGCGATCACGGTGGTGCCGTGCTTCATCGGCCCGGCCTCGCGCGTGACCTTGCCGCCGCGCTTCTTCGTCTCCTCGCAGGCCTTGTAGGCGTCCTCGACCTCGACGGCGACGTGGCCGTAGCCGGTGCCGAGGTCGTACTTGTCCACGCCCCAGTTGTAGGTCAGCTCGATCACCGCGCCCTCGGCCTCCGAGCCGTAGCCGACGAAGGCGAGGGTGAACTTGCCCTCGGGGAAGTCGGTCCTGCGCAGCACCTTCATGCCGAGCACTTCGGTGTAGAACTTGATCGAGCGGTCGAGGTCGCCCGTACGCAGCATGGTGTGAAGGATTCGCATTGCCGGTTTCTCCTCTTCGGTCGTTGCATTCCAGGGCTGGCGCGCGGGCGGCGGCGCCGCTAGCCGAGCACGCGCACCAGCCAGCCGCTGATGTCGTTGATCTCCTGCGCGCAGACCGCGTGCTGCATGATGTAGTCGTGCCACTGCACGTCGTAGCCCAGGTGCTTGAGCAGGTCGCGGGAGCGCGTCGCGCGCGCGAAGGGGACGATCGGGTCCGCGGTGCCATGGGCCATGAGGATGGGCACGTCGCGGTTGGCGGCGTTCGCCTCGTCGGGGAGCGTCTCCGCGAGCGGCACGTAGCACGACAGCGCCATGATGCCCGCGAGGCGCTCGGGGTGGCGAAGCCCGGTCTGCAGCGCGATCACGCCGCCCTGCGAGAATCCCGCGAGCACGAGCCGGTTCGCCTGGGTGCCGCGCTGCTTCTCGCGCGCGAGGAGCGCCTCGACGCGCGCCTGCGAGGCGCGCACGCCGACTTCGTCATCGCGGCGCAGCGTCGGGTCGGCGATGTCGTACCAGGCGCGCATCACCATGCCCGCGTTGATGCTCACCGGCTGCATGGGCGCGTGCGGGAAGACGAAGCGGATGGCGCAGTCGGGGAGATCGAGCTCCGGGACGATGGCCTCGAAGTCGTGCCCGTCGGCGCCGAGGCCGTGCAGCCAGACGACGCTGGCCTCGGGCTTGGGTCCGGTTTCGATTTCGATGGCGTCGAGCAGATCGGGCATGTCGATTCAGTCCTTTCGCGGGGTTGCGTGGTCGGACGATTGCCTTTCTTCGGGCTCGATCCGGTATTCCCCTTCGATGATATCCCGCGGCGCGCGGCGCGGGGTACTGCGTCCGGACCACAGCAGCCGGATGATGTACACGATGAGCGCCACGCCGGCCGCGGCGAGGGCGATGGTGAAGAAGAAGAACGCGAGCACGAGCACGACAACCGACAGCAGCAGGGCGAACGCGCGGCCCAGCCAGGTGTGCGGCAGCTCCAGGTGGATGGTCGATCGGCGCGGCATGTCGCGGCTTCCCTAAAGCGTGGGCAGCAGCCGGCCCAATTGGTTCAGCTCGATGCGCGCCGCGCGGTAATCCGGGTACAGGGACTCGACCACCGCCCAGAAGCGCGCGGAATGGTTCAGCTCGCGCAGGTGGGCGAGCTCGTGCGCGACGACGTAGTCGGTGAGCCGCGGCGGCAGATGGTAGAGCCGCCAGTTGAGCAGCACGCGTCCGTGCTCGCCGCGCCGGCGCCAGCAACTGCCCCACTGGGTCTGCGCGTTGGAGAGTCCGAGCGAGGGCTCGGCGACCCCGAGCAGGGCGGCGTAGTGGCGCACGCGCTCGCCAAAGAGCGCCAGCGCGCCGCCGCGCAGCCAGTCGAGCGTGAGCTCGCGCCAGCGGGCGGCCGTCCCCGCGGGCAGCATGAGCCGCCCGCCGATCCGATGCACTTCGGCCGCGTCCGGCGCCGCGGTGAGGCGCGCGCTGTCCCCGAGCAGCGGCAGCCGCTCGCCCTCGGCCCAGCGGAAGGGCGCGGGCTCGGGCGGCGTCTCGGCGAGCCGGCGCGAGATCCAGCGCGCCTTCGCGCGCATGAACGCCTCGACCTCGGCGATGCCGACCCAGCGCGGCGCGCGCGCCTCGACTTCGCCGCGATGCACGAAGATGCCGATGGTGCGCCGGCGCGCGCGCACGAAGCGGTACTGCAGCACGCCGGTCGCGAGCGCGACGCGGCGCAGCGTGCCGGGCCGCTCGCGCAGCGGCACCGCGTCGAAGAGGAGCTCCAGTTGCTTCACGCCCTGCATAGCGCGGCGCACCTCGCCTCGATCCATTCCTCGGCTTTCGCGGTCACCGCCTCCGGGCTCGACCCCGCGGTGGGGATGGGCTCGCCGATCTGCACGGTGATCTCGCCCGGATACTTCAGGAACGCGTTCTTGCCCCAGTACAGGCCCGCGTTGTGCGCCACCGGCACGACCGGCGCGCCCAGGCGCGAGGCGACCCACGCGCCGCCGACGTGGTACTTGCCGTGCTCGCCGGCGCGCACGCGCGTGCCCTCGGGGAAGGTCAGGATCCAGAAGCCCTGCGCGAAGCGCGCCGCGCCCTGCTCGGCCATGCGCTTGAGCGCGCGGATGCCGCGGCTGCGGTCGATCGCGATCGGGCTCATGAGCGCGAGGCCCCAGCCGAAGAACGGGATCCACAGCAGCTCGCGCTTGAGCACGTGCACGTGCGGCGGAAAGATGCGCTGGAACGCGATGGTCTCCCAGGCCGACTGGTGCTTGGAGAGGATCACCGCGGGCCCGCGCGGGAGGCGCTCCAGCCCCTCCACGCGATAGCGTATGCCCAGCAGCGCGCGCGCCATCCACAACACGATGCGCGACCAGCCCGAGATCGCGCGCCAGCGCACCTGCGCGGGAAACGGCGCCGTGGCGAGCGCGAACAGCGAATACGGCAGCGTGACGACGACCATGGCGAGCGTGAACAGCAGCGAGCGCAGGAAGGTCATGCGGCCGCCCGCGCCGCGCTCACCCGCACAGCGCCTGCGCGACGGCGGCGAGATCGGGAAGGATCTGCGTGGTCTCCGGGAGCCCGCCGGCGGCGCGCGTCTTCTCGCCCTTGCCGGTGAGCACCAGGATCGGCCGCGCGCCGACGGCGGAGGCGGCCTGAAGGTCGCGCAGGCTGTCGCCGACCGCGGGAACGTTCTTCAGCGACACGTTGAAGCGCTCGGCGATGGCGAGGAACATGCCCGGCTCGGGCTTGCGGCAGGGCGAGTTCGATTCGGCGTTGTCGGGACAGTAGAAGATCGCCTCGATGCGCCCGCCCGCCTGGTTCACCGCCTTGTGCATGCGGCTGTTGATCGCGTTCAGCGTCGCCATGTCGAGCAGCCCGCGGCTCACGCCGGACTGGTTGGTGGCGACGATCACGCGGTAGCCGTCCTGCGTGAGCCGCGCGATCGCCTCGAGGCTGCCAGGAATCGGCCGCCACTCCTCCGGGCTCTTGATGAACCGCTCGCTGTCGTAGTTGATGACGCCGTCGCGGTCGAGGATGATGATCTTCATGCCCGTGGGTGGCGTTACGTGGCGAGCTTGGAGATGTCGGCGACGCGGTTCATGAGCGCATCGAGCCGCCGCAGCAGCGCGTGGCGGTTGGCGCGCAGGCGCAGGTCCTCGGCGTTCACCATGACCTCGTCGAAGAACCGGTCCACCTCGCCGCGGATCCCGGCGAGGTTCTTCAGCGCCGCGCTGTAGTCGCGCCCGAGCACGTTCGAATCCACCACGGGCTCGATCCTGCGCATCGAGGCATAGAGCGACTTCTCGGCGGCCTCGCGCAGCATCGCCTCCTCGAGCGCGCCCGCGGCGGCCTCGGACTTGCGCAGGATGTTGCGGATGCGCTTGTTCGCCGCCGACAGGCTCTCGGCCTCGGCGAGCGCGCGGAACGCCTGCACCGCCTGCACGCGCGCGTGGATTTCCGCGAGGCGCGGCCGCTGGCTGATCACGGCCTCGACCGCGTCCTTGGGGAAGGTCACGGCGAGGTTGTTCCAGACGCGCTCGAGGATGAAGTCGTGGACCTGCCCGACCGCCTCGGCCGATATCCGGCCCGCGGGGAACAGCGTCGCCGCATGCGCGAGGAAGTCGCGCACGTCGGGCGCGGCCTTGCCCGAGAGCCTGCCCTTCGCGACCAGCAGCTCGAACGCGCCGACGATGCCGAGCGCCGCGCGGCGCAGCGCGAACGGGTCCTTCTCGCCGGTGGGGATCTCGCCGATGCCGAACAAGCCGACCAGCGCCTCGATCCGGTCGGCGAGGTACAGGCACACGCCCGGCAGGTTCTCTGCGGCCGCCTCGTCCAGGCGCAGCCGGTACTGCTCGCCGATCGCCTCGCACACCGGCCCGGGCTCGCCGTCGTGGCGCGCGTAGTAGCGGCCCATCACGCCCTGCAGCTCGGGGAACTCGCCCACCATGCCGGTGAGCAGGTCGGCCTTGGCGAGCCACGCGGCGCGCTCGGCGTGCTCGGCGTCGGCGCCGATGGCGCGCGCGATCGCGCCCGAGAGCAGCTGGATGCGCTCGACGCGCTCCAACTGGCTGCCGAGCTTGTTGTGGTAGACCATCTTCGCCAAGAGCGGCACGCGCGCCTCCAGCCGCACGCGCCGGTCCTGGTCGTAGAAGAAGCGCGCGTCCTCCAGGCGCGGGCGCACCACGCGCTGGTTGCCCTCGACGATGTGGCGCGGGTCGGCCACCTGCATGTTGCTCACGACGAGGAACTTCGGCACGAGCCGCCCCTCATTGGGACCATCGGCGTCGAACAGCGGGAAATACTTCTGGTTCTGCCGCATGGTGAGGATCAGGCACTCCTGCGGCACTTCGAGGAAGGCCTTGTCGAAGGCGCCGGCGTAGACGCTCGGGTGCTCGACCAGCGCCGCGACCTCGTCGAGCAGGTCGGCGTACTCACCGAGGCTCGCGCCGTGCTCGCGGGCCGCGGCGAGCAGCGCGCGCTCGATCTGGGCGCGGCGCGCGGCGAAGTCGGCGATCACCATGCCCTCGGAGGCGAGGCGCGATTCGTATTCGGCGGCGTTCGCGAGCGCGATTTCGCCCTTGCCCATGAAGCGATGGCCGCGCGTCGTCCTGCCCGAGTCGATGCCGAGCACGCGTCCCGGAACGACGCGCTCGCCGTGCAGCATGACCAGGCCGTGCACGGGGCGCACGAACTGCGCTTCGCCCGAGCCCCAGCGCATCATCTTGGGCACGGGCAGGCCCTTCAGCGCCGCCTCGACCTTGGCGTCGAGTGTCCCGTCGAGGCTTCCGCCTTTCACCAGATCGCGATGCGCGAAGACCTCCTGCTTGCCGTCATTGATGCGCTCGAGCGCGCCCACCGCGATGCCGCGCTTCTTCGCGAAGCCGAGCAGCGCCTGCGTGGGCCTCCCGTTCGCGTCGAGCCCCGCCTTGACCGAGGGGCCCTTGACGATCACTTCGCAGTCGGGCGCGCGTTCGCGGACTTCGGCGACGAGCAGCGCGAGCCTTCTGGGCGTGGCGAACGCTCTTGCCGCGCTCGCATCGGCGAGGAAGCCGTCGCGCTTCAGGTCGGCGACGAGCGCATCGCGAAACGACGCGGACAGCGCGGCGAGCGACTTCGGCGGCAGTTCCTCGGTGAGCAGTTCGACCAGCAGCGGCGCCGTCATGGCTCAGGCGCCCTGCGCGGCCGGCGCGAGCATCGGAAAGCCGAGCTGCTCGCGCGAATCGTAGTAGGCCTGCGCCACCAGGCGCGCGAGCGCGCGCACGCGGCCGATGTAGGCGGCGCGCTCGGTCACCGAGATCGCGCCGCGCGCATCGAGCAGGTTGAAGGTGTGCGAGCACTTCATGACCATCTCGTAGCCGGGCAGCGGAAGGCCCGCCTCGATGAGGCGCCGCGCCTCGGATTCGAAGCCGCGGAACTGCGCGAGCAGCCATTCGGGGTTGGAGTGCTCGAAGTTGTACCTGGACTGCTCGACCTCGTTCTGGTGGAACACGTCGCGGTACGTGACGCCGGGCGTCCACACCAGGTCGAACACGTTCTCCACGCCCTGCAGGTACATCGCCAGGCGCTCCAGGCCGTAGGTGATCTCCCCGAGCACCGGCCGGCACGCGAGGCTGCCGACTTCCTGGAAATAGGTGAACTGCGTGACCTCCATGCCGTCCAGCCACACTTCCCAGCCCAGGCCCCATGCCCCGAGCGTGGGCGATTCCCAGTCGTCCTCGACGAAGCGGATGTCGTGCACGGCGGTGTCGATCCCGAGCGCGCGCAGCGAATCGATGTACAGGTCCTGGATATCGTCGGGCGAGGGCTTCAGGACCACCTGGAACTGATAGTAGTGCTGCAGCCGGTTGGGATTGTCGCCGTAGCGCCCGTCCTTGGGGCGGCGCGAGGGCTGGACGTAGGCCGCGTTCCAGGGTTCCGGGCCGATCGCGCGCAGGAAGGTCGCGGTGTGGAACGTGCCCGCGCCGACTTCCAGGTCATAGGGCTGCAGCAGCACGCAGCCCTTGCCCGCCCAGAAATTCTGCAGCGTGAGAATGAGGTCCTGGAAGCTCTGCATGGGGATCGGCACGGGACGGTGCGCTGCGAAAGCCTTGGATTTTACCGGCTTTGCGCCCTCGCAGATACGGCGGGCCATGCGAGCGCCGCGAGCAGCGCGGCGAGCGCGAGCGCGAGCGCCGGCGCGTTGCCGTAGCGCACGTACGGCGTCGCGCCCGTGCGCCCCTGCACCGTGCCCTCGAGCACGCCCTCGGTGAACTGCGGCAGGCGACCCGCGACCCGGCCTTGCGCATCGACGATCGCGGTGACTCCGGTGTTGGTCGCGCGCAGCATGGTGCGTCCGGTTTCCAGCGCCCGCATGCGCGAGATCTGCAGGTGCTGCGCAGGAGCGAGCGAATCGCCGAACCAGGCCACGTTGCTCACGTTGACGAGCAGGCTCGCCTGCGGCAGTTGCCGGATGATCTCCTCGCCGAACGCGTCCTCGTAGCAGATGTCCACCGCGATGCGCTCGCCCGCCGCGGCGATCGGCTCGGGCAGCGCGGGGCCGGGCGTGAAATCCGACAAGGGGATGGAGAGAATCTTCACGATCCAGCCGAATTCGGGCGGCACGAACTCGCCCAGCGGCACCAGGTGCGACTTACTGTAGATCTGAGCGGGCGAGGTGCCGAGCGAGACCACGCTGTTGTAGAAGCGCCCGGCGCGGTCCGAGGTCGGCACGCCGAGCAGCAGGTCGCCGTCCTGCGCGCGCGCGTGCCGGGCGAGGGCCTCGAGGTAGGCGGGATCGACCGCGTCGAGGAAGCGCGGTATCGCGGTCTCGGGCAGCACGATGAGCCGCGCGTGAGTGCCCTCGACGAGGCGCAGGTAGGTCTGGAGCGTCGCAACGTAGCGCCGCGGATCGAACTTCAGGCTCTGCGCGATGTTGCCCTGGACGAGCGCGACGGCGAGCGGCTTGCCCGCGGGCGTGGTCCACTCGACCCCGCGCAGCGCGCCGCCTGCCGCGAGCAGCACCGCGATTCCCGCGAGTGCGTAGACGCGCGTGGGTGCACGGCCGGTCGCGAGCAGCACGAGCAGTCCGGCGAGCAGCGCGGTCGCGAACGAGAGGCCGTAGACGCCGAGGAGCGGCGCGTATCCCGCGAGCGGCGTGTCGATCTGCGCGTAGCCCTGCGCGAGCCACGGGAAGCCCCCGAGCAGCCAGCCGCGCAGCCACTCGGCGAACATCCACAAGGCGGGGATGACGAGCAGAAGC
>Ga0209514_10008850_pt1 | contig 11286 bp, 9 predicted proteins | sample Subgrocontami58m_FD_187452 | JGI IMG/M metagenome (GOLD analysis project Ga0209514, IMG submission 187452) | Subsurface groundwater microbial communities from S. Glens Falls, New York, USA - GMW37 contaminated, 5.8 m (SPAdes) (version 3) | ecosystem: Environmental > Aquatic > Deep subsurface >...
TTTTTACATTTTCAGAAGACTACGAAACGGCCATTGAAATCCTTGCAAAAGGAAGGGAAATTGCAGACTCTTTACGATTAGAACTCGCCGCGATTTCAATAATCAAACACGATGGTATAGAGAACACATATATTTTTTGTGGAGCAGACAAAGTTTATTCTATCGATTCAGAATTGCATGCAGATATCGTCGTGGATTGCCTATTTTCACTTATAAACCAGCACAAACCAGAAATCCTCCTGATAGGCGGAACCAGACTGGGTAAGGAAGTCGCCCCGAGGATTGCCCAGAAATTTGGAGTAGGCTGTGCTACGGACTGCGTTGATTTTTCTTTAGAACATGAAAAGCTTATTGTACAGCGCTTTGTCCTGGGCGGCAGATTTATCGCTACCCAGAGGTTTTTACGTAACCCCCAAATAGCTACCGTGCCGCCGAGAAGATTTGGAAAAAAGTTAGATACTGCAAGAACAGGTGAAATAATTAAAACCACCCCGAAGCTGGCAGAACCGAGAGCGCGGGTGCTGGAAATAAAGGACAAAACACCCAAAGAACTCAGAATAGAAGAGGCTGATATAATCGTTTCTGTAGGCAGGGGGCTTAAGAAAAAAGAAGACCTTGTACTTGTCGAATCACTTGCAAAAGTGCTCGGCGGCACCGTAGGCTGTTCAAGGTCAGTTGCTGCCGACCTGAAATGGCTGCCAGAAGAGCACTGGGTAGGATTATCAGGCCATAAGGTTAAGCCAAAACTCTATATAGCCATTGGCATTTCAGGTCAGGTACAGCATATCGCAGGCATAAGGGATGCTAAGACGATTATTGCGATAAACAACGACCCCAACGCACCTATCTTCAAGGCATGTGATTATGGGATTGTAGGGGACCTTTACGATATAGTGCCAGCGTTAACGAACGCAATAAGAAAGTAACCACAGATTTCTCGGATTCCACAGATTTTGCAATAATTTTCAAAGGTCTTTCTATCTGAGTAATCTGTGCAATCGTTCGACTGAGCGCTCACGACGAAGTCTGTGGTTTCAAAGTCTTTTATCCATATTTATAGTACACCCCGTATCCTCCCCTTGGATAGCTGAAGTCTACCGCACCTTTGGGACAGGCAAACTTGCAGCTCCCACATTCAAGGCATCCCTCATAATTATGCACGATCTCACCTTTTTCAAGGGTAAACCTCTTTGATGGACAAAATCTGAGGCATGGCTTATCTATGCACTGCCTGCATATGCTCGTCTCTACTTTTATATGCTTTTCCTTATCAACCTCGAAGCTTATGAGTCCAAGTTGATCTTCAATACTGATATTCATAGTAGTTAAAATTACCACGGATAGACACGGATACAAACAGATAATACCTATAAAAAACTGCGTTTGTCTGAGTTAATCTGCGGCTGATTAAATTTTTGATGGAAAGGCTACTCTTAACCCATTCTATCGACTGTATTTTTCCCACTCCTTTAATTGGTAGTTGTCGAATGCGTATGCGGGTTTGTTCGAAAACAACGATACTTCCTTGCTCTAATGCTTTTTGAACAGAATGAAGATTCGAGAGTAAAAGTTTTAATTGTTTGTCAGGATGACGTTCCGTACTTCGACGAAATAATATTATTGACGGCTTGCGACTTTCCCATAGCGCCAGTAATGTTCCAAAATCAGTATCTGCTGAAATGAGTATGCGATTTTCTTTCGCAGCCCGACGAAGGATAATATCATCTGCAGATTGTAATCCATATTCACGAACATGTACCGTATCATGTCCTGCTTTACGGAGACCGTCAGCAAGTAATGGTGAAAGGGCATTATCCACCAGAAAATTCATTTTACGTTACCAGCGGAATTTCGCGTTCTCTTACTGCTTCAGAGGCATACCGTAATGATTCCTTGATGTCCTCATGTCCCAGGTCGGGAAAAGCTTTTAATATTTCTTCTTCTGACATGCCATCAGCAACCATACCAACAATTATTGAAACAGGTATCCGAAGCCCCCGAATACAGGGAACACCGCCCATCTGGTTTGGATTAACAGTAATGCGAGTAAACTTCATTTTTTCACCTCCACTAATGATTTTAACAAAATATCTCATCGATTATCCATTTCAAATACAAACTTCATGAATATACATTTTTTCTCTATTTTTACCCATACTTATAATACACCCCATATCCCCCTCTTGGATAGCTGAAGTCTACCGCGCCTTTGGGACAGGCAAACTTGCAGCTTCCACATTCAAGGCATCCCTCATAATTATGCACGATCTCACCTTTTTCAAGGGTAAACCTCTTTGATGGACAAAATTTGAGGCAGGGTTTATCCACACATTGCCTGCATATACTGGTTTCTACTTTTATATGCTTTTCTTTATCAACATCAAAGCTTATAAGCCCAAGTTGATCTTCAATACTGATATTCATGATACAACACAATCATAAACAAAATAACAGGAAATAAATTAAGATTTTAGATTTACGATTTCAGATTTACAATTTTTCAATCATTCGATGGAGCACTCACGACGAAGTCTAAAATCGTAATTCGTAAATCGTAAATTTTGTAAAATTATGTGTCGCGATACTATAAAGCCCTTAAGCCTCTTATCAAATCCCGAATTATCTGAACTTTCTTGCCTTTTGTTTCTTCTAATAGCTCATCAAATAATCGTTTCTTCGGCCCTTTTACCAGAGCCAATCTGTGGAATAGTTTGCATGCAAGTTCGGGGTATAACGAGTAAAGCCTTGTATTTTGCAGAAATGCAGGTGATCTTTCAAAGGTTTTCATGTCTTTAAGGACAAAATCCTGTTTCAATAAAGATTCATAGAGAGAAAGGCTTTTCTTTGAAAAATCACTTTTTCCAATCGCAGTTTTTATAGCCTCCGCAGCGGCCATTCCGGAGGCAATAGCCATATCCATGCCTCTCAGCGTAATACCACTATTTACCAACAGGCCTGCGGCATCTCCTACAACAAGCAGGCCATCGGTGAAAAGCCCTGTGCGTGAGGCTTCAGGGATTACATGGGCTGAGTATTCTACTAATTTGCCGCCTTCAATCAGTTTCGCTATTGCAGGATTTGAGTTGAATTCCCTCATGAGCGCATAAGCTTCGACTTTACTTTCAATGAGCTGATTTATATAGACTACGATACCGAGAGAGAGGCTTGTCCTGTTCGTATAGATAAAAGCGCCTCCCGGGATTTGCCTCGTGCATTGCCCTATAAAAAGCTGGGCAGCGCCTTCTCCGTTGGCAAGGTTGAATCTCTCCTCAATAACTTTTTCTGGCAGTTCTATTATTTCCTTCATGCCGATCGCAAATTCTTTTGCCAGGAATTTCTTAAGACCCGCCTTCTCTGCCATAAGGGAGACAGCGCCGTCTGCCGCAATGACTATCTTTGCTTCTATTTTATCTGTGCCAGCAACTATACCGGTAACCTGTTTGTCTTTCCACAAAAGGTCATCAACCCTGATACTGGGTATTAAAGTAGCTCCTGCATCAACAGCCTTGTTCGCAAACCACTGGTCAAACTTTGCCCTGAGTATCGTGAAGCTGTTCGGAGGGTCAAGCAGTTCCTCATCCTGGAAATCAAACGTGACAGAAGATTTATTGGACAGCAAGGTCAGTTTTTCATGAGTAACACATCGCTCTACCGGGGCTTCTTTCCAGAAGTCCGGGATGAGCCTGTTTAAGGCATATGCATACATCCGACCGCCCATCACGTTTTTAGCGCCTGGATACTTGCCTCTCTCAACCAGCAATACCTGAAAACCCATCTTTGCAAGTGAATAGGCTGCCGCACTGCCAGCGGGTCCTGCCCCAACGATTATAGCATCAAACTTTTCAGCCATTTTTAATTTTATTGAATTCTTTAACCACAGATGGACACGGATAAACGCGGATAAATACAAATGTTGGAAATTCGTACTCGTAACTTTTGTAACTAAATTAGGCTGCCTTTGACAGCAACTTTTAAGCTCCCCTCTAGAAAGAGGGGTTGGGGGTGTGTTACGGCAAATTTACACACCCCTTTGTCCCCTCTTTTTAGAGGGGAATCCAAAAGTTTAAAATTCCTGAACATCAAATTAGTCCCCCTTACCAAAGGGGATTCACGGGGGTTCTTGGGGATTGCTTCAGTCGTTCCTCCTTCGCAGTGGCACCGGAATAACCTTTTTAGACAACCCGTGAAGTAGATGTCTTTCCTAAAATACTGGTTAATTAAAACTATTCGAGAAAACCTAAACCAGCACGAGGAAATACTATAAGTTCAGTCATGTCTCTGTCTAAAGACCTGAAAGGTCGTAAGAATATAGCAGGGGGTTCACCCCGTTAGATAACAGATATCAAACAGGAGACACACAATGAAAACTCACAAGTCTTTCCAAAGTCACGCTACTCATTACAACACAACATCTAACGGGGTAAAGCCCCCTGAAGTTGTAAATAACAGAAAACATAAGCCCCAAAGGGGCGAAAGGACATCCCATTATTTCCATATATAATTTTCATTGTATTCAATGCCATATTTGTTGAGGAAATCTATAAATTCCTCTTGAAAAGATTTTTTGAGGTGGTGATCTTGTTGGTTTTGAATATATTGAATCACCGTATTTTCTGATGATTTGCTTATCGAAAATGCTCCATATCCATCCTGCCAGCCAAAATAAAACCCCTTTTTCTTTCACCCCTTCGGGGCTTGATATTTTTTTCTCTCTTTTTATCAGAGGGCTTCACCCTCTGCTATATCCTTACGGCCTTTCAGGCCTATAAGGACGCTTTTGTTTCGAGTAATTGATTATATTAAATTGTTTTATTACTTGTGGGTTTGAGTTTGCAACTCGAACCCAAATATTTTGTTGTAATGACTCTACAGCGATTTTACTCTGTATTTTATTGAGTCAGCAAGTATTTCAAATCGATTATGCCTATCAAATAAGCTAATACCGGTTCTTTACCGTAACCATAAGATAATAAATTCCCGAAAGTTGACTCTTTCTAAATCCTTGTTGACGGCATTATGTTATTATTCTGCAAAATTTAAGGGTTCAGGCTTCGTTGTGAGCGCTCAGCCGAACGGTTGCAAACCCGAACCCGCATTAGATAATGCGAAAAATTGACACAATTTGGTAATCCATCTTTTTATAAAACCTGTTATACATTAATTAACTACTTTCGGTTTTGGATCAAAATAAATAGAATGTGTATTCTTTGCTAAGTCTTCTGATGAGATAGCAGTTTCGTCTAACTCGAATTCTTTTGCTGTCCGTTCATATACAAAATAAGGTTCAAGCTCCCTGCCGGATAATAAAATTAAGCGATATCGGTAATGATCCTGTGCGACTTTACAACGCTCAATTTCTATAGCTGTAAAAGGAGCAGTTTTGGAAAAGATAATAAAGACCTCTACTCTCTCTTGAGGAAAAGTATCTGCAATCTTTTTCAAATTACTCACATCTTGTTCAGTGATTTCTCCCTTGTTTGATTTACATTCACCAATCAATAATTGAACACGTCCATCGTATCCTTGCGTAAGCACTACCAAATCTGTTTCGCAAGGATTTATCGAAGCTGTTACGGGATTAATTTTCATTGCCGTAGTATAAATCATCCATTCGCCATGAAATAAGGTATCAAGTTGTTGGAGTGTTAAGGCAACAGGGATAGCCCCTTCTTGATGGTCTTCCCTACCGAAAAGGCCGGAACGCCTATATGCCCAATCTCTGTCACGCAACTGTGGTGTAAGATTGAATTCATTTCCACAGTACTCACATTTAACCATAGTTTTAGAATCATCGAGTGACAACCAGAAATCAAGTTGGCAATTTGGACAATTAAGCTTAAGCCCGACTCTGAATACTCCCTTTTTAAGTAAATATGTAAAAACGTCTTCAGGTTTCAGTTTTTTGTTAAATGGTCTTTGCTCGATGAAAAGGTCTTCATATTGTGAGAAATTTGGTTTTTTGGTAACCGGATTATTCTGACCAATAGTCTGAACTGCTGCGCTTTTAGTAAACGATTGATAAGGATTATACTTTTCTATGAGCATTCTTACCCCTGCAATTTTGAATACTCGACAATCTTGAAGTCTGCCCAATTGCTGGATGAGCCCGGAAGCGATGAGTCCAGCTTGACTGGGTTCGGCTTTCATTTCGAAAACTTCGAATATTTTAGCAATCAAATTTCGACTCTCCATCGCTCGCAAAGATAGGTGATCTGTTGTAACTTTTGTAATAATACCCAGGCCCCCAACCTCTGCACGTGCAGCATTCCAAACAAAATAACACTCTCTGCCATAGTATTTATTTAATTCAGGGATGTATGGGGTTGTTAGTGTTAAGTTTTCAGATTTTGTAATATTAATCAAAGGATTTACAGAAACTATCAAATGTTGTTCATGAAACTTAATTTCATCATAAAAAGGTTTCGGTGGGAGTTGAAAGATAACACGGGGAATATCATAATCATCTGATACATTTCCGAGTACAGATTGTTCTTCAAAGTGTACAAAAGGTGGTTTAATATTTAATCCATTCCAAATGGTTTTGGTTGCAGTGCAATTAAGAATACCTGTGCCAAATGCGGATATATCTATATCTGTTTTGTCATCCTTTGTCCAAACTGCAATGTGATCATCAACTCCCTTATGGTTTTGTATCCAATTTCTCAACGTTTTTAGAAAGTAATCTCTTAAAGGATCGAGTCGTTTTGCTTTGCCGGGGTCATAAAAAAGTAGTTCAATTGCAGATGCGCGAAGATTCCAAAAATTAACAATATCAGTAAAATTATCAGCTTTTCCGACATAAAAGCCAGCGTTATTCCATCCCGATGCACGAGACCGGATTAGATTATAGGTTGTAATAGTGGAAGGGGTGACATACTCATAAATTTCTTGAGGTAGAAGAGCCTCTGTTTCTAATGTAATTCTTTTCGCGTTCAGGTATTTCTCAAAGTATGCACTGTAATCAATACCTATTTCTTCTTTAGATGGAAAAGCTCCAAAAGTAGCCAAAACGACATCATTTAGTGGATCATTTTTGTTGAAATCGAATATTGCGGAAACTTCTGGGTTTGGGTTGTTTTTGATGTGAGTTTCATAGAAACGACGTATCGGATGATATACATCAAGAATTATTGATTTCGTATCAGAGAAACTTTTGACAAAAAGTTCTTTATGAGAAAAAGGCCAGGGAAGGTATGTGAACTGCTTAATAAAATTATGTAGAAACGGCTCATCCGAAGCGGGGTAAAGAACATCAACCTTAAAAACATTGACCAGTTGTTTAGCAAATGCAAAATCATTAACGGGAATTATCGGATTATATCGTCCTCCCCAGAATGCATGAGTAAGACGCAACACTTTTCTAACGTCTTCAATATTTTCATCACGTATGCACCACCCAATTCGTAATGGACGATATTTAACCCGTAAGCTTAGCGTATTCATATAAATACCTTATAACACTACACATTTTTACAGTAAATAGGTGAATAAATACCCTTAAGACTAAGGCTTTCTCTTTTCGAGAAATGCGATTATGTCTTTGAAAGCTCGTATTTAACTGGTAATAGCCTATCAAGAGTTACGTGTTTCGAAGCATCAAGAATTTCAATGCCCACAATTCTGTCATTCTCACCAATATCCAGGACAATGTCATCTGAGAGCCGCCGGTTTATGACATCCTGCTTCCTGTCATCAAACCTGATGTAAAGAAGATCTGTCTTGTCGTTGTAAACAATGTTCATTTATGCCTCCCACTTTCCATAAAATACATATACGGTAACGGTTACTATTCTATTTCCTTTTACGAGATAAAACACTTCCACCCTCTTTTGTTCATAATACTTATTGTGACGATTTTGCTTGAAATCATACACCTTAGCTTTTCCTATCCTTCCATATTTGGCAGGGATTGTCAAACCTGCATTTATTACGTCCTTGATTTCATCCTCGGTTGCTCCTCTTTCCCCTGCGCGTTCTAATGTGTGCGGGTCTATTTGGATTTCCATTTTAACGGTTCCTCAATCCCTCAATTCTTTTTCTGTAATGCCAGTAATTCCGCCTAACTCGTTCATATCCGAACTTGAGTTCGTTTATCTTTCCGTTTCATCTGGGTTATTTATACCACTAATTGTGACATGTAAAAATCAAATTCCTTTAAACTGTGGCTTCCGCTTTTCAAGAAAGGCATTCATGCCTTCCAGACGGTCTTGTGTAGTAAAGCACTGGGCAAAGAAATCTATTTCTTTCTCAAGCCCTTTTTCAATTCCCTGATTTTCGTTAATCAGGGCCTTGGCCATCTTAACGGCAATGGGGGCTTTTTGCGCTATAACCTGAGCCATTTCTTCTGCCGCTATCATTAATTCTTCATCCTTTACTACCCTGTTGACTAGTCCAATAGATTCAGCCTCTTTTGCATCGATAATCTTACCGGTAAAAATCATTTCCTTTGCTTTCCCAACGCCAACAAGCCTGCTAAGTCTCTGCGTCCCTCCAAAACCTGGAATGAGACCGAGATTTACTTCTGGTTGACCGAATTTCGCGCCTTTGCCAGCTATTCGTATGTCACAGGCAAGGGCTAATTCGCACCCGCCGCCCAGGGCAAAGCCAGTTATTGCAGCAATTACCGGTTTCCCCATGCTCTCCAATTGATCGAAAACTTTATGTCCCCACCTGCAAAAGGTCTCTATTTCCTCAGGTTTTATTGCATGCATTTCCTTTATGTCAGCGCCAGCGCAGAAGTCTTTATTTCCAGTTATAATAATAACCCTTATCTGCAAGTCATTTTCAAGTCCTGTAAGAGCATTGCCCAGTTCTTGAATCATTTTCCTGTTCAGGGCGTTTCTGGCCTCCGGTCTGTTTAAGGCAATGATCCCGATTTCTTTTTTCTTCTCGACCTTTATATGCTCATTTCCGGTACTCATAAAATCCTTCTCCGCTTTTTCTTCCCAATTTTCCGCCTGCTACCATTTTTCGCAGCAGTGGGCATGGTCTGTATTTCTCACCTAACTCCGCTTGAAGTATCTCAAGTATTTCTAAGCAGACATCCAGTCCAACAAAATCTGCAAGTTCAAGCGGTCCCATGGGATGGTTTGCACCCAGCCTCATAACAGTGTCAATACTTTCTCTGGAAGCGACTCCTTCCTGCAAACAGTAGATTGCGTCGTTTATCATAGGCATAAGTATGCGGTTTGAAACAAAGCCAGGAAAATCGTTCACAACAACGGGTATCTTTCCCATGATTCCAGCAACGGCAGTTATTATGTTTACGGTTTCATCGGATGTATGCAGACCTTTGACTACTTCGACAAGTTTCATGGCATAAGCAGGGTTCATGAAATGCATGCCTGCGAACCGTTCCGGCCTTTTCGTAACTTCTGCAAGTCTTGTTATGGAGATGGCAGAGGTATTTGAGGCGAAAACTGTTTCGTCATTGCATATTGTATCCAGTTCATTAAAAATCTGTTTTTTTATGTCTTCTTTTTCTATCACTGCCTCGATTATGAGATCGGCATTTCTACAGTCTTCCATGCTTGTAGTGGTTTTTATATTTGAGAGGATTCTCTCTTTCTCAAGAATTTCAAGCTTTCCTTCGCCAGCACGTTTCACCAATCGTTCCTTTATTTTTGCAAATCCTGCCTTTACGTATTCTTCCTTTACATCTTTCAGAACTACCTCATAGCCGCTCTGTGCCGCCACCTGGGCTATGCCACATCCCATAGTTCCTGCGCCTATTACTCCTATTTTTTGTATGTTCATAAAACTCCTTATATCGTAGGGCAGGTTTGAAACCTGCCCCCACAAATTACTGCATTTCAGGGCACGGAGCACCGTGCCCCTACAATTATTTACATCTCTCGATTATCATTGCCAATGCATTTCCCCCGCCCATGCAGAGGGTAGCAAGTCCCCTGTTCAGCCCTCTTTCTTTCAAGGCATGCACCAGTGTTACCAGTATCCTCGCACCGCTGCACCCTATTGGGTGTCCCAGCGCTATAGCCCCGCCATTTACGTTGAGTTTTTGGGGATCAATATCCAACTCCCTTGAGACTACTATAGAAGCGGAGGCATAAGGTTCGTTATACTCAATGAGATCCATATCGTTTATAGTAAAGCCCGTCTTCCCTAAAAGTTTTTTGACTGCAGGAATAGGAGCTTCCATAATATCCTCAGGCTTTGTTCCTCCGGTTGCATAATCTATTATTTTGGCAAGTGGTTTTATGCCGAGTTCTCTGGCTTTTCGTGCCGAAGCTACTACCAACGCCGCAGCGCCATCGCTGAGCTGGGAACTATTTCCTGCGGTGAGAATTCCGTCTTTTTGGAAAACAGGAGGGAGTTTTGCCAGTTTCTCTAAGGAAGTATCTTCTCTTATACCCTCGTCTTTCTCAACAGGAACGCCCTGTACTTCGACAGGTATTATTTCTTCTTTAAATTTTCCGCTTTTTGTTGCATACAAAGCTTTTTGATGACTCATCAGACCAAACTTGTCTGCCTCCTCTCTGGTTATGCCGAATTTCTGCGCTACCCTTTCTCCCGTAATTCCCATGTGGTAACAGTTATAGACATCCCATAAACCGTCATATACCATTGCATCGGTAATTGAGGTATCTCCAAACTTCACACCCCACCGCAGACCTCTGATTAAATGGGGGGTAGCGCTCATATTCTCCATTCCGCCTGCAACTATTATATCTGCGTCACCCACCTTTATAGCCTGAGCAGCAAGCATAACAGCCTTGAGGCCGGAACCACATACTTTATTCACGGTAAACGAACCTATTTCAGCAGGAAGTCCGGCATAGAGTGCAGCCTGTCTGGCAGGATTTTGGCCAAGACCCGCGGAGATCGCATTCCCCATGATGACCTCTTCTACGCGCTGCATCTGAATACCTGCCTTCTTTACAGCCTCCTTTATTACCATGGCACCTAGCTGTTGAGCAGGCACTTCCTTGAATACGTGTCCAAACTTACCTATAGCCGTCCTTACACCGCTAATGAGAACAACTTCTTCTTCAGACATACGTTATCACTACGACTCCTTTCTTACCTTTTATTTTGCATATCTTCTATCTCTCTCTTTATTTCTTCTGCGTCGGGGGCATTAGGGTTGAGTTTTAAGTAAGTTAGGTAATCCTTCAGTGCATTTTCATTCCTTCCCAGCTTTTTAAAGGTATTCCCACGATGAAGGTAGGCTAAAGGATTGTAAGGGAAGAGTTCGATGGATGTGTTAAAGTCCTCAAGGGCTTCGTCAGTCCTTTCCAACAGGTTTTTGATTTGACCCCGTTCGTA
>Ga0209514_10008851_pt1 | contig 11284 bp, 10 predicted proteins | sample Subgrocontami58m_FD_187452 | JGI IMG/M metagenome (GOLD analysis project Ga0209514, IMG submission 187452) | Subsurface groundwater microbial communities from S. Glens Falls, New York, USA - GMW37 contaminated, 5.8 m (SPAdes) (version 3) | ecosystem: Environmental > Aquatic > Deep subsurface >...
GCTCGACGAACACACGGCCGCCCTCGATCCCAAGAGCGCCAGTCAGGTCATCCGGTTAAGCGAGGAAATCATCGTGCGTGAAAAATTAACGACGCTCATGGTTACCCATTCGATGCATCAGGCCGCCAATCTTGGCGACCGGCTCATCATGATGTACCGCGGTCGAATTATTCACGACTTTCGCGGCGCCGAGAAAAAGAGGCTTCGCGTGGACGACCTGCTGGCGCGGTTCGAAGAGGTGCGGCGCAAGGAACAGCTTGACCCAACGGCAGCCGAAATGCTCCGCCGGACATACATCTGAACCAAACCTCAGGCGGAACCACAGACTTCGTCGTAAGCGCTCAGTCGAACGATTTCTCAGATTACCCAGATAAATATGTAAACGCCGGAATTTGAAACAAGCTTACAAACAGTTATTTCACTGTCAAAACAAGAGCAAATTGCAATGATGCACGCCAAAGCCCTGTCCTGGCGCTGTCGCCTCTCCCTGAAACCGATGCATTATTGATCAGAAAAATTCGAGTTATGAGTAGGGTGGATTAAGGCGTTGGTTTTTACGCCGAATCCACCTTCACAATACCCACCCCGCAATCCCCTCCTGGGAGGGGACTCAGGGGTGGGTTCGCTCCGCCCTTCGCAAACTCAGGGCAGGCTTAACCCACCCTACCGCAAATCCGCATAAATAAAATAAGTTGTCATTTGATTTTATCATTGGTTGATGTTTTAATAATGCGGTGGATCGCTTCCACCGAAAAAGACAATGGGTACACTTGATGTTTAGGAATTTCAAAGTTTATTGTAGGGGCAGGTTTCAAACCTGCCCCTACGTGTGGCCGCATTGAAAAAGTTGCCGAAGGCCTAATTTGATAATTAGACCTCCCCTTGGTTGTATATACATGCACGTATGAAAGAAATAAAAATCCTCTCAGTCCAGGTTGGTCTCACAAAAACGCTCAACGGAACCACAGAAACCAAATCGAACGAAGAACCCTGGACGACGGGTATCTTCAAGACACCTGTTTGCGGTCCCGTATGGCTGGGGAAGCTTAACCTTGCTGGAGATGCACAGGCAGACTTATCGGTTCACGGCGGCATACACAAGGCTGTCAATGTGTATCCATCCGAACATTACTCTTACTGGAGGCAGAATCTCCATCTGCCGGATATGCCTTACGGCGCTTTTGGTGAAAACTTTACAACATACGGCCTACTGGAAGAGGACGTTTGCATTGGAGATATGTTCGGGATTGGCGAGGCCGTTGTACAGGTTTCTCAACCCAGACAACCTTGCTGGAAGCTGGAGCGGCGATGGGGTATCAAAGATTTTGTTATCCGCATTAAAGAGACAGGGAAGATCGGCTGGTATTTCCGCGTTTTGAAGGAGGGATATATCGAGGCGGGAAATGACTTAACCCTTAGAGAGCGTCCTTTCCCGCAGTGGACTGTTGCCACAGCAAATACAATCATGCTCAATCGCAAAACTGATGCTGAGTCAGCACAGAAATTGGCCCAATGTCCGGCGCTTGCACCACGATGGCAAGAAACTCTAAGTTCCGTAAAATGAGTTTTCAAACTATATCATTACCAAAAGAATCTGAAATCGTAAATCTAAAATAAGGTTTGTCCATATGGCAAAATTAACGAAAAAAAGATCAAAAAAAGCGGGGCTTCCTCCGGGTACACTCATCCATATTGGTGAGAAAAAAACCGAAAAGGTAAAGATAACTATCATAGAATACGATGAAATGCATTTTCGTGAGCAGGAGGCGAAGACAATTGAAGAATGTTTTCCTCTTAAGGATAAAAACCGGCCTACGGTGGCATGGATAAACATCGACGGGATTCATCAGAGTGAGATATTAGGAAAACTCGGCGAGGGTTTTGGGCTGCATCCGCTCATTGTAGAAGACATCCTGAATACAGATCAGCGCCCCAAGATAGAGGAGTTTGAAGGATATAACTATATCGTGCTTAAAATGCTGCAATTTCATGGCAATGACGGTGAGATTATCACCGAACAGGTAAGCTTGATCTTAGGGCCAAATTTTGTCATTTCTTTTCAGGAAAAAGAGGTTGATATTTTTCATGCAATCAGGGAGAGCCTGAGAACCAATAAAGGACGTATAAGAAAAATGGGGGCTGATTACCTTGCGTATTGCCTGCTCGATGCAATTATTGACAACTACTTCACGATCATGGAAACGCTGGGAGAAAAGATAGAATCGTTGGAGAATGAATTAGTCAGCAATCCAAATCCTCAGATGGCACACGCCATCTATAATCTGAAAAGGAATATGATCTTATTACGCAGGTCAGTATGGCCACTGCGGGAGGTAATCAGCAGGTTGGAGAGAGGGGAATCTGTACTGATTAAGGAATCCACCCGAATTTACCTCAAGGATGTTTACGACCACACAATCCATATCATTGATACCCTGGAAACTTTTCGGGAAATGGCTACAGAAATGCTCGAAATCTATCTTTCGAGCATCAGCAACAGGTTGAATACTGTTATAAAGGTACTCACCTTGATTGCCACGATATTTATGCCCCTTACCTTAATTACCGGCATCTACGGGATGAATTTTAAATACATGCCTGAGCTTGGGTGGCGCTGGGGGTATCCGATGATATTGCTCATAATGGCTGGCGTAGGCATCGCTATGGTGTATTATTTCAAGAAGAAAAGGTGGTAATAAACGGTATCGATTTAACCATGTAGAGGAAAATATTCGATAAACAATTGATTATAAAATTAAAAATATAGGAGAAAAAAAATGAAAAGAAAAAAATATGTATATTGGCAAGATGATAACATGTGGCTAGGGTATCTTGAAGAATATCCAGACTACCGGACTCAAGGAGAATCACTTGAAGAATTAAAAGAAAATTTAAAAGATATTTATAATGAATTGACAAGTGGTAGCATTCCATGCGTACGTAAGGTTGCTGAACTTGAACTCGCATGAAAAGAAGAGATTTAATAAAGCATATTGAAAAGATGGGGTGTATTTTAATCCGACATGGTGGAAAGCACGATTGGTACCAAAACCCTAAAACAAAAACATCACAACCAGTGCCTAGACACAATGAAATTAAAGAATATTTAGCCAAGCATATAATAAAAATGCTTGAGTCGAAATAAGTTACAATACGTGACAAAAAGAGACGGCAACTTCTTAAATATATTGAAACAGTCTGTGTTTGCCGTTTTATACAGACTGTATAATCATTGTTGGGCGTCACGCAATTATAGTAGTTCAGTGAAGAGGCATCATTGTCCGGTTAGGTTTTTGCGCGTTTTATTCCATTGTTCTAAAGCTGTCAGTCTCGCATGTTTCCCTGTTTTCACGAGGACACGTTTAGCGGGAATCTAGGACGGACGAGTCTCTGGATACCCGATAAAAGCATTCGGGTATGACAAAAGCCGGTACATGCAAATTCCTAACCGGACAAAGCCGAAAAGAATTCGTCTTTCGAAAAAATCCCTTTGATAAGCGCTTAAAAACACACAAATTATTATGCTGATCCGTATAAGACGACATGATAAAAAGTGCAAAGAGACATAAGTGGCAGTGTATGAATAGTATTTGCCATATCAAAGGCATGTTATATTGACAATAAACCTGTATTCCGCATATTATGCGGATCAATCTACTTAATGTTAGGCGATTAAAAACACCGTGATAAAAGATATGAAGCCGGAACATATTGAGCTCATCTTGCATGGTAAAGAGGAGCGCCACCTTGAATACAAGGGGAGCCTGGATTTCTCGACCCCCACAACTAAAGCCATGCTCACACGCGCAATGGCTGCACACACTAATACCCGCGATGGCGGCGTCATCATCGCTGGCATGGAGAAGTCCGGGGAAGTCTACAAACGGGCGGGAATAAATGCCGAACATCTGCCAACACTAAATACAGATGGACTTAGAGATTATGTGCGCGCACACCTAACACCTACTCCAAACTTCACGCTCGACGTTGAAAAATATGAAGAAAAGATTTACGCGGTAATCTCAGTTAGCCCATTTACACGATATCCTTCTGTCTGTATATCAAGCTATCGTGATGAGTACGCAAAGAAATATCTCTTAACTACCGGGGCCTTTTATGTGCGCTCACGGAGGAAGCCGGAATCCGTCGCAGTCGAAACTCTTGAAGATCTCGAAGATTTGATTGATATGGCAACGGATCAGTGGTTACAATATCGTGCCCGCAGAGATGTTTCGTCCGGCCTTGGCACTGCAGAGATGGTGCGCAAGCGGTTCGAAGCAGAGGGGGCGGATTTGTGAGCGAACAAGCCCTCATAGCCAAGTTGAAACAGCGCGGCTACTGGAAGGTGGCCATTACCCCTTCCGAGTACGTAGAAAATAGATTTGACTTCAAAGAACTTAAGGGGATTATCGATAAGTGCAGTGTCAGCCTGCGAGGGTGGGACTACCCGCACCTCGACCATCAGAACACCTACAACCGCTCAGGCCATCTCGAATCCTACTGCGAGTTCGACTATTTAATCGAATATTGGCGCCTATACCGCAGCGGCAAATTCATACACCTCTTCGGAATGCGGGAGGATGGCCGAACGGATTCTCCGGTTCTAGAAAGATTCCGTTGGTATGCCGGGCAGGAAGCGCCCCCGCAGGGTCTGCGGGGCCTGTCAATTCTCTCGACGATTTATTCGCTAACTGAAATTTTTGAATTTGGGATTCGAATGGCCAAACACGGGGTTTTAAAATCTGGCGCAACGATCTCGCTTGAACTTTTTGGATTGCAAAATCGGATGCTCTACTTTGAAGATTTCGCCAGAAATTTAAGACGACCTTATATTTCTCGTGATGGCCATATTAAGCTAGAAGCCTCATTTGCGTCGGATGAGCAACTTATAGAGACAGGCCACACCATAGCCCGCAACTGGTTTATTGAAATCGCTCAGCTGTTCCAATGGGACTCTCCGCCGAAAGGCATCTTGGCTGAAGAACAGAAAAAGTTTCTTGAGCGCAGAATATAGGCCGTATCGCCTAACTAGGCGCTTCTGCGGACGCATGCCGCAGAGCGCGGCGTTATGCCTTGCCAATATTAAAGATTATGCAACAATGAGTCATTAAGGGAGGGAAAAATGCAAATACCTATAATCTGGGAAGAACCAGAAACTTCTTATATCCGTCGGTTTATGGATGGAGTAAATAAAGTTGTTACTGATGAGATGCAAAGCGGACATTCTCTACTTGAAGAGAGTCTTACCACAAAAAGATGTCAATGTCTTTGCTGGTTCAATCGTCCCCGATTGAACCGAAACATTTGAACGCATGGCAGGCAATACTTATTGATTGAGTTTTCAATACAGGGTAATATACACAGGCGAACGTGATATTGTTACCGTTTTTGTCTTAGAAATAACGCCACATAAATATTAGGAAGATATATGAAAATAAAAAATAAATTCACTACGGCGAAACCTCATGCCGTGCTTTCAACCGGGGAAGTCATTCGAATGCTCCGTGAATTGAAGGGCTGGACTCAGGCTGAACTTGCCCGGCGCTCCGGCATCAGCGTAACCAATATCAGCCTTTTAGAAAACGAAAAGATTGAGATTGGTAAAAAACGTACTGTACAACTTGCAAAAACCTTTGACGTTCATCCCGCAATAATTATGTTTCCGGAGTATGAGGCTAAAGAGATTGAGAAAGCCGCCTAACAATTCATTCAATCCACGGCACAAACACCACCGCTGAAATCATGCATCAGTATCTTAAACAAATGTTTCTTCTGACTCGACATCTGGGTTAGGACATATAAAAATATTTTCCGATTCGTCTTTACGCCTCAATCGTCCAACCGGGATCATATCTGGCGTGACAACTCGGACAGATGAGGATGATTTTACAGGTCTCTTTTGTCACCCGCACAAATGACGTGTGGAAACCATCGTCATACCCGCATTGGGGACAGACGTGGAGTTCCTTCTCTATTTTTATTGAAACTGGCTTTGGTGTCTTGTTTTCCAAGTACTTGCTCCTTTATTTATTATTAATGCCATTGCTTTTGCTGGTTCAATTTTACAGATTGAACCTTTTAATTTTACCCATAGACACTCTCCAACCCCAACAAACACTCGTCTTTGTTAGCAGATGAATAAACCCAATGTTCAGCATTTCTCACATATCCTTTTCTCACAGGGTTTTGTTCAACATATATCGCCTTTTCGATATAAAATTCTTCGTTGACAATCAACTCCGGCATATTCGTTTTTTGCCAAAATTGATAATTCCCATTTTCCTCGAAAAGTTTTAGGATATTAGGTTCGGTTGCTAAAATATTTTTCTTAAGTTCTTTGGAGGTGAATGTTTTAAAATCCCTGACAAATCCGATCATATCTTCACTCTTTACTATCAAATGGGATTGACAATAAAACTTCATGTTGCTGTGCCATCAGGGCTAAAGCCCCAGTATGACGTGTACCCACTAACCCCAGCCTTAAGGCTGGGGTTAGTTACGGTCTTATCTGAATTGGGCTTTAGCCCTGACACAGTGCCTGATATTCAAAGTGTCGGACAACAAACTTGTTCAGATTATTTATTGTCAATCCCAATGGATATGATTAAGCATAAAGACCCAATGGTAGATTTTTAGCCCTTTATTTTTCTGGCAATATCTGAGAGAGTCCAGAAGGATATCCCACCTGTTGTGTCTATCAAACAGATAATACCATCGTTTCACGGTAAAGGTTAAAAAGTATATCCCTTGGTTTATCTCTTTATTTATACGGACTGATGGCATTTCAGCCTTCCATTTACTGCGATTGCCGATTGCTGGTTCAATCGTCCTCGATTGAACCGAAACATTTGGCATTTTTCATAATTGACGCTAGTTCGAAACTTATTGCATGGTTCCAAACTCATGGTTCAATCTACAAGATTGAACCAGCGTAATGCATAAGAATCTGTGTAATCTGCGAAATCGTTCGACTGATCCTTCGACAAGCTCAGGATGCAGTGCCGTTCATGGTGAGCCTGTCGAACCATCACGACGAAGTCTGTGGTTCCTATTCTGCAATTACGATTAAATGATTGTCGTTCTGGAAGACTTTTCTGGCCAGGCGTTCCACATCCTGTACTGTAACCTTTTTCAGCTTTTCAGCCTCTAGCTCATCTGCTTCGGGCGCTTTGTCGTCAAGCACCTTCATGCTGATGTAATACGCTTGATTCACACGATCCAGCCGCCGCATGCCACGACGTCCTAAAATAACATTTATGGTCTTTTGCACCTCTTTTTCTTCGATCCTGGCTTCACGCACGGAGACAATCTCGTCACGAATACCTTTTATAGACTGCTCGATGTTTTCCGGCCGTGTGCCCATTGAGATACGATACCACTGAACGCCACTGTATTTATTGAAAGAAACACCGATGCTATAGGCAAGACCCTGCTTTTCACGCAGGTTGAAAGCGAGTCTGTCACTAAAGATGGTTTCCATTACGTAGAGCGCCGGTTGATCTTCCTCGCTTACATCACACGTATTTGCCACAGAGATATATGATTGTTGTTTACCCACTTTTTCACGGACAGTAGTACCAAGTGTCTTGAATTCCGGTGCAAATGCAGGTGGCTGACAGCCTGCATCTCCCCAACTACCGCCAAAGCTTTGCTTTACCATTGCCAGGGCTTTATCAATGGAAATATTACCGGAAATCGCCAGAATAAGGTTTGAAGGATTGTAAAACTTACTATAAAAGGTCTTCACATCTTCCAGTTGAATCTCTTCCAATTGTTCTTTCTTGCCGGACAACCAGCCGAAGCCAGGATTATTATTGAACAGATTATCGTAGAAAATTCTATCTGCCACCCTGGGAGTGCTCATCGTGTCGTTTTCGGAGAGTATCACAATCTGCTTCTTTGCCTCATTGTATGCCTTTTCTGAGAGATTGGGCTGTTTTACCATTTCTGCAAGGAGTTTTAATCCCTGCTCAAAAAAGGCATCCACCAGTTTCAAACGCATGTACGCAAAGCGTGGAGTATTGTAATAATCGTCAAACGGGATGTAAGGGTCGTCATAGAGTTTTAATTCCGCACCCATGGATTCTAATGTTTGGTAGAGCACTTTATCCGGGTGTTCGGTCGTACCGCCCTCAGAAAGCATTCTCTGCAATATCTCCGTCAAACCCCACTTCTCTTTGCCTTCACTCAGGCTGCGTTCCTTTGCCAGCAAGTGTATTCCTATAACACGACTATCCTGATTTTCCTTTATTACCACAGTAAGGCCATTTTCCAGCTTTTCCATGGAGTATTGGTTGGGTGATCGGGTGGCGGTTTCGCCTGCTGTTTTCTCGACCGGAGGAGACATGAGTGTGACCACAGGCATCTGAGCGCTTAGATATTGCGCCGCTGCATTCTGTATGGATTGCGGCGTTACCTTCATCAAACCGTCCATATAATCACGGAGGAAGGCATATCCACCAGCCGCCAGATAACCGGATTTCATCATGCCATAGTAATGTAAACTCTCCTGCAAATAAATCTCATGTGTTGCCCTGGCTATCAGCGTTGATTGCACTTCGCTTGCCTGGACAGGGTTCTTCTTCATATCCCGTACCGCCTGTGTAATCAGTTCTACCACATGTTCCACATCAATATTTACGGGGAGTTCTGCGGATATTTGTAATGTAGAAAAGTCGCTATTGAAATCAACGCTTGTACCAATATCAATAACAAGGTCTTTGTTTTGCTCCTGCGTGAATAACGTTTTCAGGACAGAATTATCTCTGCCACCCAGGAACTCGGACAGCAATACCAACGGCTGAAAATCATCAGAAACTGGCGGCGGCAACAGGTAACCCATGGTCAGATATTGGCGATCTTTTGGGAATTTACCCATGCCGTTTGCCTTGATGATACGTAATCTTTCAGGCGGATTCAGTTTTATGGTTCGGTGCTCAGGTATTTGCCCTGCCGGATATAGGCCGTACTTTTTTTTCACCAATTCAATCATTTCAGAGGTTGAAAAATCACCTATCACCATTAAGGTCATATTATTCGGTACATACCAGGTCTTGTAATAATCCCATACACGTTCGCGTTTTAGATATGAAATGGTGGAAACCGTCCCAAGCACCGGACGTTCGTACGGCGTGCCTGCGTAAAATACCTTCAGGAAGTGATTGCTTACCTGATGTTCTGGCCGGTCTGCGCCCTTTCCAATCTCTTCTATAACGATACCGCGTTCCTTTTCGAACTTTTCATCAGGCAAGGTAGAATTGAATAGCATATCCGCTTGAATATCCATCCCCTGAGCGATATACTCGTTCGGCATGAGGATCATATAGTTGGTATAATCCGGCCCGGTATGGGCGTTATTGTAGCCGCCGTAAAAATCCATTTCGTCGTAAATCTGTTTCTGTGTGCGTATTTTTGTGCCGTTGAACAAGAGGTGTTCGAGGAAATGGGCTGATCCGTTACTGGCAGCATCCTCATTGCGACTGCCGGTCTTGACAATAGTAACCACAGCGATCATTGGATTGGCGTGATTTTCAACAAGGATAACTTCCATGCCGTTATCCAGATAAAATACCGACGCTTGTTGCGTTTCCTTAAACAAGGACTGTGTTTGGTTATTTAGATTTTCAGCATAACAAAATAAGCATCCCATCCAGATGGATAGTACTATGATTGCAATGAGATTTCTCATGCCTTTTTGCGCATTACACTGAAAATACCGGGTTTTCAACAGATACCAGAGTTTGGGTATGTATGACATAGCACTCTCCTTATTTTTTTTGTAAACGTCCTTTAAAATGCACCATTTTTCCTATCAAAGATTTATCAAATAAAACTAAGTTATTGTACCAGCAACCTGACGAACTTCAAAAAACTATCCATGTTTTTTTCACTCATTGAAAAAACGAAGAATATGATATACTCAGGGCACCAAAGAAAGGGGAAAAGATAGATGCGTTACAATATCGCATATCGCAGCACTGTTGCAACCAAATCCCCTTTAAAAAAGGGGGATGAAAGGATAAAAATCAACAGAAGAAGGGATTGTAAAATACTTTCCAAAACTTGTCCTCATGAAACTCGTCCTCGTAAAAACGGGGAATGGGGGAAAGAAGTTTTTACACAGTTAATGTTATAGTACGGCAAACCAGGGGGAGGGTAGAGACAACTGCAAAAGAACTAGAAGTTAAGAGGACTCGTAATGAGTGTCGCGCCGAATTTGTCAATGAGAAGAAGAAAGGAGAGGCGGCTATTTTTTGCTACGGAAAATCTTTTTCGCTTGACAAAAGCCTTCTAATGGGTGACTATACTTGGCAATGTCAAAATTTTTACAAGGGGGGCATATGAAAAACAGATCAACCCTAATCTCTATATTTGTCTTGAGCATGTTCCTATTGCTCTTTGCGCCGTATCAGTCTTTATCACAAAACAAAGATACTTCAGAAACAGAAACAGCCACTACAAATAATTATTATCTTAAGACTGCCAAAATATATCTTGAACAAAAAGACTATACTAAGGCCGTCGATGCACTCGAACTGGCTGTCCTGTTAGAACCAAATAATGAAGAGGCGCTGACGTTACTAAAACAATCCAGACAACTTCTGGAAGAAACAAATAAGTCTCCTGAAACTCCAGAAAAGACAGGTGAAACCAGGGAAGCAAAAGCTGCACATTCTGAAGATACATCTCAGTTAATTCAGGATGCATACACCGCTATCAAGCAGGAACGATATGATGATGCCGCAAAGATTGCGGATTTAATACTAACGACGGATTCTGCTAACAAAGAGGCATTATATATTAAAGAAAAGGTACATGGTCTAAGGCACAAATATATCACAGAAAATCTAAAGACCACCCAGTCACAGGAAAAATTAAAAAGCCATGAATATCTCAAAGAAGCGTCTATTCCCTACCAAGACACCTTAAGGTTCCCTGCAAAAGAACAGTGGGTAGACATTTCAAAACGTACACTTCCAGAGTTAGATAAAATTGTGGAAGAAAATAAAATAAAAACAGAACAACTCCGGCTGATTCCAAATCCCCCAGAGGGACCATTTCCAAAAGTTATTGAAGATGCCCTGAATACAATCATTTCATTTGAATTCTTAGATACACCCTTAAGGGACATAGTGATCTTTATAAGGGAAAAAACAAATATTAATATGATTGTCGATTCTGAAGCGGGAAATGTTCCGGTTACATTAAAGCTCAAGGACGTACCATTAAGAACCGCCTTAAAATATATCCTGCCTAAAGGGTGTGAATATGTGGTTGAGGGGGA
>Ga0209514_10008854_pt1 | contig 11282 bp, 10 predicted proteins | sample Subgrocontami58m_FD_187452 | JGI IMG/M metagenome (GOLD analysis project Ga0209514, IMG submission 187452) | Subsurface groundwater microbial communities from S. Glens Falls, New York, USA - GMW37 contaminated, 5.8 m (SPAdes) (version 3) | ecosystem: Environmental > Aquatic > Deep subsurface >...
AAAGTTGCTTGCCAGGACAGGCGGAAGGTTAGAACTCCATGAGATGGAACATGCAGATGATATACTATTGAAGCGCGTTGGTGTAGTGGACTCTAATAATAAGGTCCATGTAGGAGGGGTAATGGATACAAGGTCTTCAAAGAAGCCTGTCAGCACTACCATGACACTTACAGGCATAACATTTGAAGGTAAACGCTCAAGTCACAAGTTTATATTAGGCGATGAGACCTCTATGGCAGCCAATGTGATAGGTCCTGCCCTGGGGTATCTTAAGCGGGCGATATGGCTTAAAGAGAGAAGGCTATACGGCATATTCGGCTCAACAGAATTCATGCCGATGGTGGTGAAATAGATATCATGGACCTGAACGAGATTTTAAGAAAAGAGATTGATGACCTGAAAGAAAAGGGGCTATATCGGACTTTAAAGGTAATAGAAGAGACCCAATACCCTGTGGCCAGGATAGACGGAAAGGAATTGATACTCTTCTCTTCAAATGACTATTTAGGACTCGCAGGACATCCTGAAATGATAAAGAGTTCCGTAGAGGCTACAAAGAGGTTCAGAACAGGCGCAGGTTCGTCCAGGCTATTATCTGGGACTATAGAACTCTCAAGAATTCTTGAGAAGAGAATCGCTGAATTTAAAGGGTGTGAAGAGGGAATAGTCTTTTCTACAGGGTATATGACCAACTTAGGCGTGATTACCTCATTAGCAGGCAAGGATGATGCAGCGATTATTGATAAACTGAATCATGCGAGTATCATTGACGGCTGTAAGTTGAGCGGAGCCCAATTAAGGGCATACCCGCATAAGGACATGAAGAAACTTGAAGAGATATTATCCTCAAGCATGAATTTTAGAAGGAGGCTCATCATCACTGATGGTGTATTCAGTATGGATGGCGATATTGCGCCACTCAAAGATATTGTCCAACTTGCAGATAAGTATGGGGCAATAGTTATAGTAGATGATGCACATGGTACAGGGGTGTTAGGAAAGACGGGAAGGGGCATTTTAGAGCATTTTGAGATGAAAGGCGATAGTATCATCCAGATGGGTACATTTAGTAAGGCACTCGGAAGTTTAGGCGGATATGTAGTAGGGTCTCATACTCTGATAGACCTCCTGCGAAATAAAGCAAGGCAATTCATATATACTACTGCATTACCTCCTGGTGTATTGGCAGCTTCTATCGCAGCGATTGAAGTAATTGAAAGAGAACCTGAACAACGCAGCCTGCTCTGGAGCAATACAGAAAGATTTAGAGAAGGATTAAAGAAGTCAGGATTTAATACCATGGAAAGCAGCACACCCATTATACCTATCCTTACAGGGGATGAAGAGAAGACGATGAGGTTATCAAATGGTCTATATGAAGAGGGTATATATGCCCCCGGGATAAGGCCGCCTACAGTCCCTCATGGAATGGGCAGGGTAAGGTTCTCTGTCACAGCCCTACACACAGAAGAGCATCTCAAAAAGGCTCAAGGGGCATTGGAAAAGGTAGGCAGGGAGTTAGGTATAATTTGAAAGGTATATTCATCACCGGCACTGATACATCTGTTGGCAAGACTGTTGTTGCAGCGGCATTTGCCAGGGCACTAAAGGTATCTGGTAAAGATGTAGGCGTAATGAAACCTGTATCAACCGGCGGTGCAAAGTCAGAAGATGCAGAATTCTTGATAAAGGCATCAGGCGTTAGTGACGATTTGAATCTAATCAATCCTATCCACCTCAAGACCCCGCTTGCCCCATGGGTTGCAAGCCAGCTCACAAAAAATTCCATTGATTTGGACAAGGTATGGCAGGCATATAAGACATTATCTGATAGACATCAATTAATGATTGTAGAAGGGATAGGTGGGCTTATGGTGCCTATACGTAAGGATTTTTTTGTAGCAGATATGATAAAGAGATTAAACCTACCAATCGTTATCGTATCAAGGCAAATATTGGGGACTATAAACCACACGCTATTGACAATCAAACTTGCCAGATATTATAACATAAAAATCCTCGGAATCGTTATGAATAATACATCTAAGGGTGAGGGGGACATTCTTAAGAAAACCAACATCAATGCGATAGAAAAATTTGGTAAGGTTAAGGTGTTAGGGTCACTCCCTTTTGACAGCACTTTAAACGTCCCACGCGGCACCTTAGGCAGGATTGTAAAATACGCCCATAGGTTTATTGATATAGATAAAGTGATGGACTCTTAAAAATCCCCTCTTGACAAAAAATAAAAATGTGTTATTATATATTAGCACTCTAAGGTAGAGAGTGCTAAAGGGGAAAGGATGCATGAGGTTGAGTTAGAAAAAAGAAAACAAAGAGTTTTAGAGATAATTATAGAATCCTATACTGCCACTGCCTCACCTGTAGGGTCGCTTACTATATCACGCAAATACAGGTTAGGTTTGAGTCCTGCTACAATCAGAAATATTATGGCAGAACTTGAGGAGGAGGGACTCCTTGCCCAGCCGCATACGTCTGGAGGCAGGTTACCCACTGATAAGGGATATAGGTTCTATGTTGATTCACTTACCCATAGGAAGTACATTGCACCAGAAGACGAAAAGAGAATAGAGCGGGAATATAAATTAAGGAAGAAAGAGTTAGAATCCCTGATAGAAGAGACTTCCAGAATATTATCCATAATAACAAACTATGCAGGGATGGTTTTATTTCCAAGGGTGTCACATGGGATATTCAAACGTATAGAGATAATCCCGATTAGTCGTGATAAGGTATCTGTGATATTGTTGACAACATCCTGGTGGATGAATAAAACGATAGTTGAATTAAGAGAGCCGATTGAGGATAGCGAATTAAAACGGCTGGTGAGGCTATTGAATAACGAATTAGAAGGCATGGCATTATATGAGATAGAGGATTATATCTTGAGCCGGCTTATAGAGGAGAAAAGAGACCCTGTATTTTATATGTTCAAACGTGCAGCAGAACTCTTTGGCTTCAGCCTCAGGGTAATAGATGATGATAGAATGGACTTAGACGGGACAAGCAGGATATTGGAACAGCCTGAATTTCAAGATATAGACAGGATAAGGGTGGTGCTAAAGGCGTTAGAAGATAAGAAGGCAATATTGGAAATTATGAAGCAGGATATTGGAAAAGAGGGCATCAACATACATATTGGCAGGGAAACAGGCTATAGAGAAATTGAAGACTGCAGCATCATCACTGCTTCTTATAAGATGAAGGATATGCCGATTGGCACACTTGGGGTTATAGGACCTGTCAGGATGGACTATCTGAGAACCATATCAGTGGTATCTCATATATCAGAGGTACTTAGCAAGATGATTAGTGACATAGTGGAGTAGGAGAAGGGAATTCCTATAGTATTAAATTATGGAAGCGAAGATGAAAATAAATGAGAAGGCTGACAAAAATGGCGAGAAAGAACAGGGTATCCTCAGGTGCGAGGAAGAGGCAATAGATGAATTACAAAAGGAGTTAAAAGAAGAGAAAAGGTTATTAGAAGAGGCTGTAACTGTCCATAAGAAAGAGTATGATGCACTTTTAGAAAAGGCAAAAGAATCACAAGTCAGTTTTGACAGATTATTGAGGCTACAGGCAGAATTTGATAATTACAGAAAAAGGATGGAGAAAGAAAGGATAGAATATATCAAGTTTGCTAATGAAGGCATAATAAAGGAACTTCTATCGGTTGCGGATAATTTTGAACGTGCCTTGAATTCAACGTCTCGTGCCCATGATTTTAACGTGCTGCATCAAGGGGTAGAGATGATATTAAAACAACTTCAAGAGTTACTGAAAGAAAAGGGGATAACTAAGATAGAGGCTGTAGGGATACAGTTTGACCCGAATAAACATGAGGCCATAGCAGAAGTTGAAACTTCAGAACATCCTGACCATTTTGTTGTTGAAGAATTACAGAAAGGCTATATGTTAAACGGCCGCGTGATAAGGCCTGCAGCAGTTAAGGTAGCCAAGAAACCCCAGGAAAAGGGAGTGACTGCGGAAGAGAAAGCGAAAGGAGTAATAGAATAATGGCAAAGGTAATAGGAATAGATTTAGGAACTTCTAATTCAGCAGCAGCAGTTATGCAGGCAGGTAAGCCTGTTATAATCCCGTCTGCTGAGGGAACAAGTCTTGGCGGTAAGGCATTCCCGAGTTATGTGGCTTTTACAAAGGATGGCCAGAAGTTAGTCGGTGAGCCCGCAAGGAGGCAGGCTGTAATAAACCCTGAAGGGACCGTATTAGCGATAAAACGCAAGATGGGGACAGACTACAAGGTAAAGATATTCGGGAAGGAATATACACCCCAGCAGTTATCTGCATTTATACTACAGAAGGTAAAACAGGATGCAGAGGCATATCTCAGTGACACGGTCAATGAGGTTGTAATTACTGTCCCAGCCTATTTCAATGATAATCAGAGGCAGGCTACAAAGGATGCAGGTGAAATAGCAGGCCTTAAAGTCTTAAGGATAATAAATGAGCCGACTGCTGCATGCCTTGCATTCGGGCTGGATAAGAAGGGCAAGGAACAGAAGGTACTGGTATTTGATTTGGGCGGCGGGACACTTGACGTCACTATCATGGATATGGCTGAAGGTGTCTTTGAGGTAAAATCCACGAGCGGCGATACCCAGTTAGGCGGGACAGACATGGATAATGCGTTGATAAATTATATCGCTTCAGAATTCAAAAAGGATACAGGGATAGACCTTAGAAACGATAAGATGGCTATGCAGAGATTGCGAGAGGCTAGCGAGAAGGCAAAGATAGAATTATCAAATGTCCTTTCTACAGATATAAATCTGCCATTTATAACGGCAGACCAGACAGGCCCAAAGCATCTTACAATGGCCCTGACCAGGGCAAAGTTAGAAGAGTTGATAATGCCTACGATAGAGCGGTGTGTCCACCCTCTTGAACAGGCATTGAGTGATGCACACATGACACCAAAGGATATAGATAGAATAATAATGGTAGGGGGTCCTACGAGAATGCCCATAGTCCAGAAATTCTTAGAGGAACATGTGAGCAGAGAGATTGAACGCGGGGTTGACCCTATGGAATGCGTGGCTATGGGGGCTGCAATACAGGCTGCTGTCTTGAAGGGCGAGGTAAAGGACGTGTTACTTTTGGATGTCACTCCACTTTCACTCGGCATAGAGACATTAGGAGGTGTATTTACCAGACTCATAGATAGAAATACGACAATCCCTACACGTAAGAGCCAGATATTCTCTACTGCAGCTGACAATCAGCCTGCTGTGGATATACATGTGCTGCAGGGTGAGAGGCCAATGGCAGCAAATAATACTGAGTTAGGACGTTTTGACCTCATAGGTATCCCGTCGGCACCGAGGGGTGTCCCGCAGATTGAGGTGACGTTTGATATAGATGCCAATGGTATCCTGCATGTCACAGCCAAAGACCTGGGAACAGGTAAAGAGCAATCTATCCGCATAACCGCACCTACAAAACTTGCAAGCGACCAGATAGAAAAGATGGTAAAGGAGGCTGAAAAGTTTGCAGAGGAAGATAAGAAGAGGCAAGAAGAGGTAGAGGTGCTGAACCAGGCAGATACGCTGATATATACTACAGAGAAATCCCTCAAGGATCTTGGCGATAAGATTTCAGCAGGTGATAAAGAAAAGATAGAAGAAGAACTTAAATCGCTTAAAGAGGCTTTAAAGGGCAAGGATATTGACATTATCAAGAAATCCATGGAGGACCTGACAAAGGCATCTCACAAACTCGCCGAAGAGGTTTATAAACAGGCTGCAAGTAAGACTAAAGCAGGAGGAGCTCAAGGCGGTGAAAAGAGTTCTAAGAAGGATGGCAAGGAAGAAGATATAGTAGATGCCGATTATGAAGTAAAAGACGATAAGGATCAGAAAAAATAGGTGAAATACTTTGGCAAAACGAGATTATTACGAGGTCTTAGGTGTCAGCAAGAATGTAAGCCAGGATGAGATTAAAAAGGCGTACAGGAAATCGGCATTAAAGTACCACCCTGATAAGAACCCGGGTAATAAAGAATCTGAGGAAAAGTTCAAAGAGGCTACAGAGGCATACGAGGTCTTAAAGGATTCCCAGAAGAGGGCTGCATATGACCAGTTTGGCCATTCATTAGGTGGCGGGCTTGGTGGGTTTGAAGGGTTTGGCAGAGAATCCGGTGGTTTTAGTGACGTATTCAGTGAGGTCTTTGAAGACATATTTGAGACAGGACCAAGGCGCAGGGCAGCACGTCCTGCAAGGGGCTCTGACCTTCAGTATGAGTTAGAGGTCTCTTTCAAAGATTCGGCATTTGGGATAGATAAGACTATCAAAATCCCGCGTGAGGAGGTTTGTAACAACTGTAATGGTAACGGAGCCAAACCCGGGACAGGTAAGAGAAGGTGTTCAACATGCGGCGGGACAGGACAGATAAGGATTTCCCAGGGGTTCTTCAGCCTTGCAAGGACCTGTAATAGATGTGGTGGTGAAGGTGAGACTATAGAGGCGCCATGCCCTACTTGCCGTGGGAGCGGAAGGGTCAGGGTGGAGAGGAAGATAGAAGTGAAAATCCCTCCAGGCGTAGAGGACGGCATGAGGCTCAGGGTCAGCGGTGAAGGTGAAGCAGGCATACGAGGGGGACCCAGGGGGGATTTATATGTCCTGATACATGTCCAGCCAAGTGATATATTTGAACGGCATAATAATGATTTAATATGTGAAATCCCGATTACATTCATCCAGGCGGCATTGGGTAGCGAAATAGAGGTGCCAACATTAGATGGCAGGGCTACTATAAAGATACCGCCAGGGACGCAAGGTAACAAGGTATTCAGGTTAAAGGGCAAAGGCATGTCAAGCGTAAGGGGATATGGCAAAGGGGATTTGCATGTCCGAGTAATTGTTGAGGTGCCAACCAATTTGAATGCGAGACAGAAAGCACTTTTGGAAGAATTTGCCAGGGCAAGCGGCGAAGATGTAAATCCGATGAGTAAGTCATTTATGGATAAGATAAAGGATGCGTTTAAGTGACCCTCACCTTAATCCTCTCCCCTTGAGGGAGAGGGAAGGGTGAGGGGATAATTTAGAAGGAGGATAGGTTAGTATGCCAACGTATGAGTATGAGTGTAAAAAATGTGGAAACAAATTTGAGGCCTTTCAACAAATAACGGCAGAGCCTTTAGAAAAGTGCCCTGAATGCGGCGGAAAGGTCCAGAGGCTTATAGGGGCAGGTGCAGGGTTCATATTCAAAGGCTCTGGGTTCTACGCCACAGACCACAGGAGTGCGAGTTACAAGAAGAAAGAGAAAGAAGAAAGTGGCGTACCCGCATGCCCTGCAAAGCAAGAGAACTCAAAGGCATGCCAGTCCTGTGACAAAGGGTAAGGGTTGAGACTAAATAAATTCTGGCTGCCTGTCTACCTCTATGCCTTTCTCATCTTTATTCTTTCCTCAATCCCAAAACTGCCACAAATAAGCCCTGATATCCCAAATCTGGATAAGTTATTGCACATAATTGAATATGGAATATTCGGGCTTTTATTGGCAAGGGCATTTGAGAATTCTTCTGCTCAATTCCTAAGACCCTTCCCTTATGTGGAAGGGGGAAGGTCTATCCTTTTTAGGATAAGGGATAAGACTTTAATTTTAACTATTATCATCTCATGCCTGTATGGTATAACAGATGAGATTCACCAGGCATTTGTCCCTGGCAGAGAGTCTAATGCATGGGATGTCCTATTTGATACGATAGGGGCTTTGCTTTTTGTATGGATAAAAAGGAAAAGGCTATAAATATAATCAATACATTGAGAGACAATGGGTACCAGTCCTATTTTGCCGGGGGTATGGTGAGAGATATGGTCATGGGTAACCAGGGACATGACTATGACATAGTTACAGATGCCTCAGTCCTTGAGATACAGAGACTATTTCCTCACACAGTTCCTGTAGGTGCACAATTTGGAATAATATTGGTCATCATAGACGGAGAGACCTTTGATGTATCTACTTTCAGAGGAAAGGATAAACAGGAAGACGTGATGATGAGGGATTTTACAATAAACGGACTCCTCTTTGACCCTGTTGATGATAAACTCATAGATTTTGTAGGTGCTCAGGAAGATATTAAGGATAAAATCATAAGAACGATAGGAGAACCTGCCAAGAGGTTTGAAGAAGACCCTTTAAGGGTACTCAGGGCAATAAGGTTTGCAGCGAATTTAGGATTTTCAATAGAAGATAGTACCTATAATGCTATTAAGAATATGACAAAGACTATCAACAAAGCAAGTCCTGAAAGGGTGCGGGATGAACTTATCAAACTCATGACAGGTCCCAAGCCGGGTCCAGGGCTCACATTATTAGATGAATCTGGACTTCTTATTGAGATATTGCCTGAGATTGTTAATATGAAAGGGGTAAGACAGCCAGAAGAGTTCCACCCGGAAGGGGATGTATTTATCCATACAAGGTTAATGATGGATAGCCTGAAAAATCCATCTCGGACACTTGCGTTTGGATGCCTGTTCCATGATATTGGCAAGCCCCTTACCTTTGAAATAAAAGACAGGATAAGGTTTAATAACCACAATGTAATAGGCGCCAGGATGGTGGGCGAGATAATGAGTAGATTAAAATTTCCCAATGAGGATATTGACAGGGTTTCTGCATGCGTAGAGAACCATATGGATTTTATAAATGCGTTTCAGATGAAGAAATCCACATTAAAGAGACTCTTGATGAGAGAGACATTTAAAGACGAAATTGAACTCCACAGGATAGATTGCTTGGTAAGCCATAGGGACTTACGCATATATGAGTTCATGAAGAACGAATACAATGAGTATCTCAAGCAGCCCTTGAAGCCTAAGCCGTTGTTAAGAGGCGATGACTTGTTAGGTATGGGTTTTTCTCAAGGTCCTATTATAGGGAGGATATTGAGAGAAGTAGAGGACGGACAATTGGAAGACAATCTCAAGACCAAAGAAGAGGCGGTAGAATGGGTCAGGCAAAGAAAATGGGATATGGGGGGTTAGAAAATAAGAGCCGAACGTAAGCATTACATAAATGCAGGTTTCATCATCTCTGGCAATTTCATAAATAAATTAATAAATTTGGTTATAATCTCCTGCCTGAGCCGCTATTTAGGCACAGAAGGTTTTGGGATTTACTCCTTTATATTCTTCTATGTAGGGTTATTCGGAATACTGACTGACATGGGTCTTAATACCATCCTTACAAGGGATATGGCAAGGGATAAGGCACATGAGGCTATAATATTCGGAAATGGCATATTGATAAGGTTTGTCCTTACGCTATTAACCTTGATGTTGGCGTGTGCCATCATCCTATTCACCGACCACCCTGAATCTACAGTAAGATTGGTATGGCTCTTCGCATTTGTCCTGTTTTTGTCCTTCAGGATGATTACATTCAGGCAGGTATACGATGTCCCTTTCCAGGTTCGTTTAAAGATGGGCCGTCTTACAGGGGTCAATGTCCTGAATGAGTTATTGACATTGGGTCTGATTTTATGGGGTATAAGAATCAGGGCTTCCCTATCTGGCATAATCCTGATATTTGTATTAGCAAACCTGCCTGGATTTATAATGAGCATAGCACTTTCAGGCAGACTCATCCGCCCTTTGTTCAAGCCGAGTCTCAAGATTTGTTCTTCCTTGATATCTGAGGCATTCCCGGTAGGCCTCTCAGGTATATTCATGAGTGCATATGCAGGGCTTGGCGGTGTAATGCTTTCCATGGCGAAAGGGGATGTTGAGACAGGCTATTATGGACTGGGTTACAGGCTCGCTGCTTCTCTATGGATTATACCATTTGCCATCATGACGTCTATGTTTCCCAGGATGAGTGCCCATGCAAAGAGTTCATCTGAAAAACTTAAAAAACTCTACAAGGATTTATTAAAGACGATGGTTATTATTGCTATCCCTATAGGGTTATTAGGCAGTCTATTTGCCTACAAGATAGTGTTATTAGTGGGAGGCAGGGAATTTTCACCATCCGCAACGATATTCTCTATCTTGGTCTGGCAGGTGGCATTATACCATCTTACAATATTGTTCTTCTTTACACTCAATGCCATTGGAAAGCAGCATTTGAATTCTCTCAATACAGGCTTGATGTTAGTGACAAACATAATTCTCAATCTAATACTGATAAATAGATTTGGTTCTTTGGGTGCATCATGGGCATTAGTGCTTACAGAATTTCAAGGCGCATTGGTAGGATGGTATCTTGTTTCAAGGGAGGGACGTAGAGCAAGATGAAGATTGGCATAGACTGCAGGATGTTAGGATATTCTGGGATTGGCAGATATATCCAATGTTTGATAAAAGGTATCGTTGCCAATGCTGATAGGCATGAGTATACCCTTTTAGGAAATGAAGAGAAACTTTCGGATTTCAGAAAAACCAACCTCGTACATATAAAAAAGGCAACTTCACCCGTTTACAGTTTCTATGAACAGATTGAAATACCTCTTGCAGCACGAGGGATTTCTCTGCTCCACGTGCCTCACTACAATGTCCCGATTCTTTATAAAGGAAGGCTCATAGTAACTATCCATGACATTATTCCAATCCTATTCCCGAAATTTTTGTCTTCAAAAAGGGCGAGGTGGTATGCTCAATTCATGTTGCAGACGGCAGTAAAGAAAGCAGCCCTTATTATCGCTGTATCAGAGAATACAAAGAAGGATTTGATAAGACACCTGAATGTCCCTGGTGAAAAGATACGGGTAATCTGCCAGGGCGTGGGTCCTGAATTTAAAAAGATAAGAGATACTGCTCAACTCATTGAATGTAAAAGGCGTTATAATCTGCCAGACAAATTTATCTTATTTCTGGGAAATATAAGGCCACATAAGAACGTTCATAGCCTTGTCAAGGCATTCCTTGAGTTAAAATCTGCAAGAAAAATCCCTCACAAGTTGGTTCTGGCAGGAAAGAGATATCTGAAATTCTCTGAGATAAGGGAACTTTTTACTCTCATTGAGAAGAACAAGGAAGAGATAATTTGCTTAGGTGAGATAAAAGAAGAAGACCTTGCCTTGATATACAATCTATCAGACCTGTTCGTATTTCCTTCTCTATATGAAGGCTTTGGATTCCCGCCGCTTGAGGCGATGGCTTGTGGAGTACCAGTAATAGCGATGAGGTCTTCGTCCCTCCCAGAAGTAATAGGAGATGGAGGTATGCTAATAGACCCGGACGAGCCAGATGCTCTTATGAATGCGATAGAGAAGGTATCAGGGGATGAGGAC
>Ga0209514_10008855_pt1 | contig 11282 bp, 10 predicted proteins | sample Subgrocontami58m_FD_187452 | JGI IMG/M metagenome (GOLD analysis project Ga0209514, IMG submission 187452) | Subsurface groundwater microbial communities from S. Glens Falls, New York, USA - GMW37 contaminated, 5.8 m (SPAdes) (version 3) | ecosystem: Environmental > Aquatic > Deep subsurface >...
GCGCGGTGTACACGCGCAAATCGTCCGAGGAGGGGTTGGAGATGGAGTTCAACAGCCTCGACGCGCAGCGTGAGGCCTGCGGCTCCTACATCGCCAGCCAGCGATCGGAGGGCTGGGTCGAACTAGCCGACCGCTATGACGATGGCGGGTTCTCCGGCGGCACCCTGGAGCGTCCGGCGTTGAAACGCCTGTTGGCCGATATCGAGGAAAACCGCGTCGACGTCGTCGTGGTCTACAAGATCGACCGCCTCAGCCGTTCATTGATGGATTTCGCCCGGCTCGTCGAGGTGTTCGACCGCAACAACGTCACCTTCGTCAGCGTCACGCAGGCCTTCAACACCACGACCAGCATGGGCCGTCTGACGCTCAATATATTGCTGTCCTTCGCCCAGTTCGAACGCGAGGTGATCGGCGAGCGCATCCGCGACAAATTCGCCGCGTCCCGCAAGCGCGGTATGTGGATGGGCGGGTTCGTGCCACTCGGTTACGAGGTTCGGGATCGAAAGCTGCTGATCCACGAGGCCGAGGCGAAGACGGTGCGCATGATCTTCGAACGGTTCTCCGAGGTGGGATCGGCGACGACCTTGGTGCGGAGCCTGATCACGGAAGGGGTCACGACCCGGCGGGGCAAGCCGGTCGACAAGGGGTTCCTCTACAAGCTGCTGAACAACCGGGTGTATGTCGGCGAGGCGGTGCACAAGGGCACCGCGTATCCCGGTGAGCACGCCCCGATCATTGACCGCTCGCTATGGGACCGTGTGCACGCGATCCTGCGTGAAAGTCCCCGGGTCCGGGCAGGGCGCACGCGGGCGGCGACACCGGCGCTGCTGAAAGGCCTGTTATTCGGGCCGACCGGTTCCGCGATGACGCCGACGCACACGCGGCGTGGCGACCGGCTGTATCGCTACTATGTCAGCCAGTCGGTCCTGAAGAGCGGCGCGGGGGCGTGCCCGATTGGACGGGTGCAGGCCGCCGAAATCGAAACCGCGGTGATCGACCAGTTGCGCGGCCTCCTGCGCGCACCTGAGGTCATCATCGGCACATGGCGGTCGGCGCGGCCAGAGGTAGATGGTCTGACCGAGGCCGAGGTCCGGGAAGCCTTGGAGGGCCTTGACCCGGTCTGGGACGAACTGTTCCCGGCGGAGCAAGCACGGATCGTCCATCTCCTGGTCGAACGGGTTGACGTCGGCACCGACGGAATCGCCATCCGGCTGCGCACGGCCGGGCTGGCGCGCGTCGTTGCCGATCTCCGGGCTGTGCGGCCAGAAATGCAGGAGGTGGCCTGATGGCCGACAACGGTTCCCACGACAGCGTCACCGTCCGCGTGCCGATGACCTTCCGCAAGCGCGGTGGCCGGAAACAGGTGATCGCGCCTGACGGTCAGCCGTCGTGGGCGCCGCCGCGCGCCCGGATCGATAACACCATGGTCAAGGCGCTCGCCCGAGCGTTCCGGTGGCGGCGCATGCTGGAGACCGGGCGCTACACCACGATCGACGAACTCGCCCGGGCCGAAAAGATCAATGCGTCCTATGTGTCGCGTATCCGGCGGCTGACGCTGCTGGCTCCGGATATCGTGGAGGCAATCCTGGATGGGCGGCAGGTGCCAGTGATCTCCTTACCAACGCTGACGGAGCCGTTTCCTGTAGGGTGGGACCAACAGCGGCACGCCTTACTTGGCGTACCCCAGTCGCCGCCACAGCGGGGGGACCCTGCTTAAGCCGGACCACATCGAACCGTGAGAAGGGGGAGTGCATCCAGCGCCTATCCTCCCCCGCGCGTCGAGGCGCGCGAGGCAAGGAGTTGCACCGGTACCACCACGATCAGCAGCGCGACGACCAACAGGAAAGACACCGCCGCTGCGCCCGGCACGTCGGGGAAATCCCACATTGTATAAACGACGGAGGCAATGACCACGTTGTTGGTGGTCATCAGCACCAGCGGGATCGTCAGATCGCGCGCGCTGTGCGCCGCCACCCATAGCCAGCCGTTGGCTACCTGCGGCCATACCAGCGGCAGGATAATCCGGCGCAATGATGTCGCCCAGCTCGCCCCGCTGACCAACGCAGCGTCGCCCAGTTCCTTATGCAACTGGATTAGCGCGCTGGTCATGGTCCTTGTACCGAAGGCTATGTAGATGGTCAGGTGGCCGATGATCAGCACCCACACGGTGCCATATAGCGGCGTCTTGATGTACAGAATCAAAATCGCCATCGCCATCACGACCGGCGGCACGGCCGTCGGCGCGAACGACAACACGTCGAGCGCTCGGCCGAACCGGCCGCCGCCGCGGACCGAGAACCATGCCACAAGCGATGATAGCAGCATGACCAGGCTTGCGCTCAGCACTACCAGCAACACTGTGTTGACCAGCGCGCGCTGCACCAGCGCGGAGTCCAATACGCGATGGTAGTTGTCCAAACTCGCAAGCGGCAGTGATTCCATTGAGGGGAGGCGGTAGAACGGGAACAGACTGGTCCAAGCCAGCATCAGCAATGGTAACGCCATGATCATGAAATACAGCATGGCTGTGCCGAACGCCGGCCAGCGCAACGGCCCGAGCGCGGTCGGTTTCGGGCGAAAGCCACGCCCGGTCACGGTGCGGAACCTTTCGCCGCTGCGAATGGCGCGGAAATAAGCCCACATCAGCAGCAGCGCGATGGCAAGCAGCACCACGCCAAAAGCTGACGACAGCGCGTAGTCGGGAATACCATTGTCAGGTACCGAAAGCAGGAAGACCCGCGTGCTCATGACTGGAATTTTCGCTGTCAGGCCGATGATTAACGGTAGGTCGAACGCCTGCACCACCGCCATGCCCATGTAGATGCCGATGGAAAACAGACCCGGTGTCAGCAACGGCAGGGTGATGCGCCGTGCCACGGCGAAGCCGCTGCCGCCCAGTACCTTGCCGGCACTTTCCATCTGGGGGTCCATGTTACGCAGAAGGCCGGCAATCATCACGAACGCGGTCGGCACCACGGCGAACGCGGTGATCATGATCAGCGACCAGAACGAGTAGATGGTGAACAGAGCGCCCTGCACACCGAACAACTCGCGTGCCAGTACGTTCAGGACGCCATTGCCCGGATTGATCAGCAATATCCAGCCAAAGCCGATGACTAAGGGCGGCACCGCCATCCACGCGAACATCAACACACGGATCAACGCCTTACCCGGTATGTCAGTACGTTCGGTCAACCAGGCAATCCAGGTGGCGATGATGACGCCGAAGCCGACGCTGCCTGCCGCATAGAGCAGGGTGTTGCCGATGATCGTCGGCGTCGCGGGATGTTGGAAAATGGCTACGAAGCTGCCGAACGTGATGCCGAGCGTTTCCAGCGGCATGGTGTTTGGTGGGGCCACGCTGGAACGGAGTAGAACCGCGATCGGACCCAACACCAGTACGCCAATGACGACAAGCAAGACGATGCCCACGACCTTTTGCTGGTCCAGGCGGAGCCAGGCAGGGGAGTGGCCGATGGTCTTCATGCTCACGTTGTGGTCCCGCCTTCCGCGGGCACCAGCACGCAGCGCTCCGGCGGCAGTTCAACGGTGATTTCCTGGTTCATCGCCAATAGCCGGTATGGGTCGATCACCACCTTAACGGAGCCAGCGCCGACGCGTACCTCACCCTCCACGACGTCGCCAAGGAAGCTTATCCGCTCCACCCTCCCAGCGAAACAATTCAGCCCGTCTATGCTTGGTCCGTGCAGACGGATCGCCTGCGGCCGTATCACCAGGATGCCCTCTGGCAAGCCTTCAGCCGGCGCCGGGCAGCGGATCGTGCCAATCGACGTTTCCACTGAGAGCATCCCGTCGGAGCCGCTTACGCGTCCGGGGATCAAATTGCTGCGCCCCATGAAGTCGGCGGCGAAGGCGGTTTCCGGCCGCATGTAGATGTCATGCGGCGTGCCCTGCTGGACGATGACGCCGTCGCGCATCAGTGCCAGCTTGTCCGACATGCCCATGGCCTCGACCTGATCGTGGGTTACGAACAGGGTCGTGATGCCCAGCGATTTCACCAACTGACGCAGTTCTATCCGCATGGCGTCGCGCAGCTTGGCGTCCAGGTTGCTGAGCGGTTCGTCCAGCAGCAACAGGCGGGGTTCATGCACCAACGCCCGGGCCAGCGCCACCCGCTGCTGTTGCCCGCCGCTCAGGTGAGGCGCCAGGCGGTCGGCGAAGGCGCCCAGCTTGACCAGGTCCAGCACGCGTCGCACCCGCTCGTCGATCTCGGCCTTGCCGATTTTTTGCGCACCATGCGCCAGCGGGAAGGCTACGTTGTCGAACACCGTCATATGCGGCCAGATCGCGTAGGACTGGAACACCATGCCGAGTTGCCGCCGGTTGGCCGGCACGTTCAAACCACGAGCGGAGGCATAGACCGCGTCGTCGGCCATGGTGATCTCGCCCGAATCCGGCACTTCCAACCCGGCGATACATTGCAGCATCGTTGTCTTGCCGCAGCCACTGGGGCCAAGCAGAGCGAAGAAGTCGCCATCTGCGATGTCGAACGAGACGCCCCGTAACGCGCGCACCGCGGCGCTGTCGTGACGGGCCGGATAGGTCTTGGTGAGGTTGCGGACGGTGAGCATTGCGTCTCGCTTTCCGTCGCCGAACGGCCGGTGCGCCCTACTTGCCGGCAAGCATGTCGGTGATCGCCTTGCGTACCTCGGCGTTTTCTTCGACCGCTGGGCCCTTCAGGGCTGCGGCCGTCGAGGTGATCTTTGCGTCGGATTTGGCCCGCTGGGCCTTGACCATCTTGGCGACCGTGGAGTTCGGGTCAACCAGGACCGGCATCGGCTCGAATTTGTCGGCGACGGCCACGCCCTCGGTGGCCAGCCAGGCAGTGAACAGGCGCGCCGCATTCGGATGCGGGGCCTTTTCGGGGACGTAGGCGTGCGCAGGCAGATGCAGGATGAAGTCCGAGAACAGCTTGTATTTCAGCGGCTCATTCAGGCGCGCGCTGCGCTCGGCGGTGTGGAAGCTGGTGATGCCTAGCGGCGTCTGGCCGACCGAGACAGCGCGGGTAACCGCCGGCGTGCCGCGCTCTAACACGGGGTTGTTGGCCAAGAGACGCCTCGACATGTCGATCGCTCGGTCTTTGCCGATCACGTAGCTGACGAGGTCCATGGGCACGAGCACCAGCGCGTTGACCGAAACCTTGCCTTTCCACTTTGGCTCCAACAGTTCGGCCAGCGAGTCCGGTACCTCGTTGTCCTTCAGTAGGTTCGAGTTCCATGCCAGGCCGTACACAACATCGAGGATCGGCAGAGCGTAGCCCCGGATGTCGGGGATCGCGGAATCGACCACGGCCGTCATGGTGGGCAGTTCCTTGCCGAACACCTCTGCCCACGGATACGGCTTCAGCATGTCGCGCGAGATCAACGCTGCGATTTCCTGCGACGAGCCGGCGCCGATCACGTCGAATGAGACCTTGTTGCCAGCCGCGCCCTCGGCGATCACCTTGGTGCCTGTCTGGGGCGCGGGTAATGGCTGCCACTCGGCCTTGATGCTCGTGCCGAAGCGCTTGTTGAACGCCTCGAACAGGGCCTTGTGCGTCCCGGGCAGGCCGGGAGTGCTGACGGCGACCGCCAGCGCGCCCTCCTTCTTGGCCCCGTCCAGCACGCTCTGGAACGTCGGCACTTGTGCCAGGGCCGGATACGTGACTGCGAAGCCGACGAGCGCAAGGCTCGCAATACGGCAGAAATCCCGGATCATGGTTTATCTCCCTGCTGATTTCCGCCGGCATGGCCTGCCAGTTCAGCATTTCAGCTTACGGCTTACCCTCCACCGCGGCAACCGGGCCAGGCCCAGGGCAGAATTTGGGATTTACTTGACGTCCTCAGCCTTGTTCACGCACTGAGGTCTGGCGCGGCCGATCCGACCGAAACGCGGCAGATGCTGGAGACCGAAGTTGCCTCCACGGTGGGCGAAGACGCGACGCGCAAAGCAATCAACATATCCTACGTCAGCCGGGTGCTGCGGCTGACACTGCTGGCGCCGGACAGCGTCGAGGCAATTATGGATGGGCGGCAGGCGCCGGAGATGACGCTGCCGGTGGTGATGGGGCCGTTTTCGGTTGAGTGGAAAGGGCAGCGAAGTTACCGCAGTGCATTCTCAGGACCTGATCTCGGATAGGCAGATGCGGCGCTTTCTTGGCGAGGATCGGGCAGGCGCGACTAACCAGCGGTCAGCAAGGGCTGTCCACGGCGCCTCGGTCGCGTTGGCCCGCCGAATAGAATCTGAATCGCGCCGGCGGCAACGCCTATGAGGACCCCAATCCTCCACGCAAGATCATAGGACCCGAACAGGTCCAACATGATTCCGCCCCCCCAGGCTCCGAGCACCGATCCCATCTGATGCACCACGAAGGACAGTCCCAGGATCGTTGCCATGTACCGGGTGCCAAATAGCTCAGCCACGTATCCGGACACCAATGGGATCACGCCCAGCCACAGCATGCCCATGGCGGCCGCGAAAACGATGGTGCTGGCAGGAGTTGGCGGGATCAGGAAGTAAACCGTCAGCACGACAGACCGCCCGAGATACGTCAGTCCCAACAAGATATTCTTCGGATACAGGCCACCGAGCCAGCCGGCCATCCAGGAGCCCACGATATTGACGCCGCCAATGATGGCCAGAGCGGTCGCGCTGAGCATCGGATCTTCGCCGCACAGCGAGAGGTAATTCGGCAAATGCGTGTTGATGAAGACAAGCTGCAATCCGCAGACGAAGTGAGTGCCGCACAGGACCACAAACCGGCGGTTGCGCAATGCGAGACCGACCACCTCGCCCATGGTCGCGCGTTTCTCGGTGGGTTGCGGCATCCGGTCGACCGAGCCCGCCATAAGAGCTGCTGGCACCATCGCGAGGGCCAGCACGATGAACATCGCCACGCCGATACGCCAATCCCAGGTTGCCAGCATGAATTGCAGCAATGGTGCGATCACCAGGGTTCCGACCGAGGAAAACGCGCCAACGACACCCAGCAGCATACTGCGGCGCGCAGGCGAGACAGCACGGGCAGTGGCGGTCATAGCCAGAGAGGACCCGGTGCAGGCGATCGATACTCCCGTCAGGATACCCGACAGCGTCAACATCGAGACGCCACCCGCGAACACCATGATGACCATCGCGGCGACATAGAGCGCCGCGCCGGATAGCAGCACGGGCTTAAGCCCCCACTTGTCGGCCACCGCTCCCAGCGGCGCCTGTGACACCCCCCAGGCGATGTTCTGCATCGCAATGGCAAAGGTGAAATCGGACGCCGTCAGGCCCAGGTCACGGGTCACCGGGGGCAGGAACAGCCCCAGACATTGGCGCATGCCCATGGCGAGGCTCATCATCACGGATGCCCCAATGAGGATTAGGACCGGGTTCGGAAGTCTGGGTGTACCCTTCACTGGAGTGTCTCCGCGTTCGAGTACACCCTGCCGGGATCGGCGATTAGGTCAACCATCGCCATGCAGTCCGGGGCACCGAAATCGGTCGCTTCTACCACTCAATGGCCACCAATCGGACGACGTCCAAGATCAGTTCCGGCTAAACGGCCTCCTTCAATTCCTTGCCAGCCCTGAACACAATCTTCTTGCTGGCCTTGATCTTAATTTCCTCGCTCGTCGCCGGGTTCCGCCCCATTCGAGCCTGCAGCGCCCGCACCTGCAGGATGCCGAGACCCGTCAGGCGGATTTCGTCGCCATTCTTGAGATGCTCCACTGTCGCCGCGACCAGACCACCCAGCAACGCCCCAGCGTGCTTCTTTGACACGTCATGGCTGTCGGCGATCTGAGCGGCGATCTGCTTCAGCGTAATCGTCTTCTGCACCGCGGCCTTCTTCGGGGCCGTCTTCCTCACGGCGGCAGCTTTCTTCACGGGCGCCACCCGCTTTGCGGACGCGGCCGCCTTCTTGATGGTGGCAGCGGCGGCGGCTTTCTTCGCTGGCGGCATGACAATCTCCAAGGGTCGATTCGCGGCAGGACAAATTGCCCGCATGGCCGAGATTCAAGCAACCGGCCAAGCGTTTAGCCGCCTACATTGACCCCAACATCCAAGTCCCGTGACATTGGCGCAGCCGTGGCGGTCGTCTGCCACCGATGATGCGAGGGTAAACAGGCCGACAGGATGACAGAGCGTCTGGTGGTCCTTGATATCGAAACCGTGCCAGATCTGGACGCTGGGCGGCGGTTGTTGGGCTTGCTCTCGGCCACTGACGTCGAAGTGCGCGCCGGGATGATCGAACATTGCCGGCGGAAGGGCCAGACGGACGACGAGGTGTTTATCAAGCCGGCGCTCCAGAAGCTTGTCGCTCTCGCGTTTGTCGAGGCGTCCCGCGACGAGCACCGCGCACCATGGAAGACCCATCGGATCGTCTCAGCTTCCACGGTGCGCCACGGCGAGGGCCGCATCATTGAGCGCCTCGCCGCCGCGCTGGACACTCTGCCTCTACCGGTGATCGTCGGCTGGAATACGTCCGGCTTCGACCTCCCAGTGCTGCGGTATCGCGCCATGGCGCTTTCGTTGTCGGTCCGGCCACTGATGTTTCGCTATCCCGAGGAGGCGCCAAAATGGCGCTGGCCGGAGCACCCGAAACCGCGCGACTACTGGAAGCGGTATGGCGATGACCATGTCGATCTCATGGACCTGCTGTCGGGCTATGGCGCCTCAACGCGGACGAGTCTCAACGAGATCGCAGCCGTCCTTGGCTTGCCGGGAAAGATCGACGGCATGGACGGTTCGAAGGTGGAGGATGCCGCTATCGCTGGCCACCACGATGAAATCTGCCGCTACGGCGAGATCGATACCATGATGCTTTACTGTGCCTGGCTGAGATACCAACTCGCCGCCGGTGACCTGACGCCGGACAGCCACACTGCATCCCTTGCCTCGCTGGGTGAGGCGATAGACGAGATGGGGGAGAATGGCGTCCATCTGGCAGCGTTCGGGGCGTTGGGGGCGGCTTAATCAGACACTCCCATTGCCGTCCGAGGCGACTCGGGGGCACACGGTTCCGCGTCCCTTCGTGGTCAGGTTCAACCCTTGCTGGCGCCGATATGGGCGATCGCCTCGATTTCCACCTTGATTGCCAGCCGAGCGAGCGCCGCCACCTGCACCAGCGTGCTGACCGGGAAGTTACCCGTGAAGAATTCTCGCCGCGCCCGCCAGACCTCCTCGCGGCGGGTGATGTCGGTGACGTAGATGATCACTTTCACGACATCCGCCATGGTTCCGCCGGCGGCTTCCACCAACGCCTTGATCTTGTCGAAGATCGCCTTGGCCTGTTCGTACTCGTCGCCAATGGTGTTGCCGTTCGGTCCGGTAGCAGTCATGCCGGCTACATAGACGATACCGTCCACCACCAGACAGTTCGACCAAGTCTCGGCCTGAGGCTCGCTGACCGCCGGGCTGATGACACGTTCAATCCTGGACATGGGCTGCTCCCTGCTCGGGCTGGCTGGTAACACCGGCATGCCGCGGATGGACAGCCAGTTCCGCCGTCAGGAATAAACCGTAGGCGTGCTTGTCGTGCGCGGCAACGCCTCTCTAGCGTTGAGAACGTCAGGGCTCCGCAGGGGGAATCACTGCGGCCGAGAAGATCAATGAATCCTGCGTCAGCCGGGTGCCGCGGCTGGCGCTGCTGGCCCCGGACATCGCGAAGGCAATCATGGATGGGCAGCAGGCGCCGGAGATGACGCTGCCGGTGTTAATGGGGCCGTTTCCGATGGAGTGGGAAAGACAGCGTTAGAGTCTGTGAGAGAATCTCCATCCATGGAGAGGCCGGCCCAAGCGCCGCCGCTTCGCAGCCAACGCGGTGCGCCTGCAACTGCATGCCCTGGCCTACAACCTCGCCAACTTTATCCGCACCTTGACCTTGCCCGAGACGCTCACCCACTGGTCGATGACCACCTTGCGGGACCGGCTGGTGAAGATCGGCGCGAAGATCGTCCGGCACGGACGCTCGATCACCTTCCAGATGGCCGAGGTCATGGTCTCTCGCGGGTTGTTCCAGCAGATACTCGACGCCATGACGGGGCACCGGCCGTTGCCGCCCGCCCGATGTTGACGTTCGGCGTCAGACGGGGCCGAACTGGCTGGCGGCTGGAGACGTGCGTCCCGAGGCAGGCGTGCGCACCCCGATTTCTGCCGACACAGCGATCGACGATCAACCGGCAAGGCGCCAGCAATCTTCCCGGCGTGTCACCGTTGCTAAACGCCCGGTTCGGAGCTTATCGTGCCTCTGCGGCGGCCAAGGTGGCCGTTCATAAGGGGAATCCCGGCAACGAGATAAGAATTTTTGATTTTTTATTAGCAATGAATACTCTTCCTCAATACAAATGACACGCCACCAAGTGCCCTTCCCCCGTTGCCCGCGGCGTCGGGGGCTCGTTGGGGCAGACACCCATCGCCCGCGGACAGCGCGCGGCAAACGCGCATCCCGGCGGCGGGCTCAGGATGCTCGGCACCTCGCCCCCCAGCGGGGTGCTGCGCACCCGGTTCGGATCCGGCCGCGGCACCGCTTCCAACAGCGCCTGGGTATACGGGTGCTTGGGCGCGGCATACAGCGCCGTCTTGGGTGCCTGCTCCACCAGCGCGCCCGCGTACATCACCGCCACGTCGGTCGCGATGCTGCGCACCACCGCCAGGTCGTGAGCGATGAACAGGTACGACAGGCCGAGCTTCTCCTGTAAGTCCAGCAGCAAGTTGATGATCTGGGCCTGCATCGACACATCCAGCGCCGAGACCGGTTCGTCGCAGACCACGAAATCCGGTTTCAGTGCGAGCGCCCGTGCAATCCCAATACGCTGGCGTTGCCCGCCGGAGAACTCATGCGGAAATCGCTCGGCCACCGCCCGCGGCAGCCCTACGGTCTCCAGCAATTCGGACACCCGGTCGGCACGATCCTTCCGGTGCCAGCCGCCAGCAATGTCGATCGGCTCGGCGATGCTGTTCCCCACACGCATGCGAGGGTTCAGCGAGCCATGCGGGTCCTGGAATACGAATTGCAGCTTGCTACGCACCTTCGCCAACGCGGCGGCGCCACCCCGCCCAGTAATGGTCTCGTCAAACAGCTCGATCTCGCCGGAGGTTGCCGGGATCAGCCCCACCAGCAGGCGTCCGGTTGTCGACTTGCCCGAGCCGGATTCGCCCACCAGCCCCAGCGTGGTGCCCGGACGGATGTCGAAGCTGATATGGTTCACCGCGCGCAGTACCGCCGGTGGCCCGCCGCGCCCACGAGTCACCTGGAATTCCTTGACCAGGTCACGCACCTTGACGATCGGCCCGCT
>Ga0209514_10008856_pt1 | contig 11276 bp, 10 predicted proteins | sample Subgrocontami58m_FD_187452 | JGI IMG/M metagenome (GOLD analysis project Ga0209514, IMG submission 187452) | Subsurface groundwater microbial communities from S. Glens Falls, New York, USA - GMW37 contaminated, 5.8 m (SPAdes) (version 3) | ecosystem: Environmental > Aquatic > Deep subsurface >...
TCCCATGCTCCGCCGCCAGTATTCATAAGAAGCGCCATCAGTATTCCTGTGATTGTTGCGACCATTAAGTATGCAGCAGTTGCCTCTGCTCTGAGAATCATTCCTACTGCGACTGTTACTACGACAACAAGCAAACCCGGCAAAATCATTTCTTTCAGCGCTGCTTTTGTACAGATATCAACGCATCTTGCATAATCTGGCTTTGCTTTTCCCTGCTTGAGTCCTTTTATTTCTTTGAATTGTCTCCTGACTTCGTTGACAATACTGTATGCAGTATCTCCGACGGCGCGGATTGCAAATGAGCTGAACAAGAAAATCAGCATAGCTCCAATCATTGCACCGACAAAGACCGTAACTTTTGACAAATCAACGCTCATTGCGTGTCCTGTTATTCTCTGGATTTCTTCAAGATATGCAGTGAACAAAAGGAAAGATGCCAATGCTGCTGAGCCGATTGCATAGCCCTTTGTAAGAGCTTTTGTTGTGTTTCCAACAGCGTCGAGCTTTGAGGTGATTTTCTTTACTTCCTCAGGAGAGTTGCTCATCTCGATTATTCCTCCGGCATTGTCTGCAATTGGACCGAACGTGTCCATTGCAAGAATGTAAGCAGCTGTTGCAAGCATTCCCATTGTCGCGATTGCAGTTCCGTAAATTCCTCCGTTAGGAACTCCGCTCATTACTCCGAGCTTGTATGAGAAGATTAGCGCAGCAGATAAAACTAAAATTGGCAGCGCTGTGCATTCAAGCGCAACTGCAAATCCAGAGATGATGTTTGTTGCATGGCCTGTCTGAGAAGCTTTTGCTATTGATTGAACTGGACGGTATTTGCTCTCGGTGTAATAGACTGTTATAAGAACAATAAGGATGCTTGTGATTATTCCGATTAATCCTGCATAGAAAAACATTATATTTCCAAGCATGTATTTTGTTACAAAGTAAAATGATATTGCTGCGAGGATGCTTGTTATTATATATCCTCTATTGAGGGCTTTCATTGGATCTTCATTGCCTTTGAGATAGATTGAGAATATCCCAACAATGCTTGCCAACAATCCGAATGCTCTTGCTACTAAAGGAAATAAAATTCCATTGAGGCCGAAGTAAGGATATAATGCAACTCCGATAATCATTGCTCCTATGTTTTCTGCGGCGGTGCTTTCAAACAAATCAGCGCCTCTTCCTGCACAGTCTCCTACATTGTCTCCGACAAGGTCAGCTATCACGGCAGGATTTCTTGGGTCGTCTTCAGGGATTCCCTGCTCGACTTTTCCGACTAAATCCGCGCCCACATCAGCTGCTTTGGTGTAAATTCCGCCGCCAAGCTGTGCGAATAGTGCAACGAATGATGCTCCAAATCCATAACCAACAAGGAGAGAAGGAATTTCTTTTGTATCATGCGTAATTCCAAATGCATAGTAAAGAGCAACTATTCCGAGCAATGAAAGCGCGACAATTGCGATTCCTGTAACTGCTCCTGCGCGGATAGAAATAATTAATGCTTTTCCAAGAGAAGTTTTTGCTGCTGCTGCTGTCCTTATGTTTGCCCTTACTGATACCCACATCCCGATAAAACCAGCCAATGCAGAACAGAATGCTCCGAATATGAATGCAATTGCTGTCAGTTTGCCGAGTATAGGTTTTCCAGTAAAACTGTAAATTGCCCATATAATGATTGCCAGAATTATTGATAAAATAGTAATTGTGATGTATTGTCTTCTTAGGAAAGCGTTTGCGCCTTCTTTGATAGCGTCAGAGATTTTCTCCATTTCAGGAGTTCCAGTATCCTGCTTCATCACATAATACAAAAAATATCCAGCTACAAAAACTGAAAAAATTCCTATTCCTATAACGAGACTTAACAACATTATATACCACCTATAAGCGCTGGAGGGTTAATCGGTAATATAAAAATTTGTGGGTTAATTTTTATCTATGAAAAGAAAGTTGCTACCGTTTATGGGCAAATTTTTTGTTATAAAAACATATCCTGCTGCTGTGTTGCATAACCAAGAAATAAGTTCTTCTTCCAGAATCCATCTATGTGATTCAAATGCGAAACTGGTGAAATGTTATAGGGGCAATGTGAAAGTTATTTCTCGTCTTATAAGAGGAGGTTTGGAGAGTTTTGTTTTTCTCGGAAACCTGAAAATGTTTTGCATGAAGTTCTTTTGAAGTGTTGCTTTCTGAATCAGTTGATTAGGTGATTCGTTGAGTAGTGCTTGGAATTTTATTGGTGAGTTAGTTGTGCAACAGAGTAGATATAAACAGAAAGCCAAATGAAAATCTCCCTTGTTGTTTGCTTTAAAACTGAAATGCGTGATTTGGTCACAGGATAAACCACTAAATGATAGTCGCTATTAGTCCACTAATTAACATAATCATTATTTATTATTCCCACTAACCCTCTCCAAAACATCTTTATCCACAGCATCAACCCCAATCTTCCTGAAAAAAACACAAATATTCTTCACATCCCTCCTCAAAAACTCCATGCTCCTTGTACTATTCAGCGTTGTCGCCTGAGAAAAATCAATAAACACAGGGCTTTCCTTATAATTCAGAATATTAAACCCGGACAAATCAGCATGAACCAAACCTCTTTTATACAGCATTTTCATTCCATCAACAACCTTCTCAAAAAAATCTTCCGGATTCTTAGGAATCAAATCCTTTACTCTCGGAGCAACATCATCATCTCCTATAAGTTCCAGCACAAGAACATTATTCAAAAAAGTAAGCGGCATAGGCACTCTTACTCCAGCTTCGCGCGCCTTCAAAATATTCCGATACTCTCTCTCAACCCAGTTAAAAATAATCTTCCTCTTCTTGCCCTTAAGATTCGCATACCTTGGATCCGATTTAATATAATCATACATCCTGTTAAAGTCGCAAGTTTCTAGACGGTAAATCTTAACAACAACCCTGCCTTTCTCACTCAGAGCAGAAAAGATATTTGCCTCTTTGCCGACAGAAATCGGGCTTTCGAGACCGTCAAAATAATGCTGGGAAATAAGCTTCACTAAATTATTATGCGTAAAATTATCAAAAACATCTCCCCATGTCTTGAATTTCTCTCTTCCGACTTTCATATATTACTGATGAGCATTGTATAATATTAACCTTTGTATCCCAGATTGTCATCTTAAAACTCCCTATTACTCCTTTAGAATAGTATCACGAACGAAAAGTTTATATAGTAGCTCCACCATATAGTAGTAATAAGCAGCCTTTAAACACCTCTTTTTCCTCAGCAGGCCTTCGGGTTTGCTGGGGTTTATAATCCTCAATTTTGTAAATTTAATAAATTTCAGCCACATAAAGCCGCCTGAAGAACAAAAAAATAATTCCAACAACAAGTAAAACACTCATCCAAAAAACGAGCCAATAAAAACACCAATCGACCTGAAAAACATTTCAACCCTCTGAAAAAAATTCACATCATGCAAAGAAATCCAAAAATCCTTCTCGGCAAAAAACTTATTTCCTTTATTATCTTCATAACTCACTAAAATCTTCAAATCATTCTTATCCTTCAGCAAAATCTTTGGCCTGAAAGCAACTTCAATACCTCTGTCCTCTGCAATATGACTGAAAGTCCACTCCTTTGATTCACTGCCATAAACCAGTTTTACATTCACACTCTTCGGCTCAGAAACAGAAATCTTTTTCAGCAAAAACGAAACGCTAAACTCCTCGTCAAACCTCACATCATTCGGAAAAGAAAGATTCTCAATCTCAGTTCTCGGCTTATCATGCACAACAAACCTCACATAAGACGATTTCAAAATATCGTTATTCTCAACATGCGCAGGCAAATCATAACTACCTTGTTTCTCCTCGACAACAAAGCTTTTGTTATATTCCTGAGAAATGCCCAAATCAAAACCCATGCAGTCCTTCTTCAGGCACAAGGTCAAATCCTTCAAAAAAACATTCCCGGTATTCTTCACAAAACACACAACCTCTGCTTTCTCATCCTCATAAAATTCCTTCTTGTCAATCACACATGTAAAATCAACATTCTTAGAATAAACCTTCTCATCCTCCACGATAGAATTCTCAACAAATCTCTCCGCAACATCTAAAGAATAAACAATATCATTAGCGGACGATTTAAAACTCGTCTCAAAGCTGTGATTCTCGAGAGTAACAAGAGAAACAGGGAAAGTATAAACATAATTCCTGTTCAGATTCTCAGTAAGCTTCACCTTCCAAAAAACCTTTTTCATCTCCTTTGGTTTCAGTAGGACTTCTTTCATCTGCTCGTCGAGAAACACAATCTCTCCCGGAACAGAAGCATAAATCTGCACGCTCACATAATAATCCTTAAGATTCACAACCTCTGCAAAAATAACATTATACGAGCCAAAGCCAATATTCTTCTTGAGTACATCTGCATCAACATCAACATAATGCGCAACACTTCCGGAAGTCTGCTTGATGTCAGCATTCAAAACAAGATTCCTTGTATTCAACTTCACATTTGTTCCAAGCCACTCAAAATTCGACGACGGTTCCTTAGGATCCAGAGACTCCTTCAGTTTAATATGCGTTGCATCCACAAAACCAAACTGTCCGTATGTTACATCAAAAGGAACCCATCCATAATCAGGAAAATAAATCTCAGCCCATCCATGCGCTCCCCATTTCTGCGGGAAAAGCTCAGACTCAGTATAAGCAACTCCGGAAACAAACCTTGCAGGAATCCCCAAAGAACGCGCCAGCGCAATAAATAAAGTCGTAATCTCGTCGCAAACTCCCTGCTTGTTAGTTAGAACCCACGATGCTTTTTGAGATACACTCTCAGTCAAAGTGCTCAAATCATACTCCACATTATTCTTTGTCCAGAAAGCAATTTTATGAAGCACAACAAACAAATCATCCTCTCCTGACGCAAGCTCAGAAGCAGTTTTTATTATCTCAGGATTTTCAGAATCAATAGTTTCAGACGACTTTGTATAAACCAAAACATCCTCAGGCAAATCATCGAGAGGAAACTTCACTTTCTTTAAAACCTCAGTTCTCCTGTTAAAAGTTCTCACATCAGCATCAACACTATAAGAAACCTCTCCTGAAGGTTCATTCCATCTGAACAAAACACTCTTCCCTGCTTCTTCACCAGGAGGATTCACAGTCATACTCTTAACAATCTGATTCTTGTCATTAAACGGAAAAAAAGAAAGATTTAGAGTAACATACTTGAGATTAGAATATCCAGCACTTGGCTCAATGCTCGCTCCTCCTGAAATATTAACATTAATCAAAAGCTCCTCGCTGTTATACAAAGAACTCTCAGCATATAGAATAGGCAAAATCAAAACAACCAAGAACAAAACAAAAATTTTTCGCATGAATAAAATTCTATTTATTAACTATAAAATGTTTTCTACATCACAATATCATCATCATCGAGAATCAAATCATCGCCATCATCTTCCTTAGGCGGAGCATTAGAATAAACCTTCTTATCCTCCTTCTCATTATTCTCAGCATTCACAATCTCAATCTTGCCGAACTTTCCGGTTGTAATCTGCTTCTCGCCCTTGAATTCCTTCACATAACCATTAGTAATCTTAATTGTGTCGCCTGAATTCACAGACTCAATCTGCTCATTCCACAACGAAAGTTGCACTGTTCCCGATGCATCCTTCAAAGTCGCATTAGCAACCTTTCCCGGCTGTCCGAACTTATTAAATTCACGGACATCGCTCTTCTCAACAACTTCAGCGACAAGCTCAACATTTCCTTGGTTAACCTGTAAATCTTTTATTTGCATAACTCATGTAGAATTTTAGAATCTATATAAACTTTTTCATAGTATCATCGTCTCCCTATAGAAAAGAATATAAACAATTTGGCAAAACTTTCAAGAGCATGGGGCGATAGCTCAGCCTGGGAGAGCACACGGCTGAAGACCGTGGTGTCGCCGGTTCAAATCCGGCTCGCCTCACTAATTATTCTAAGAAAATGAAAAGAATCAAACTCATCATCAAAGGCAGAGTTCAAGGAATCTTCTACAGAAAAATCACCCAAAAAACCGCAATCAGTCTCGGAATAATTGGATATGTAAGAAACCTTCCAGACGGCTCAGTAGAAGTTGTCGCAGAAGCTCCTGAACAAAAACTAAAAGAATTAATTGGCTTCTGCCGGAAAGGCCCAGAAAGAGCAGTTGTAACAAACATCCAAATTCAATTCTCAGAACCAAAAAACGAATTTACAACTTTCAGTATCAGATATTGAAGCTTATCTTAATCCCACACTTTTTAGAAAACTTATTAAGACTGCTTATTTCTTATTCAGTATAATGAAACTTAAGGACAAAATTTTACAGATATTCTTGAATACAATTCCAATAATTTTAATGATTGCTATTATTCCAGTATTCAAAAATGATTATATCCTAACCGGAATTTATGCATTAATCATCGCAGTTTCATTTGCAATAAACTATCAGCAAAAAGACTATTTATTTTTCATATTTGGATTTCTTATTATGATTATCTCTGAATATTTCTTTGTTTCCACAGGAGTTGAAACTTTTGTTAGAAATAGTTTATTTGGCTTGATGCCATTATGGCTACCATTTTTATGGGCTTATGCATTTGTTGTGATGAAAAGAGCAATCATTATTCTTGATAAATAAAGTGCCCCTGCGTCATACGCTGCGCTTTCGTCACTACGTTTCTCACCCTCGTATCATCGGAATTTTTCGTTAAATTTCTGTTAGTTTCTTTTCCCTTACATAGTGGGGGAAAATTTCGTCAGAAAAATTGAATTTGAGAGGCGTTCTATCAAAAGAGCGAATGCGATACATAGGGAACAGGAAGGAGGGGAGTTAATTTTATCAAAGCCAAATACCAATAGAGTTAAAGAAGAAAGGTGGAATTGTCCTTAAATAAAAGTAACTTTTATATTTATCTGTTCATATTGCTCTGATGCACAACTAACTCACCACAAAAGAACTTCATGCAAAACATTTTCAGGTTTCCGAGAAAAACAAAACTCTCCAAACCTTCTCTTATAAGACGAGAAATAACTTTCTCATTACCCCTATAACATTTCACCAGTTTCGCATTTGAATCACATAGATGGATTCTGGAAGAAGAACTTATTTCTTGGTTATGCAACACAGCAAAAAAGACACTCAAATTCCTTATATTTGAATGACTATGTTACAAATACAAAGACAAGAACAAGTTAAAAATTTTCCACGGGAAACATTTGTAGAAGAATTAGCACAAAATATGGGAATAAGTTTGGGAAAAATGAGATTGCGGTTAACATCTGGTCATAATCCTTACAAGTTAATTGAGGACCCATCTATTGTGGATATAACGCAGCCACATACAACATACGTTCTCTTAAGTTTGATAAAACCCCAAATCCTTCTGGAGATTCTGAAAGATTATTTTCCTTTGTCCGTGATTACTTATCACCCCAATAGAAATGATCTCTTTTCCTTTTTATAGGTCAATTATTAGCTTTACACTTTTTAAAATTTCAATACATCCCCTTCTTAAAAAAATTAGTATCCAGAACCCTAGATTTTGTTTTTCCTTCTATCTGCAATAATTCTTCTTTTGTCAATGGCTTAAAATTTTTTACTAATTCAGCATTTTCCTCAATCTCCTGAGGAGTTCTGCAACCAATTATTGCCAAATCTACATCCAGTGAGAGAGTATAATATATTGCTTCTTTCATTGAGATTGTTGATAAGGCATGGACTTGTGCTGTTACTTTCATTGCTATAATTCCCATGCCTTTTTTTCTTGCTTCTTCTACTGCATGAATTGCTCCATTGGGAGAGAATATTTCTTCCAAGTCTTCGTTTGTTCGCAAATCATGAAGTTGGATCAAGTCCAAGTAATTTGTTTTTAGTCTTTTTAATGAATCTTCTATGAGAAACATTGTGCCTTGGTAAGTTCTGTCATGTGTTTTTGAAGCGAGGAAAATATTTTCCCTTTTTGTATATTTCCAGAGAGAATACCCAAGATAATCACGGCTTTGCTCATAAGCAGGGGCCGTGTCAAAGTAAGTTACTCCTACTTCAACTGCCTTTTTTATTACAGATTCTGCTTCTTTCTCATATCCTCTTGTTCTTAATATTCCTTCTCCGCCTAATCCGAAGATTGTAACTTTGCGGTTGGTTTTGCCGAGGGTTTTGGTTGGAAGAGACATAGTACTTCAAATTCTTTCTGTTGGTGATTTCTATAAGAGGTTTAATATAAAAGGATTGTTATGTTGTATTCTATGAAAGCAACTTTCGGAGCAGGGTGTTTCTGGCATATTGAAGAGCCGTTCAGGAAAATTTCTGGTGTTATTTCAACTGCTGTCGGATATATGGGAGGAGAAACGAAGAATCCAAATTATGAGGATGTTTGCACAGACAAGACAGGTCATGCTGAGGTTGTCCAATTGGAATTCGACGATAAAATGGTCTCTTATGAAAAGATTTTAGATATTTTCTGGAGCATACATAATCCTACTACACCAAACAGGCAGGGATTGGATATTGGAACACAATACCGTTCTGTGATTTTTTATTATGATGAAAAGCAGAGAGAAACAGCGATAAAGTCAAAAGAATCACTCGAAGAATCAGGAAAGTTCAGGAAGAAAATTGTTACTGAGATTTCTAAGGCAGGAGTTTTCTGGAAAGCAGAAGAGTATCACCAAAGATATTTGGAGAAGAGAGGATTAAAAAGCTGTGGGCTTTTTTAGGTGAATTTTATAACGCGAGAAAGTTCTTTATACTTCTTAAGCAGACAATCCCAATATGCTTTATATCACAGACAAAAATAAGAAGATAACAATCTATTATTTCCCTTTTTATGCTCAAAATAACCATTGATAAAAAGTTCAGCAAAATAATCTATAAAGGTAACTCGCAGTTTGATATTTTGCCTGTTGATCCAAATCGTAAGGACAGACTTCGCATCTTAGAAATTCTTAAGAATGAAGGACTGAAAGTCTCTATGGAGATTAGACCCCAATAATCATCTCTGAACCTTGTATCTCAGCAAAGCCCCAATCCCACCAAGAGAATCCAAGCTTTTACCTGAAGAATTGTCAGAACTGATTATCACAACTCTGCCTTTCATGCTCTCGACATTTTTCATAATGGCTTGCATCTTATAATAAAGCCCGGAATCTCTCGACTTGGAAAGAAGACCATCTGTAACAATAAGAGTTTCAACAGCGCCTATATTTGCGCAATACTCAGTTTCCTTCAAACCATAAACACCGAGATTATTCTTAGAAATCTCCACGAGAAGCCGATTCATAATCTCAATCTCCTCATTAAGCCGCGCATCTTTCAGAGCAGATTTCAATTCAGGCCTTTTGAGAACTTCCTCGATTGCGGTAGAATCAACAGATGAGCATGATGATAACGTAACTCTTGGCTTTAACGAATCATCAATTATTGCAAACAATTCTTCTTTCCAGAAAACCGGGCTTGCAATAACAATTCTCGACTCCTTATAACGCTCAGCATACTCTTTCAGCGCCGAGGAAAGCTGCTCGAAAAAATTTCCTGATTTCTTCTCGGCATATCTTTTCCTGTTTACGTCGCCTTTAATTTCTGAAAGAATCTTATGGCTATATTTCTCTACCAGAACAAAAAATCCTTCGTCCCTGTCAAAAATTAGAAGGATTATTCCATGGTATTTTGCCTTGCACGCATCTCTGATTTTATCAAGCTGAAACCCGAGCCATTTATCCTTCATTATTGTAATCTGCGAATTCTCCTCGACAGTAATTGTATGAAAGCTCCCCCTGGGAATATCCTCAGGTCCCTCAATTATTTTTCCGGAAATCCTCAATACAGGAGAATGCTTGCTGAAATCAACTTTTTCAACATCAATTGTTAATGTTACCTGCTTTTTCACAGCACTCTGGTTTCGAGAATCCTCGTCTCCAATCTTTATCTTTCTCAATGTTCTCGACTTCACTCTGTCATGAGCATCTATCACGTTGCTAAGCACATAAATATCATCAGTAGATTCAGGCTTGAGTTTAAGTGTGCCGTCTCTGAGGTTGGATTGGATGAGTTTCATTGTTCATAGACTAAATTTTTTTGTGCATATCCTTCCAGAGCAATTTCATTTCTTTAATCAAGGAAATCACAACACTGAGTCTCGGCAGATTAACGCCTTTTCCCTCGAACTTTGATTCTCCAAATGCCCTCGGGTAATGAGTAACGGGAAGCTCCTTGATTTTATATCCTGCTTTTCGCGCTTTAGCAAGCAATTCAGTTGTGCCTACACCTAGAGTGCAGACGAGTTTTACCTTCTCAAAAATTTTTTTATTGACATACCTGAATGCGCAGTCAACATCCTTTTCTTTTATGCCGAAGAAAATCCACACAATGAGATTGTAAATTTTTGCTGTAAGAATTCTCAGAAAATTATCATTCCTTTTTTTTCTGTATCCTGCGATTATATCGAAATTGCTTATATGACTTAGGAAGTTCTCTATCTCCTCTAAATCAAACTGGTTGTCTGCATCTGTATAAAATATATGCTCATATTTCGCTGCATCAAACCCCATCCTGATTGCATAGCCAACTCCTTTTTTGTCCTTTGGCTGAATTACAAGTTTGATATGATTATCCTTTTCAGCAAACTCTTTCACAAGCTGAATTGATTTGTCTGTGGATGCTTCATAAACAACAACAATAAGCTCGTAATTATTGGCATATTTTTTCATCACCTGAGTTGCTTTCTCAAGCAGTGGAGTAATGTTTTCTTCTTCATTATATGCTGGAAAAAATATGCTGATATCAAGCTTCATTTTGGTCCTTTTTTTCCTTATTCTCCTGGTTTTCTTTTTCTTTTCTTTCTATTTCCTTTGCTATGTCTTCAAATTTGCTGAAATGCTCTTTTAATTTATCAGGAGGCAGTTCAAAGTAATTAAAGAATTTCTGCGTTAAAGTAATTTTTTTTGTCCTTCCATGCTTGGCTCTTGTTATGTAACCTGCTTCTTCCAGCTCGTTCAAATGGTCGTATGCCTTGTTGGAGCGGATTTTTATAATCTCGGACTGTGTTACTGGATATTTGAAAGCTATAACTGCAAGTGTTTCCATGAGCGCTTTTGAAAGCTCTGTTTCTGTAACAATATTTTGGACAAGATGCATGAACTGCTCTCGGACAGATATTTTCCATGTGTTAGATTCTTCAAATAACACAAGACTTGAATCTGTATGCTCGTATTGTGATTTTAATTCAGATAATGCAGTAGCTATGTTTGACGGAGTTTCCCTGCATAATCTGCAA
>Ga0209514_10008866_pt1 | contig 11270 bp, 18 predicted proteins | sample Subgrocontami58m_FD_187452 | JGI IMG/M metagenome (GOLD analysis project Ga0209514, IMG submission 187452) | Subsurface groundwater microbial communities from S. Glens Falls, New York, USA - GMW37 contaminated, 5.8 m (SPAdes) (version 3) | ecosystem: Environmental > Aquatic > Deep subsurface >...
GGCACCGATAGAGTTGCACCCGGTCGTGAGATCGGGTGAGGATTGAAACACGCTGCCCACGGGACAGGCCATCGGGCAATTCACGTTGCACCCGGTCGTGAGATCGGGTGAGGATTGAAACTTCTATCAGCCTGAACATGACGGGCGAGGGCGAGAGTTGCACCCGGTCGTGAGATCGGGTGAGGATTGAAACTGGCCTCGCTCAGGCCGCGAAGGTACACGGCGCGGGTTGCACCCGGTCGTGAGATCGGGTGAGGATTGAAACTTGTGTGGTCGTCTCTCTTGTGACAATCGCCTCGGTTGCACCCGGTCGTGAGATCGGGTGAGGATTGAAACTTAGTTGTCGATAGGCGCATAATCTCCTTGCTTGCCAGGTTGCACCCGGTCGTGAGATCGGGTGAGGATTGAAACTACTGAGACCGCTCATCCAAACAACTAAGTGGGAGAGGTTGCACCCGGTCGTGAGATCGGGTGAGGATTGAAACTTGTGTGGTCATCTCTCTCCTCCCGTGACAAAATGGTTGCACCCGGTCGTGAGATCGGGTGAGGATTGAAACTTCCTTGTCTGCGCTATTACCATCTTCGCTGTGGGGTTGCACCCGGTCGTGAGATCGGGTGAGGATTGAAACTAGCAATACGGCGATGTCGCGTAGACAGTCCGCCGGTTGCACCCGGTCGTGAGATCGGGTGAGGATTGAAACATAGCCATGGTGATGCTCCTCTAATTTATCGTGACGTTGCACCCGGTCGTGAGATCGGGTGAGGATTGAAACAGGACCTAGCTGGACAAAAGCAGTCTGCTGCGTAGCGTTGCACCCGGTCGTGAGATCGGGTGAGGATTGAAACCGCACCAGTCTTGAATAAGTGGTACAAGGTCATTAAGGTTGCACCCGGTCGTGAGATCGGGTGAGGATTGAAACGTGGAATCGGAACCGTTGGCACTGATGGCATTGGGTTGCACCCGGTCGTGAGATCGGGTGAGGATTGAAACTAGCGATCAGGCTGAAGCAAACTTTGCTACGGGAGTTGCACCCGGTCGTGAGATCGGGTGAGGATTGAAACTAAAGCCAGAAGAGCGGGATGAAGCGACAGATGAGGTTGCACCCGGTCGTGAGATCGGGTGAGGATTGAAACGTGGGGCAAGGGCGGTTACACGCTTACGGCGCAAGTTGCACCCGGTCGTGAGATCGGGTGAGGATTGAAACTTGAATCACCTACTAAGGCACTGCCATCGGATAACGTTGCACCCGGTCGTGAGATCGGGTGAGGATTGAAACTAGTAGACTGTTGCAAGCACAACGAGACGCACATGGTTGCACCCGGTCGTGAGATCGGGTGAGGATTGAAACGTCAATGACGGAGTTTTGACTCCGCAAGGTACTCAGGTTGCACCCGGTCGTGAGATCGGGTGAGGATTGAAACTATGGTGTACATGGACGACTTGGGTGCTGCGGATGTTGCACCCGGTCGTGAGATCGGGTGAGGATTGAAACCGGGATCGCCCGCTGCACCGCTTCCTGCCCCAGGGCAGTTGCACCCGGTCGTGAGATCGGGTGAGGATTGAAACGCCCGTGGACTGCTGGCGAGAGAGGGGGCCCAGGGTTGCACCCGGTCGTGAGATCGGGTGAGGATTGAAACCTGCGCTATGCCACGGGCGACTTGTCGCTGCGAGGTTGCACCCGGTCGTGAGATCGGGTGAGGATTGAAACATTTATATAGCTTGCGGTAATAATCAGAGTGCTGGGAGCGTTGCACCCGGTCGTGAGATCGGGTGAGGATTGAAACGTCTCCGTGGTGGCAAATGCCCCGGCGCTGCAGTTGGTTGCACCCGGTCGTGAGATCGGGTGAGGATTGAAACGATAAGCAGGCTCCGCATCCCGTGCGCCGACGCCGGTTGCACCCGGTCGTGAGATCGGGTGAGGATTGAAACCTGTGCATCGGAACAGAACGAGTGGCCCACAAAGCGTTGCACCCGGTCGTGAGATCGGGTGAGGATTGAAACTTTGCGTATATCCGCCCTTTGATCGGGCGAGACCTCGTTGCACCCGGTCGTGAGATCGGGTGAGGATTGAAACGGCATGCGTCATGCTGGGGTTGGCTCCTGGCTGCGGTTGCACCCGGTCGTGAGATCGGGTGAGGATTGAAACTGCCAGTAGACGCCAGTAACCATCATTTCACGGTGCGTTGCACCCGGTCGTGAGATCGGGTGAGGATTGAAACCCATCGGTGAGTGGCTTGGTGATGCGCTTGTCCTGAGTTGCACCCGGTCGTGAGATCGGGTGAGGATTGAAACATGCACGATAAAGCTGCACCGCTCCGCGCCGCCCGGGTTGCACCCGGTCGTGAGATCGGGTGAGGATTGAAACGGGGGGTACGCTGAGCGGGAGCGGCGGATAGCGTGGAGTTGCACCCGGTCGTGAGATCGGGTGAGGATTGAAACAGTTGTCACAGATGGGACTAGGCATCTATCAGGTCACGTTGCACCCGGTCGTGAGATCGGGTGAGGATTGAAACGTACACCGCTCCGATCTTTGCGCCGGTATGGTCAGCGTTGCACCCGGTCGTGAGATCGGGTGAGGATTGAAACGAGCGCATAGGTAATCAGATTGGCAAGCTCGATGAGGTTGCACCCGGTCGTGAGATCGGGTGAGGATTGAAACGCGGTCTCGTTGAAGGGGACAGGCTCGCGCCACCAGTGTTGCACCCGGTCGTGAGATCGGGTGAGGATTGAAACAGTTAGGCCCAGAAAGTTATCCCGCTGCACCTCCAGGGTTGCACCCGGTCGTGAGATCGGGTGAGGATTGAAACGTGGACTCGGATGCACAAGCATTTGTTACTCTTAGTTGCACCCGGTCGTGAGATCGGGTGAGGATTGAAACAAGTCCTGCCGTGCCCATTGTCTCGCAACCCATCCCTTAATCAGCATCTCACTACTGGCAGCGTCGGTAGTTCCGAGATTTTTTGTGAATGAGTTCTCATAACTACGATTATCGGACCCTCTCTAACTAACTTCCCTCTTGACTCGCTAGATAAGCGGTTCCATATAATGAAATAAAGACCTGGTTATCGGAACCGTTTATTACCAGGTACTCGCTCTTGCAGTGGTAATTCCTGATTGCTACAGTGAGAGCGGTCACTATGGACAACAAAACAGACTATCACCAGCAAAATCCGACCCCTGGAAATTCTTCAGGGGTTCAGTATTTCCCGGCATTCCCGGAAACGCTGTCTGCCTTCCTTGACGGCCTCAATGGGAAGAACCGCAGTCCTGCCACCGTGCTGGCTTACAAGACCGACCTCCTCCAGTTCTTCCGGTTCTTGCAGGAAAGCAACTTTACCATTGAGCGCCCCGCCGATGTGTCGAGAGCCTACATCACAGACTTTCTCTCCTATCTGGCACAGCAAAAACTCACAGGGGTATCAAGAGCAAGGAAGTTGGCCGCAGTCCGCGAGTACTTCCGCTGTCTTGAAGCCGAGGGCAAGATTGACCGCTCCCCTACTCATGGGGTGGAGGGTCCGAAGAAGGAGAAGAATATCCGCACTTACCTGTTGCCGGACGAGTTCTCCCGGATGTTGTCATTGGCCGGCACGTCTCCACGAGATTTCGCCATCCTTCAAGTCTTCCTGCAAACTGGTGTCCGGGTCAGCGAGCTCTGCGCTTTGCTACTTTCCGACGTGGAGCTTGATAGCCAGGTCTTACACATCAGCGCCGGAAAGGGCATGAGCGCCCGGGACATCCCTATGGAGAAGAAGGCTATTCAAGCCATCAAGAACTGGCTGGCTATTCGGCCGACGGACACCGCCAACTACCTCTTCCTGAACCACGACGGTCAACATCTGGGAGAACGCGGCGTGCGAAAACTGGTCGCCAAGTACAGGGTTCTGGCGGGCATCACGCGCAGGGCCAGTCCTCACTCATTGAGGCACACCTTCGCCACCTATAAGGCCGAGAAGGGTGTCTCCCCTTTCCAACTCCAACAATGGCTCGGTCACGCCTACCTCAACACTACCCAGATCTACGTCCACATGGGACGCCAGAACGCCAAGAAACTGATGGACGCTACAAGTCTATGAAAAGTGAACGAGAGGAGGTGATGCAGAAATGAATCGTACAACCTACGAAATTACGATGAGTACGGATGGTACTCATCGGGTTACCGTCACCGTCGAAGACCCCGGTGGTATTGACGCTGCCCTCGCCTACGCGCAAGGCACTTATGCCAAGCTGATGCAGCCAGAACGACTACCCTTAACCGAGCCCGTTGATGAAGCACCTCCCCAATGCGGAGTGCATCATATCTCAATGGTCCTGGTTCACGGCAGGAAAGGCCCATTCTGGAGCTGCCATGAGAAGCAATTTGATGGGTCTTGGTGTAACTACCGAGCGACATCTGCCTAACCCGCAGCTTGACAACGGGCCAGTGATATACTAAAATCAGTATCATGACAGACGCAGAGGAATGGTCGGTCGTTTTCTATCGTGATGAGCAGGGACATAGTCCCGTGAGGGAGTTCTTGGCAAGCCTGGATGAAGATACGCAGCAAAGTATCGGATGGGCTATTGAACAGCTCCGATTACGCAATGTTCAAACCCGGGAGCCACTGGTCCGTCATCTCGAAAGTAAGCTCTGGGAGTTGCGCCGCGAAAGCAACACCAACATCTATCGAGTGATCTATTTCTTTTTTACCGGCAAGCAGATCGTCTTCGTCCACGGCTTCCAGAAGAAGGATCGGAAGACACCACGGGACGAATTGGCAATCGCTCATGCCCGCTATGCTGCTTTTATAAAACGGGAAGGAGGTGAATAATTATGGCTACTGAAACAAAACGAGACCTTATCAAAGAGGGCGAACAAGATTATCGAGACTGGAAAGCATCTCTTACCGATACACCTGCAAAGGCAACTCGGTATCAGCAGACTGCTGCTAAAAACGACCTCTGGCTGCAATTGGTAGAGGCTCGGCAGACCACCGGGCTCACCCAACGCCAGGTGGCTGCCCGTCTCGGCGTCTCCCAAGCGCAGGTGGCTCGCATCGAGAAGCGAGGTTATGAGTCCTATACGCTCACCACTTTACGTCGGTATCTGGAGGCCTTAGGTGAAGGCTTTTCTCTGGAGGTAAGCGTAAGACGTCTACCCGCCAAGGTCGGGCTTGAGCGCGTCGCCTCCACACCATGATCAATAAGGAGAATGCCTTCTTCGTTCTCTCTTGATCAAATCTATAAAGGCTCCTCCAGGCCATGTGTCAGCGCCGGGCCCGTGCCATCACCCACCTCGCCTGAATAGCTCTCCTTGGTTTATCGTTATTGACAAGTCGTCTCAAGTATGAGACAGTCGCCTCAACTATGGAACGCATTCGTGACATCATGACACCAGGCCAGGCCGCAGAGTATCTGCAAATCAACCGCGAAACGGTCTACCGCTACATCCGCTCGGGCAAATTGGTAGCCTCGCGGCTCGGCAAAGCCTATCGTATTCCCAAGAGAAGCGTGGACCTCCTTCTGTGGGCCACGAGGACCGCGCCTCAAGTGGCTATGCGTGAGTACACTCAAGAAGAAGTTGCCGCTTTCCTGAAGACGGACAAACTCGATGAGGACGCTCGCGCCATTGTAGAGCGTTTTCTCAGTGCTGTTGAGCACAAGGGACCAGGCAGCGCGGTGTCGGCGGAAAAACCGACACCAGCGCCATGACCATCGATCGCCAAACACTGCTGTTTTTCGATGCCTCTTGCCTGATTGCGGCGGCCGGTTCACCAAATGGGGGATCCGGCTTTTTATTGTCCCTCTGTGCGCTCGGTCTGCTTCGGGCAGCCGTATCGCAGCTCGTGTTGGTAGAGGCCGAACGCCATGTCTTTGCTGACCTGGGGCCGCAAGCCCTGGAGAACTACGACAACATTGTCACTCGCATTCCTAAGCAGACCGAAGGTGCCCGTTCCCTCCCAAGCAGATCTTGACGCTCATCGTCGGGTGGTCACCCAGAAGGACCAACACGTCATAGCCTCGGCGCTTGCGGCTCACGCACCCTTCCTCATCACTCTGGACAAACCGTTCACGACCCAGGTCAACGACGCGGGGCTACCGATCACGGCACTCTCGCCTGGAGACTTCATCAAGACTTTTCTGCCCCAGCACAGTGACTACCCTCGGTTGCGACGCTAATTGGACACCAGCGGCACTACCGCAGAAAATTTAGTTCTGAACGGGCCGATTGGCGGTGTGCCTCCGTTTAGCAGGGTGTTGAAGATGGGGTAATCGGCGGGCAAGAAGGATGAGGAAGAAGCCGGTGAGCTTACGCGGAGAGATGGCGAAACAAAATCGGCGAGGATTGAGGCGGTTCTGGGGGTATTCGGTTGGTGTTCGGGGCGCATTTTGCGGTGGGCGAGCTTGAGTTATGCTGCTGCGGCCGCCCGAGGGTTGAGGCAGCGCAGCATCCCGGCCAAGCGGACGAGGTTGTATGCCGCGCCCACGAGGTAGGAGGCCCATTGCAGCTTCTTTACTCCTCGGAAGCGGCTGCGCCGTAGCCCGCCGACATCCTTCGCACAGCCCCAGATTTCTTCGATACGTTTGCGCAGGCGCTGGCTAACGGCATAGCCAGGCTGGCAGGTCGTTCGTCCGTCGATGGTGCTCTTGCGCCGGGTAGTGTTTTGCGCGACGTGGGGGGCGTGCCGCCCGCGGGCACGCATGTCGGCCACGCAGCCCTGCGTGTCGTAGTTCTTGTCAGCGCCCAAGGTCCGGGGGCGGACCTGCGGCCCGCTCCCGGGCACCATCCAGCAAGATGGGGACCGCGTCTCGCTCAGCAGTGCCGCTGGCCTGGGTCACCAAACAGTCGACCAAGAAGCCGTTGCGATTCTCCATCAGGCCATGACCCTCATAGACCAGCTTCGCCTCCTTGCCCTTCCCCTTCTTTTTTAGGCGGGCTTCGGGGTCGGTCGTGCTCTGGTGGGTGTCGTTGGACCGCTTTTCTCCGTGAAAGTCCACGCTGGGGTTGCCCGGGTCATCGGGGGTGACGGTGGCGGGTCTCCGTCACGGTCTTTCTTCTTGAAGCTCTTGAGGCTGGCGTTGGCTTCGATCAGCGTCCCGTCCACCGAGAAGTGCTCATCGGACAAGAGGTTCAGCCCGCGGCAGTAGGCGACGACTTCATCGAAGAACTGCTGGGCGATGTGGTGTTCCATCACCCGAGTGCGATTCTTACTGAAGCTACTGTGGTCGAAGCTCGGCTCGACCAGGTCCATGTGCAGGCCCGCAGGAGCGGAACAAGCGGTTGTAGTCCAGTTGCTCGCAGAAGGCCCGCTCGCTGCGCACGGAATAGAGCGCCATCAGCAGCGACGCTTTCAGTAGGCGCTCCGGCGGGATGGACAGCCGTCCGATCCGGGCGTAAAGTCGGTCGAACTCCGGGGAGAGTTGGGCCAGGGCCAGGTCGGCGAAGCGGCGGATAGTCCGCAAGGGATGGTCACGGGGGATACGGGAGTCAGAGTCAACGAGGGCGAGGGCAGAGACCTGGACCGGTTGCTTGCCACGCATGGACGGCTCCTAGCGTAAGATTACCGTCAGTGTACTCGCTTCCCAGCCATTTCGCGATCCCCAAGATGTAGTGGGGCGCGATTTTCAACACCCTGCTACGGGAAGAACTTGATTGCCAAGCGAGAAGCGGACGGCACACCGAAATACTACCACTATGACGGCTCGGGGAACGTGCGGGCCATCAGCGACGCCAGCGGCGCAGTAGTCGAGTGCTACGATTACGAGGCCTTTGGCGGGATGCGGAACACCCCCACCGGCATCACCAACGACCGGAGGTTCTCTGCCGAGCAGTACGACAGTGAGAGCGGCTACATCTACCTGCGTGACAGGTATTATGACGCCAGAATCGTTGGGACTGGCTTAATAATAAAGCTTTTGAGGCGTGCTCCTAGAGAAGCAGCTTCATTTGACCCGTGTCCTGGGCGGGTTGCCGCGGGTCATTTTGGGTTTCGACACTGGCGACCTTCCCATTCCTTCTTGTCTTAGGGGCTACGAGTCGACAAGCTACCTTTTTCCCTAGCTTGTGTGCGGCATAGAGGATGGTTTCGAGATTAGCTCTGGGCACTCTGGTCAGCTCCCAGTCAATCTCGAACACCTCATCGTACACCTGATAGACGTAGATGCTGCCCCAGTCTGCTGCTGCCTGCTCTTTCAGGCGGGCTGTGGTCAGGGGAGTAGCCCGTTCCATGCGTAGCAGCTGAACGTTGTCCAGCAACAACTCAGGTGCAAGGAATAGGACACTGCTTTTCACTTGCTTGGCCTTGGCCTTCTTGGACGTTCCCACGGTATAGATGCCGCAGTCTCTCAGCACCGCTACCGTGATTCCCTGGTGAGCGAGTTCTTCGGCATACCCATAGACGGCTGACTGTTCAAACCCTACCCTCAGTCTCTCGCAACGCAGTCCAACCAGACGCTTGAAATCATTCAGGTCATTCCCTTCTAGCCACCACAGGCCGTCACCATGCTCCTCGAACAGAATGCGCTCCGTCTGCACCGAGGATGTGCGACCACTCTGTTGCTTCCTCATCACCGTGTCTCCTTCCCAAAGTAAAGGTGTCCTCGCTCTGGGAGAGCGAGGACACCTTGGGTCCGCGACATAGGTGAATGGAGTCAAGGGGGATAAGGTGATCGAGCAGGGGAGATAAATGGGAGGGCGCCCTTCAGGGAGGGAAACCGTTTATGCCCATGCTTGTTCGCCGCCCTTGACGCCAGAGGGCAGCGCCCTAGGGTAGGCAAAAGCCAGCAGGATGGCCCGTCTAGGTGCCTTGCTGCTGGCCGCCCTGAAGTTCGGTGTTTGTCAGGACGCTATTGGCGCGGTGTCACTCGGCTCGTCTTTAGTGCCACTATCTTGCCCTGTTGGATCGTGGCGTCGGTCCAAGTCTTGCACGCATCGCAATGGGCGTGCATTTCGCCATCCATCTGCGGCTTCAGTTCAATGCGCTGCATCACGTTAGCAAGGATGAGCCCATCATATTCCAACCGCTTGCTCTGCCACTCCACGGGGGCGTGGCAGTTGGGGCAGGTCTCTTCAGTGTGGATAGAGTTAAAAGTTCCCATGCGTGTTTATCCTTGTGGCGTCGACGGGTGGCAGTCGGGCTATCTAAGTCAGAGCTCATAGAGCCTCATGTCGGGAATGTCGTCGTAGTGCCGAAGATTCCGGGTAACGAGTATGAGATCGTGAGCAAGAGCTGTGGCCGCAATCAATAGGTCTAGGGCTCGGTGCGCAACGGGCTGTCTCTGTTGCCGTAACTGCCCTCGTAGCTGAGCGTGGCGCTTGGCGACGGTACGATTGATGCCTACGACCGCGAGCCCTCGTAGTAATGCCCGAAACACGGGCTCGGCAGCTTTGGGGTCGCGGCTAGTATAGATGCCCTCGTAGATTTCGGTGAAGGTGATGATGCTAATGGCGATCCCGTTCGGCAGCAGGCGGCTGAAGAGGGCAGTGGCCCCGGGCTGTCCGGTCAGGTAATCAGCTACCCAGTCAGTATCGACCAGGTAGTTCATAGGTCAACGGGCAGGCGGTCAGAGGCGCGAGCGGACATAATAGCCGCCTTGAAAGCTTCGGGATCCACGAGTCCCTTCCAGCCTCCCGCGGCAGATCGGAAGGCTTCTAAGTCTGCCTGTGTCTTAGGCCGCTTCAGCGACCGTTTTACGACAGGCATGAGGGGCCTCATCTCCACCAACTCCTCTCCACCACGGGTGAGGACCCTGGGCTGCTTGGTGGCTTGCACCTCTTCTGCCAGGCGGAGCAAGTCCGGCATGTTGGTAACGTCCATAGACTTTAATTCTTTCTGCATCTTTGTTGTCTCCGACATTGGGAAGTCCGTGACTATTATCTCACAGGTGGAGCACCGTGGTAGCGTTTAGGCTGTCGCAGCCGTCCTTTCGCTACTTGACAAGCTAAGCATCAGTTGCGGTAGTTAGACTGAGCCGAACCCTGAATGAACTTCGAGAAGAGCGCACCAACAGCTTGTCAAGAGAGGATTAGCTGCCACTACGGCCCTTATCGCGTCACCCGCGTGGGAGCTATGGGATAATATATCGGTAGAGGAGGTGAAGGAGAGATGGCGAAAGAAAAACCTGACTATTCGGAGTACATTACCGTGGACCCGATGGTCTGTCATGGAGAACCCTGCCTTCGGGATACCCGGATGCCGGTTTCTGTTGTCTTGGACAACCTGGCCGCAGGTATTCCGGTGGAGGAGATAACGGAGAGTTATCCAAGCGTTTCAGCGATGGATATTAAAGTAGTTCTTGCCTATGCTGCTGACTTAGCTCGGGAGCGTATCATTCCCTTTCCTGCCGCAAACCAGTGAAGTTTAACGTCGACGAAAATCTACCGAAGGAAGTCGCCCGATTTTTTGAAGAGGTAGGGCACGACGCAGAAATAGTCTATACGGAGGGACTTCGAGGAGGTGAATAAGATGGCGGAAAAGCCACGAATGATTAAAGTAACTCAGGGAAGTGACCTGGCTAAGGTACTTGCAGGAGTGGGATCAGCTTCAGTGATTCTGGACAAAGATGGAGAGCTATACGGCCTAGTTCCTGTGAAGATAGAAACCGAGCGCCCCAGTTCTGAAGTAGTTACCCGCTCCGAGGAGGGCATACTCAAAGCTGCGGGGAGTTGGAAAGACATCGACGCAGAGGGATTCAAAGCCTACATCTCTAACAGGCTGTTGAAAAACTCGAATTCGGGCCTATTTTGGGGTTCCGCCAGGCACGAAATACGACCTTACTTGGCACCTGGAAGGGCTATTTCAACACCCTGCTAAAAGAACGCTGGCAATTTCAGTCCCCGGGCCTAACGGCGCTGCTGCGCCCATAGCTATAGCTAAACCAACATCGGTCGGCAAGGTAACCAAGACGATAGCTGCACCTCCGACAACGGCGATGGGGCATGACCCGTGACAACCGCTCGAATCAGGCGTGGGCGCCGCGCTTGGGGTTGGATCGGCCTCCGGCGTGCTGGTCTGCTCGGGCGTCTGTGTGGACGAAGGAGTAGGAGTGCCAGGGCTGTTGACAGATTTTTCTGGATCGGGGTCACGGGGTATGGGATCGGGACCGAGTCGGCTCTCAAAATGATTATCTCCCGGGTTGGCGGCGGCACGGCCCGAACGGTCGCTAAGTAGTGATTTTCGTTACTACAATGACGTATATTAGCCGCCCGAGACGTGGTACAATGGGCCTGTTCAAGGAGGGTCTATGCCACGTTCTAGCCCGTTCTTCATCGACCTTCGCCCGGAGCAGGCGC
>Ga0209514_10008867_pt1 | contig 11270 bp, 9 predicted proteins | sample Subgrocontami58m_FD_187452 | JGI IMG/M metagenome (GOLD analysis project Ga0209514, IMG submission 187452) | Subsurface groundwater microbial communities from S. Glens Falls, New York, USA - GMW37 contaminated, 5.8 m (SPAdes) (version 3) | ecosystem: Environmental > Aquatic > Deep subsurface >...
TGCTCGACATCAGCTGCGGCGGCATCGCCCTGATGTCGACGGAGAACGGCGAGCCGCTCAAGAGCGGCCGTGTCTATCCGGCGTGCAGCATCAACCTCCCCGGAATCGGCACGGTTTCCGCGCCGGTCGAACTGTGCAACACCGGGGACATCTCGTGGAACAACGGCAAGCCGCACCAGCGCCTCGGTTGCCGGTTCGTCGATCCGTCCGGCCAGATGCAAACGATGATCCAGCGCTATATCAACAACGTCGAGCGCGTGCAGCGTCAGGCGAAGCGCTAGCTGCAGCCCGGCGCGTCGGCCGTCTTGCGTCATGCCGTCCTTTTCGCCTTCGCCGAGGGCGACTCCCCGAAGGACTTGGGTTTCTGGCGAATCAATACACAGAAAAGCAGATTCTTTGTTCCGTAATCTGCCCTAAGGGAAGCCAACGGCCTCCTTAGAATGACGGCGTCGCCTCTTTTCAACAGGCTGGAAATCCGGATTTCCCCTGCCAAGCCTGGAATCGGCCGCATATCCGGAAGCTACGCGGGAAGGTACTCATGGGTAGGAGCAAAGGGCGCCCCGTCTTTCGCCAGCACACGCAAGCCAGGCCGTCACAGGCTTCGGCTATCGCCCTCAAGCTGGGGCAGGCGCTCGATCTCCATCGGCGCGAACAACTGGCGCAGGCAGTGTCCCTGTATCGGGAAATACTCGAGCAGGCACCCGATCACTTCGATGCACTGCATCTCCTGGGCGTGGCGGAATCCCAGGCGGGTCGTCACGAGCATGCGGCGCAATCGATTGCCCAGGCCCTGAAAGTGAGCCCGGGGTCCGCATTGGCGCATTCGAACCTTGGCAATACCTTGCTCGCCCTTGCGCGGCCGGGAGAGGCGCTCGCGAGCTACGACCGCGCGCTTGCCATCGAGCCCCGCAATGCCGACGCATGGAACAACCGTGGCAGCGCCCTCCTGGACCTTGGACGGACGGAGGACGCTCTGGCGAGCTTCGACCGCGCGCTCGCCGTCAGGCCTGACTACGCAGAGGCCCTCTACAATCGCGGCAATGCCTTGCTCGGTCTCAAGCGCATCGAGGAGGCACTGGCGAGCTACGACCGTTCACTTGCGATCAGGCCGGAATTCGCGGAAGCACTCATGAACCGCGGCGGTGTCTTGCAGGCGCTCTCGCGACCGGCGGACGCGCTCGCAAGTTTCGACCGGGCGCTTGCCATTCATCCGGGCTACGCGCAAGCGCACTACAACCGCGGCAACGCCTTGATGTACCTCTACCAGTACGAGCTGGCGTTTGCCAGCTACGACAGGGCCGTTGCGATCAAGCCGGACCATGCGGATGCGCTGTGCGGCCGCGGCCTTGCCCTCATGAACCTCATGCGGCAGGAAGAGGCACTCGCGAGCCTGGAGCGTGCGCTCGCCCTCAAGCCGAAATTCCCGGAAGCCCTGCTCAATCGCGGCAACACCCTGCAGGCTCTGCAGAGGTACGAGGAGGCGCTGGAGAGTTTCGACAAGGCGCTGCAGATCAAGCCGGACTATACCGATGCGCTCGCCAACCGCGCCAATCTCCTGCTGAACATGCAGCGGTACGAGGAGGCTGTCGTCAGCTGCGAAAGAGCCCTGGCGATCGACCCTGCACATGCCATTGCGCAGTCGAACCGGATATGTTTTCTGGATTTCGTGGCGGGACTCGGGGTTGCGGAACACCAGGCGGCGCGGCGAAGCTGGTACCGGGCGCTTGCAAAGGATCTCTGGACGGGGGTCGCGCCGCATCCCAAGGACCCTGACCCGCAGCGCCGTCTCGTCGTGGGATACGTGTCGGCGGACTTCGGACAGCACTCGGCTGCCGCATGTTTCGGACCGGTGCTCAAACTGCACGACCGGTCGAATTTTGAGGTCGTATGCTACTCCGGCGTCCTTCGCGAGGATGACAGGACCCGCGAGTTTCGGCAGCTTGCCAGCAAATGGAGAACGACATTGGGACTGTCGGACGATGCACTGGCCGATCAGGTACGTGCCGACGGGATCGACATCCTGGTGGACTTGTCCGGACACACGGCGGGAAACAGGCTGCTGGCTTTCGCGCGCAAGCCCGCGCCGATCCAGGTGACCGCATGGGGATCGGGAACCGGTACCGGGCTTCCTGTCATCGACTACCTGTTTTCCGATCCGGTGGCGATACCTGCGGCGGTGCGACCGCTGTTCGCCGAGACCGTGTACGACCTGCCTTGCCTGATCACGTTCGAAGCGCCTGCGTATGCCCCGCCGGTGGCGCAGTTGCCGGCCCGCTCGAGCGGGTGCGTGACCTTTGGCTGCCTGAACCGGTTCAGCAAGGTCTCGCCCGCGGTGCTGGCGCTGTGGGCGCGGATTATTCGGGCCGTACCGGGGTCGCGGCTGCTGCTCAAGGACAGGGCTCTGAACGACGTTGCCGTGCAGGCGCGCATCGAGCAGGCATTGGCTCAACACGGCATTGGTGCCGAGCGCATCGAGCTGCGTGGCGGCAGCTGTCACCAGGAGCATCTTGCAACTTATGGCGAAGTGGACATCGCGCTGGACCCGTTTCCGCTGAACGGCGGCATCAGCACCTGGGAATCGTTATGGATGGGGGTGCCGGTAGTGGCAAAGCTGGGCAACAGCGTGCCCAGCCGCATCTCCGGGGCAATTCTTCACGCGATCGGCTTGAGCGATTGGGCGGCCGGGGACGACGAGCACTATGTTGCCCTGGCGATAAGACAGGCGGGCGATCTCGGGGCGCTGGCGCAGCTGCGCCGCGAGAGCCGCACCCGAATTGCCGCCTCCGAGGCGGGCAAGCCGGAGCGGTACACCCGGGCGGTGGAGCAGGCCTACCGAAACATGTGGCTCAGGCGGGCGACGGTCAGGCGATCCGGGTAAAGCTGAGGTATTGCTGGCCCATGCCCCACAATTTCTTGAACTTGTCGAAATGGGCGGTGCCGGTCCGCAAGTAGCCAAGGAATTCCGCAATGGACTCCGCGGTCTCCGTCATCGCCAACCCGGCGAAGATCCCGCGCAGGGCCTCCAGGCCGGCATCGCACTCGCCAACGATGCGTGCGCGTTCCCCGGGGCTGGCCTGCAATCGGTTCGCCGCGACATACAGGGCCTGGCACAAGGACTCGATCTTTGAATAAAGATCCGCGCCGACGGCAATTTTCGAGTGGAGATACCGGACGTCGACGAATCGCGCAAGCGACTCGCGGTAGGCGCGCAAGGCGTTGTCGTTGATCGAAATCCCATCGGGCCGGTCTTTGTACCACCGATAGTCGGTCACGAATATAGGGGACGAACCCAGAAACTCCAGAGCGCTCTTCGCCTCGAACAGCGCCTCCTCGAACGTGAACAGCTTTCGACCGTAGAACGGCTGCAACACGTTGTCCAGCATCCAGTCGTCGATGGGCCTGTTCGCGCCCGGAAGCGTGGCGAGATGGCTGCCAAGCTCGCCGCGCAGACGATCCAGTTTCGCCGCAAGCGCGTCGATTCCATCCGTTTCGATGGTCGCGAATATGCGCCGCAGGGTCTCGGGGAGGCAGGTTGCGGCGGATGTGGTCGTGATGACCAGGGTGCCGCCCTTGCACACGAAAGACGCGATGTGCCTGAATACGCCGGCGGGATCGGCTTGAAACGGAACCAGGCCCTCGGCCAGCACCAGATCGAAGCGGGAGTCCGAACGGTAGTCCTCGATCATCGAGTGGCGGAGCCTGCAGTCGGTTTCCCGGTTCAGGTGGGCTCGCAGCAGCGCTTCGGTATGCGCGAGGCCGACGGCGTTGCCTTCGACGAGCTCGTAACGGCGCGGGCCCAGGGACGCGACATAGATGCTGTTGTGGCCGCTTCCGGGGCCGAATTCGAGCACGTCCGAGAGATGGATGAATCTCTCCGTGATCCCGAGGGACTGGTATAGCAGGCGTCTCTTCCTGAAATGATATTCGATGCCCCTAAGATCCTGCGAGACCGGGGAGATGGCGTTGTTCGAATAGTACTTGACAAATCCCTTGACTTCGACCGTGGGCGTGCGCTGATTCATGTTTCAATTCGCTCCGTAACGTATACGCGTCGCGGGCAGGCCGCGATACTCGCGCCGCGCCGCCAGCAGGCTCTCCATGGTTCCGACATCACGGTGGTAGGTCCCGTTGTGAAAGGTGTTGATGCGCCCCAGGAATTGCGGGAGCACCTCGGTGCTGAAATCGATGACTTCCCTGCCCAGGCTCGCCATGAAATCGATCACGTCCGGCGAAACGATGTAGACCGCCGCGTTGGCAAGATCGCCGGGCGGTTTGCTCACCTTTTCGTGAAACGCCTGCACCACGCCGCTGCCGTCGAGTTCCACGATGCCGCATGATCCCGGCGCATCGGTGCGAAAGGTCATCATCGTGATTTCGATGCCCCTTTCCCTGGAGAGAAACCTGTCGACGAAGGCGCGCGGATCGAACGAGGACAGATTGTCCGCGTGCACGAGCATGGCCGGACCGCCCGCGAAGAAGGCCCGGTTTTTGATCAGCGTTCCTCCGGTGCCGAGCAGGTCTTCCTCGTAGACGCTGGTGACCCGCGCCGGGTAGCGACGCGATTCGATATGTGCTCTGACGATGTCCGCCAGGTAGTGGAGATTGACCAGGACGTCAACAATTCCGCCCCCGGCGAGCAGCTCGATCCAGTGATCGAGCAGCGGCCGGCCATCGATCTCGACCAGGCATTTCGGCACGGAGTCCGTCAGAGGGCGCAGACGCGTGCCGAGTCCGGCGGCAAGCAATAGGGCGCGCATGCTCATCCAGCCACGTGATTGCCGTTCTTCTTGATTTCGACCAGCAGCTCGCTGGCGCTGAGCGGGACGTTTCCGATCCTTCCGACCTGGCACGCCGCCGCCAGCGACCCCAGGTAGAGGCTCTCCCAGATGGAACGCCCCACCGCTATCGCCATGGCGGTGCAGACGAGCAGCGAGTCCCCGGCACCGGCCGTGTCCTTGGGCGCGGTATTGAGGGCCTTGAGGCGGTCTGTGAGCCACATTCCCTCCTCGGCCATTTTGGCGAGGATCAGCAGACCCTCCGCGCCGAGGGTGATCACGACGTTCTCCGCGTCTGCGCGCTGCCTCAGATTCTCGGCAAGCACGACCAGTCCGTCCTCGTAGTTGCCAAGCGCAATCCGGGCCTCGCGCTCTGTGGGCGTAAGCAGCGCCGTACCCTTGAATCGAGACACGTCCCCGGTCTGCGACGACGACTGGCTGTCCGCGACCATCATGATGTTGCGCCGCTCGCACTCGTTCGTGATTTCGTCGACCAGCTCCTGCGCCAATACGCCGTAGTTGAAGTCGGAGAAAATGACCAGATCGGCGCTGCCGATCGCGTCCCGTACGCGGGCGAGCGCCTGCTCCTGGATTGCACGGCTGATCTTGTGCTGGCGCAGATGGCTGACGCGGAGCAAGGTCTTGTTTCCGGCGCGGTAGCGCTGCTTCAGCGTGGTCGGGCGGCTGTCGTCCCGGATCAACCTCGACGTGACACCGCAGGACTGGAGTTTTTCGGCAACGTATCTCCCGGTTTCGTCGTCGCCGGTTACGGACACGAATTCCACCGATTGAGCACCGAGATTGCGCGCATGCGCGGCGACGATCGCGGCCCCGCCGACGAACATCTCGCTCATGATCGGCGTTACGACGATAGTCGGATCTTCCTGCGACATGCCGAGCGGGTCGCACTGGATATACTCGTCCACGATCGTATCTCCGATCACGCACACCTTGAGGGAGCGCATCTGGTCGAAGACCGACTCCAGGCCCGAGACGCTGAAGCCATGGCGCTGGATGAACTCGTCCGGCCTGACGATCGAGGAGTGGTTGATGAGCTCGGACTCGTTGCGGATGAGTTCGAGCGAGGAGAAGGTGGTGTCTCCGGAGCCGAACAGCAGTTGGCCGCCATAGCCCTGGAGAATTGGCAGTTCCGGGTTGTCGCGGGCCTCGTGCTCCCTTCCCTTCACGACGACCGTCGGGCGCAGCTTGGCGACGAAGTCCTCCGGCTTGTCGTCCAGGACGAAGGCGAAGTTGACCCAACTGATCGCCGATACGCCTTCCAGGCGCAGATCCTGGTTCAACTGGGCGTTGATGGCGAGCCGGTCGCTCAGGACGCCGACGATCAGGAGGTCGCCGCACTCGGCCGCAAAGCGCAGCAGCCGCAGGTGGCCGGGATGTACGATGTTGAAGGTGCCGGACACGAATACCGTGCGCCCGCTCCTTCCCGTGTGAGCGTGGATGGCGTCGACTGCGGCCGCGGATTCCAGTTGAAGCGTCATGGTCGGTAGATGGCTGAAGTTGACTCGCCGGTGCCGGTCCAGGCGAAGGAAGTGCCGCGTCCTCTCCCCTGCGCCGCGAACGGCTCGGCGGGCGGAAGCAGCCATGTCGCGGAATGGCCGATCAATCGCGCATGGAGTTCGCGCGCCGCGGCCGGATTGAGGGCCAGATAGACGGTGGCATCGTCCGGAACCTCGGCCGGTCCGAGGATGGGACGCCCGAGGTGAGACTTGCCGATCCGGCTCGGGTCCTCGTCGACGAAAAATCCCACGCGCTCGCCCAGCTGGGAAGCAAGCCAAGTCGCGGAGATCGAAGTGCCGAATATGCCGAAGCGTCGATTCGCGCGTGCCGCCTCACGGGCGGTCTCGGTGAAGCGCTCGAGCCAGGCGAGGGTGGCCTCGAGCCTGGCCCATCTGCGCGGGGCAAACTGTTCCGGGACGCCCTGCTCGATCGATGCGGCGTCCGGCGCCTGAGCCGCGGCCGAGATCTCGCGCCCGACCCAGTCCGTCGCGATCGCGACGGGGGACAGTCCGGCCCCCTCGAGCAGCATACCCAGCGTGGTGGGCGAGAAATGCATCAGATGATCGGCGACGAGGATATCGAATGGATTCTCCTCGACGTTGCACACCTCGATGAACAGCAGGCCGCCCTCTGCCAGGCGCGAACTCAGGTCGCGCAGTGCAGGCGCCGGATCGGTGAAGTGTTCCAGCGAGTGGATCATGGTGACGAGCTCGTAGCGCGACCGGATTTGGCCGATCGACCCTGTATGGAGACGGCGAAAGCCGGCCAGGGTACGCAGCTTGTCGAGGTTCTGATCGTCCAGCTCGTAGCCGTCCAGGTGCCACGAAGGCCGTTTCGCGGAGAAGGCGCGCAACGTGGCGCCCGAACCGCAACCGACGTCCAGGAGGGCGCCGGATTGCGCCAGCCCGAACCGGTCGCTCAGGCGATCGGCTAGGATGGCGCTCCTGCGCCGCGGCGTGCCGGTGGTGCGATCGAAGGAAATCTGCTCGTTGCCGTCTCCCTGGTAGTAGGCCTGGTAGCGGCTGTAGATTTGCGCGATCTCCGCAAGCCAGGCTGCGCTCGGCAGCTTCTGCACGGCGCCGCAGCCCTGGCACTGGGCAAGTTCGCCGCCGGCTGGAAACGGCCTGCAATCCGACGTGATCCGGGGCAGGCGCGAGTACGCCGGTACGAGATGGAGCCGGCCTCCATGGCAAGCGAGACAGCGCGGGCGGTCGCGATTATCCATCATGCCTGTGCCGCCTCCCGGTAACGCTCGTGCACGAGCGATGCGATGGCGCGATCGAGCGTTTGGGGCAGAATGCCCAGTCTTGCCGTTGTTCCCGCCATTCCCAGCGCGGGATGTACCGGCCGGAACAGAGGAACGATGCCGCGGTCGGCGGCTGTGACCGCTGTGACCAGGGACTCGGCCGCCCAAAGGTGTCCGGCAAGCGTGCGTGCCAGGTCCGCATACGTCAACTCCGTCTCGCCGGAGAAATGGAAGATCCCGCCCAGGCGCCGCCGTGCCACCGCCAGCAGCGAATCCACCGCGTAGCTGACCGACACGGGCGACAACGCCAGGTCGGAGAAGGCTTCGATCCGGCTGCCTGCTTCAAGTGCCTGAACGATGCGGGCGATGGCGGGTACTCCGTGGGCGATGACCTTCGAGAGCCTGCAGATGGCGATTTGCCCGCGGCCACCGTCCAGTTCGAGCAGACGCGCCTCGACTTCCGCCTTCTGACGGCCGTACTCGGTTGTGGCGCAGCCGGGCTCGTGTTCCCGGGGGAACGCCTGGGTTCCGTCGAACACGGCGCTGGACGACAGGTACTGGACGAAGGTGCCGCGCTCGAGCAATTGCTCAACGATGCGCAGCGTGTTGGTCACGTTCACCCGCTTGGTCTCGGCCGGCTGGGCTTCGCAGGCCCGCATCGCGGTCACCGAGGCGCAGACGAAGGCGCTGTGCACCGGCTGCGGCAGGAATAGCTTCGGTGTCGTCGCAGACAGGTCGAGGCGGACCCGTCGAGGGCCCCCCGCCGACTCGCGGCGCGAAGTACCCCAGACGGCATCTCCGGACTCCGTGAGCCGCGCGAGCAGCGTGCGGCCGAGCAGGCTGTCGCTGCCGATCACCAGTGAATTGTTTTCGTGTGACATGGTCGGGTGCGCTCGTCGCGGTTTCGAGAGGGTCAGGCTCGCCGGCCGCAGCACAGGCCGAGCAGGTAGTGGGCCATCGGGTAGTAGCCGGTATGAACCACCTCGTCGTTCATCGAGAAGACGAAGACGTTCTGGAAATACTTGAGCAGGAACGCCTTGAGCGCGTCGCCGGACTTGCAGTTGACGTGACCCTCCTTGCTTTGGGGAGACGCGTGTGCCTGGGATTCCAGCGAGGGGATGCCGATGATGGCGACGCCGTTCGGCTCGAGCGGCGCAAGCATGTTGCGCATGAACCGATCCTCGCTCTCCGGGGCGATGTGTTCGAGGACGTCGAGGCAATAGACCGCGTCGAACGCGCCGGCGACGGGATCGGCAAGCATGTCGTGCACGGCGAGATCGAGCGGCCAGTGCGGATTTCGCCGCGACTTGGCATCCTCGATGAACACCGGGTCGAGATCGACCGCGCTCACGCGATTCACTTCCTGCTGCACCAGGCGTGTCCCGAATGCATCTGCACAGCCGACTTCCAGGACGTTCCGCCTGCCGCTCAGCATCTTCGCGACGAACTTGTAGCGTGCGAGCGTGAACAGCGTTCGCCGGGGGTCCTGGTTCCAGGACACGTTCGCCATCAAGCCCATCCGGGAAATGCCGTGCTTGTCCTGGACCTGGAAAACGAGGCCGTACTGAGGTTCCTTGGTCCTGGGATGTTGGCTCATCGTATTGCGCCTTTGGTGGTGGATGGCGTCCGTGCCGATGCTCAGGCCTGAATCAGGCAGCGCCCGGCGGCGCGGCCCGACCGCATCTCGTCGATGGCGGCATTGATGTCCTGGAGCGGGTAGATCCCGGTCACGAGGCACTCGAGAGACAGGCGCCCTGCCCGCTGCAGGTTCATGTAGCGCGGGATGTCCTCGTGCGGCACGGCTTCCCCGCCATGCGAGCCGGAGAGCACCTTGCCGAAGTGCAGCGGCAGCGAATATACGGAGATGTCGTTGCCCTTGCGCGGCACGCCCACCAGGGTCACCCGGCCCTGCGGCTTGGTCAGCCGGTAACCGAGTTCGATGATCGCCGGCACGCCGGTGTTGTCGATGAAGCTGTCCAGGCCCTGTGCGCCTGCGATCGCCTTGAGCGCCGCTTCGGCGTCCTGCTTCTGCGCGTTGACACAGTGGGTGGCTCCCAGAGTGCTCGCCAGCGCAAGCCGGTTGTCGTACCGATCGACCGCGATGATCGGGTAGGCACCCGAGAGACTCGCTGCCTGGACGATGTTGAGGCCGACCCCGCCAGCACCGTAGACCGCCACGGATTCGCCGATCCGGAGACAGGCGTTGTTGGTCACCACGCCGAATCCCGTCGTGACCGCGCAGCCGAACAGCGCGGCGATGCGCATATCGCTGTCTGCGGGGATCGCCGTGACGCGATTCTCGGACACGACCGCGTACTCGTTGAACGTCGTGATCCAGCCCGCGTTCAGCTTGCGCCCATTCCAGCCGTAGACGGGCGTCGTCGCTTCGATCCCAAGGCCTTTGCGCCAATGCAGCACCACCTTGTCGCCGGTCTTGACGTGGCGCACGCCGGGTCCGGCTTCGAGCACGGTCCCCGAGCCTTCGTGCCCGAGCAGGTGGGGCAGGTACCTGTCGTCGCCTTTCGCGCCGTCGATCTCGCCCAGTTGCGAGCCGCAGATTCCGCTGTAATGGACCTTGACCAGCACCTGGCCGACATCGAGCGCTTCGGGCAATCCGATCTGCGCGACGACGAGCGGCTTCTTCAGCTCAGTGAGGATCGCGGCCTTGGCGGTGCGTGGGCGGGTCATCGCAGCCTTATTCGAAATAGATGAAGGAATGGTCGCCGGTATAGCCGGTCTGCCCGAACCACCATTCCCATTCCTGCGGCGTGCAGAACGCTTCGCAGGTAACCTGCCAGTAGAGCAGGTTCGCCTTCTCTGCCTCGTTGCGGTAGGACTCGACGCAGATGTACTTGTTCCGCTTGCCGACGCGCTCGACCTCGCGCAGCGCCCGGTCGAGATCGTAGTTGTGGAGGTTGTGCAGGGTATTGAGCGAATAGACGAGATCGAAGTGCTTGTCCGGGTAAGGCAGCGAATTCGCATTCCCCGCCAGCAACCGGCCCTTGACCTCCTCCTTGGCGTTATCGATGGCATATTCGGACACGTCGATGCCATGGATTTCCACGCCCGGCACGACCTTGGTGAAGTCGTAAAGGAGAAAACCCTTGCCGCAGCCGACATCGAGGATCCTGTCCCCCGGCTTGATGCCGTAGTGCTCGGCCATCGCCCTGGCCACCCGTTCCCAGCGGCCCTCGATATAGCGATAGCCGCCATAATTGATGCGCCGGTCGCCGTCCCAATAGTCGTAGCCCCACTTCTTGGCGAGTTCCGCGGCCTTGGCCTTCGGATACTCGGGGTCGTTCACGCGTGCCAAGTAGTCGCGCTTCGTGCTCTTGTGAACACTGGAGATGAAATCGATATGGGCCATGGTCGTGCCGTTATCCTTCAGGTGATGGTCTCGAGCGCGCGGCGCGCCTTGTCGAGCTGGACCTGCTTGCGGGTCGTCGCGTCGATGGACGGGTCGGCAAACCGGCGCCGCTGGGACGGTCCCGGCAGGAAGTCGTTCATCATGATGCAGCACCACTTCATCCGGAATACGGGAAGCAGAAGCCGCGCGCGCCGGGCCAGCCGGCCCGCGTCTGCGGAATAGGCCAGTGCCGAGGCCAGGAAACCGTCGAAGTAATCCAGGGGCACCGGCACGGAGGGCTGGGAAAAGAAATCGCACAGCGCCTTGGCCGGATCGTCCCAGCCGGCGTACTCGAAATCGATGAACACGATCTTTCCCGCCGGCG
>Ga0209514_10008871_pt1 | contig 11265 bp, 16 predicted proteins | sample Subgrocontami58m_FD_187452 | JGI IMG/M metagenome (GOLD analysis project Ga0209514, IMG submission 187452) | Subsurface groundwater microbial communities from S. Glens Falls, New York, USA - GMW37 contaminated, 5.8 m (SPAdes) (version 3) | ecosystem: Environmental > Aquatic > Deep subsurface >...
GACGGAGATATTTGTCCGTTCGCCATTCTTTTGCCAGTTCGACTGCCGCGCGTTCAAGATTGCCGCGATGTTTCTCTAGGTAGTCTTCAAACTTCGCGAAGAGTGTAAATGCATCGGCAGCAGCGCCGGCAAATCCTGCCAGTACGGAGTCGTTGTAGAGCTTGCGGACTTTTTTCGCTCCTTGCTTCATTACCGTGTTGCCGACCGTGATTTGTCCGTCGGAGCCGATGACGGTTTTGCCTTTTAAGGTTAAGCCAATGACAGTAGTGGCACGGATGATTTCAGACATTGGGGGATGCTCGAAAAGTGGGAAAGAATGTTATTTGAGCTTGCGACGAAGGCGTGCAACAGGAATCAACATCGCTTCACGATACTTTGCAACAGTCCGACGGGCAATATTTAAGCCCTGTTCATTCAGGAGTTTTGCGAGCTTGTCGTCGCTCAGAGGTTTCAACGGGTCTTCGGCGTCAATCAAAGCCTTCAACTTGATTTTCACTTCTTTGTTCGAGACTTCCTCGCCATCCGTTGTGCTGATGGAATCGCTGAAGAAGTAACGAAGTGAGAATACGCCATAGTCCGTTTGTACAAACTTGCTGTTCACGACGCGGCTAATGGTGGAGATATCCATCTGAATTACTTCAGAGATGTCTTTGTAAATCATCGGCTTCAGTCTTTCACCCGTCTCGAAAAACTCCCGTTGCTTCTCTACAATTGTGCGCATCACTTTCACCATTGTCTCTCGCCGTTGATGAATGGAGCTGATGAACCACTTTGCCGCTTCAAATCGTTGGCGGATGAAATCTTTCGCTTCGGTCGGAACGCCGTCCTTTCTTCGCTTCGACATCAGCTCTTTGTACTGCTTGTTGATGCGGAGCGGCGGAACGTTTCTATCGTTAAGCGAAATAACAAAATCGTCGTCAGATTGCGTGACAATGAAATCGGGAACGATGTAATTCTCATGCGGCGTGAACTCGCCTTCGCCCGGCTTCGGGTTAAGATGTTGAATGACTTCGATGATGCGTTTCAGCTCATCGAGCGTGATGTTCAATTTCTTTGCAATCTCTTCAAAGTGTCGCATCGTGAAATCTTCATAGAACTCCTTCAGCACTCGCAAGGTCAGCGTCTTGAGATAGTGATCTTCCATCTCGTTCATCTCGACTTGCACAATCAAGCACTCTTGAAGGTTGCGCGAACCGATGCCAACAGGGTCGAGACGCTGAATTTTATGAAGAACCCCTTCCGCTTTTTTCAGCTCGATGTTTGTGCCGTGCGAGAGATTCAAGTCTTGCACAATCGAAGCAAGGTCCCGCCGCAAGTAGCCATCTTCGTCAAGATTACCGATGATTTCCGGTCCGACAACAATCTCTTCGTCGTCAAGCTCAAGCAAGGTAAATTGCTCTAACAAGCGATGATAAAGAGGAACGGAGTCTGCCAACGGCATTTCGTCCTTTTCCTCGCGGTCAAAAGGTTCAGAAGCCTTGTGTCCGGTATATTCGTCCTTTATGTAATCGTCAATTGTGTAATCGTCGTCTTCGGTTGATTTCGTCGGAGGTTCTTCTACTTTCGCCGGTGTCTCGCCTTCAGCAACTTCTGCCACGGGTTCCTCTTTTTCCGGCTCTAACTGGTCTTCAGAAACTTCGATTTCATCCTCCGTGCCTTCTTCCAGCAGAGGATTCATCTCCAGCTCAGCTTTGATTTTCTGTTCAAGCGCAAGCGTCGGAAGCTGAAGCATCTTCAGGTATTGCACCTGTTGAGGCGACAGCTTCATCATCATCTTATGTTGAAGAGAAAGGTTCAACATTACTTTATCAACGACTCAATTGCAGTTTTTTGTCTTGAGATACATTGTCATGCTCAGTCCTGCTCTGCGTGTCTCAGCCTGTCGCAGATTTCTGTTCTGTAACCAATTTAGTATTACAATAGTCAACAAAGATTTTGTACCACGCCTCGCCGTACTTACGAACGAGAGGCGCTTTCAGAAATTCATGCAGCTTCACTTGTTGCGCTTTACCAAGTATACGTCCCCCTCCACATTCAGAAATTTCTTCGTAGCGAACGAAATCCTTTCCGAAGCCTCTGATGCGAATAGGGAAGAGATGACACGAAATGGGTTTGCGCCAATCAATCTCCCCTCTCAAAAACGCCGTCTCGAAACTGCACTTTGCTATTCCATTCTCACAATAGACGAACACACATTCGCGCCGGTCAATGCAATTTGTTGCAAAATCGCCCGGCGAGCCATCGTACAACCCTGTTGTCTCGATTATGCGAATGTTCTTTTCGTCGAGGTACTCCTTGACGATGGGGTAGGCCTTTTTAAGTTCCAGCACTTCGTCATCTTCCAGTGGAGCCCCTCGACCGCCTGCTAACGTACAACAGGCGCCTTTGCATCTTTCGAGATCACAGCAAAAATCTGCCTGAGCGACGGCGTCATCAATGACGGCTTCGCCTATGATGAACATGCATTCCCCCGGCCGCCTTGATAACTCCACATAAGATACTGAAATTTCGTGTAAGAGAAAAGGGATTTCACCGCGTTGGCTCAAGATTTGTGCTCTACGTCAGTACGAGATATTGCTTATGCGATTCTCACAAACATTTTTCCCGGCTTCTGCCTCACAACCCCTTTGAACTCGAGCGAGAGTAAATGCACGAGGGCATCAGCGGTCGAGTAATGTGCACGTTCAGCAAGCGTGTCAATGTGAATCGGAGCGTCGCCCATTGCGTCATACAACTTCTGCTCGAATATTGAAAGCTGTAGTGGCGGCGATTTCTTTTTGATGATCCCGGCAGCTTTGATGATAGACTTCAGTTGCAGAGCTAAGACAGCAATCACGTCTTCAACAGATTCAACAAGCTGAGCTTTCTCTTCTTTAATAAGAAGATTCGCTCCACTCTTGCGCTTCTCATGCACAGCGCTGGGCAGGGCAAACACTTCGCGATTCTGGTCGAGCGCGGTTTGTGCCGTGATCATCGAGCCTCCTTCGGGTGAAGATTCGATGATGAGTGTTCCCAGCGAGATGCCGCTGATGATACGATTGCGACGCGGAAAATTTGGTGCGTCAGGTTTCGCTCCCATGTTGAACTCCGAAATGATTGCGCCACTGTCTGTAATTCGCTCTGCCAAATCTTTGTTTTCTGCCGGATAGATAATGTCAACGCCGGAGCCGACAACCGCAAGTGTTCTTCCATCAGCCTTCACTGTTGCCGAGTGCACAACTGAATCAATGCCTCTCGCCAAGCCACTCACAGTGGTAATTCCGAGCCTCGCAAAACCGTCAGCAAACTTCTCCGCCATTTGCGTTCCATACGGCGAGGCAGTCCGCGTTCCGACGATTGCAACGGAGTATTTGTCCTGTTCATTCAACTTTCCCCGCACAAACAAATACGCCGGCGGATCGTAAATGTTTTTCAAGTTGGATGGATATTCTTTGTCCCAATAGGTTACGACACGAGCATCAGCTTTGTTGAGACGTGAGAGCTGGTCGTCAACAAATCGCTTCGCTTGGTCTGCGCCAGAATCTCGAAAAAAATTTACAATGTTGAGAGCAGTTTTCTTTTCTATGGCTTCAACGTGAATCAGTTCTTTTGCTGAAGCAGAAATTACAAGATGAGAGTCTTTGAAGTGGGAGACGAGGTTTATGAGTCTGGTCGAGCCGATGCGGGGAATTGTGGAGAGGGTAAGAAGCTCGCGTAAATCGACTTTCATCGCATTCACTCCACAACATCAAGCCCATCAACAACTGCGACAACCACGCTGTGGACAGGCACATCAGTTCGCTTCAGGATTTGTGCCGCCGCGGCGCCTTCCTGCACAACAAGCACCGTGTCGCCAATTCCTGCATCAACGCTGTCAAGCGCGAGCAAGTCTCTGCCAAGCGCTTCGCCATCCAACGTAATTGGCTGGCAGATGAGAATCTTTTGGTCTTTGAGCTGCTCTTTCTTTTGCGTTGCGACGATTGTGCCGGTGACTTTGGAGAGTATCATATCTATTCAGTTAAACGTTGGAAGAAAAAAATCTCTACAATTCAAGGTAATGTATTTGAAGAGAGGAAGAAAGCTTTGTCATGAATGGTGAATCTGTTTCTGTAAGAAAAAAGTGGAGGAGTGGAATCATTTTTCCAGTTCGTCCCGCAAATCAGGTCCCGGACGTTTAGGGCGATTGAAGTACCACCAATTTTTCTCTGCAGTCCATCCGTTTTCTTTTACCGCGTTATCGTCCCACAATGGCTTTTCTGAAGGCTCGATGAGTGTTCTCATCACTCCATCAAGTCTTCCGAGCCTTTTTATCACTGCCTTGTGTGCAGGAGTTGACGCAAGCGGCACTACCTCTTCAATCAACTGACGACCATCCATATCGTTGAGATAGTCATCGAGCGTTAAGTCGTAGCCGTGCGTTACTTCAGTCACCACGGTTTCCCATGTTTCAACCAACCCTTCTAATCCACCTTTCACAATATGCTCGGGGCAGCCTTTCTTTCTCAGATACGCTCGAATTGGGTCTTTCATCAGTGCTCACGTTGTGCTTGCCGAAGATATTCACCAAGTGAAATGCTGCCAAACTCATCGCGCCTATTCTTTCCGCGCTCAGAGCTTTGTTCTCTATTGTTCCTACCGCGTGCCCCAACATACTCGCCGCTTCGTTGGGGCGGCGTATCATGCCTGTTGACGTAGTTGGCTGCTACCGCCAGAACGATAACAAACCCAACTGATGCAACTATCCCTGTCGCACAATCTTCGCCGTCGCAATCATTGCTCCGATGTGCCGTTGTAGATGCTCTGCCCCGTGATACAGGAGTGCAAGCTGGTTTGATGGAAGCCCAGCACGTCCGACCAAACGTGTGTCGTGTAACGTTTCGGCTTCAGTCTCGCGCAATTGTTGTATTGCTTTTTCGATTTGTGAAATTGTTGCTGCAAGCAATTCATCAACAGTTCTGTCGTCCGGCTCTTTCTCTGAACGCAAAACGACAAATTGTTCCTCAGTTAGTTTTTCCCCACGAGCGTACGTGTACAGCCTGTCGAGACTGCTTGCCATGTGTTTAAGATGAAAGCCAACAGACGCCGCGCCGCCGGGCGTTGACCAGAGTTGTTCTTTCGTAAGTCCGCTAACAATACGCGGCAAATCTTCAATCACTTGCATAAGTGAATGTGCAATCGGATTCAACGCGGGATGAATGCTTTCGATGGGTCCGCGGAGCCAGGGTTCGATTTGGGGAGTGCTCATAAATGTGGTTTACGGTTTCGGTTCTGCAACTTTCCCGACGTCAGGCTCAGCATGATAAAGCAATTGACTCATTTTGAATACTCTTTCTGACCATGCTTTTGCTTGTTGTCTCATTATCTCACGATTCTTAGAATCGTTCCAATGATTATCCCAATCAAACAACCAACTGGTCAGTTCTCTTGCCACGTCAACCAACTCGGCTGCGTTTTCTACGTTAACTTCACACACTTCACGTGCCGTCCACTCGATGTACCATCTACTTTGTTCAATGACTTCTCGTACTGCCTCTTTCTGCTTATCATCAATGGAGAATAAATCTATTTTTTGAAGGCTTGTCGCCAAGTGTGTCAACCGTTTGTTCCAAGGCTCGCGCATGAAAGTTTCGCGCTGCATCTCGAGATTTTTCATGTCTCCTCCGTGATTCTTCTTACTATTTCGACAACTTGGTTTCTAATGACTACATTGAGATTAAAGCCTGGCGCGTTCATCTGTTTTGGGCGGATATTTATGAGCGAGTCGCATATGATTTCTCGCGTTCCCGAAATCCAGTTTGCGCCCCAAATGTCTGCTTGCTTGCTGCCATCTTCCAACAGAGCTTTCTCGCATTCGAAGTGAATTCGCTGCCACCGGCAACAACTTTACGAGAAATATCTACTGCAAACTTGATCACAGAACCGTGAGCGTCGAGCATCTGACTTATTTGCTCTTTCGTTGCTCGCTCTCGAAGAAGATGAATCAAGCGTTGCTACATGGAAATGATTTCTTCCTTAAATCTCTCTACCACAGTCAGAGCTTTCTCCATCGTCTTCGCTTCTGTAATCATCTGAATGGTCAGGTCGGTTTTCAAAGCTCTTATGGTTCCGCCACTTTCTTTACTTCTGGTTTTGTCACGTACAGCAACCCCGACATGTTCAAAACCTTTTCCGACCATTCTCGTCCCTGTTTCCTCATTGCTTGGCGTTGCAAGGAGTCTTCCCACAACTCATCGAGATGAAGCTTCCAATGGTCGAGTTGTTTTTGCAATGCGACGAGCACAACCGCCTTCTCCGCATCAACTTCCTTTATAGTCCATGCAATAAAGCCAATGCTTTCTTCAATAACATGCTCAACCGCTTTTTTGTGAGCATCGTTGCTTGAAAATGAATCTACGCGTGCAAGATTGACTGCGAGATTGCCTAAGCGAGTATTCCAAGTGTCACGCATGAATCGTTCTTTAATTATTTCTTCATTTCTCATAAGTCCTCCATGATCATTCTTATGATAAGTTCAACCTGCTCTCGGATAGTATTGTCTGAAAGCAGAGATGTTCGGTTTCTCTGGCGCGGGCGTATGTTTATGAGTGCGTCCACACTCACCTCATTCGTGAGGGGAAACCAATCGGACCCCCAAATGTCTCTCTGGTTGCTTCCATGCTTTAAAAGCTCCTGTTCACAATCGTGGTGTTGAAGTCCACCGCCTGCAATAATTTTCTTCTCGATGTCCACCGCAAACTTAATGAATTCTACGTGAGGTTGCAGCATGTCATTGAGTTCCTCTTGCGTCGGATGTTTATCAAGAATATGAACCATTGGGGAAGATGACTGGCAACCTTAGTAAGCAAATGATTCAATCTCTTTCTTAAACTTCTCCACAACATCGACAGCCTTCTCCATCGTCCTCGCTTCCGCAATCACACGCACAATCGGCTCGGTGTTGGACTTGCGAAGATGAACCCAATCGTCGGGATAGTCAATTTTCAATCCGTCGTCTGTGTTGATGATGCCTTCAAGTGCGTGAGCGGTTTGAATTTTCTGAAGCACAGCATCGGGCGACATCTTGCCTAAGTCAATCTTTCCTTTTGCAATTTGATATTGCGGTAGGCTCGCCTTCAACTCTGAAAGAGTTCCGCCAACCTGTCCGCCATCTCTTGGGCGAAACTCAGCAAGCATCTGTAGAATAAGTCCGATGCCGACAATTGCGTCGCGTCCCGTGTGAACAGCAGGGAGGATGACGCCGCCGCTTCCTTCGCCGCCGATAATGGAGCCGATGTTCCTCATCTTCTTCGCGACGTTGATTTCGCCGACTGGCGTGCGTAGCACTCTCGCTCCGTACTGTGCCGCAATATCATCAACTGCTCGTGTTGTAGAGAGATTGACAACAACCGACTGCGTGTACGTGTGTCCAAGTTGCTTTTCCTTTTCCAACACAAACTTCACCGCAGAAGCAATCGTGTACTCTTCGCTATAGGGCTCACCTTTTTCGGTGATGAGCACAAGTCTGTCGACATCCGGGTCAACTGCAATGCCGATGTCAGCTTTCTCAGCCTTGACGCGTGTGCAGAGATCCGTAAGATTTTCGGGAATCGGTTCGGGCGTGTGAGCAAACACTCCGCTTACGTCGCAGTTCATCTCAATCACTTCACAACCTAATTCTTTCAAGAGAATTGGAGTGATGATTCCGCCGGCTGAGTTCACTGCATCTACCACAACTCGAAGTTTCCTCTTTCTAATCTTGTCGAGGTTGAGATAGGGAAGAGCAAGAACGGCATCAATATGTTTGCGAATCCATGAATCGTCAGTTGTGTGTGTTCCAATTTCCTGCCACGATGCAAACTGCGCTTCGCCATTATCTGCAATCTTCCAAACGTCTTTGTTTTCTTCTGCGTCGAGAAAAAGTCCGGTTGAAGCGAAGAACTTCAGTCCGTTCCACTGCATCGGGTTGTGGCTTGCGGTAATAGAGATGCCGCCTGTCGCTCCGAGCTTCTCAACTGCAAGCGCAACAGTTGGCGTCGGGCAAATGCCGGTTGCGTGGACATCTACTCCACTTGCAAGAAGAGTTGACGAAACGATATTCGCGAGTATTTTTCCCGTAATTCTTCCGTCGCGTCCGAGCACAACCTCGGGTCTACGACCTCGTAGAGGGTCGTCTGCGTTCCTTCGTTTGCAATACTCGCCGAAAGCTGCTGCGTACTTCACCACGACATCGGGCGTGAGACTTTCACCGACAACACCGCGGATGCCGGAAATGCTGACCATTAACGACATGCTTTGTTCTGGTTTGAGAATAGAGGTTCGAGGTTTTGCGCCGAAGCGCATCCGCCCTTGGCGGAGGGTTTTGTTGGCTTTCAATTTAGGTAAGCGATGAAAGAGAAGCAACGAGGAAGTTGGGGCAAAGAAGTATGGGAGTATCGGAACCTAAAACATCACTCAAATTCCCCCGACACTCCCCTGCTATATTCCTCCATCAATCCAGTACTCCCAAACTCCAAACCTTTGCTTGAAACTGGCTTCGTTTTTCGTTACGTTTCACTTGTCCCGAAGGGATTCCTTCGGAAAGAACTCAGGACTCTCGGCAATGATATCGCATGAAGAGAAGCGAGGGTTGTTGGCGATTGCCCGCGAAGCAATAGCTTGTGCGTTGAAGGAAATGGTGTATGAGCCGCCCGTTCCAACGACTGAGGGATTAGCGCAGCCAAGCGGTGCATTTGTTACAATCAAAATTGACCACGAACTGCGCGGTTGCATCGGCTATATCGAATCTGAAAAGCCGCTTGCGGAAGTTGTCGCAGAAGTTGCAGTGAAGGCTGCGCTCGACGACCCGCGCTTTCCGCCGATGACGATGCCTGAGGTTGATCGTGCAACGCTTGAGGTCTCGATACTCTCACCGCTTCGTCGCATCTATTCGATTGAAGAAATCGAAATTGGGGTGCATGGCTTGGTTGTGGCGCTTGGCGTGAGACGAGGATTGCTTCTTCCTCAAGTTGCAACAGAGCACCATCTCAACCGGGAAGCCTTTCTCGAAGCGGCGATGCGAAAGGCGGGTCTTCCACCTGCATTGTGGTGTGTGCGCGAAACTGAGCCACATTTAGAAATGTATGTCTTTGAAGCGGAAGTGATTCAAGAGGCTGATGTCCTGCAATAGGAAATCAGTATGAAAGAACCAATCGTCATTCGTCCACCGGCTGTAGCGGGGATGTTTTATCCTTCGAACGCGAACGAGCTGCGTCAACAAATTGATCGGTTGATGCAACGTGTGGAGAGGAAGAAAGTTAAAGGAAAAGTTCGAGGCATCGTTGCTCCGCACGCAGGCTACATCTATTCGGGTTTCACTGCAGCTCATGCCTACTCGATGTTGCGAGGCGAGAAGTTTGAAACTGCTGTAGTGGTCTCGCCGAGTCATCGAGAATTTTTTCAGGGTGTTTCAGTGTACTCAGGCGATGCTTACGAGACGCCGCTTGGAGTTATTCAAGTCAACACGAAATTGCGCGATGAGCTGATAGCGGCGGGCGATTTCATCGTAGCTTCAGAGCGAGGTCATCGCACTGAACATGCCCTTGAAGTGCAGTTGCCGTTCCTGCAAGAAGTTCTTCCGCCGTTTACGTTGTTGCCGATTGTCATTGGCGATCAGCAACCGGAGTTTTGTCTGAAGTTGGGCGAAGCGCTTGCGAAAGTTCTGAAAGATGAGAACGCACTGCTTGTTGCAAGCACGGATTTGTCTCATTTCTATTCGTCTGATGTTGCAGACAAGTTGGAGAGCGTGATCATAAAAGATGTCGAGGAGTTTGATTACGAACGACTTATGCACGATTTGCAAACACAGCGTACCGAAGCCTGCGGCGGGGGACCAACCGTGGCAGTGATGTCGGCGTTGAAACATCTCGACGTAACGAACATTGAAGTGCTTCATCATTCAAACTCAGGTGATGTAACTGGAGATTACAGCAGCGTTGTCGGATATCTTTCCGCAGTTGCCTACTGAAAACTACTCGAAGCTGTTAGAAGAGGCTTCGACTACGCTCAGCCTGACGAAGGGATTTGATGTCGTCACCCTGAGCGAAGTCGAAGGGTCCAACCGAATGAAAGGTTCCCACTCGTGAACATTGCAATCGTCGGCGCCGGCAAAGTCGGTTCGGTGCTTGGAAAGATTTTGATTGAGAACGGCGAGAAGATTGTCTGCGTTGTTTCTCGGACGAGCAAGTCTGCGCACAAAGCAGGGAAGTTCCTGAAATGCAAGAATGTTTCGACTTCGCTTGTTGCAATTTCTCCGAAGACGGACCTCGTCCTTATTACAGCTCCGCACAGAGCAATTGAAGAGGTCGCGCACAAGCTCGCAGCAGTTGCTCATCTCAATTTCAAAAAGCTTTCTGTCTGTCACGCGTCAGGCATGTTAACTGCTGAAGTGCTTGAGCCGTTGGCGAAGAAAGGAGCGGTGGTGTTTTCATTTCATCCGCTGCAAACTTTTCCCCGTGAGTTTGAGCCGAAAGACATTGTTGATAGTGCCAGAGGAATTTACTTTGGTGTCGATGGAAATGCGAAAGCAGTCGGCAAGGCAAAACAGCTTGCCAAGAAACTCGGCGGCAACATACTTCTCATCAAGCCGGAGATGCGTACGTTTTACCATGCGGCGTGTGTCGTTGCATCAAATCATCTTACAACGATGTTATGGATTCTCGAACAGATGTTTGCTGCGCTGAAGACGAACGAGAAGAAGTTCTATCCGGTATTCGAGCCAATCATTAGGGCGACATTGAAGAACGCCGCCAGAACTTCGCCTGCAAAAGCGCTCAGCGGACCAATTGCCCGCGGCGGCATTGAGACTGTTTCGGACCACTTTGAAGCGTTACAACGATTTGCGCCGAACTTGGTTCCGTACTTCGGCTCTGTTTCTGCTGAGACAACAAGACTTGCAGAAGCGAAAGGCTCGATTGACCGCGAACAAGCGCGGGCGTTGTATAAGTTGATTTTTTCAAACCTTAAATTCTGAGCGAAGCCCTTCGGCTTCGCTCAGGGTGAACTCCGCGGAGTGAAGAATCTGACTGCAAGCCAAAGGTAGAGAGGTTCTTCGCTCCGCTCAGAACTGAAAATCAAAGGAAAGAACACTTGAAAGCACTCATCGCCAGTGGCGGGCGCGGTACAAGGCTTCGGCCCATAACGCACACACAGAACAAACATCTTATTCCGATCGCCAACAAGCCGATTCTGTATTATTCGATTGAAGCGGCAGCGGAAGCGGGCATCAAAGAAATCGGCATCGTGCACAACGCGGACAGCCTTGAAGTGCCG
>Ga0209514_10008874_pt1 | contig 11261 bp, 16 predicted proteins | sample Subgrocontami58m_FD_187452 | JGI IMG/M metagenome (GOLD analysis project Ga0209514, IMG submission 187452) | Subsurface groundwater microbial communities from S. Glens Falls, New York, USA - GMW37 contaminated, 5.8 m (SPAdes) (version 3) | ecosystem: Environmental > Aquatic > Deep subsurface >...
TTCGATCGCGCGACGGGGCCGGTCAGGGCGCTCGCCAGCCAAGGGCTCAGCGAGATCGTCGCCACGAGTCCGCAGGCGGTCGCAGCGCTTGCTAACGTCGCGATCGCGTCGGCGGGCGTGAGCGCGGCGCTCGGACCGATCGCGGTCGGCATTGCCGTCGCCGTCGCGGCCTGGCAGCTGCACGAGTACATCCTCGGCCGGAATGTCGAGGCGCTGAAGAAGGTCCAGGAGGAGGAGCAGAGATATCTTGCGGGCCGCGCCGTGCTTCAGGGCTCGGCGATCGCCAACGATCAGCGCGCGCTTCAGGCCGAGACGGCGATGCGCGCCACGCAGCGTCGCTCCGCCGGCGACGTGCTCGGGGCCATCGAGGAACTGCGCGCGGGGAAGCTCCGGGATCTCGCGATCGACAAGGAACGCGAGGCCGCCGACATCCGGCGGCAGGCGCGTGAAGCCAAGGCCGATCCGACGCGCGCGCTCGACGCGCTCGAGCGCCGGGTCGCCGCGACGCGCGAGCTGATCGACGCCGAAGCGATCGCGGAGGACACCGCCGAGCGCAACCGACAGGCGGAGGCGGCCCGACAGATCCAGCTCGAGAGCGAACGCGGGCTCGCGGACGCCGTCAACGCGCGCCGCCAGGCGCAGCTTACCGCGGCCGTCGAAGCGCTCCAGGCCGAGGGCCGGCTCGCCGAAGCCGTCGCACTTGGGACGAAACAGCGCCTCGAGGCGATCCGCTTCGAGGCGGAGCAGCGGCGCGCGGCCATCGCCGAGCGCATCAAGGACGAGCGCGCGGCCGAGCAAGCGCGGCTCGAGCTCGGCCAGGAGACGTCCGCGAAGATCGTGCAGACGCTCCAGCAGGAGGCGCAGCAGCGCCGGCAGCTCGTCGCGGAGGCTGCGGCGGCCGGCCAGCGGCAGGGTCTCGGGACGACCGCCTTCGAGGGGCTCGCGGCCGTCGATGCGCTGAAGCGCCGCGATCGGCAGGTCCTTGCGCAGGGCTTCGCGAACGCGAGAGCGAGCGGCGTGCCGGAGCGGGATCTCGTCTTCGAGCAGCAGCGGGTCCAGGAGCAGCTCGCCGGCCGCGTGCGCCAGCTGCGCGAGCAGTTCGCGGCGTTCCCCGCGGTGCTCGAGGCGATCCAGCGCGAAGTCGCCGACATCGAATGGGGCGGCTTCATCACCGATGTGACCAACGCGGACGCCTCGCTCGCCGCGCTCGCCACGCAAGGCCGCGGCGCCGGCGACGCGCTCGGCGACGTCGGCGGTCGCGCGCGCGGCACGGTCGAGGTGTTTCGCGACGACCTGCCGAACAGCATCGGCACCACGATCGCGTACGTCGATGCGCTAACAAACCGCCTGGTCGTCCTCACGCAGTGGTTCGGCGTCGCCGAGCGCGCCGCCGAGCGCTTCGCGGACGCGGAGTGACGCAGTGAGCCTGCGGAAAGTCCAGCACGCCGCCCAGACCGCCGCGGCGGCGATCGCGCGCATCACGAGCCAGCGCGCCCCGCGGCCGACGACGACGGCCCACCAGCTCACCGAGGCGCTCCGCCGCGACCAGGCGCCGGAGCTCCTCGAGGCGCTGCGCGAGAAGCTCTGATGGCGGACCTCCTCCTCTTCGCCCAGAACCTCCTCGAGCTGGCGACGCTGACGGTCACGTCCGCGCTGGCGACGAAGCCGAAGGAACGGCTCGTCGATCGCGCGCGCGGCGCGCAATGGGAAGCGACGGCCGCCGCGCAGCAGGACCTCGACGCCGACCACGGGTCGGCAAAAGCCTCGACGGCGATCGGCCTCGTCAACCACAACCTCGCCGGCGTGACGATCGAGGTCTTCCGCGGCTCGAGCTTTCCGCCGGCGACGTCGATCGGCACGTTCCTGGTGAACGCCGATCCGTTCTACGCCTCGTGGAACTCGGTGAGCGATCGCTACCAGCGCGTGCGCATCCCGGCCTTCGCGTCGGCGCCAGCGATCGGCGAGCTGATGATCGGCGTGCCGGGCACGGTCACGCGCAAGCCGGTATACGACGGCGGCGTGCGGCGCGCCCTCGTCGGCAACGTCCGTCGGCGCGAGACGCCGGGCGGCTACGTGCGCAAGGCGAAGCTCGGCAGCCGACGCGTCCGACTCATCTACGGCTGGGACCGCAACCTCCCGGACGCCGATCTCACGACGCTCGAGGCGGCATTCGCCGAGCTCGACGACAGCGTGAAGAACCTGCTCGTCCAGGACATCGGCGGCACGTGGCGATGGATGGAGTTCGTGCGCGCGACGCTCGAGTCGGCCAACGTGAGCCACGGCCGGCACGGCACGGAGCTCGAGCTGCTGGAGGCGCTGTGAACCTCGTCAACCAGGAGCGCTGATGCCGCTCGACACGAACGTCATCCTCCAGCTCGCGGCGACGCTCACGAAAGCGCTGGACCTCGGCACCGGCACGCTGCCGCTCGGCTACAAGCAGGAGTTCGCCTGGCCGGACGGCACCGGCGCCGACAAGGCCGATCTCGTCTGGCACGACCAGCGGCAGCTCGCCGCCAGCGCCAACGAGGAGCTCGACCTCGCCGGCGTGCTGACCGACGCGTTCGGGACGACGCTGACGTTCGCGAAGGTCACGGCGCTGGTCGTCTTCGCCAAGAAGACGAACACCAACAACGTCATCGTCGGCGGCGCGGCGGCGAACGCGTTGGCGACGATGTTCAGCGACGCCTCCGACAAGGCCGTGGTCCGGCCCGGCGGCCTCGTGGCATTCATCGCGCGCGACACCACGGCGTACGCGGTCACCGCCGGGACCGGCGACAAGCTCAAGATCGAGAACAGCGCCGGCGGCTCCGTCGTGGACTACGAGATCGTCATCGTGGGGCGGAGCGCGTGAGACCCCAGAGCCCGGCGCTGGCGCGCGCAGCGGCCCGTCCGTACGCGAGCCCGCGGCTGCTTCTCCAGATCGACTTCACCGCCCCGGCGGCGCTCACGCTGCGGCTGGCGGACCAGCACTTCCCGTCACTGCTCGGCCATGAGTGGCTGCCGATGGTGGCCGCCTGGGGGACGCTCGAGGACGCCATCAATACGGTCGACGCGGGCGGCCGGCCGGCGACCGTCGAGGGGCTCAGCTTCTTCAACCGGACGCCGATCGCCGGGCGCGAGCGGATGTCCGATCTGATCCGCACCCGGTTCAACCCGCAGGGCTACGAGTGGGCCTTCGCGCGCATGACGGTCCGCGAGGTTCTCGATCCGACGCACGGGCTCGGCGACGAGCAGCCGCTCGGCGTGTTCTTTCTCGAGGACCCGACGGAGATCGGCGAGGACCTCCTCGTCGTGCGCGCGACCGACTGGAGCCAGGCGCTCGGCCGGAAGCTCAAGATCACGCGCGTCACGCGCGACGACTTTTCGTCCTGCGCGGCCTCGGCGATCGGCCGCGACATCCCGCGGCCGTTCGGCGTGCTGAAGAAGGTCGAGGCGATCCCGCTGGTCGCCGGCGTCGCCTCGCGGCTTGCGTCGGATCTGACTTCCGGCGCGACGTCGTCGCTCTCGGTCGAGGACAACTCGGCCTTCCCGACGTCGGGCAAGGTGATGATCGACCAGGAGATCATCGCGTACGCGAGCAAGAGCGGCACGCAGCAGCTCGACACGCTGACGCGCGGCTCCGAGGGCACGACGGCCGCCGCGCACACCGCGCCCGCCACCGTCAACGAGATCCGCACCGGAACGAACACCTACCGGTTCATCGTCGGTGAGAGCATCGGCAACCACAAGATCAAGTCGATTTCGAACATCCTCGTGAACGGCCACTCGCCGCGGACCTCCCCGACAACCACGCTGGATGAAACGGGCCTGGTGAGCGGCAAGAGCTTCGCGACGATCAACTTCACGCCGTCGAACGTGAAGAACTTTCACACGCTGAGGGCCGCCGGCAACCAGGAAACCGCTTCGCCCGGCACGATCACGACGAGCCCGGCGGTCAGCGAAGGGCAGAACGGGAGCGCGTCGGCGACGATCAGCGCGACCGGCGGCGCCGAGATCCTGAAGGTCGTGCGCGCGATGACCGGAAAGATCGAGATCGCCGGCGGCACGATCGACGGCGCCCATCCGGTCCCGTGGAGCGTTCGGCGCCGCCTGTCCAGCGGCACGGACGTCGTCGTCGCGTCGGGCAGCGCGACCCAGAGCACATTTCCGATCGTCGTCACGCACACCGCCGAGTACGAGTCGACGGAATCCGAGGTCGTGAGCCTGACGGTAACGGGCGCTCAGGGGACGAGCTCGCTCCAGCTCAAGATGACGTTTTCGTCGTACACGATCACATACGACTTCGGTGAGGGGGACGCCTCTGGTGACTCCACGGCGGAGGTCGTAATCGGCGAGGTGACGTGCGACGTCGAGGGCCTCAAGGACGACGCGAGCGGCAGCATTTCCGGCACCGCGAGTGTGCTCCTCGAAAATCCCAGCGACATCACGAAGCTGATCCTGACGCAGCTCTTTCCCGGCGTCGGCACCGCGGATCTCGGCACGACCTGGCCGACGACGCGCGTACGCCATGCAACGGTCGGGCTGAAGTGGGCGACGCTCCTCGAGTTCATGGAGTTCGCGAAGCTCCGCCGGAAGCTCGGCGAGCAGGCGCGCTCGCTGCTCTTCTTCGACGGCGACCGCTGGCAGTGGAAGTATCTCGAGGACACGCCGGCCGCGGAGATGACGCTCGACTACCTGAACGACGTCGACGCCGCCGAGTCCGCGACGCCGTCGCGGACGCCGCGCACGGAGATTCGCAACCAGGTCTTCGTCTACAGCCAGCGCGACTATTCAAAGCGCGGCGGCCTCGAGGACATCTACCAGCGCGTGAAGACGCACCAGGACCTCACCCAGCCGGGCCTGACGGACCCGCTACCGTACGACCTCGAGCTCGACTGGGTGCAGGACGCCGCGACGGCCGACAACCTCGGTGCGTTCTGGCTCGCGCAGTGGAAGCGGCAGCGGTTCGAGATCGCGCTGGTCGCCGACTGGAACGTGCTCGCGCTGGAGAAGGCCGACTACGTGAAGCTCGAGAACCATCCGCTCCTCAGCGGGCACGGCGGGCCGAACCTCGTCTTCCGCATCGTCTCCAAGCGCCATCTCGGCGACGGCGGCATCGCCCTCCACCTGGTGGAGGCGAACACGTGAGGCGCGTGATCGCCCTGGTCGTCGTCGCGATCGCGACGCTCGGCGCGTCGTGCGATCGGCCGCCGGCCCACGTCGGGCCCGGCGAGGTCACGCAGTCGTCGCCGTTCCTGTGGAGGCACCGCTGTCAGACGGACTGTCGCGGCTGCACCGCCGACGAGCGTCGGACGTTCGAGCAGCTCCGCGGCTACTACTGCCAGGAGCCGGCGCGATGAGCGCGGAGCGCGACGAGTTCTGGCCGAGCGACGCGACGTCGGTGCGCCTGGCGCCGCTGAAGGCGGCGTTCCGTGAAGCGGCGTCGATCACGTATCGCCGCGAAGCCGCTGGCGAGGACTTCTGGCAGTCGTGCGTCGAGACGCGACGCCGTCAGAGCGGCGACTGCGAGGACATCCGGGAAGTCTTCGAGCGCGCGGTCCTCGAGTCGTTCGGCCTGGCGAAGACGGAGGCGATCCGCCTCGCGATCGTCGACAGCGGCACGCGAGTGCTCGAGCCGCGGGCGCAGCTCGTCGACGACTGGGGCGAGGTGCTCGTACCCGGCGTCGATCACGCGTGCTGTCTCTGGCTGCCGGACGTCGAGCCCACGCTGTCGTCCGCGGCGTACGCCGTGCGCTGGGGCGCGTCACGCGAGATCGCGATCGACCCGACATGGAAGGTCGTCGCTCCGTGGAACGACGTCGGTTTTACGCTCGTCTGGTCGTGGGGCCTCGAGGGCGAGCGCGGCGTGTGGCGCAAGCATTTCAAACGGAAGCCGGCATGAAGCGAGGCGGCCCAACGCTGCGCGATCTCCAGCAGCGCGCCGACCTCAGAGGGGTCTGGCGAAAGCACTTCAGAAAGCGAGCGAACTGAATGCTTCTGCCGCTGGTCGGTTCGGTGACGCCGCTCGCGATCGCCAGCAGCGTCTTCAACCTGTCGAAACTGCCGGACCTCGAGCTGTGGATCGCGGCTCGTGCGCTCACGGGCCTCAATGACGGCGACGGCATTACGACGCTGTCGGACCTTTCGGGCCACGGCCGCGACTTTTCGCAGGCGACGGCTTCCAAGAAGTGGCAGTACAAGACCGGCATCGTGAATAGCCTGCCCGTCGCGCGGGCGGACGGCGTCGACGATTTCATGAGCGCGGGCGACACGCTCGGGTTCGAGCGGACCGACGACTGGACGATATACGCCGTCGCGAACTTCACGACCGGCCAAGAGGGCACGCTGCTCGGGAAGATGGACCCGGCCACAGCGTTCCGCGGCTGGGCGGTTGGCAGCTCGAACGGGAACGGCAATAAACCGTACGCCTTCCTGGTGAATACCCATCCATCGAATTACGTGCTGGAGACGTACGACAACACGAGCTTTTTCGGGGCGTTTCACGTCCTGACGTGGATCTACACCGGCAACAGCGACGTCAGTGGGCTCTCGATGTACGTCGACAACGTGCTCCGCAGCGAGACGACGGTGGCCAATACCCTGACCGCGACGCTCGCCAACGCGGCCGTCCTGGCCCTCGGCGCACGGAACGGGACCGCGCAGTTCTTCGCGGGCGACCTCGCCGAAGCGGCCGTCGCGTCGGCGGCGCATGGCGCGACCGACCGGACCCGCGCCAACCAGTACCTCGCAAACCTGTACGGGATCACGCTCCCGTGAAGCGGCTCCTGCTCGTCCTGCCCGCTATTGATCGCGATCGCGCCAACCAGGACGCGCTGCAGTGGGATCCGACGGGCGGGACGCGGTCGTTCACCGTCGGCCTCTCGTCGACCGGGCTCGAGCCGGCCACGCACTTTTGGGCATCGTCGGTCGTCTCGGATGCGGCGTGCGCGGCGATCGCGGCGAAGGTAGCGACGGATTATCCATTGGCGCGCTGCGAAGAATGGGACATCGACGCTGATCCGCAGCGTCCGAACGCGCTGCTCGCCGAGCTCGGCCTCCGCCGCCTCGGCATGGAGGGCCTCGCATGATCGAGCAGCAGGGCAACGCGATCAAGTTTTACGCGTTCTTCGTCGCCTCGAAGGTCGGCAAGACCGGCCTCACCGTCACCATCGACGTTTATCGCAACGACACCGAGATCGTGACGGCGGGCAGCGCAACGGAGGTCGGCGATGGCCTCTACAAGTACGTGCTCGCCTCCGGCAGCGTGAACGCCGAGGGCGAGTACGTCGCCGTCTTCAAGACGGCAGATACGACCGTCGACCAGCAGCACATCCCCGCGCTGTGGGTCATCGACAAGGCCGGCGTCGACAACCTCAACGCCACCGTGAGCAGCCGGGCCAGCCAGGCGTCGCTCGACACCCTCGACGACTACGTCGACACCGAGGTCGCGGCGATCAAGGCGAAGACGGACCAGCTCGCCTTCACCAACGCCAACAAAGTGGACGCCGCGGTCCTCGCCGCCGGCGACTTCGCCCAGGCGGCGGCCGACAAGGTGTGGGCCTCGACGGTCCGCACCCTCACGAGCTTTGGCACGTTGGTCGCGGACATCTGGGATCGCGCCACGTCGGCGCTCACGACGGTGGGCTCGATCGGGAAGCTCCTCGTCGACAACCTCAACGCCACCGTGAGCAGCCGGGCCAGCCAGGCGTCGCTCGACACCCTCGATGACTACGTCGACACCGAGGTCGCGGCGATCAAGGCGAAGACGGACCAGCTCGCCTTCACGACCGCGAACCGCGTCGACGCGACGGTCGTCGACAAGACCGGATTCAAGCTGGCCAGCGACGGTCTCGACACCGTCGCCGCCCCCGCGGACGTCACGAACGATGCGAACGCCCGCTCCTCGTTCGTGAAGATGATCCGGGCGGTCTTCAACCGGCTCTACAACGAGAACCGGCAGAACGCGACGCAGCGGACGGTGCGGAACGACGCCGGCACGGTCGTCTCCACGCAGACGGTCAGCGACGACGGCACGACGCAGACGATCGGGAAGAGCGCCTGATGGCCCGGTTCTACCTGGACGAGTTCGCCCCGAAGGCGGTCGGCTCGATCGACCTCTCGCGCCGGTTCGAGCTTGTCACCGACGGCTTCACGCGCTGGCGGCTGCGGGACGCCATCGTGCAGCTCACCGACGAGGCGTACACGGTGCCGGACGTCACCGGCGAGACGGTGGTGAAGCCGTGACGATCGAGGTCAACGAGCGCAACTCCTGCCGCTACACCGGACAGCTGAAGGACCAGACCGGCACGGCGCTGCCGCTCGCCGCGCTGACGACGGTCACGCTCACGCTGTACGACGTGGCGACCGGCAGCATCATCGGCGGCCTCGACCACGCGAGCATCCTGAACGCCGGCCGCGGGACTGTCTCAGCCGGCGGCCTGCTGACGATCGACTTCGAGCCGGCCGACAACCAGCTCGTCGGCACGCCGGCGGCTGGCCTCTCCGAGCGGCACATCGCCGAGATCGAGTGGACCTGGAACAGCGGCGCCGGCCGGGGCTCGAAGGATGTCCTCATCGTCGTGAAGCAGCTCGCGAAGACGAGCTGATGGCCCTCGGCCCGCACCGTCTCAAGGCGGCGATCCCGCCGCCTCCGATCAGCGAGGACGCCCTCTATTGCGTCGAACGCTGGAGCGGGCGGCTACCGGAGAAGTGGCGTCTGATCGGACGGCCGCACGACACGCTCGAGGGGGCCAGGTCGGCGTTCGACTGCGTGGCGGGGGCGGTTCGGCGGGGCGCTGTCCGCGTCGTCGCTATCGACCCGGATGCGTCCGGGGAGCAGGAGATTCAGCGTTTCACCGCGCCCTCGACGGCGCGTCGCCGGCTCTGACTTATCCACAGGCTCGCGCCGCTTTCAGATAAAAAACGCGGACGCGCAGTTCTTGCCACCAGTTTTTGCAGCCGCGCTCAAAATCTGCGTCAGACCGTTGGCGCCAGACCAGGTCGGTGGTGTCGCGCTTGCAGAACCGGACGACGGCCCAGACTGCGCGGGGGAGGCGCTCACCGATGATGACGATCGTGACGCACGTGACGCTGCGCGAAGGCGCGGAGCCGGAATGGGACGACGTGATGCGCGAGCGGCTGCTCGCGGCGCGCGAGCAGCCCGGATGGGTCGGCGGTCAGCTGCTCATGCCGCTCGACCGGCTGAACCGCCGCGTGATCGTCGGCACGTGGCAGACGCGCGCGCACTGGGAAGCGTGGCACAACGATCCGACCTTCGCCGACACGCGCCGCCGCCTGCAGGGGCTCGAAGCGAAGGCGAGCGAAGAGTGGTGGCACGAAGTGATCGAGGAGGTCCGGCGGCCGGTCACGCAGCTGCCGCCGAGCCAGGCCGCGGCCTGATCAGGCGGCGGTGCTGAGCGCGGCGCGGACGACGCGCTCGAGCTCGCCGAGCGCGAACGGCTTCTGCAGGCAGGCGAACGCGCCGCGCGTGACGAGACTGTGCGCGAGATGCGGATCCGGCTCGCCCGACAGCACGAGCACGGGAACGGTGCGGTCGATCCGTCGCAGCTCGGCGAGCACCGTCGCGCCCGACATCCCCGGCAGCTCGAGATCGAGCAGGACGACGTCGGGGCGATGCGCCTCGAAGCGCGCGATGCCGCGCTCGCCGTCACACGCCGCGTCGACCGCATAGCCCACCGCCGCGAGACAGTCGACCAGGATCCGGCTGAACGCGGCGTTGTCGTCGATGATGAGAATGTGCGCCGTGCCCGTCATGAGTGGGGTGAGTGTGCGAGCACCCGCCGACGCGCCGCAAGCGAGAACTGATGCGATTGGGTAAATTTTTACCCGGCGAGCGCGGCTGCGATCTGTCGCCGGAGCTCGCCGAGCGCGACGGGCTTCTGCAGAAACGCGAACGCGCCGCGCCCGACGAGGCTGTCCGTCACGTGCGACTGCGCCTCCCCGGACAGCACGAGGATCGGCACCGTCGGATCGATGCGCCGCAGCTCGGCGAGCACCGCGGTGCCCGGCACTCTCGGGAGCAGCAGGTCCAGCAGGACGATGTCCGGACGCCGCGTCCGGAACAGGTCGATGCCGTTTTCTCCGTCGATCGCGATGTCGACCAGGTAGCCGCTCGCGGTCAGCGCATCGGCGAGCGCGCGGCCGAGCGGCGCGTGGTCTTCGATGAGCAGCAGCCGCGGCAGCGCGCGCCTCTCCGTCGACATCGTCGGTCTCCCCGTGGGCAGCGGGTTAGAGGACGACTTCGTCTTCGCGCGAGATGACCTCTCCGAACCGGGACAGCGCCGGCGGGGGCAGGTCGCGATAGACCTCGGCGAGCCGCGCGTTGATCTCGCGGTTCGCCAGCGCGAAGAGGCTGCGGCCCTCGCAGTCGCCCTCGACGAGAAACGGGCCGAGGCGCTCGACCTCGAGCACCCACAGCGCCTGGGCGATGCCGAGCTCGCGCAGCCAGTGCACGTCGACCACACGCCGGATCGCCTTGCCGTACGTGGCGCCGAGACCGTACCCGACCGTCGTCAGGTACACGGCGCGCGCCGGCACGAACCACTCGCGGTACGCCGTCTCGGTGAGCCCGGCCTTGCCGACGATGACGCGCGATCCCGATCGCTCGAACCACTTCGGAAACGACTTGCCGAACCGGAAGCTCGCCGTCGCGGTGACGGCCTCGACCGCGTACGTGCCGTCGGCGCGCACCGTCGCCGCCGGCGAGCAGTGGAAGTTGACGTTGGAGAGCTCGCGCACGCCGGCCGGCAGGCCGCGGCCGTCGTCGACGACTTTCTTGTAGACGCCCTCGCGCGCCGTGTAGAGCACGCCGGAGAGGTAGACGACGTCGCCGAGCTTGAGCCGCGCGATGTCGGCGTCCGCGACGGGGGTCGTGAGATGGACCTCGTCCATCCGGACCTCGTCAAGACGCGTGTACGCGACGCTCACTCGATGCGCCACTTCGTGGGGAACCCCGACATGGCCCCCCACACCCCGCTCACTCGACGCCCTCCCGCCGGTAGTAGTCCGTGAACCACTCCGGGTCGGCGCGGAACTCGACGCGGCCGTCCGGGTGCAGGCGGGCGGTCGCGCGGCGCGACGACAGACAGAACTGGTGCACGCCGATCGGCATGCCGCCCGTGTGCGAGAACGCGACTTCGATGTGCGTGGCGACGACCATCGAGGTCCCCGCGAATCCCATCGCGCCGATGCCGATGTAGTTGCCGAGGTCGGTCAGCTCCTGCTCGAGCTTCGCGATCTCCGGATCGGGATTTCGGCTGCCG
>Ga0209514_10008876_pt1 | contig 11258 bp, 10 predicted proteins | sample Subgrocontami58m_FD_187452 | JGI IMG/M metagenome (GOLD analysis project Ga0209514, IMG submission 187452) | Subsurface groundwater microbial communities from S. Glens Falls, New York, USA - GMW37 contaminated, 5.8 m (SPAdes) (version 3) | ecosystem: Environmental > Aquatic > Deep subsurface >...
CAGGCGAGCTTTGGCGCCGCCAGCCGCGAATTGAGCAGGATCGCGGAAGCGAAATAGAGCACGGCTATTTCGAAGAAGATGATCCAGAACAGCAGCACATTGGCCCCGTGCCCGGTCAGGATCAGGTAGAACCAGTCGGCCGGAAGCAGATGCACCGCCGGCCAGCGCGTCAGCGCCACCAGGAGGCCCATCAGCCCGCCGATGGCGAGAAACACCACCGCGGCCACGGCATTTGCCTTGATCAGCGTCTGCGCCGCGGTATCGACCTTGAGGCCGGTATACTGACAGGTGCGGAACTCTGCCTGCGCCGGGACGGCACCGATGACGGTTTCTGCGGTCATAAGCCTACCTCCCCCCGGCGAGGCGCGGTTCGGCCTCGGCTCGCTTCTGTTCCGTGACGTAAATCTTTCCAGTCATGGTGTGATGTCCGATCCCGCAAAATTCGTTGCAGATGATGCCGAACTCGCCGCTCTGGGTCGGGGTCAGCGAAATCACGTGCTCGTAACCCGGATGAACCTGAATGTTGATGTTGACGGGTTGCAGCGAGAAGCCGTGCAGCCAGTCGATCGATGAAAGATGGATCCGGTAGCTGACGCCCTTCTCCAGCTCGAGAATCGGCCACCATTGCCACAGCCTGCCGAGCAGATAGACATCGGTTCCCGCCTTGGGCTTGACCACCGGGATGCCCTGCTCCTCGCGCACCTGGAATTTCTTGGCGAACTCGTCGACCTTCGCCTCATAGGCCGACGGCGCGATGCGGTAGGCTTCCTTGCTGAGATTTTGCTGACCGATGAAGTGCCAGGCGATCATGAAGCCGAACATGAACAGGCCCCACAGAAAGGCAATTATGATCCAGACCAGCTCGACCCTCTCGATAGGCTCGTTCCACCAAATTCGTTGTTCGGGCGGTGTGACGGCCATGTCGATCTCCCCTTCTCAAAAAGATTCGCGCATCAGCGCGGGGTGGGTGCAGCTTGCAGTCTTCATTTCGCCAAGGGGATCGAGGCGATCTCCATCACGCCCCAGATCAGATAGAGTACCGTCGGAAGCGTTACGCCGAGAAACAGCAGCAGGAAGTGATTATCAAGAATCCGCTGCATCGTCGGCACGCGCTCGGAGCTCGGAGGCTGTTCAGTAGACGGCATGGCGGGACCCCTTGGACCTTCCAGTGAAGGATTCAAATCTATCTGGCTCGCACGCGCCGCATCCTTGACCGCGGTCAAGGAGGAGCGGACCAGCAACAGAAATAATTCGACATGTCTGGAATTCGGCTCGTCGCTCAACCGGCACGCCGTTCTACGATCGTTCGACGAACGCTCGTCGGCGTGGGCGCGGCTATCGCAATCGCGGCGATCGCGGTGACGGTCTGGGCGGGCCATGCCGGCAAGCCCGCCCACGCCGCGGATGTCATGCTGCTCTATGTCGGCGCCGAGGACTGCGCGCCCTGCCGTGCCTGGCAGACCGGCGAAGGCGCAGCCTTTCTGGCGTCCGCGGACTTCCCGCGCATTACCTATCGGGAGGTCAAGTCGCCGCATCTCCACGACGTCTTGAAAGACGAAAACTGGCCGGATGAAATCCGCCCCTATCGGAACAGCCTCAGGCGCAGCGATGGCGTGCCCCTGTGGCTTGTCGTCGCCGACCACGAAATCGTGGAGCAGCGCTTTGGCGCTACCGAGTGGCGCGCCAGCGTCCTGCCAAGAATCAAATCATTGCTGCGCTGAGACGATCGGCCTCGCGGATTCAAGACAATCGGTGCTGAGAGCGGCCCTCGCCAAGCCGATGCCGTCCGTTCAGCCCGCCGCGGGCCTTGATTCGATCGCTGGCGATCAGATTGCGAAGCTGCGCAACTTCGCTGACGACGACGTCGGACGCACGAACGTCGACCCCGACCAATCGAAGTTTCGCGAACACGCGGGACAGCGATTCCGGCTTGAGCCCGAGCCGCCCAGCGATCAGGGATTTGTCGTAAGGCAGCGAAATCCTGCAGGAGCCGTTGATGTTCGGGCACAAGCCGGCAAGAAACTCCGCCACCCGCTGCAAACCGCTTTGCGCCGAGAGCTGCTCCACCCGCTGAACCAATCGATGAAGATGCTGCGACGTCGACGCAATCATCGCGATGGCAATATCCGGCATCTCGCGAATGCAAGATATCACATGGTGAGCAGGTATCAGGATAACCCGGGAATCGGTAGCGGCAGAAGCCGTGGCCGGATAGCGGCCCCCCGCGAAGGCGACCGCCTCGGCAAAACTCTCGCCTTTGGTCAGAACGTGAAGAACAGCTTCGTCGCCGGCGGGCGTGATCCGATACAGCTTGATCCAGCCCTCGATGACGATAAAAAATGCCGCTGCGGGCTCGCCTTGCCGAAACAGGGCGTCGCCGGGCTCGAGATCGACGACAGTCGCCTGCGCAAGGAGGGTCTGCACCGTCCGCGGGTTGAGACCACTGAGCACAGCCGTCTGTGAAGCGGTTTTCAGATCATCCGACGTCGGAGCTGTCATGGTTCAATCCCTAACCCTAAATGGTGCCTCCGCCTGCTTCGTTGCATGCGGCTCAAGACTACTCAAACTGGAGAAAGCCAATTGACCTAGATCAATTGCCCGAAGCGAAAGGCTCGATTCTTCGGGACGGCCGCCTCTAACGTGGTGCGACAACTTCGCGCAACGCCTTCAGGAAGGCGTCGCGATCGGCGTGATGCTCGCGGCATGCGTCGTCTACGGTGTGGAAGCACGCGATCGGACAGCCGACACATCCCATCTTGAAGTCGAGGAAGACGCGGATGGTCGCCGGCCAGTCGGTCATGACGTCGTGCACCAAATCGTCGAAGCCGATCGGCATAAGCACCTCCATCATGAATTAAATCCATGGCGTGCCCACCCCGTCTTTGTTCAAGCGCAACCTTCACGGTGATTCCGCCCGCGGCCGTCGGAGCGCTTTCCGGAATCCGGAATTCCACGGTCATTTTGCGTTGCAACAGAATGCGCCGCGCAATTTCCGGCTAGCGGCCGGCGATCACCCTCTGCCCAGGCGCTCGAACGGGACTCCCACCCTTCCCGTCGCTTATGCGCCGACACGCCAACCCTGCGCAACCCTCGGCCTCGCCGACCAGTTACGCCGCTGCGGCGAGCGCACGCGGACTCACGACGTACTCCCTGAGGACCGTGTCTGTAGCGTCGACTTCGACAAGCGATACGTCATAGCTCCAGAGATCGGCGAGGTGCTGAAGCACGCGCTTCGCGTCCGCCTCGTTCAATTGGGCGCCCTTCACCACAGCGTGACGCAACATCAGGCGTCGATCTCCCGCAAGATCGACATCGACCACCTCGATGTTGGGATCGATGAACCCGACATCGTACTGCCGCGCCAATTCACGACGAACACGACGATAGCCGCGTTCATCATGGATGGCATCTACCCTGACGCCGGCGCTTTCCTGCGGATCGTCGTGCAGATGGAACATTCGCAGCCGTCGCATCAGCCGCGGGCTGAGGAACTGACTGATGAAACTTTCATCGCGGTAGTTAGCCCAGACGTCGCGCAGTACCGCCATCACCTCACCGATCCCGGCAATATCCGGAAACCACTCACGATCCTCGTCGTCGGGGTTGGAGACGATGCGCTCGATATCCTGCATCATCGCAAAGCCGAGCGCATAGGGATTGAAGCCTGAAAAGCGCTGATCGTCGAAATCAGGCTGAAACACCACATTGGTGTGCGACTGCAGGAATTCAAGGAAATTGCCGTCAGAGATCCGACCCAGCTCGTGCAGCCGGGTAATGATGCGGTAATGCACGTAGGTCGCGGTGCCCTCGTTCATGACTTTGGTCTGGCTCTGCGGATAAAAATACTGCGCGATGTGCCGCACGATCCGGAGCAACTCGCGCTGCCAGGGCTGCAGGCGCGGCGCCGTCTTCTCCAGGAAATACAACAGATTTTCCTGTGGCAGCCCAAGCAACTTGCGGCGCCGTTCCGTGCTCAGCAGTTCTGCGCTCTTGATCGGCCCGGCCGGAACGGTTCGCCACAGGTCGTTGAATGCACTCTCCTCGTGCAAACGGCGCTCCCCGGCGCGCTTTTCTTCCGCGCGGAGATCGAGTTTCTTCTTGCCGGGATAGCGATCGATTCCATGCGACATCAGGGCATGCGCAGCATCGAGCGTCTGCTCGACCGCCAACCGGCCGTGGCGCTCCTCGCATTGCGCCACGTAATTCTTCGCGAAATCGAGGTAATCGAGAATGCCCTCGGCGTCGGTCCATTGCTTGAAGAGATAGTTGTTCTTGAAGAAGTGGTTGTGGCCGAACGCCGCGTGGGCGATCACCAGCGCTTGCATGGTTGCGGTATTTTCCTCCATCAAATAGGAAATACACGGTGAGCTGTTGATCACGATCTCGTAGGCGAGCCCCATCAGCCCTTTGCGGTAGAAGGCCTCCTGATGGGCGAAATGCTTGCCGAACGACCAATGCTTGTAGAACAGCGGCATGCCGACCGAGGAATATGCGTCGAGCATCTGCTCGGCGGTGATGACCTCGATCTGGTTCGGGTAGGTGTCAAGTCCCAGTTCGGATCGCGCAATCTCCTCGCATGCATCGTGAATGCGCTGGAGCTTCGGAAAGTCCCAATCCGCTCCCTCAAACAGACGCTCGGCTGTCGCGGTCATGATGCGGCCTTTTCCTGCTTTCCACGCCGGTGAAAAAGATCGTGAAACACCGGAAAGATCTCGCTGCGCTCGCTCACCTTGCGCATAGACAGCGGCGCTCCATCGGCGCGCAGGCGCTGATACAGCGTCCAAAGCGAGGAATCGGGCATGTCGAACGTGCTACCGCCGGCCTCGCCGACTTCCAGATAGGCAAAGAACTGGCTGACCGGCAGTATCTTCTCCGTAAGCAACCGGCTCACGGCATCGCTGTCCGACGTGGAGTTATCTCCGTCGGAGGCCTGGGCGGCGTAAATGTTCCAGTCCGCCGGGCGAAACCGCGTCCTGACGATTTCGTGCATCGCCTGCAGCGCGCTTGATACCAAGGTACCTCCCGATGCCGGCCCGTGAAAGAAAGTATTTTCGTCAACCTCCTCCGCCCGATCGGTATGGCGAATGAAGACGATCTCGACGTGGCGATAGCGCCGCGTCAGAAACACGTAGAGCAGCATGTAGAAGCGCTTGGCGAGATCCTTCATATGCTCGGACATTGAGCCAGACACGTCCATCAGACAAAACATGACGGCCTGGGCTACCGGCTTCGGTACGGTTTCGAAGCGGCGGTATCGAATGTCGATCGGATCGATGAACGGAATCCGGCGAGCTTTGGCCTTTAAGGCCTCGAGCTCGGCCAGCAACTCGATGCGGCGCGCCTCGTCGCAGTCTGCGAGTTCGGCCTCGAGCTGCGCGATCGTCTCCCGTCGCGGTCGACGCAACGCGACCCGCCGCGCCAGCGCGAGCCGCACGGTACGGCTCACCGAAATATTGGCGGGCGAGCCGGAAGTCGTGTAGCCGGCCCGGCGAAGTCCCTCGCTTTCCGCTTCAGCGAGTTTCCGCTTGGCGAGATCTGGCAATTCGAGATCATCGAGGAACAGATCGACGAATTCATCACGGCTCAGAACGAACCGGAACGCATCTTCGCCGTCGCCTTCACCCGCGCCGGACGCTTTTCTCCGGCTTTCGCCCGAACGCGGAAGCATGTCGCCTTCGACGAACTTCTTGTTTCCGGGAAGCACCATGTCGCGTATGCCGCCTTCGCGACGGAAGCGCGGCTCGTTCATCCCATCGAGCGGGATGCTGACCTCGCCGCCTTCCAGGACCTCCTTGATGTCGCGGTCCTGCGAAGATTTCTTGACGGCGCCCTGCACCAGCGCCTTGGCACGGCGCAAGAAACGCTGGCGGTTCTCCAGGCTCTTACTGCCCGGATTCAGGCGCCTGTCGATGATGTGCATAGCCACTCTTGCATCCGCCTCAGCCGGCCTGCTTCACGCGCATGTACCATTCGACGAGCCGGCGAACCTGACGTTCGGTATAGCCACGCGCGACCATCCGCTCGACAAACTCGCCGTGCTTCTTTTCGGTATCGCCGTCTTTTTTCGTGCCAAACGAGATCACCGGCAGAAGGTCTTCGACCTGCGAAAATATCCGCTTCTCAATGACCTCGCGGATCTTTTCATAACTGGTCCAGGACGGGTTCTTGCCGCCGTTCTGAGCCCGCGACCGCAGCGAGAACTTGACGACCTCGTTGCGGAAGTCCTTTGGATTGGCGATGCCAGCGGGCTTCTCGACCTTGGTCAATTCCTGGTTCAGAAGCTCGCGATTGAGCAACTGGCCGGTGTCGGGATCCTTGAAGTCCTGATCTTCGATCCAGGCGTCGGCGTAATCGACGTAGCGGTCGAACAGGTTCTGACCATAATCCGAATAGGATTCGAGATAGGCTTTCTGGATCTCGTGCCCGATGAATTCCGCATAGCGTGGCACGAGCTCGGCTTTGATGAATTCGAGGTAACGCTTCTCAACTTCGTCGGAAAGCTGCTCGCGGCGGATCGCCTGCTCAAGCGCATACATCAGATGGACAGGATCGGCGCCAAGCTCACTGGTGTCGTGATTATACGTTGCGGCCAGAATCTTGAATGCGAAGCGCGTCGAAACACCGTCCATGCCTTCGTCGACGCCGGCGGCATCCTTGTATTCCTGAACGCTGCGAGCCTTCGGATCGGATTCCTTGAGGCTTTCACCGTCATAGACCCGCATTTTCGCAAACAGCGTCGAGTTTTCGTGCTTGCGCAGGCGCGACATCACCGAGAAGCGCGCCAGCGTCTCCAGGGTTGCTGGCGCACACGGCGCGGACGCGAGTTCGGATCCCTGAATGAGCTTCTCGTAGATCTTCTGCTCCTCGGTGACCCGCAGGCAGTACGGCACCTTGATGACACAGATGCGATCGATGAAGGCTTCGTTATTCTTGTTGGCCTTGAAGCTCTGCCATTCCGATTCGTTCGAATGCGCCAGAACGACACCCGTAAAGGGGATCGCACCGATATTTTCGGTGCCGACATAGTTGCCTTCCTGGGTCGCCGTTAACAGCGGGTGCAGCATCTTGATCGGCGCCTTGAACATCTCGACGAATTCGAGAATGCCCTGGTTGGCACGGTTCAAGCCGCCGGAATAGCTGTAGGCATCGGGATCATTCTGGGCAAACGTTTCCAGCTTTCGAATGTCGACCTTGCCGGCAAGTGACGAGATATCCTGATTGTTTTCGTCACCCGGCTCTGTTTTGGCGATCGCGATCTGCCGCAAGCGCGAGGGCTGGATCCTGGCGACGCGGAATCGTGAAATATCACCACCGAAAGCTTCGAGCCGCTTGTAGCACCACGGACTCATCAACCCATTTAGGCGGCGCTGCGGAATCCCATACTTTTCCTCAATCATCGGGCCGAGCGATTCCGGATCGAACAGACTGAGGGGACTCTCGAACACGGGACTGAGTTCGTCGCCGGCCTTCAGCACATAGATCGGATGGACTTCCATCAACGACTTCAACCGTTCTGCAAGCGACGATTTTCCACCGCCCACCGGCCCGAGCAGATAGAGAATCTGCTTGCGCTCTTCCAAACCTTGAGCCGCGTGCCGGAAGAACCCGACGATGCGCTCGATGGTTTCTTCCATGCCATGGAATCCAACGAAGGCCGGATAGGCGCGCATTGTCCTGTTCAAAAAAATACGGCCAAGGCGGGGGTCCTTGGCCGTGTCAATCATCTGAGGCTCACCGATCGCAGCTAGCAGCCGTTCGGCCGCATTGGCATATCGCATCGGGTCGCCTCGACACGATTCCAGATATTCCGCCATCGACATATCGGTTTCGCTTCGGGCTTCGTACGACCGGGCGAAAGCATTGAACAGAGAATCGTTGTACATGATCCCTCTCCTCATCAGGCCAAGGCACCGCTGGAACCCGCTGCTTAGGTTTCAACCCGCCGGAGCGCCGCTGCATCCGGCCGCGAATCAGCGTCAGCAAACATACCCATTGGACACTCGGCGGACTGCATCAGCAATGCACAACGTGTGCAGCGGGTGGGGCATCCGCAGGCATTTGCCGAATAGTTGGGCGAAAGGAGCCACATTCGCCGAAATATGAGATGATTTCTGCGAGATGTAGCGGGTCCGCAACATCCGGATAAGTACGGGTCAACGCTGCGGATTTACCGCGCTCCCCTGGGAACTCAGGGGAGCCATACCGAGGCACCGACCAATCCGTGGGTTCCACGTGCTCAATACGGCCGTTCATTTGTTCGTGTCGGAGCGAGTAGCAGCTGCAAAAAGAGACTCAGCTGAGGTCAGCCTCGGCCAAGGCCGAAAGACACGACAACACGCGCTGACGTGTCGGCGATTTGCCGGAAGAACAGAGCCGATCGGCATTGCGCAGCCAGCTGCTTGCTCGATCCGGCCGCGGATCGGTCAGCCTTTCGCCCAGCGCTGATACATCGCCAGAAGCGCAACGATGTCCTGGCCGCGGTATCCTTCGGCCAGCGCAATCGAAAAAAGCTCCCGAACGGTGGATGCGGTTGGCGTCGGCATTTTCGTGCTGCGGCCGAGGTCGATGGCGAGAGCCATATCCTTCTCACCCAGCTCCATCTTGAAGCCCGGCGAGAAATCACCCTTGATCGCGTTCGGAAAGCGTTTGGTGAAGTGGTGCGAGCGGCCGCCGCTGACCGACAATACGTCATACAGCTTGTCCGGATCCACGCCGGCGGCAACGCCGAGCGCGAAGGCCTCCGACGCAACCAGAACGTTACCCATCGACATCATGTTGTTGACGATTTTAACGACCTTGGCGGTGCCGACGCCGCCGGTGTACTTCCAGTCGTTTCCTAGGATCTTCAGCACCGGTTCGGCGCGCTCCACGTCCTTGCGATCGCCACCGGCGATCAGGATCAGTTTTCCTGAACGCGCCTCGTTGGGACTGCCGCTGACCGGACAGTCAACGACCGCGATCCCGCGAGCGGCCGCCGCCGCGGCCACATCCCGCATCGTGCCGGGATCGATTGTGCTCAGTTCAATGCAAAGGCTTCCCTTGCCAGCGTGGGCGACGATGCCATCGGTGCCGAGCCATGCCTCACGCACAGCCTTCGGGTCCGGCAGGCTGGTGAGAACGAGGTTGCGGTTTGCAAGCGCCTCGCGAATGCTGCCGGCCATGGTGAAGCCGGCCTCCGAGAGACGCGACCTCTGATCGGCATTCACATCGTAGCCGACGATGTCGTAGCCGGACTCCTTGAGCCGGCCGGCCATGCCCGAACCCATTTGCCCCATACCGATGACCGCGGCTTGTTCAGACATTCAACCAATCCTCCAGTTCATTGCCACCGTCTTCAGGCCGTTCACGGCCTCCGTTCCGAATCCTATGTCATTGCAATAACTATATAATTTTTTCAAGCGCACAGCCCCCCGCTCCTTTGCCCTTTCACATGCGAGAACCTCGCGGCAGCGCCGCTAAAGACACCACTCGACAGTACCGAACGTCGCGGTCCGCTGATACGGACAAGCTCATACGGCCGGTCGTGGAGGTCTGATGGCTTGCGTACCTCGTGCTCCAAGGCCTGCGCCTGTGCCGGCGTCAGCGGTCTAACGTTTCACGTTTCATGATCTCGGGGTTGGCCGTGGTGCGTTTGGCGCTCGCCGAAGCGACGGTGCCGCAAAATCGCCACCTTCATCCATCGAAGCGTTCGGCTTTACCAATCCGATCGTCGCTGATCCCGAAGGCCATATCATTGCGGGCCATGGCAGGCTCCAGGCGGCGCGGGCAATGGGCCTTGCCGAGCTACCGGTTATTACCCTGTCCGGTCTCTCGGAGATCCAGAAGCGGACTCTGCGGATCGCCGACAACAAGATTGCGCTCAATGCCGGCTGGGATTTGGAAATCCTCAAGTTAGAACTCGGGGAACTCGCTTCGATCGATGTCGATATCGACCCAACTCTGACAGGCTTCTCGACCGGCGAGATAGATGTGGTCCTGACTTCGGCCGCCGATCCGGACGACGAGGTCATCCCAGCGGTTCCGACAACACCACGATCCAAGTTAGGCGACCTCTGGATCCTCGGGGATCATCGCGTGGGGTGTGGCGACGGCCGCGATGCCGATTTCCTTCGACGCGTCGTCGGCCACGGGGCGCATATAGACGTGGCTTTCCTCGATCCGCCTTACAATGTGCGGATCGGTGGGCATGCGGTCTCCGCCGGACGTCATCGCGAATTTGCGATGGCCTCGGGCGAGATGAGCGAGGCCGAGTTCCGTTCGTTTCTCACGGATACCCTGGGTGCCGCGGCGAGTGTCTCCCGCGATGGCGCCGTCCATTTTGTATGCATGGACTGGCGACACATGGACGACGTGTCGGCAGTAGGACACACGATTTATGGCGAACGATTGAACTTGTGCGTCTGGAACAAGTCGAATGCGGGAATGGGATCCCTCTACCGATCCAAGCACGAATTGGTCCTTGTATACCGCGTCGGAACTGCGTCGCATCTCAATATGGTCGAGCTTGGCCGGCATGGCCGCAACCGCACCAATGTCTGGGACTATGCCTCCGTCAACTCCATGCAGGGCAGCCGACGGGAGGATCTGGCCTTGCATCCGACGGTCAAGCCGACAGGGCTCGTTGCCGATGCGATTTTGGATGTGACGCGGCGCGGCGACCTCGTGCTCGATCTCTTCTTAGGTTCCGGGACGATGCTTATGGCAGCCGAGCGGACTGGGCGGCGCTTCCGGGGGGCTCGATATCGATCCGGCTTATGTCGACGTGGCTATCGAACGCTGGGCACTGAGGACGGGGCTTGAGCCGCGTCTTGAGGGGCAGGCTTCATGAGCAAGAAATCCCGCAAGGTAGTGACGTCGAACCCCGCTTGGTACGGGAAGGGGCAAAGTGGCAATCTTGGGGGACGCCCGAAGTCCCGCGCCCCGCGGTCGTCGGCATTCGACATTGTCGTCGAAAAGACAATTATCGTAACGTATCACGGTATTGCACGCGAGATAACGGCGGAAGAAGCGCTTCAGCAGCGGACCTACCAGGATGCCATGGCCGGCAAGGGCATGGCCATACGCACGGTTCTGAAGTGGATCGAGAAGCGTGATGCTTGGCTCGAAAAGCACGCGCCGCGAGCACCCCTGCCGGCAGCTGTCACCAGGCGCATCTCACCGGATCCCGATAACGCGGACACCGCTCTGCCGCTGCTAGGCCTCGCGGCGGCCAATCCGAAGCGCGCGGGCGCGGGATATGAAGGGAAGCGTACGTCACT
>Ga0209514_10008878_pt1 | contig 11257 bp, 12 predicted proteins | sample Subgrocontami58m_FD_187452 | JGI IMG/M metagenome (GOLD analysis project Ga0209514, IMG submission 187452) | Subsurface groundwater microbial communities from S. Glens Falls, New York, USA - GMW37 contaminated, 5.8 m (SPAdes) (version 3) | ecosystem: Environmental > Aquatic > Deep subsurface >...
CCACGCCCGCCCGCGCCAAAACAAACCCAAACAGTCCAACACCGGCTGCGCTTCGCAGTGCGTGTGCCTGGAACTGACGCACCCGACCGCGCAGAAAGCCTGCATCGCCGGTTCGTTTAACGACTGGCATCCGAGTGTCACGCCGATGATTCGGTTGAGCGACGAGACCATGGCGAAAACAAAACGAATCATATTTTGTGGAGCGATTGCCGGCCTCTTGCTGGTGCTCTCAGGTTGCGCCTCGACATCCGAGCGCGGTTCGACTCAGTCGCTCAACGCAGAGGACACGGCTCGCTCCCACGAGCAAGTCGGCGGTGCGACCTCTTCCCGCAAGCAACTGCCGGAACTGAATGACGCTTCGGGACCGAATGATTACCTCGCCTACGCCGCGCTCGAAATGGTGTCGCAGGGGCGGACGCTGCCCGACCCGGAGTTCAACTACGGTTACTTCATTCAGGAAGTCGAGACGCGCGTCGGACCGCAGGAGCAACGTGTGGGCCTCAGCCAGATGTTCCCGTGGTTCGGCAAATCGAGACTGCGGGGCGAGGCGGCGCTGGAAGGCGCTAACGCAATGCAGCAGCAGTATGAAGCCGCCAAGCTCAGGCTCTTCGACGAGGTCAAACAGGCTTACTACGAGCTTTACTACGTGGGCCACGCCGTCGGCATCGTGGCCTACGACGAGACGAAGCTCGTCAACGTCAACGATGGTTCAGAAATACATCGTGAAGGCCTATTTCTAATAAAATGATCCCTGAACGCCACAATGCACCGCAGCACAATCACCGCGCCAACCGGGCTGCGGACGCGGGAGACTGCACCTGCAGCGTCGATTCCAACCTGTTTTGGCGGCGGTTGGGACGGTTCTTTGCGGCCACGGTGTTGGCGAGTTTCGTTTTGAACGAAATCTGGGAAATGGCGCAGATGTCCGGTTACGTCGAAACCGCAGGACATTCCTGGACGAGCACGCTCGCTCTTTGCACGGGGGCGGCGGTGGGTGATGTGGGAATCATCTTGGGCATTTGCGCGGCGGGCTCGCTGGCCGCTGGCGATCTCCGCTGGGGCCTGCGCGACCGCTGGAATATTTACGCCACGGCGGCTGTTCTGGGGCTGGCTTATGCGGCGCTGGTGGAACAAGCGGCGCTGCCCGCCGGGCGCTGGTCGTACACGGAGCGCATGCCTGTGGTACCCGGGCTTGGCGCGGGCCTCTGGCCGCTGCTGCAAATGACCCTGCTGCCTCCGCTCACTTTCTGGGTTTCCAGGTGGTGGGCTGGGCGCGGCACAACGAAAGGAAATTTATGATGAATCAAACTGACGGATGGATGGGCGGAGGGATGTGGATCTGGACGGTGATCGGCGTCGTAGTGGTGGTCCTGCTGGTCGTCCTGATTGCGAAGCTGTCCAAGAAATAATCGTGCGTTTAGACCGGCCTGTGAAGCGAACTGTTGACCATGAAATCAAACCTATGCTGATCAAATTACCGACTGAGAAAACCGTGAGTGAAGCTGCGGCTGCTTTGCAGGCTGCCGTTCAAGCCAATCATTTTGGCGTCATGCAGGTTCACAACCTCAAAGAGACCATGACGAAGAAGGGCGTGGAGTTCGCCCGCGAATGTCTGATCTTCGAGGTCTGTCAGCCGCAACAAGCGAAGAAGGTGCTCGATGAAAACATGAGCGTCTCCACCGCGCTGCCGTGCCGAATCTCCATTTACGAGGAGGGCGGCAAAACCATTCTGGCGGCCTTAAAGCCCACCACTCTGCTGGCGATGTTCAACACGCCGCAACTCAAAGCAGTGGCGCAGGAGGTGGAGGACACGATTGTTAAAATCATGAAGGAAGCTGCGGCGGGCTGAGTGGAATGAAATCTCGCGCAGGGTGGTCACCCAATAGTGAAGGTTGGCGGGCACCCATCAGTAGTTAATGGCCTCTATGGTTCGACCGACTTGATTAAAAGTCAAAGCGCACGATGGAGTTGAACGGTGGGCCTTCGCTGCGCCGGAGTAGTTTTGCACTCGAAACGGAGCAAGTTTCATAAACGCACGAACAACTGACCAATGGCCACGGCGAAAGCAGGACGATCCTCCTATGAAAGAACACCAACACGCACCCAAAGATAAGCCCGAAACCAAGCCGGCGCATGACGAGGTGGCCAAGAAGGCATACGCCATCTATGAGAATGTTAGCGGTCACTCAAACTGACCCACCCAGGGTCGAAATGGAAGGCTTCAAACTGACCCACCTTGAGCGCAGCAAACGGCTGCGAATTTTCCGGAAATTCCGGAGGATGAGCCGCCGATATGGCAAACCAACTCAAGGTGCAAGAACAACAAGCAGTCATCAATTTGGCCAACCGGGGCTGGGGCATTCGCAAGATTGCCCGAGAACTGGGCCTGAGCCGGAACACCGTCCGCAATTACGTGCGGGCGTTACGGTGTGATGATCCCGGGGCTTTAGCCGAAGGCATTTTACGATCCGGAGAAGTTGGCAAGGCTGCAATGCAGCCCATCCAAACTGACCCACTTTCGACCTCCGGCAATAACGGGCGAAAAAGCCTCTGCCAGGACTATGCCGCGCTGATCGCAACCAAAGCTGAGGCGGGGCTGACAGCTCAGCGGATTTATCAGGACTTGAAAGTGGAGTTGTCCTTTAGCGGCTCCTATCAATCAGTCAAACGGTTCGTGCAAAAGCTGCGGCGAACCAATCCCAAACTGGTTTGCCGGATCGAAGTGCAGCCCGGGGAAGAGGTCCAAGTAGATTTTGGAGCTGGGCCGATGCTGGTCGCCCCGGAAGGCGGGAAACGCAAAACGTGGATCTTTCGGATCGTCCTGAGTTATTCGCGCAAGGCTTACAGCGAGGCGGTGCTGCGGCAAGACACCGAGACGTTCATCCGTTGTCTGGAAAATGGGTTTCGCCATTTTGGTGGATCGGTCTTGAGCATTAACCTCGATAATCTCAAAGCGGCGGTTCTCCAGGCCGACTGGGCCGATCCGGAATTCAATCCCAAGCTGATCGATTTTGCCCGTCACTATGGCACAACCATCTTGCCTTGTTTGCCACGCGTTCCCGAACACAAAGGAAAAATCGAATCGGGCATAAAATACATCAAGAGAAACGCCCTGGCCGGCCGGACCTTTGCGTCACTGGCGACCCTCAACCAATTTCTGGCGCACTGGGAAAAAACGGTGGCCGACGTGCGCATCCACGGCACAACCAAACGCCAAGTGGCCGAGCTTTTCCGCAGCGAAAAATCTTCCCTGCTGGCTTTGCCCGATTCTTTGTTTCCTCTGTTTCGGGAAGGTCCGCGCACCGTCCATCGCGACGGGCATGTGGAAATTGAGAAAGCGTTTTATCATGTCCCTCCCGAATATCTCCGGCGCGATGTGTGGGTGCGATTTGACAGTCGCGAGGTTCGGATCTTCGTCAAGGAGAAGGACGGCTCGTTAAAACAAATCCAGCTGCACCGCCGATTGGAGCCAGGCCAATTTACCAATGCCCGCGGGATCGGCGGCGGCCAGGGCACTCTCCAGGCTAACTTGCGCTATTGGCAAGGCCGCGCCGGCCACCTGGGTCCTGCGTGCGAACAATGGGCCAATGCCGTCGCGACTCATCGCCAAATTGGGGGCATGCGCACGTTGATGGGATTAGTGAGTTTGGCCAATCGGCATTCCTTAGCCGAACTCAATCGAGCCTGCGAACGGGCTTGTGCCAAAGGCACCTGGCGCTTGCGCGATGTGCGCGCGCTTTTGCAGGTGAAGGAAATCCAGGCTCAACTGACTTTTGAAGAGCATCATCCTTTGATCCGCAATCTCCGGGAATACGGGATCTTCATTCAAACTCGAAACCAAACCTCATGAATCAAAACCTCGTTCAATACGCGCGCCAGCTTCGTCTTTCAGGGCTCTTGTCCAGTTTGGAACTGCGCTTGCAAGAAGCCCGCACGCATCAACTGAGTCATGAACAGTTCCTGGGAATGGTCTTCCAAGATGAACTGAATATCCGGCAGCAACGACTGATTGACAAACGGACCAAAGCCGCCGGCTTTCGCGATCAGAAAACGTTGGAGGATTTTGACTGGACCTTTAATCCGACCATCAAACGGGAGCAAATGTATGATTTGGCCGCCGGCCATTTTATTCGCCAGCGCCGGGACTTGCTCTTGGTTGGCCCGCCCGGATTAGGCAAAAGCCACCTCGTTCAAGCAATTGGTTACAACGCCATCAAAGCCGGTTTCCAGGTTGTTTATTGTTCCATTTTCGATCTCGTCCACGAACTGCAAGCCGATCAATCTCCGGCGGAGTTGGACCGCACTCTGGCCCGTTATCTCAAGCCTGATCTGCTGGTCGTCGATGATATGGGACTCAAAGTGCTGCCGCCTAGATCCGGAGAAGTGCTCTTTGAAATCGTGATGCGGCGTTATGAAAATCGATCGACGCTCATGACCTCCAACCGCCCCATCGAGGAATGGGGAAAACTGCTCAACGATGTTCCAGCAGCCACGGCCATTTTGGACCGGTTTCTGCACCACGCCGAAATCATTCAAATGACCGGACGCAGCTACCGGCTTCGCAATGCAGGAGCGGCGCTGCCAAAGGAGAAGGCTACGGAAAACAATGGAACGAGCCGGGGCCAGACTGAAAAGAAAAAATAAAATTATGGGCGGAACTGCCAAGACAAATGGAACTCAAAAAACAAATGCCGATGCAAACGAAGCGTGAGGGGACTGGGGTCGGTCAACCTGGGGCGCGCCCAAAAATGGGGCCCCGGGCGCTACGTCGCAAACCGCGAGCCACGGGCCGCTGTGCTTCGGTTTGCGACGGCGCTACCCCATTTTTGACCGCGCCCCAGGTTGACCTCGACGCACCAGCAATCGAAGCCCACAAAGCAAGGAAGTGGGAAATGAACACGGGCTGGAGTCAGGAACATCAATGACTAAACTCAGCAGAGAAGACTTGAACTCGGACTCAATAAAAAGCTAAACATCGCCCGCCAGGGTGGGTCAGTTTGATTTCGACCCGAGGTGGGTCAGTTTGATTCGACCGCTGACAATGAGAAGGAAGGGCGTCCGCAAGGACATGCCGAGCAGAATTGGTTGGAGGCCGAAGGCAAAACGCCGCACGCCGGCTCCGACCATCCGGATCAACACGATCACCATGACCATCATGCGCACATGGCGGCGGATTTCCGGAAACGGTTCTGGATCTCACTGGTCCTGACCCTGCCGATTCTCGTCCTCTCGCCGATGCTCCAAAAGCTGGTGGGACTGCGAGAAGCCATTAGCTTTCCCGGTGATCTCTATGTTCTGTTTGGCTTTTCCTCAGCGGTCTTCTGGTATGGTGGCTGGCCGTTTCTCAAGGGATTCTTTGAGGAAATAAAATCCCGCCGCCCCGGGATGATGACACTCATCTCCGTTGCCGTCGCGACGGCATATATTTACAGCGGTGCCGTCGTCTTCGGCCTGACGGGCAAGATGTTCTTCTGGGAGCTGGCCACCCTGGTTGACATCATGTTGCTCGGTCATTGGATTGAGATGAAGTCCGTGATGGGCGCATCGCGCGCTTTGGAGGAGTTGGCCAAACTCATGCCTTCCGACGCCCACAAGCTCATGCCCGACGGCAGCGTAAAGGATGTACCGCTGGGCGAACTGGCGGTGAATGACAAAGTCCTGATCAAGCCCGGTGAGAAGATTCCTGCGGACGGTGTCATCGTTGCGGGCGAGAGCTCGGTCAATGAGGCGATGCTCACCGGGGAATCAACCCCAGCTGCCAAAAAGACGGGCGGAAAAGTCATCGGCGGGGCCATCAACGGGGAAGGTTCGTTGACCATTGAGGTCAAGGGCACCGGCAAGGATTCGTTTCTGTCGCAGGTCATCGGCCTCGTCAAACAGGCTCAGGAAAGCAAATCAAAGACTCAGGACCTCGCCAACACCGCGGCGCTGTGGCTCACCATCGTTGCCTTGGGCGGCGGCGTGATCACCCTCGTAGTTTGGCTGGCTTTCATGGGCAAGGACTTCGCGTTCGCCATCGAACGCGCCGTGACCGTCATGGTCATCGCCTGCCCGCATGCCCTGGGCCTTGCCGTGCCGCTGGTGGTGGCCGTCACCACTGCTCTGGCCGCGAAAAACGGATTGCTCATTCGCAATCGCGTTGCTTTCGAAGGCGCGCGGAAACTACAGGCCATCATTCTTGACAAGACCGGCACGCTGACTGAGGGCCGGTTTGGCGTGACCGACACACTGGTGCTTTCGCAGGACATCAACGAAGAAACGCTGCGCACCTACGCGGCCTCCGTGGACGCGAATTCCGAACATCCCATCGCCAAGGCCATCGCCGCTGCTTCGGAAAAGAAGCTGCCCGTCGAAAACTTCAAGGGCATTCCGGGCAAAGGCGCCGAAGGCCGGGTCGAAGGCAAAGAGGTCAAGGTGGTCAGCCCGGGCTTCTTGCACGAACAGAACATTACGCTCACCGACAAGCGCATCGAACCACTGCAAGCCCAGGGCAAAACGGTCGTGTTTGTCCTCGTTGACGGGAAATTGAAAGGAGCGATGGCCTTGGCCGACATCGTCCGACCCGAGGCGAAGCAAGCCATAGCTGCCCTCAAGGCGCTGAACATCCAGTGCATGATGCTCACCGGCGATAACAAAGCGACGGCCAAATGGGTCTCGGACCAGGTCGGCTTGGATGAATACTTCGCAGAAGTTTTGCCCCAGGACAAAGCCGCCAAAGTGAAAGAGGTCCAATCCCGGGGCAAGTTGGTCGCCATGACCGGCGACGGCGTGAACGATGCCCCGGCGTTGGCGCAGGCTGATGTGGGCATCGCGATTGGAGCCGGCTCTGATGTGGCGGTGGAAACCGCCGACGTGATTTTGGTGCGGAGCAATCCGCTCGATGTCGTGGCCATCGTGCAGCTTTCCCGCGCCACGTATCGGAAGATGATTCAGAATCTTGTCTGGGCCACGGGCTACAACGTCGTCGCCATTCCGCTGGCCGCCGGAGCACTTTATGCGTGGGGCGTGCTGCTCACTCCCGCATTGGGCGCGGTGCTGATGGCCGCGAGCACGGTAATTGTGGCCATCAACGCGCGACTGCTGAGACTGAAGAAAGGCCAGGCTGCTGAAATACGGGAACAAGAACTTCCGGCGAACACGAAAGAACGTGAAAACCGAGATCAAAAGATAGTGACAACATTAACCAAGAAAGAAACATGACCATGAAAGAATCGAAATCCGTGACCGAAGACCCTATCTGCGGAATGACCGTGGACAAAGCGACAGCGCTCCACGCCGAACGCGATGGAAAGACGTTCTACTTTTGCAGTGACCACTGCCGGCAAAAGTTTCTGTCGACGCCCGCCGGTGAGAAGCTGGAGGGCAAGTCTGGCTGCTGCTGCGGATAACGTCCGCGCGTTGCAGGCGAGGTAAAATGCCGACATGTCCATCAATCATCAATTGAGCGATTCAGCAAGCCCAGCGGAGTTGGCCACCCACGTCAAAACCGTGGAGGCAGGCCGCGAGCCGTTTTCGGTGCTGACAATAAACGGCGGCTCTTCGAGCATCAAATTTGCGCTCTACCAGGTCGGCGAACCATTGAAGCGAGGGCTTCATGGAAAAGTTGACCGCATCTGTTTGAGCGGGACGAATCTGACGTTCACAGACCTGATGATCGCGAGGTCGGTCAGCCGCGTTCTCCACCTCGGCGCGCACAGGAGACAGAAACCATGAAAACCAATACTCTCCCGTCGGAACAGCTCCAGAAGATGGACGCCTATTGGCGTGCCGCGAACTATCTCTCGGTCGGCCAGATTTATCTCTTCGACAATCCGCTGCTGAAGCGGCCGCTCGCGCTCACGGACATCAAGCACATGCTGCTGGGACACTGGGGCACCACGCCCGGTCAGAATTTCATTTACGTTCACCTGAACCGGGTGATCAAAAAATACGACCTCGACATGATTTACGTCTCCGGCCCCGGGCACGGCGGACCGGCGGTCGTGGGCAATACATATCTTGAGGGAACTTACAGCGAGATTTATCCCGACATCAGCCAGGATGAAGCCGGGCTGCAAAAGCTTTTCCTGCAATTCTCTTTTCCCGGCGGCATTCCCAGCCACGCGTCGCCGGAAACCCCCGGTTCGATTCACGAGGGGGGCGAACTGGGCTATTCGCTCAGTCATTCATTCGGAGCGGTGTTGGACAATCCCGAGCTCGTCGTGGCCTGCGTGGTCGGTGACGGTGAGGCAGAAACCGGACCGCTGGCCACCGCGTGGCATTCCAACAAGTTTCTCGATCCGGCCACGGACGGCGCGGTGCTGCCGATCCTGCATCTCAACGGCTACAAAATATCCAACCCAACCGTTCTCGCCCGCATCACTCGCGAGGAATTGGAACAGTTGCTCCGCGGCTACGGGTGGACGCCCATCTTCGTTGAGGGACACGAACCCGCGCTGATGCACGAGGTGATGGCTGTGGCGCTCGACACAGCGGTGGAGCAGATCAAAAAGATCCAGCACGATGCGCGCGTCCGCGGCAACATCGCGCGTCCGCGCTGGCCCATGATCGTCCTCAATTCCCCCAAGGGATGGACCGGGCCGAAGGTGGTTGATGGTTTGCAGATTGAAGGCACATTTCGCGCGCATCAAGTGCCGCTCTCCGACCCAGCCACGCATCCCGAACATCTCAAGTTGTTGGAAGACTGGCTCAAGAGTTACCGGCCGGCGGAGCTTTTCGACGAGCAGGGCCGGCTGAAACCAGAGCTGGCCGAGCTTGCGCCCAAGGGCGAACGACGCATGGGCGCGAATCCCCACGCCAACGGCGGCAAACTGCTGCGTGATCTGCGCATGCCGGATTTCCGCAACTACGCCGCCGACGTGCCCGCGCCGGGCATGCGCGGCATTGGTGACACGCGGGTGCTCGGACCTTTCCTCCGCGACGTCGCGAAGTTGAACCAGTCGCAGCGAAACTTTCGAGTCTTTGGTCCGGACGAAACTCTCTCCAACGGCTTGGCCGCTCTCTTTGAAACGACCGAACGCCAGTGGGACGCCGCGACTTTGCCTAACGACGAATTTCTTGCGCCCGCCGGGCGCGTGCTGGACTCGATGCTCAGCGAGCATCAATGCGAGGGCTGGCTTGAAGGCTATCTGCTCACGGGTCGGCATGGACTCTTCAACTGCTACGAAGCGTTCATCCGCATCGTTGATTCGATGTTCAACCAGCACGCCAAGTGGCTGAAGGTCACGGCGGGCCTGCCGTGGCGGCGCAAGATCGCGTCGCTGAACTACCTGCTCGCCTCGCATGTCTGGCGTCAGGATCACAATGGCTTCACGCATCAAGACCCCGGTTTCATTGACCACGTCGTGAACAAGAAGGCGTCCGTCGTGCGGGTTTATTTTCCGCCGGATGCCAACTGCCTGCTGTCCGTGATGGACCATTGCCTGCGCAGCCGCCACTACGTCAATGTTGTGGTCGCGGGCAAACATCCCGCGCCGCAGTGGTTGACGATGGATGCCGCCGTCAAGCATTGCACCGAGGGCATCGGCATCTGGCAGTGGGCCAGCAACGACCATGGCGCGACGCCCGATGTGGTCATGGCTTGCTGTGGCGATGTGCCCACGCTGGAGACGCTCGCCGCCGTCTCGATCCTGCGCGAGCATCTGCCCGAATTGAAAATCCGGGTGGTCAACGTCGTTGATCTCATGAAGCTGCAGCCGCAAAGCGAGCACCCGCACGGGTTGAGCAACACCGACTTCGACACACTCTTCACCAGGGACAAGCCGGTCATCTTCGCCTTCCATGCCTACCCGTGGTTGATTCACCGGCTGACCTATCGCCGCACCAACCACCACAACATCCACGTCCGCGGCTACAAGGAAGAAGGCACGATCACCACACCCTTTGACATGACCGTGCTGAACGATTTGGACCGCTTTCACCTCGTCATGGACACCGTTGACCGCCTCTCGCAGACCGGCGAAAAGGGCCGCGATCTCAAGACGCAACTCCAAGCCAAGCTCATCGAGCACAAACAATACATTGAAAAAAACGGCCAGGACTTGCCGGAGATTCGAAATTGGAAATGGAGCAACCCAAAATGAAGGAACAACTGTTGACAGACACCGCAAAGGCGCTGGTCGCTGACGACAAAGGATTGTTGGCGATGGACGAAAGCCATCCCACCAAACAATGACTCAGACCGATCCAGTGCATGAAGAATAAAATCACTTCAAAGGATTTCCAGGTGACGCCCGGCGAAAAGGTCAACCTGAAGCAGTGGCCGACGAGGGTGAAGCCCTTTTGCGAGTCGAAGAAGCGGTATAAGAAGCTCCTGAAAGACCAAGTTGAGGCGTTGAGCTCCCTGCAGCGTCTTCACTACGCGTCCAACCGCTACGCCTTGTTGCTGATTTTTCAGGCGATGGACGCCGCCGGCAAAGACGGCGCGATCCGGCACGTCATGTCCGGGGTCAATCCGCAAGGCTGTCAGGTTTTCAGTTTCAAACAGCCGAGTGCCGAGGAGTTGGATCATGATTTTCTTTGGCGCACGACCCGCCGTCTGCCGGAGCGCGGGCGGATCGGCATCTTCAATCGGTCCTATTACGAAGAGGTGCTCATCGTTCGCGTGCATCCGGAGCTGCTTCGCGGCCAGGGGTTGCCCGACGAGTTGCTCAATGAAAAGACTATTTGGAAAGAGCGCTACCGTTCCATCGTGGACCTGGAGGAGCATCTTCATCGCAACGGAACGCGGGTCATCAAATTCTTCCTTCACCTGTCGAAGGACGAACAACGAAAGCGCTTCTTCGCGCGCATTGATGAGCCGGACAAGAATTGGAAGTTCAGCCTTGCGGATGTGAAGGAGCGGAAGCACTGGAAGCATTACATGCAGGCTTATGAGGATTGCCTGGGCGCGACCAGCACCCCGCACGCGCCCTGGCATGTCGTTCCCGCCGATGATAAGGAGAATGCCCGGTTGATTGTTTCCCAAATTGTCCTGGATGCGTTTCAGGAGCTGAAGATGGCGTATCCCAAGACCACCGCGAAACGTCGCAAGGAATTGGAATCCATCCGCAAACAGCTCTGAAATCCTAGCCAAAAGGAACTTGAAATTCGAAATGCGGATATTTAAACCCGAAGCACGAAATCCGAAATTCGAAACGATGGTCCCGTCCTGAAATAGATTGTCAGGAATGACGACGAAAAACCCGGCAATCAAACCAGCCATTCGGTATAGTGAAGCCTTCAAGATGACGATCGTGCGGGAGGTCGAACAGGGGGA
>Ga0209514_10008889_pt1 | contig 11244 bp, 7 predicted proteins | sample Subgrocontami58m_FD_187452 | JGI IMG/M metagenome (GOLD analysis project Ga0209514, IMG submission 187452) | Subsurface groundwater microbial communities from S. Glens Falls, New York, USA - GMW37 contaminated, 5.8 m (SPAdes) (version 3) | ecosystem: Environmental > Aquatic > Deep subsurface >...
GAGCTCTTCACCGCCGAATCGAAGGCAGAGGCCAAGGCCGACAAGCATGCCTCTGAAGGGGCAAAGAAGGTCTTCGCGAAGATAAAGGCAGATCTTCATTGGTGCGCCTCAGAATTGCGGAAATGAATATTGTTTTAGCCGGAGCGTAGCTCAGTCTGGTCCAGAGCACTTGCTTGGGGTGCAAGTGGTCGGAGGTTCAAATCCTCTCGCTCCGACATAGTGGTAATTGGTCGCGATTTTTTGAGAAGTGGCCAGGGAAAAACGTAGGAAAAACTTAAGGTTCGGTCTGACAGATGAAAGCTTGGTTTCGGTCGCAAGCCAGTAGCCCACCGTAAACACCAATCGCGCCGGTTTGTCTATATAAAATTGTGCGCAAAAATTTTCCGCAGCGGCAAAACTCGGCATCCTTTAGCCCCCATCAATAAACGCCGAGGCCGATTTAATTTATTGATTTTCAACGGGAAAAGGTGTTTAACGGGACACATTATGACCAACGATTTAACATTCATAATGAATGAGAAAGGTCACAACCTCAAAGACAGATTTGAGGTTCTCATAAAGGACACCAGCTTCTTTGATTGCCTTGTGGGATACTTCTACTCAAGCGGATTTCATGCCATTTATAAGTCACTAGAGAACACTAAAAAAATACGCATTCTAATCGGAATTAGCACTAACAAAAACACTTACGATCTGATCAAGCGTAGCGAACAACAATCTCTCCAATTTTCTCATTCGGAGACTAAGCAGGAATTTGAAGGCCTGGTTGAGAAGGAATTGGTAGATTCAGATGACAACCGAACGGTAGAAGAAGGAATTATCAAATTTATAGATTGGATCAAAAGCAAAAAACTGGAGATCAGAGCCTACCCCTCGCAAAAAATACATGCCAAACTTTATATTATGACCTTCACGGAAGGCGATCGGGATATCGGAAGGGTTATCACGGGTTCCAGTAATTTCACGCAAGCTGGATTGATCGATAACCTTGAATTTAATGTCGAGCTAAAGAACCCATGCGACTATAAATTTGCAAAAGATAAGTTTGAGGAGTTGTGGGACGATGCCGTTGACGTAAGCGAAAAATATATCCAGACAATCGAAGGCAAGACTTGGCTGAATAATAATATCACCCCTTACGAGTTATATCTTAAGTTCCTTTACGAGTATTTTAAAGACGAATTAAGCCAGGCAGAAGAGGTGTTTATAAAATATCTTCCTCAAGACTTTAAAAAACTTGAGTATCAGGAGCAGGCGGTCTTAAATGCAAAAAAGATATTGGAAGAATATGGCGGGGTATTTATCTCCGATGTTGTAGGTCTCGGCAAAACTTATGTTTCAGCCATGCTTGCAGGCCAGCTTAATGGCAGGACTCTAGTGATCGCTCCACCTGTTTTGCTTGAAAAGACGAATCCCGGCTCATGGACCAACGTATTCGATGATTTCAGGGTGCCCGCTATCTTTGAATCCGTAGGCAAATTGGACTCCATAATTGAAAGAGGACCCGAAAGATATCAGAATGTTATAATTGACGAGGCTCATAAGTTTAGGACCGAATCAAATATGACATATGAAAAACTGGCTGAAATATGCAGAGGCAAACGGGTGGTTCTTGTTACCGCCACTCCTTATAACAATTCACCGAAAGACATCTTAAGTCAGATCAAGCTCTTTCAAAATGGTAAGAAAAGCACTATCCCTAATCTTCCCGATCTAGAAACATTTTTTAGTGAGCTTGGAAGAAGATTGAAAAAACTGGATCGTCAAAGGGACCGTGTCGAGTACATCAAGATCGTTAGAGATAACGCAAAAGAGATCAGGGAAAAGGTTTTAAAATATCTGATGGTTCGTCGCACCAGGACAGAGATCACAAAATATTTTGCAGAGGATTTAAGCGGGCAAAAATTAAAATTCCCCGATATTCAAAAGCCCGAACCCTTTTTCTACGAACTGAACGATGCCGAAGACGAGGTGTTCAACAGGACCATAGACCTCATCACAAAACAATTCAGATATGCCCGTTACATGCCCCTGCTTTACTATACAGGGAAAATAGACCAGCTAGAAGCCCAGTCCCAGCGGAACATGGGTAAGTTCATGAAGATTCTTCTGGTAAAAAGGCTTGAGAGCAGCTTCTATGCGTTTAAAAACTCCGTGGACAGGTTCATCCATTCTTACGAGATGTTCATAAAAGAGTATGATAGGGGAAACGTCTTTGTAAGTAAGAAACACACGAACAAGATATTTGAATTACTGGAAGATGACGACGATGAAGCCGTTCAGAAATTGATAGATGAAGGCAAGGCCGAAAAATATGAAAGCAATGACTTTACAGAGGATTTAAAAAAGGACCTGCAAAACGATCTGGCCATCCTCAAAGAGGTTAAAATATTATGGCACAAGGTTAATCGTGATCCAAAGCTTCTAAAATTCCTAAGTGAATTGTCGAAAAAGAAGATATTAAAAGAGAATAAAATAATCATATTTACCGAGTCCAAGGAGACAGCGGAGTATCTGGCGAAAAATATCGACGACCATTACCCTGGGTCCACATTATGTTTCAACGGGGGCTCCGGTGAATCAATAAGGGACAAGGTTATTGAAAACTTTGATGCCAAAGTCAGACACCCCAAAGATGACTATCGGATTCTCGTATCAACAGAGGTGCTGTCAGAAGGCGTGAACCTTCATCGGTCGAACGTGGTCATTAACTACGATATCCCGTGGAACCCAACAAGGATGATGCAGAGGGTTGGACGTGTTAACCGAGTTGATACTAAATTTGACGAGATATTTACGTTCAACTTCTTCCCCACGAAGCAATCCAACGATCAGATTAAACTAAGAGAAGCCGCTGAAGCCAAGATAAACGCCTTTTTAACGTTACTAGGCGGGGACGCCGAACTCCTGACCGAAGGAGAGCCAATAGGCTCCCATGAGCTCTTTAATAGATTGATATCGAAGGCAACTATAACAGGGGAGGACGAAGGTGACGAAAGTGAGCTTAAATATTTGAAGGCGATCAAAGATATACGAGATAAGGACCCAGACCTTTTCGAGAGAATAAAAAGGTTACCCAAAAAAGCCCGCACAACCAAGTTCAGTAAAGATCACCACAATTCGCTTATAACTTATTTCAGGCGCGTAAAGATTCAAAAGTTCTTTATTTGCAAGAAAGACCAAGGAGCCAGAGAATTAGACTTCATTTCAGCGGCAAAACTTCTTGAGAGTCAGCCTTCCGATAAGAAGGTCGGACTGTCTGCTCAATTCTATGATCTCCTAGATAATAACAAGGAGGCATTCATAAACGCTACAACAGAGGAGATGCCAGAAGTTGTTCATAGGGGGGGAGGCAGAGACACCGCTACTAATCTTCTTAAAATCCTGAAGGTAACAATGAAAGACACCCAACGATTAACCGAGGACTCGGAGGCATATCTAAGGCGGGTCATCTCTCAACTAGAAGAAGGCGGCCTTCCCAAACAGACGACAAAAGAGACGCTCAAGGCATTAAATGCGCTAAAAAATGACATAATGAATCCATTGAAGGTTCTGGCCGTATTACAGACCAATATCCCGGAAAGGCTGTTGGAAAAGCACTACGCCGAAGCCAACCCCGCAATCTTTGGCAAGCGTGAGGTGATACTCTCTATGTATCTGGAGAAAAATAATGGAAACTAAGATTGCAATTTTCAAGGGAAATCAAATTAGAAAGGCCATCCATAACAACGAGTGGTGGTTCTCGATCATCGATGTGGTTGAGGTGTTGACAGACAGCGTAAACCCTCGTGATTATTGGTATAAAATGAAAATAAGGGTGAAAAACGAAGATGGTTTTGAACTGTCGACAATTTGTCGACAGTTGAAATTGTTAGCGCCCGATGAAAAGATGCGCGAGACAGATTGTGCCAACACAGAAGGCATGTTTCGCATAATTCAATCAATTCCATCCCCAAAAGCAGAGCCATTCAAACGATGGCTTGCCAAGGTCGGCTATGAACGCATCAAAGAAATTGAGGATCCGGAAATTGCAACAAAACGCACTCGTGCGCTTTACAAGGCAAAAGGCTATTCGGATGACTGGATAGAAAAAAGGATGCGCGGCATCGCCATTCGTGAAGAACTTACAGACGAGTGGAAAGATCGCGGCGCAAAAGAAGACAGGGAATACGCGATCCTTACGGCCGAGATATCAAAGGCAACATTCGGAATGACACCCTCTGAATACAAAGAGTTAAAAGGGCTTGAAAGACAAAACCTTCGCGACCATATGAACGACCTTGAACTTATCTTTTCAATGCTTGGCGAACGCTCGACAACCGAAATCACAAGAAATGAAGATTCAAAAGGCATGGAGAAACTTAAGGACGATGCCCAAGCCGGAGGCGGTATCGCCGGGGAAGCAAGGCATAAGTTAGAGAAAAAACTCGGACGGCCCGTTATTTCAAACAAGAATTACCTGCGCCAACCTGAAAACAAAAAGCTTTTAAAGAAATAACATGAAAAATTATTTTGTAGAAAATTTCCGTAACATCTCAATAAGTTGAGGGGAAAGATGTATTTTTGGAATCGCTTGCCTGTCATTGCGAGGGAGGAACGACCGAAGCAATCCCCCATAATACACGTGTTTTCGGGAGATTGCCACGTCGCTTCGCTCCTCGCAATGACAAGCGTGTTATGGATATTTACCTCAACTTATTGAGATGTTACAAATTTCCCGTTTAATCAGTTGATTTTTAACGTGTTTGTGTTAGCCATCATAAACAATGATGACCACAAATCGAAAACAACTTCACGAACGGCTTTGGTCCGCGGCTGTGCAACTAAGGGCAAATTCAGGCCTTAAACTTAACGAGATATCCGAGCCGATCTTGGGCCTTATCTTTCTAAAATTTGCCGATGTTCGCTTTAAGCGGGCGAAGTTAGAAATTGAGGCTGAACGGAGCAAAAATACCGGTGGAACGCGCAGACAGGCTCCACTTAAGCCAGATCACTTTAAATCTAAGGGAGTTCTCTTTTTACCCGAGATAGCTACATATTCCTATTTAATGAGCCTTGCAGAGGGCGCCAATATTGGAAAGTCCATTAATGACGCAATGAAGGCAATTGAGGCAGAAAATAGCGACCTTGCCGGCGTATTGCCCCAAGACTACACAACACTTTCTAAGAAAGCCGACGAAAATAGCAGGATACTCATTACGCTTCTCAAGAACTTTAATCAGATACCGGACGATATTGAAGGCGATGCGTTCGGTGAGATCTACGAATATTTTCTGGGGGAATTCGCTCGCGCAGAAGGAGCTAAAGGCGGTGAATTCTTCACGCCACAGCCGATCGTAAAGCTTTTGGTAGAGATAATTGAGCCGTATCATGGAAAGATATTCGATCCCGCCTGTGGAAGTGGTGGAATGTTCGTGCAGTCAGCACATTTTGTTGAGGCGCACGCCAAAGGCAAGACTCAAGTAATGAATGAAGTGGCTCTTTATGGCCATGAAAAGGGCGAAACCAACGTGCGCATAGCTAAAATGAATTTGGCCATTCACGGCCTATCCGGCAAGATCGCAGAGGTAAATTCGTATTATGAAGATGCCTTTAATAGCGTTGGCAAATTTGACTTTGTTCTGGCCAATCCTCCTTTTAATGTGAAAGGCAAAGATAAAAATAAGCAGATTGTTATCGACCCAGCCCGGCTTACTGGAGACCCGCGCTATTATTTGGGCCTGCCAATCACAGGCAAAAAGGAGATCAGCAACGCCAATTATCTTTGGATGCAGATATTTGCCAGTGCACTAAATCCAAAGGGACGTGCAGGTTTTGTTATGGCCAATTCTGCCGCTGACGCTGGAAATGCTGAAAAAGAGATACGCAAACAAATGATAGAGGCCGGAATGGTGGACGTTGTTGTGTCAGTTGGAACAAATATGTTCTTGAACGCCACCCTTTCCTGCACACTCTGGTTCTTTGATAAGCGTAAGGCTGGAACTGACAGGCAGAATAAAATTCTTTTTATCAATGCGCAGGATATTTATACCGAGATCGATCGCGCGCACAGCATGTGGACCGATGAGCAGATCCAAGAAATTGCCAGTATTGTTAGGCGGTACCGAGAGGAAAAGGGAGAAGATAAATATGTTGATATCAAAGGCCGGTGCAAGGTTGCAAAATTGGAAGATGTTCGCGGCCACGATTATTCCCTTAACCCCGGCAGGTATATAGAAATAGTCGAAAAAGAGATGAGTGATGTTGATTTTGAGGTCAGGATGAAAGAATTAATGGTTGAATTTAGAACATTGACTACCGATGCCCACAAGTTGGAAAAGAAAATAGAAGATGATTGGAAAGAGATTATTTAAGACGTTATGAAAAATCAAATTGTCATATATCAGTCAAAGTCAGGAGCTCTTGAATTGAGAGCCGATGCCGCTCACGATACATTTTGGCTGACACAACAACAGGTGGCCGATATATTTTATGTTCAAAAAGCCGCCATTTCTAAACATGTAAAAAACATCTTTAACTCCGGAGAATTAGAGCAGAAAGCAACTGTTTCCAAAATGGAAACAGTTCAAACTGAAGGCGTCCGGCACGTAAAAAGAAATATCGAGTATTACAATTTAGACCTTGTTCTATCTGTCGGTTATCGTGTCAATTCCATGCAAGCCACTCGTTTTCGTCAGTGGGCCACCAAGACCCTCAAAAATCATATCCTGAAGGGTTATACTATTAACCGTCACCGCATACGGGCAAATCATGCTCAGTTTTTGGAAGCTGTAGAGAATATCAAACAGCTCTTACCTGCCGGAGCTCATATTGATACAGAAAGTGTGCTTGAGCTCATTAGCGTGTTTGCTGATACATGGCTCTCGCTTAACGCATACGATAAAGACACACTTATAGTAACAGGAACTTCAAAAAAACATGTGGCTCTTACGGCTGAAAAACTTTCCGCAAGCCTTTTGGAATTGAAGGTCGCACTTATGGAAAAGGGTGAAGCTACCGATTTATTCGGACAGGAGCGAAGCGCCGGAAGTGTTGCGGGCGTTGTTGGAAATGTTCTTCAGTCGTTTGATAGTAAGGAACTTTATGAAACCGTTGAAGAGAAAGCGGCTCATCTTCTTTATTTTATGGTTAAGAATCATCCATTCATTGACGGTAACAAGCGTAACGGGGCATATGCGTTTGTGTGGTTTTTGCGACAGGCAAAGATATTAGACGTTGCCAGAATGACGCCATCTGCTTTGACGGCGCTTACAATTCTTGTGGCTGAAAGCAATTCTAAAGATAAAGAAAAGGTTGTAAAATTGATTTTGATGTTGCTTGTGAAGGGTAAGAAAATTAATAAATAAACATGGCGACTTTTAAGAAAGTGAAATTTAAAAACTTTGTTACCCTTCAAAGAGGGTTTGATTTGCCCAAGGGAACAAGAACAGACGGAGAATATCCTGTAGTTGCTTCAACATCTATAACTGGGCATCATAATGAGTATAAGGTAAAGGCTCCTTGTGTTACGACGGGCAGAAGCGGGGCGCTTGGCGAAGTGTTATATATAAAACAAGATTGTTGGCCTTTGAATACAACGCTATGGGTGAAAGACTTTAAAGGAAATAACCCAAAGTTTGTTTATTTTAAATTAAAGACTTTGGGTTTGGAAAAATTTAACGCCGGGGCGGGAGTCCCAACATTAAATCGTAATCATTTAGATGGGCTGGTTTTGGATGTTCCCGACCTTTCAATCCAAACCCGCATAGCCTCTGTCCTTTCTGCTTACGACAACCTGATTGAGAACAACGAAAAGCGGATCAAAATATTGGAAGAAATGGCGCAGAGGCTATACACTGAATGGTTCGTAAAATTCAAATTCCCCGGTCACGAAAAAGTAAAAATGGTCGAGAGCGGGACTGAATATGACTTGATACCAGAGGGGTGGGATGTGAGAGATATAGATAGTTTGTTGAGTCCAGTAAAAAGAAAGCGAAAGCTATTAACAAATGAATATAATAAGGTCGGAATGTTCCCAGTAGTTGATCAGGGAAATCAATTTATAACTGGATACACGGACGACGAAGAGACCATTTATGATGAAGATCTGATTGTTTTCGGTGATCATACAAGATGTTTCAAGTATTGCAACTTTACTTTCGCTTGTGGTGCCGATGGCACGCAACTTCTAAAAACGAATAATGCTGGACGTATGCCACAAATTCTTTTGTATTTCACAGTACTAAACGCAGGTTTACAGAACTATAATTATGCACGGCACTTCAAATTTCTCAAATCGTTAAAAGTATTACTTCCGGACTTTACTACTGCAAAAGTGTTTGAATCAATAATAAAACCCACATACGAACAGATTAAAAAAATGCAATTGGTTAATTCGGAATCAGCTAAAATCCGTGACCTTTTAATTCCCCAACTGGTCATGGGCAAGAGGGGGTTAAACTAACGCATGAAAAACATAGAAAAATATAAAAAGGATTTGGAAAGTCTTATTTCGGATGGCGATAGATTGCATTGCTATATTCATCTTGAATGTTACCCTGAAAAATATCAATCGGAAATTGAAAAGTTGACAAAAGAAAAAACTGACCTAACAAAAAAAACTTTGCCGTCATTTAAAGATAAATATCAGAGTTGGTATTCTGAATCGCTCGCATTAATCAAATTATTATTACCTGATCGCTTTGACGATTTTGTTAGATTGTATGCAAAACCGAAGGTTAGAAAGGAAATAACGGCCGAAAACTATGTTGTCGAGGATTATTTGCAAGGCTTAAGTATAACTCGAGGCTGGCAGAAGGAAAAGGTAGTGGATCCAGAAGCCGCAATTCCCCGATATCAACAACAATTAAATATCTTGAAGTCGGTAAAGAAAAGATTTGAAAGCTCCCTGTTTGACATTAAAAATGTATTGCAGGCTGACCTGTTTGATTCCGAATTAGAAGCGGCAGAGGAAATAAATAAAAAAGGTTTTACTAGAGGTGCTGGAGCGATGGCAGGGGTCGTATTAGAGCGCCATTTATCTCAAATTTGCGAAAGTCATAATATAAACATTAGCAAGAAAAAACCAACTATTAATGACTTTAATCAGGCTCTGAAGGATAGTAAAGTTATTGAAATGCATGATTGGAGATTTATTCAGCATTTGGGAGATTTGAGAAACCTTTGCGACCATGATAAGAAAAAAGAGCCTACAATAGAACAAGTTGCTGAATTGATTGCTGGAGTTGATAAGGTTTTAAAAACTGTATTTTGATTATGAAATTTATAACTGCAAATTGCTGTATGATTCGCTCATGCCTCTGCTGGGCACTGGCATGCGGGAGGTAAAATAATGAAAAAGAAAATAATGGAACTCTATAGTTCATTACAAATCAAAAAATATACAACTTTTAGATGGCTACTTTTATATCTAGTGGTTATTCTTTTTATTGTTAATCGTTCAACAATAATGAGGTGCATATCTGGCCTCAAAATAGAGGAATACGAACTTGTCAGGAAATATCTGCAAACGTTTTTCTCTTGGCCCGTAGTAATATTTATCATTATTACTTGGTTCATAAGCCGATTTTCAGAGTCGATCAAAATATTTCTTGAGAATATTGGGTCATTAAAGGCCGGACCAATTGAGATAACGCAAAACCAGCGAACCTCTACGCCCCAGGACATTAATAGAGAAGTTGTTGAAAATCTTGAGGAAAGAGGCACTACATTTACATCACAACAATTAAATAGTATAGAGCAACATATAAACAATCTCTCAAATCAAGTGCAAACAGCTACCGCTGAATCACAAAATAAAGATGAGATAATAAAATATCTAGCAGAAAGAGCTGAATTGTTTGAATTTGCTTATTTAAATTATTATCTCGTTTTTAATACCAAACAGGCGCTTCTTTGGTTTAATAGTATTAATTTAAAAACATCAACTAAGGAAAATTTCTTCTTTTCTTGTCTATTACAAATCCAGGCATTAAATGTTCAAGCAGAGAAAGAAGCAATCTTTAACGCCCTTTTGGTAAATGGACTTATTCATCTAGCGCATCAACAAACCTATAAAATTGCTGAAAAAGGAGAGAGGTTCTTAAAATACATTGGTTATGTAAGATAATTATGAACCCATTCAACGAAAACAATCTAGTTGAGCAGACGGTTATCAAGCTCATAAAACAGGTATGGGCCGATCCAGTGTGCCACATCGATGCCTACAAAGACGAGGATGACCGTAAACTGGGTCGTGAAAATCAGGGCGAAGTTGTATTAATGAAATATTTAATGCCGGAGCTTAAGAAACTTAATCCCGAACTATCACATGTTGCGCTGGAACTTGCCGCATACGCAATTACGCGCGACCGTTCGCAATTAGGCATTATCAATGCCAATCATGAAATTTACAAGCTACTCCGCGATGGTGTGAATGTCACTATTGCTAAGCCGGATGGTGAAAGCGAGACTGTGCGCGTGCAATTCATTGATTTTGAAAACCCATCCAATAACCATTTTCTAGCGGTCTCGCAGTTCTGGATTGTGGGTGAGATGTATACGAGGCGCCCTGATGTTATTCTGTTCGTTAATGGTATTCCTCTTGTGCTTATGGAGCTTAAGGCCTCGCATAAGAACTTGGCCGATGCCTACAGAGACAATCTTCGCGACTACAAAGACACGATCCCGAAACTTTTCTGGTATAACATGGGGATCATTATCTCCAATGGCATTGAAAATAAGATAGGTTCGCTAACGTCTCCGTATGAATTCTTCAACGAGTGGAAAAAGGCCGAAGGCGAGAGCGACAAGCCACAGGCTGACCTTGCCACGATGATCCGGGGCGTGTGCGACAAAACCCGTCTTTTGGATATCTTTGAAAATTTTATATTATTTGATGAATCCAGAGGGGAAACCAAAAAGATCGTTCCGCGTTATTTTCAATATTATGGCGTTAATCGCGCGTTTGAAAATGTCATTCATCGAAAAGAGAAGAAGGGTAAACTCGGCGTTTTTTGGCACACGCAGGGTTCTGGCAAATCATACTCCATGGTCTGGCTTTCTCAAAAGACCTTGCGCAAACTAAATGGCAATTTTACCTTCGTGATCGTAACAGATAGGGCCCAGCTGGATGGGCAAGCTTATACAAACTTTAAAAACGTTGGTGCTGTTTATGAACTCGAGGTGCACGCAGAAGATATTGAACATTTGCACAAGCTTCTAGCGCAGGATCATCGACAAGTTTTCACAACCATCCAAAAATTT
>Ga0209514_10008897_pt1 | contig 11236 bp, 15 predicted proteins | sample Subgrocontami58m_FD_187452 | JGI IMG/M metagenome (GOLD analysis project Ga0209514, IMG submission 187452) | Subsurface groundwater microbial communities from S. Glens Falls, New York, USA - GMW37 contaminated, 5.8 m (SPAdes) (version 3) | ecosystem: Environmental > Aquatic > Deep subsurface >...
GTCTTCCACCTTCGCTGGAGCTTCGGTGGACAAGGGAGAGGGTTGAGGTTTTGGGGTAGTCATTCTGCCCAGGAAAAATATCCCACCAGCTACTGCTATCAAAATAACTATTCCAGCCAATATTAAAACCTGTGTCTGGCCACCCTCCGCTAAAAAGCTTCGGAGTGATAAACCTTTTTGCATAAACCAATCATAGCACATTCATTAATGACACGGCCGTTTAACTATTGAAACAATTTGATCCTGAAGGTAGAGTTTTTGAAATGTAATTTTTACTGCTATACTAAACCTATGAACTGGGGATTAGTTTTTAATATCCTCGTTAGATTATCTATTCTTTATTTTTTAGGAGAAGTCCTGCTTTTTCCGGATGATCCAAGATTTGCCGGGAAAGCCATTCCTATTAGAAATTTCATCATAGTTATTACCTTAAGCTTACTGTTTCCAATCCTGTATTTTTGGAAAAAGAAATGGGATAGGTACCCATTCTGGTGGGACAATCTTTATTTATCCATTTTTTGGTTGGATATGGCTGGGAATTCATTTAACTTTTATGATGCCTACTTTTACTTTGATTTAATTCCGCATTTTCATTCAACAGCTGCGCTGTCAGCAGTACTTTTGGGAGCCTTTGGTTTTGTTTTTTGGAGCGGGGTGGGGCTTGCCAATATCATCCATATGCTTTTGGAGGCTCAAGAATATTATACAGATGTATTTTTAAACACCCACAATGTCAGGGGAGTTTTTGATGTGGTTAATGATTTGGTGGTGGGTGTAGTTGGAACAATAGTTTATGGGCTGATCTTTCTTTGGTTTCGAAAGCTAAGCAAAAAATGAGTCGCAGACAATATTTACTACTTTTATTATCGGTAATCTTACTTTCTGGTGTAATCTTTCAGAAACAACTTGCTACCCATCTAAAAATAGCCCTGTTTATTACAGAGGAATTCCCTCAAATTCCCATCAAGCCTTTAGGTCTTTTATCCAAACCACCCACCCATCAAAAAGTAGAACTGGATTCTCAAAATGGCAAAATTGTGGGAGATTTGTTTACCCCGGTAGATAATGGGCCCAAATCAGCTTTGATTGTGGCCATGGGAGTGAAGACTGCAGAGGATGATAAACCTTTGATATTGAATTTTTCAGATGCTCTGGCAAGGCTAGGATATGTAGTTTTTTGGCCAAGACAAGAGGTGCTGGATAAAGGAGTATCTTTGCCTGAAGAACCTGGAACCTTTATAAAAGCATTCGAATATTTAGAAAAATTACCAGAGGTTGATCCAAAAAGAATTTCATATGTAGGATTTTCTGTTGGTTCCTCAACAGCTTTTGTGGCTGCCTCAGATCCTGAAATTTCCAATAAAGTACATGGTCTGGTTTTTTTTGGCGGACAGTTTGATCTTTTTGAATATCTTTTGTCTTTGGCCAGCAAAACTTATGAAGAAGATGGAGCAAGAGTAAGCTGGGATGCGGCAGAGAATGCCAGATCCCAAGCCAAGGGTTTGCTTAAAGAGGCAACGCATACAGCCAAGATATTTGAATCATCTAAAATTGATAAAATACAAACAATACTTGCTGGTATACCTTCCGGTGAGGCAGAATTACTAAAAAGATACTCTCCAAAAGATCATACAGGTAATTTCAAGGCAAAAATCTTTATCCTGCATGATAAGTCAGATACGTATGTTCCTTACACAGAATCTATAAGGTTAAATCAGGCCCTAGGTGATATGAATCAGACGTTTCTCCTAATAGATCTTTTTGACCATGTCCAACCAAACAGGCCAATAAATATAGGAGAACTTGCCAAACTTTATGGATTTTTGTATAAAGTACTAAATTTTATTTAAACATTTACAGTTTTTCCGCCTTCGGAGGTTACAACACCCATGGCAAAATAATTTACATCCTCATCCGAAATATTTTCAAAAGTATGAACTTGGCCCATCATTGCTATAATCATATCTCCTTTTTCTAAAACAGCCTCTTCATTATCAATTTTAACCTTAACTTTTCCGGACATAATTATAAAAACCTCCAGCATTTCTTCATGATAATGAGGAGCAAAACTTTTTCCCACTGGGATTTTAGCCCAATTAATCATTTGAATCCTACCTTCAGGTAAATCATCTCTTTTCAGTAGAATCTTTTTTAAAGCTCCAGGGTCTTTTGGATCTTCATGTGAGGCAGGAACAAAATCCAGATCATTGAACTTAACTATCTTCATAAGATATAATTATATCCTATGTGCTACAACTGTGGATGCGGGATGCCGGATGATGATATGGGGAATAAGGACAATATTACTGAGGAGACCATCAAGAAAGCAGCCGAAGCTTCCGGGCAAAAAGTGGAAGATGCCAAGAAAAATACTCTGGAAATGCTGCAAAAACAACTTGATAAAAATAAATAGCCTCTAATTCTGCTACAATTACTGCATGAAGGTTGCGCTCGTGCATGATTATTTAAGGGAATATGGCGGGGCTGAGAGAGTTTTGGAGGTGTTACATGAGATTTTTCCAGATGCTCCTGTATATACAGCTTATGTAAATCTGGAAGCTATGGGGGAGAATGGGAAAAGGTTTGCTAGTTGGGTTATTAGGCCATCCTGGTTTCAGAAATTTCCTTTTGCAAATCAGCTTTTATCTCCTTTTAGAATCTTTGGCCCCATGATGTTTGAAAGCTTTGATTTGTCTGAATTTGATTTGGTAATTTCTTCATCCTCTGCAACACATTTGGCCAAAGCAGTAATCACCAAGCCGGAAACACTGCATTTAAGCTATATTCATACTCCTCCCAGGTTTTTATATGGATATGTAACGAGCTTTAATTATAAAAAAAGGTGGTGGACCAAAGTTGCAGGGGAAATAATTAATCATTTTATGCGGATTTATGATTTTGAAGTAAGCCAAAGACCGGATATTTTAATTGCCAATTCTAAAAATATTGCTGCCAGGATTAAAAAGTTTTACAGAAGAGATTCAGTTGTTATATATCCACCGGTTGACCTATCTGAAATAAAACTGCAGAAGAAAAAAGAAGATTATTTTTTGGTTTTAAGTAGATTAGTGAGGGGGAAGGGGACAGAAGTTATTGTGGAAGCCGCAACCAAGTGGGGTATTCCATTAAAAGTTGCAGGTAGTGGTCCTGAGATGGATAGTTTAAAAAAGAGTGCTGGAAGAAATGTTCAATTTCTAGGTTGGGTGTCTGATGAGGAGAGAGTAAAGCTTTTGCAAAACGCCAAAGCCTTAATTGTTGCTTCAGAAGATGAGGATTTCGGCATTACCTCTATTGAGGCCCAAGCTGCAGGAACACCGGTGATTGCTCCGGCATCCGGAGGGTTTTTGGAGACGGTGGTGGACGGTAAGACCGGAATTTTGTATGGCGGTAGTGGACAGGTTACAGTAGACAGTTTAATTGCTGGCATCCAGCGCTTTAATGATTTAAATCATTTTAATAGTGAGGATTTGCGCAAAAATGCTGAAAGGTTTTCCGAAGAAAGATTTAAAAAAGAAATTCTGGAATTGGTGGAGAAGAACCTGCCTATTAGGTAAAGAATTACACAGAATTTGACAAATAGCCTAAATAGTAGTAAAAATACCCCAGACTATGGGTATTAGAGAAGCATATGATGCATTAAGAGCTGAAGCACAGCAGACTTCTGACGAGAGAGTCAGAGAAGAGAAGCGTCGCAAATATAGTGAACATTCTGCTAAAGAAAAAAGAGAGCATGATGCAGAATGGGCAAAACAAGTTGTACTGCTGAGAGAACTGCAAACGTTGGGTATTATACCCCTAATAGAAGAATTTACAGGCGAGAAATTGGAATTGACAGAAAAAGACGGTAAGGTTTACTATTCATTTGATCAGCCATGGGATGATTGGTGGAAAGAAGAAGATCCTGATAAATTAGATGAGATAGATCAAAAGGTAGCAGCAGGACTAGTATGGGGATGGGATATATCATCTACACATTTATCCATGGATACAGGTCAATGGAATCAAGACCTTCGGATTGTTATTAGTCAGATAGATAATGATGGCATGGTGCCAAGTCTTAATGGATTAAATAGTAGTTCAGTCTTACTAACCTATTCTCCAACCAGAGAACTTCACATTATGGGCAGAGAAACTACTTTTAAAGGCTCATTACCAGAGGACTCAATAGCCAGAACTAATTTAGTTGAAAGTAAATTAGCAGAGGCACTACTTAATCCTATGTTTCATAGAGCTAGATTTTCTGCTTTATCCCCTGATATTTTTGGCAGAAAAGACCCCGTACATAGTTAAAAGTTTTTTTGTTGATTTGACAAAAATAAATATGGATCAGGTTAAGAAATATATAACAAGGGCTACTGAATTAACTGCTATTTCTGTTTATAAACTTATCAAAGCAAAAGGATTTAGTGCGCAAGATATTTTAGAGGAGGAAGAATCCCTTAAAAGAGAAAGACTAATAGATCAGGCAGGGGTGGATGCAATGGCAACAGCTTTAACTGATATCCCATTTGTTTTGGAGATTGTTGGATCTGAGGGCAGAAAACATGTTCATCAATATGGGGAAGCTTTGCCTACTCTGATGGGCACATTTGGTCCCGCACCAGGCGGTACAGGATTAAAACTAGACATGGTTAATGATGTGGTGGAGGGAAGTAAAGCTGCTAAGTTAAACTCTCCCGGGGCTGTATCAGTGATTGCTGTGGGATCACACAAAGGCTTAATGGGAACCCCTGATGATATTGATTATATGGATAAACTATTTGGCCCGCCACAGCTTAAAGGCAAACTTTCCATGGAAAAATCTGTGGAGGAAAATTTGGCAGAAGTGGTAGATACATTTAAAGTGAAACCATCTGAAATAAATGTGGTGGTGATGGACAGAGACAGAAATGCTCATTATATAAATGCCTGCCAAAAATTCGGGGTAAATTTAATTTTAATTAAAGCAGGGGATTTTATGCCCTCGATTCTATCTTTCATGGATCCGAAGGATCATCAAAAGGGTATTCATCTAATAATTGGCATTGGCGGATTTGAGGAAGGAATTTTGGCAGCTGTGGCTGGAAAAGCTTTGGGTGCAGCTTGTGAGGGTAGAGGCTGGACAGCAGATCCTGAAATTTTTAAAAGATATGCAAAAGTCTGGTCAGTTAATGATCTAGTTTCAGGAAAATTAGATGATTGTCTGGTATCAATTTCTGCCATAACCGATGATAATAAATGGTTTGATTTATCCGGAGTTTCTGAAAAAGATGGGGGACATGAGGTGACCACCTTGACAGTGGATAAAAGTGGTGTAAAAATAAATAAACAAAGTCATCATTAAATGGATATAACAACTCTTAAACAAACAGCACAAGCAATGGTAGCTTCTGCTAAGGGGATATTGGCAGCTGATGAATCTTCTAAAACCATCCAAAAAAGGTTTGATTCATTGGGGATTGAGTGTACAGAGGAAAGCAGACTCTCTTACAGACAAATGCTTTTTACCACCCCCGGAGTTGAAGAGTTTTTATCCGGAATTATTTTATTTGATGAGACAATAAGGCAGAAAACCATGGATGGTGTATTAATTCCGAAACTTTTAGAGGATAAAGGAGTAATACCCGGGATAAAGGTAGATAAAGGTGTGTGGGCGTTGCCAAATTTCCCCGGAGAAAAAGTGGCAGAAGGTTTGGACGGGCTGCGGGACAGGCTAATAGAATATAAAGAGGTGGGGGCCTGCTTTGCCAAATTCAGAGCTACAATTCAAATAGGGGATAAAATACCAACAGATACTTGTATTGATGCAAATGCCGAAGTTTTGGCCCGTTATGCTGCCTTGTGTCAGGAGCAGGATATAGTACCTGTTGTGGAACCGGAAGTATTATTGGATGGAGGCCATACAATAGAGGAGTGTTTTGAAGCCCAGGTCAGAACATTAAAAAAGGTTTTTGAAAGACTGAAAGCTCATAAAGTAGTAATGGAGGGAATGATTTTAAAGCCAAGTATGGTTTTATCCGGCAAAGATTGTCCAACCCAAGCTGATTCTAAAACTGTGGCTAAAATGACAGTGGATGCTTTAAAGCAATCTGTTCCAGCTGAAGTTGGCGGGATAGCATTCTTATCCGGTGGGCAGTCTGACGAGTCAGCAGTAGAAAACCTGGCAGAAATAAACAAAATCAACGGACCCTGGCCACTGACTTTTTCATATTCCAGAGGTTTACAAAATGCTCCAATGAAGATTTGGGGAGGAAAAGCTGAGAATGTAAAAGCTGCTCAAGATGAATTTTACTCAAGGTGCCAAAGAGTCTCCCTTGCCCGTCAAGGAAAACTACGTTCATGATTAACTGAACGTAGCAAACTCACCTAGATATCCTATTTTGATTTAATCTTTATCAGGTTTATAATGCCTAAATGAGTTTTATAGAAAGAACCAGGCCAGATTTAAGACAAATAGCCAGAGTTTTACGAAGCGAAGAAGGGATTTTTGAAAAACCCAGAGACCCTCTTGTTATATCATTTAAAGGGTCAGGCAGATCACTTATAATATATGAAGAGCAAGATTTTGAAGAGATTCGAGCAATGATTACTGGTTCTCAAAGAGAACCGGCTATGGTATTGAGTCCTGGTTTAGGCTACAGAGAAGAAGCAGATTTACTGGCACATCTGGTAGGACATGTGCTTTTAGGACATCTTAACCGTTACGGAATAATAATTGAATACTCGAGTATTATATCTAGAGATCCAAAAATAATTCAACAGGAAAGAGAAGCAGACTATACGCAAGATATTATTTTACATGCATCTCACACAAAATTAAAATTTTTTAGCCATCTGCCCAATAGGTTTTTAAGGTTCGCTGCAAGAAATCAATTTTGGCATTAACTAAAGTCTACAAACTGTATAATGAGTTAATATGAGCAAAAATATTGTTTTAGAGGTTAAAAATTTAAGAAAAAGTTTTGGGGATTTTGTGGCCATTGATGATATTTCTTTTTCTTTGGAAGAAGGGCAAATTTTGGGAATAGCTACTACTTTAATAGGTATTGTGCTGCTTTCTGTATTTAGTGTATAAATTGGCATATGCCTGAATTACCTGAGGTAGAAACTATTAAACAGGGATTATCTCGTAAAATAATTGGGTTAAACATTACCAAAATTCAGATTAATTCTGCTAAATCCTTCATAGGAAATCCGAATCAGGCAGAGAAACAAAAAGTACTCAATATCTGGAGAAGAGCAAAGATTTTAGGTATAGAATTAGATAAAAATACTTTGCTTTTTCATTTAAAAATGAGTGGACAGCTCATCTATGATAATGGTAAACGTTTCATAGGTGGGCATCCTACTCCGGATATGGTGGGGAAGATGCCAAATCCCCATACCAGAGTAATTTTTAGCTTCTCTGATGGATCACACCTTTATTTTAATGATCAAAGAAAGTTTGGCTGGATTAGGATAGTTAACAGTGGACAGGTTACAGTGGACAGTTCAATAAAAAATTTAGGACCGGAGCCTTTGGAAAAAGAATTTAGCTGGGAAATATTAAAAGAAAATCTTTTAAAACACAAATCACAGCCTATCAAAGTGGCTATTATGGATCAAACAGTAGTTGCTGGTGTGGGAAATATTTATGCATCGGAGGCATGTTTTAATGCAAAAATAGATCCACGGGTAAGAGTAAGAGATTTGAGTGATGAGCAATTTAAAAAACTACACCATGGAATTGTGAAGTCACTTCAAGATGGGATAAAGCATGGAGGAGCAACCAGGGCTCATTTTGTAGATGCAGAAGGACATAAGGGCTATTTTTTGGACTATGCTTTTGTTTATGGTCGTGATAAACACTCTTGCAAAAAATGTGGCACAGAAATTAAAAAGATCCAGCTTGGGGGTCGCGGAACATACTTTTGCCCAAAATGTCAGTTAGAGTATAATAGTCTGCATGGTTGAGAAAGCATCATATTCCTCTGTTATCTCAAACCGGGGATTTTTAAACCTGTGGATAAACCAGATCTTAGTCCAACTTTCATATAATGCCTTAAACTTTACCTTAATTATCTGGGTTTTTAAGCTAACAGATTCCACCACAGCAGTCTCTGCACTGCTTTTTGCAGTTTATTTACCGGCAGTTTTGCTGGGGTTATTTAGCGGAGTTTTAGTAGATTTAATTGACAGAAAAAAAATTATCATGATGATAGATTTTTTTCTTGCTCTGGCTTTTTTCAGCCTGATTTTTTTCAAAGATAGCTATCCGGCCATACTTTTGATTGCTTTTTTTGTCAATGCTCTGGGCCAATTTTACGCTCCGGCTGAAGCATCTGCCATACCTTTGGTTGTCAAAAAAAAGGAGTTAATTACTGCCAATTCCATATTTTCTGCAACTTTATATTCCTGTTTCCTTTTGGGATTTGGGCTGGCAGGGCCTTTGATTAGCTTTTTGGGAATAAATTTTGTTTTTGCATTTGGAGGAATACTTCTGACGTTGGCATTCCTTCTGGCTACTGTTTTCCCGTCAATTGTTGTTAGACCGGATGAGGAAGGAAAGAGGTTGATTGCAGCTATAAGAAAAAGGAAATACTCTGATATAAAAGAGATTGGGTTTTTTGAAATTTTGGAAACCATCCGTTTAATAAGAGGAAAACTGCCGGTTTTAACATCAATTGTAATTTTAGCAGGAGTGCAGGTAGTGATCGGGATTTTGGCAGTGTTGGTACCTGGATTTTTGGAAAAATCTTTGCAAATTAAAGCAACCGATGCCTCTTATATTTTAGTCATTCCACTGGGGTTGGGGATTGTTGCGGGGGGTTTAATTTTAGGCAAATTCGGGCAAAGGTTGGTAAAAAGGTTGCTGGTTGGCAGAGCCATTATTTTCGGAGGGTTACTTTTTTTCCTGGTGGGTATTGCTCCGGTTATCTCACCAGCCATTCAACACTTGCCCAGACCTAAACCGTTACCGTTTATTACCCAGCCATCACTTTCTTCTGTTTTAGTTTTGGGTGCCTTTCTTTTAGGCGTAGCTATGGTATCAATTCTGGTTCCTTCCCAAACTGTTTTACAACAAAATACCCCGGATGAGGATCGGGGTAAGGTTTTTTCTGTCCTGGGGGTGGCTATGTCGGGATTATCACTGATTCCGGTTCTTCTTTCAGGGATATTGGCAGATATATTTGGCACTACCCCAATTTTTGCGGGATTGGGAATTGTTATTATATTGATAGGTCTGTTTGGTTTAAAACCCAGCCTATTTTTTGCAAAAAAAGAGCTTCCATTCAAAATGAGGGAGTTTTTGGGATTGGGACATTGGGAAAAGGGGAGGAATGTTTCTTAAGCAAATTAATCTAATCAATTTCAGAAACTATTCACAGCTAGAGTTGAACTTCGATACCCGCCCCACAGTCTTAGTTGGCAATAATGCTGCCGGGAAATCTAATATTTTAGAAAGCATTTATTTGCTTTCTACCAGCAAATCCCAAAGAGTAGACAATGAAGATGAGTTAATAAAGGAAGGGGAAGAGTTTACAAAGGTTGAAGGGTTTTTATCTGAACCAGAGATAGATCTGCTGGTTATTTTAAACAGGCAGGACAGTGAAATAAGTTTAGACCGTTCTACGAAAAGGAAAAAAGTTTTGGTTAACGGGATAGGAAGAAGAACAGTTGATTTTATTGGCAATTTACCGGCTGTAATTTTTTATCCATCTGATATAAATATGGTAACAGGAAGCCCTAGTTTACGGAGGTGGCATCTGGATTTAGCCTTGGCACAAGTAGATACGAAATACAAAAAGGACCTGACATTATATGAGCAGTTTTTAACTTCCAGAAATAGGGTCTTAAAAAGAATTAGGGAAGGAAAGGCGCGGGTGGATGAGTTAACTTACTGGACAGATGAGCTAATAAAACAAGGCAAGCTAATAAGCAATAAAAGAATCGCTTTTTTTGATTTTGTTAACAGTTTAAGCACCCCTTTGGGGGAATTTATTTTTGAGTACAGGCCATCTGAAATATCAGAAGAGAAACTTTCAGAAACTAACGGAAGGGAAGTGGCTGCCGCAGCTACTTTAATTGGACCGCATAGGGATGATTTCGACATCTTATTGGAAGGAAGAAATATGGCACATTATGGTTCCAGGGGTGAGCAAAGAACAGCCACTTTGGCTTTTAAGTTAGCCCAGTTTGAATACATGGCCAAAATTTTAGGTAAAAGGCCGATTTTACTCTTGGATGATGTTTTCTCAGAACTGGATGCAAATCACAGAGCTCATGTGGTAGAAATAGTTTCTAAACAACAAACCATCATAGCCACAGTTGAACTAGAAAATATCCCTAAAGACTTTTTAGATTCTTCAAGAATTTTAAGGGTGGAGGATGGGAAGATTCAAGAAATGTAATGTCATTGCGAAGCCACAAAGTGGCTGTGGCAATCTGATGAGGTTATTATTGGAGCCAGGCCCGCTTCGACTTGCGTGAAGCGAGGCGAGCCTTTTTGGGACATTAATTTTAGTATAGCATGGTATAATAAGAGTTATTATGACTGTTACAATTCCTTCTAAATTAACCAGCGGAAAAGAATTAATTGCTATTTCTCTTGAAGAGTATGAGGCGCTCATGGCATTAAAACAAGCATATGAATTCCAATCAACCTCTGTTCAAAAAAGAGCCTTAGAAAGAGCCCGTAAAAATAGAAAAAAAGGAGAGGCACTAACTTTAGGTGAACTCAAACAAAAATTGGGTCTTACAAATTGATCCGGAGGTTTTAAAAACTCTTAAGAAATTTCCTCAAAAAGATTCCAAGCGTATTACCACTGTAATTGAAAGCTTACCTACAAATCCATATGCAGGTGATATTCAAAAGATGAAAGGGGAAGCAAATGTCTGGCGCCGTAGGGTTAGTTCTTACAGAGTCTTTTATGAAATCTTGCCTGAAGAAAATATAATACATGTTTATCATGTTGAACGGAGAACTACCCAAACATACTAACTTTTAATATATTACTTCTTAATTCCCCATCTGGAGGCCAGACGGGATAGTTCAAAAGTGATAATTACTCCTAAAATAGTCACAATTGCTGCATAAATAAAGCGGGAGAGGATACCTGAATTAGGGATTCTTGGTTCAATAAACTCCTTAACAGTTTGCTGAATAGTATCATTCCAGGCCAAAGCTGCAGCCAGACCAAAAGCAGAAGTTGATAAAGTGACCAGTTGTTGTATTAACTCTTTATGAAATATGAATCGGGGAAGTTTCTTTTTGACC
>Ga0209514_10008899_pt1 | contig 11233 bp, 12 predicted proteins | sample Subgrocontami58m_FD_187452 | JGI IMG/M metagenome (GOLD analysis project Ga0209514, IMG submission 187452) | Subsurface groundwater microbial communities from S. Glens Falls, New York, USA - GMW37 contaminated, 5.8 m (SPAdes) (version 3) | ecosystem: Environmental > Aquatic > Deep subsurface >...
TATATAGTTCGATAGTATTTAAGCCCTGAAAGGGCGACACATTTTGTCTTAATTCAATGACATTGCTCATCAAGGGAGGGGTTGTTTGTAATTTGTGCTACCGAAGGCCTAATTTAATACCGGTAAGCGGGGTCGGATCACGCTAAACTCTTGAAATTTATTAACATTCCATAAAAAATATGCTATTATGCATAAAAATAAAGTGATTTTATAAACCGTCCACGAGCGTTTTAACAACAGGTCGGCTCACCGCAGAGGCGCAAAGGACGCAAAGAAAAAACTTTAAAACTGGAAAGAAAGATAAGAACATATGAAATTTACTGAACTTGACCTTCCTGCAAACATCCTCAAAGCGCTTACTAAGATGGGGTATGAAGAAATGACCCCTATTCAGGAAGCGACGTATCCGGTAATTTTCGCAGGGCAGGATCTTTGTGCTCTCGCTGAGACCGGGTCGGGAAAGACGGCCGCCTGTGCGATCCCGCTTATTCAGAAAGTTGATCCTGCTCTTAACGCCATTCAGGGACTTGTGCTTGTCCCGACGCGTGAATTGTGTATGCAGTATATGGCAGAGATAGAGAAGATCGCGTCAACGACGCACGTGATTCCTTACGCAGTGTATGGGGGTTTTGATAAAAAGATTCAGATTGCCAAGCTGAAACAGGAAGTGCATATTTTGGTCGCAACACCGGGGCGGCTTATCGATCTTTTATACGATGGGATACTTTCTTTTGCGCAGGTGAAATGCGCGATCCTTGACGAGGCGGACGAACTTTTAAAGGTCGGATTCCTCGAAGATATTGAATTTATTCTGTCATGCATCTTGCATGAACATCAGACGCTCCTTTTCTCTGCGACGATGCCTGATGATATTAAAAAGCTCGCACATGACTGTTTGCGTGATCCCCAGCATATCTCACTTATTACAGACAGGGTGGCGCCAGAAAGCATTGAGCATTATTTTTCCTATACCCACCCAAAACAAAAGCAGATAGAACTTATCAAGTATCTTGAGGGGGAGGATATTAATCAGGTGCTCGTTTTTTGCAATGCCCGGCACATGGTTGATTCGTTGTTCCGCTCCATCAGGAAAGATTTAAGAGATATTGACTATATGCACGCGGGGCTCACGCAGGATAAGCGTTCTTCTACTATTGAGAAGTTCAGGAGTGGCAAGCTCCGCTACCTTATTGCAAGCGACGTTGCCGGCAGAGGGCTTGATTTTTCGCATGTCTCGCATGTGATTAATTGGGATTTCCCGAGAGACGGAGAGCAGTACACACATCGTACCGGCCGGACTGGCCGTATGGGGAAAAAGGGGAAGGCTTTTACCTTTGTATCCAAACACGATCTTCCTTCTTTTCGCAAACTAATTCGCAGTAGAAAGATCACTCCCTGCTGGATTGGAAAAGATCCTCTTTGCGAAAATAACACACCTCAAGAACGAAGAACTCAAACGAGAAAAAGAACCTTTCGGCCTCGCCCCGCTGAAGGAAGCAAGAAAACAGAATAAAAGGAAATAAGACTACCTGTAATGATTTGTCTACAGGTATTGATATAAAAGAAAATGTTATCGGAGGAAGCATCCTGGGGAGTGATACGTTTATCAACTGGGTAAGAGATAAATATTTACCAGCGAAATCACATGAGATTCCAGCGGTACGGCGGTTAAAAAAATATACCGCAAAAGAGGCAATCATTGGTTAGTTCTTTGCCGCTGTGTGGATGTCAAAACGTCAGATAGTGTGAATGAAGGGCTAGACGGCTCTTCGCCCCGTCTTTTTTACCATATTTATCATCACCAACGAGTGGATTGTCCCTTCTCAGAGAAATGAACCCGTATCTGGTTTTTTTGCCCGTTAATAATTCAATTTCAATCTTCTATAATTCCCCTCTAAAAAGAGGGGATACAGGGGTGTGTAAATCGGTCGTAACACACCCCCAGCCCAATACTGTTCGGCACGGTGTTTGAGAGAGTAAACACCAATGAATCATCACCTCACCATCACCACATCCAGTGAAAATATTTATGGTTTTTTCCAACCCCCTCTATTCCACTATAACAAAAATAATTCTTTAAACAGTACTTTTTCCCCTTCTCTTAACTCATGGGAAAAAAGGGGAAATATTTTTAGTGTCATAAATTTTGAATTTTCATAAATTGTGACTTATTATATAGTTACGACATAATTTGTGTTGCATTCCTCTCCTGCGCGTGGTATTAATTACCCATATGGATGACACCCGTACTGATACGTTGAGCAAACAAATAAACACGATACAAAGACTCTCTCTGCTCAAATCTTTCAAGCCTCTTCTCGAAAAACTCCACTCTCATGCAGATTGCTACAACAGAAAACTGCATTACGATCACTATGCGAGTCTCCTGTTACTCTATTTTTTCAATCCGACTTTCACCGGACTACGATCAATCCAACATGCCAGCACACTAAAGAATATCCAGGATAAGCTCGGTGTCAAACGCACCAGCCTCGGCAGTTTATCAGAAGCCAGCCATGTCTTTGACCCACAACTCCTGACTCATATCATCAATGAACTCGCACATGATGTAAACCGCCTTCCCTTCCAAGACCGTTTCAATAACCTTGACATGACCATAGTCGCTGTCGATGGCACCCTGATAAAAGCCCTCCCAAAGATGCTATGGGCATTGTGGATGGACGAAGACCACCGGGCTGCGAAGATGCACCTGGAATTCGATATCCTCAAAGGTATTCCTCTCAAAGCCCATGTTACCAATGCCAACAAGAGCGAAATCGCCCAGCTTGAGTCCATGTTATCGCCTGGCAAACTGTACTGCCTGGATGCCGGATACAGAAAGTACCGCTTCCTGAACACGATTCTCCAACGATCCAGTTCATTTGTTGTACGACTTCATGAAAATGCCTCTTATGAGCTTATCCATGAACGTGCCCTGAGTGAAACTGACTGCAAAGCCGGTATTGAATTTGACAGGGTCGTTTGGCTTGGAAGTACAAACACGCGCAATGAGCTCTCAAGACCTGTCAGAATTATACAACTTCGCTATCATGATGAACGGGCACTTTCAGGATTCTCACGTGCCTCTCGTCTCTCCAGCAAAAAAACATTCAGGACTCCATCGGTTGGAAAAACCTTGCTCATCGTTACTGACCTTATGGATTTACCGGCAGAACTTATCGTGCTCATCTATCGGTATCGCTGGCAGATCGAGCTTTTCTTCCGATGGTTTAAATGCGTTTTGGGATGTAAGCATCTCCTGGCGCACTCAGAAAATGGGATTACCATGCAAGTCTACTGTGCTTTGATTGCCAGTCTGCTGATCCGATTATGGACAGGTCGCAAGCCGACCAAACGCACCTTCGAAATGATATGTCTGTACTTTCAGGGTTGGGCTACTCTGGAAGAACTCATAGAACATATCGAAAAACTGAAATCCAAAGAACAAAAACAACAATAGCGGTATAGGAGACTGTATAGCCTTTTACCTCTCAAGGAAGAGGTACGTCTTCATTTTTCAAGGGCATTCCCAGCACCTACTCACCATTCCTTTTCCCTCCTCCTCCTCCGGGGAACTACTCTCTACATTTATACCTTTTGATCACTTCTCAAACACCGTGCCGAACAGTATTGCCCCCAGCCCCTCTTTTTAGAGGGGAGTTCAAAAACCGATGCCAAAGGCAACCTAGTTTAAAGACTTGACTTCCCCGTTGCCGCTCTTCCGAACGCCCTTGTGTATAATCAGTTTTTTCCCTTGGGATACTCCGGAATTATAGGCATCCTGACAGGTTCTGGAATACCGGGAAGTGGTTCGGGTACGCCGGGGATTTCTTTGGCGATAAAACTCATTGAGCCGGGGGTCTCCCTTCCATACCAGTTTTTGGGACATATTTTCCTTCACCCTGCCTTCCAGTTTATGATAAAAACCTTCTAAGAGGCCATAGATAAAAGTCCTTCGATGCCTGTTCCCGTTGATATTATTTTTCTCTTTGTACTCCGTCCATAAAAGCTCCGAGACGTTTTGAAGATAATGATACACATATTCCGCCATCTCGACATTTTCCGGTGTCCCATAAATTTCCAAAACCCGGCCGCGCAGGTTTCTATGCTGGTCGTACCCGAACGTCCAGATGGCCTCTACGAAAAAATATTTGCAAAGTATCGCGCTGATTGTGGACTTCGCCGGGTCTCTCCTCCCTATTTCGCCGACTTGCTTATGAGTGTAATTCCATTTCGTTTGAGTATCCAGGAGCGACAGGTTATGTCTTAATAACAACTCATGGGCCTTGGCCATGGCAGTTTGTGCCTCGTGTTCGTTGGGGCTTTGGGCCAATGCCAGCAGCTTATGAACCTTATCCAGTATCTGGTGGTTTTCCGAACTCACGGTGAATCTGTTTTTGCGCTTTTCCATCCAGATTTGAATGTCACCCGTAGCCGTTGGATCAATTCCCTTTTCCTGGCAAACCCTCTTGAATGCTTCTCCGTGGGGAAGTTCCTCGCAGATTCCTAAAACTTCCTCCACGTACTGGTGCACCATTTCATGGCAAAGAACCTCCTGTACGTATTCCCAGGCATACGTATTGATCAGAATAATACTGATGGAGAGACGCCGGTGACAACCGCCTTTCCACCGGCCCAATGCCACCCCTGAATACGATAGTTCATAGTTTGGGGGACGCATAGAGTCTTTAAAGTAAAGGAAATTTGCCGTCTTCCAGTCTTCATTCAATTGCCTGATCCATGCGGTTTTTATCTTGTCGTTTATATCAGTCATGAAAGAAAAAAGTGGATACTTCCACTAGGGAACTAATTCTAATTGTGGTCAAGTCTTTAATTTTGCTAGTGAAGCGGATTCTTTTTTAATAATCTGCTTATGGTCGAATTCTCTATCCTAAGTCTGTTGCAAAAATAGTTTTGCCTGTTTTCTTGGTTCCTCCGCAGAGCAGGCATTTATCAGGCAATTTCTTAATTATCACAGTGCCTTTTTGCTTTGTAATCTGGTTCAAAATGTCCTAAATCCAGTCTATATGCAGTAATAACAAAACAATATTCACGAAGAGAATCAAGCGCTGTAACTACATGAAATGGTTCTTCCTCAAACCAGCCCCCTTGCGGTTTCAATTTTGTAAATTGAACCCATAATTTGGAATTTTTATTGCACCGTTACCATTGCAAAACACCTGAGTTCAGGTTACAAACCCGCTTGGGATTCCCATGAAGTTACCAGAAGGTTTTTATATTGGGGAGATTTTGAAGGGTTTCGTCTTTGGTGATTATGGGAAGGTTGAGATATTTTGCAGTTGAGGCAATGATCTTATCGTGAAGTTCAGTGATGTCTTTCAGGGTAATCATTTTCTGGAGAATGGGGTAGTCAAGAGCTATGAGCGTAAAATTTTCACTATCATGTATTTCTTTAAACAGTTTCTTAAAGTTAAAAGAGATGCGTTTTTTGTCAAAGACACTCAATGCCTCTGCAATGACAATTGAAGGTACAAAGATTACATTTTCACCTTTTTCACATTTCTCAAAGATCGCTGATGCCTTTGGACTTATTTTAGGACTGTCTGTAAACCACCAGAGAAGGGCATGTGTGTCCGTTACAAAGTTCATGAAAAAACTTTATATCCCTATTTTGCTATACAGGGACTTTTTCGCGGAAGTTACATCTTCATTGGTAATATCCACCCCCTTGAGAATGCCCTTAAGTGATATAACTTTCCTGCCAGTTGGAGTGAGTTTCCTGAGAACGGTTAATTTTAAATCCACAATCTCCTTCTCAATAGTTTCAATCTTATGGAGCATATCAATAGTGCCATTTAAAGCTGTCTGCTTCATGGGAGTTGTCCATTTTTTTAAAATATTTATTAAATATTAATCTTTGTGTGAGGTTCCTTTTAATGTAAATACTGCCCTTTGTCAAGAGATATCTGGTCAAAAATAGGGAAACTAAATGGGGGCAGGTCTTTACTCTTGCTAGTGAAGCGGATTCTCATGCACGACCTTAAATCAAGGTTAAACAGGTTCTTTGATCAAGCTTTTACGGAGATATTTATTAAGTGGAAAGTGTTGTAACTTCTCCTATGTGATGCTTCAGGCGTGCATCATTCACAATCTCCTCTAGTTTTGATGCAATAGCATCCTTAATCCAATCAGCGCCGCATTGTGAACATACGGTTGCAGGCACGTCCCTTACTACGACAACACCAAATCCTAAATCAACCGTAAAAATCGTTTTTCCCTTTTTTTTATTGCCACCACAAAGTGGACATTTGTCTGGTAATTTTTTAATTACCATGTTGCCTCCTTGTTTTCAACAGCTATTTTTAGCTTATTCCTGTCCACCTAATATCCAATTTTACTAAAAGTCTTTGCAAATATTCGGCAAAACCACTAATAGTTTTAAATGTTTTTAAATAAGCCTTTCTTAATAAGTTAGCATCATTTTATTTCCATATCAACTGTTTTTTATCCGTGAGGAACTAAGATAGGACACGAAATATTTTGGGTTGAGAAAGGATTGACAAAAAGACGGGAAGGGCAAAATTGTTGGATTTTTGCTACCCAAAGAAATTAGCTAATTTTCTCTCCAGTTATCTCATAGCCCAAAGCCCGGTAACCCCGAAGCCTTTTCTTGAACATATTCTTTAACATAGGCACATTGCTGTCTACGTAGTCGTATATTCTCACTTCCTTCTTTCCTTCGTGTAAACGATGAATGCGTCCGGCGTATTGGATAAGAGTTCCTTTCCATGAAATTGGCAAGGTAAGAAAAAGTGTGTCAAGACGACCATCATCAAATCCCTCGCCTGCATATCTGCCAGTTGCAAGGAGGGGACGAGATTCTCCATGGGAAATGGCCGATATTAAGTAGTTGTGCCTTTCATTGTCATCCATGATAGACTATTTTCGGGGTAAGACATCAGAATTGGTGGATTAAGATGCTGGTCTTTGCGCAGAATCCACATGGTGGTATGGACTTGTTGTAAATGGATTTAAAAGTTGCTACAATGTCATTAAGTATTTTTCTTGGCTTGAGCCTTTGAGTCAATTTTGAATTTTCTAAATGTTGATTTCAGTCAAATTATACAAGCGAGTAAATGTTTTGCAATATCAAATAAGTTCTGTTGAATAAAAAGGCTTGACAAGAATATTTCGTTTTTGGTAAAAGCAGTAAAATTCAGATATTTAAAGGTATAGATAGAGATTGAGTTTTAAGGCTGTAACTCTCTTAAGGAAGTGAGGCGGAGTATGAAGAAGGTTTATAAAGGTACCGTTGAAGGCAATGTAATTCGTCTCGATGAAAAGATACATCTTCCTATTGGAACAAAAACAATTGTTATGTTAAAAACTATGGATAAGGAAGAACAAGAAGAGATTAAAGATAGACAACTCAAACTCCTTGATAAAGGTTTTTATCTGGGGAAAAAATTTTATGTAAGACGTGAAGACCTATATGTCAGATAAACTGATAGATACCAACATTCTTGTATATGCGTATGATACCTCCGAAGGAGAAAAACACGAAATCTCAAGAGATATTCTAAGACGAATATGGAAAGAAGGTGGGGGAGTTGTTTGTCTGCAAAACCTCATGGAGTTTTTTGTTGTTATCACCAAGAAAGTTGAGAATCCCGTTGATATTGCAGATGCAATGGCTATTGTAAAGGACTTGCTGAAGTCGAACAAATGGAGAATTATTGATAGGGACGTGGACACATTCTTAAGTGCAATTAGTCTTGTTTCTGAACATGAAATTCATTTATGGGATGCGGTGATTGCTGCTTGTATGAAGGAAAATGATATAACTGAAATCGTTACAGAAGATAAGGAAGATTTTGAGAAAATCCCGGACATAAAAGTAATAGTGCCATTTTAAAAAAGACTTGACAGGGATATTTGATTTTGGTTCTAGACATTGAAATTTCTGATATTTTAAATATATTGTGGGGGTAAGAAAATGGTATATAACTTGCAAGCCAAATAACACCAATTTACAGTTGTTGATAGTTTATCAAAACGCCTTTTCCGGAGAAAGTTGGAAAAGGCGTTTTTTTATTGGGCTTAAAAAGGCAGGAAAACGACAAAAAAATGAAGATACCTGACAAGTCATGATAGTGACGATCAATTCCGTCATTCGTGCCACTCTAGATTGTTGAATGAGGAGACAGAGGGACGATTTGTCTACAGCATAGGCGACCATTCGTTGGATATTCCTGCATTTTTTCTATTGCGCGGTAATGGAATTTTTGATTAAATTACTTCAAGTGCAATAAATGAGACCTTTGAAAAACTGTCAATAATGTCATTTCGACCGAAGGGAGAAATCTTGAAATAACTGAAATCGTAAAGATTTCTCGTCGCGAATGCTCCTCGAAATGACAAAATTCAAAGCTCTCTAAATAAAATGACATCATCCCCCTCACCTTCCCCCCTTGCAGGGCAGAGGAGGGTGGGGGGTATTGTGATTTAATGCGTTTTTATTGAGCAGCGTTAATAGTATTTTACTCTTATAGGCATTACTTCAGATTAGTAAAGGTGCTGGGAGGTGACGATGGTTAAGGCAAAACATGATGTTGCTGTTCTTGAAAAATGCCCGACGGGCATCAGGGGTCTCGATGAGATCACGAAGGGTGGGCTTCCGAGAGGCAGGCCAACCCTGATCTACGGCGGTGCGGGTTCCGGCAAAACACTTTTCTCCATGGAGTTTCTCATGCGGGGCGCCATGGATTACGGAGAACCCGGGGTCTTCATGACCTTCGAGGAGACGCCGGAGGATCTCGCGAAGAACTTCATCTCCCTTGGTTTTGATCTCCCTGACATGATATCGCGTGGTCTCATCGCAACGGACCACGTCAAAATCGAGCGAAGCGAGATTGAGGAGACGGGTGAGTACGATTTGGAAGGATTGTTCATCCGCCTGGGGAATGCCATTGATTCCATCGGAGCGAAGCGGGTTGTCTTAGATACCATAGAAGTACTTTTCTCCGGGCTGTCTAATGCCGCTATCCTTCGGGCAGAGCTTCGTCGGCTTTTTCACTGGTTGAAAGACCGCGGTGTGACGGCCATCGTTACGGGGGAAAGCGGCGACAAGATCCTGACACGCTACGGGCTCGAAGAATACGTCGCCGATTGCGTGATCCTTCTCGACTTCCGCATCCAGGAGCAAATTTCCACCCGCCGCCTGCGTATTGTCAAATACCGCGGCTCATCTCACGGCTCCGACGAGTATCCCTTCCTGATAGACGAGAGCGGCCTCTCTATCCTGCCCATCACTTCCCTGGGGCTCGACTACCCCGTTTCCACGGAGCGCATCTCCACGGGCATCCCCAAGTTGGATACAATGCTTAGTGGGAAGGGGTTCTACCGGGGCAGTACCATTCTCGTCTCCGGTACAGCGGGCACAGGCAAAACAAGTTTGTCGGCTGCCTTTGCCGTCGCCGCCTGCCTGCGAGGTGAGCGCTGCCTGTATTTTGCCTTCGAGGAATCGCCCAGCCAGATCATCCGGAACATGGGCTCCATCGGCATGGATCTCGCCCGATGGGTGAAGAAGGGGCTTCTCAGGTTTCATTCAGCCCGGCCTTCGCTTTACGGCCTTGAGATGCATCTTCTCACCTTCCACAAGGTGATCGAGGAGTTCAATCCCCAGGTTTTCATTGTAGACCCGATCAGCAACCTGAGCGCCGCGGGAACAGCAGCAGAGGTCAAATCCACATTAACGCGCCTGGTCGATTATTTGAAGATGAAAAATATCTCTACTTTCCTTACGGACCTCACTCATTTTACAGGCAGCCTTGAACACACAAGCGAAGAGATATCTTCTCTGATCGATACGTGGCTTCTCCTCCGGGATATCGAACTCAATGGGGAACGCAACCGGGGCCTCTACATTTTGAAGTCCCGCGGCATGGCCCACTCCAACCAGATTCAAGAGTTCCTGCTCACGAACCAGGGCATTGGCCTTATCGACATCTATACCGGTTCCGGCGAGGTATTAACCGGCAGTGCACGGGCAACCCAGGAAGCCGGGGAAAAGGCCTCTGATCTGGTACGCGGGCGTGAGGTGGATCGCAGGCTCCGCGAGCAGGAGCGCAAGAGGAATGCCCTGGAAGCAAAGATCGCAGCCCTCCGTGCCGAGTTCGATGTGGAAACTGAAGAGGTGCATTTGATGGCGGAAGAAGAGCAAACAAGACGAGCTGTCCAGGCAGAAGACCGTTTAGATATGGCGCATCTTCGCAAGGGGAGACCTTCAGCTCCTCCGGCGAAGCGCTCGAAAAAGAAGAGGTAAAGGAGAGTAAGATGAAAGCTGTCTCACCAGGAAAGGGGAAGAAAGCAAAGACTGATTCGACAGAAGAAATATGGAATCTCCGGTTATATGTAGCCGGTCAGACCCCGAAATCGATTACGGCCTTTGCTAATTTAAAGAAGATCTGCGAAGAGCACCTTGCTGGAAAATACAGTATTGAAGTGATAGACCTTTTAAAGAATCCCCAGCTTGCTAAAGGGGACCAGATTATTGCCATACCGACACTGGTAAGGAAGCTTCCTGAACCGCTTAAAAAGATTATCGGAGATATGGCTAACACAGAGCGCGTGCTGGTGGGACTCGACATTCGTTCTGTCTCCTGATGATAAAATGGATGATAAATCAGGAGTCGGAATTCAGAATTCAGGAGCAAGGAGTTAGAATGAGGATGCCGGCAAAGAGATTTGAAGACTTGGTGGTATGGCAAAAGGCCCACCAGTTTGTGCTTGCGGCTTACCGTTTGTCTCGGACATTCCCCCGATCTGAAACCTATGGTCCGTCGTCTCAATTTCGGCGCGCTGCCGTCTCCATTGCCGCGAACATTGCGGAAGGGTTCAAGAAACGCTCAGAAGCAGACAAACTCCGCTTTTACAACATCGCACAAGGTTCCATCGAAGAATCTCGATACTATTTGATTCTCGTCAAGGATCTTGAGTACGGCGATGTTTCCGGGTTAAGCCAGGTGCTTGAAGAGGTCAGCAAGCTGTTGGAGGCCTATTCACAGGTTGTTCGGAATTCTGACTCCTGAATTCTGTCTACTTAAGTAGAAACTTTTTGGTGTCATAGAGATGGAGATGAAAAGAGAGAAAACGAGCACTGAGGAATTCGAAAAAGCGGCAGCGAAGCTAGACCGGGCAAAGTACGTTTTTCGGCTGTATGTTACAGGGATGACCCCAAAGTCAACCCAGGCAATCGCCAATGTCCGGAAAC
>Ga0209514_10008914_pt1 | contig 11220 bp, 7 predicted proteins | sample Subgrocontami58m_FD_187452 | JGI IMG/M metagenome (GOLD analysis project Ga0209514, IMG submission 187452) | Subsurface groundwater microbial communities from S. Glens Falls, New York, USA - GMW37 contaminated, 5.8 m (SPAdes) (version 3) | ecosystem: Environmental > Aquatic > Deep subsurface >...
TTCAGTGAATAGACTCGGGTGTGTGTCCAACGCGCGACGAAGGAAGCTGCCAAGTTGTTTGCCAAACCAGTCCGAACTGGTCCAAGGCTTCATTTCCAGAGAGGTTCGTAGCAAGCCCAGGCAGATCGAATTCTCGCCACGCCGCAAGGCGTTCATAGCGACACCATGCACAAACTCGCATACAGCCGGTTCCGAGCCGGAAGGAACCTGGACCCTGGCGAGCGCGTTTGCCAGAGCTTCCATCAGGGGCCCTTGCTGCCCCAAGCAAGCCAAAGTGATGAGGCGATCGGTCTGCAGATCCCAGTCGTCTGGTTCCGCCTTCAAGCCTTGTTCCAAGTCCTTCAGAGCTTCCTCGTAACGCCCGGACAGCAGCAGTAAGCTGCCCCGGTCGTGATGATACTGCGTGCGACTGGTGTAAAGGCCGCGCACCTCATCGGGCGTGAAGTAAAGCTTCAGGAAGTCCGCCAGGAACCGGAATCTCTGTCTCCCCGCGACGGTGGCTGTCTGTCGCCAGATTCGGAAGAGCCGTTCGGTAATGTCGTAACGGGTTGACTTCTGACGCTGGAACTTGATGGGCCGGACGTAGTGGCCTTCTTTCAAGCGCTTCAATTGCGAGTTGACCAAGGCCAACCCTAAGCGAGCTTCTTGAGCAATCTCCTTGGGCGTTGCCGGTCCAGCCATCTGGGCAATGGTGTCGAGGACTTTTCGGGCTTGGTCCGGCAGTTCGTCGAACCGGCGCATGAAATACTCGCGGAGTTCTTCCATCAGTCTGCGCAACGCCTCCTCGATGTCCAGGAAGTTGGATCGAGTGGCAATCTCATACAAGAAGAGGATGAGCCTGGGATTGCCGCCGGTGAGCACGGCGATTGCCTGGATTTTCGTGGCTAGTTCCTGCCTGCGTGCGTCGTATTCGGCCTGCCGTCCGTCCTCCTGAAACCGGCGTGACAGGAGGTCCAGCACCTGCTCGTTGCTTAGTTCAGCAAGGAGGCGAACCTCGAAGAAATCGTGGAATGCCGCCTTCTGGTCGATGATCTCGCGGAACACGCTGGGCGCCGAGCCGAAGAGGACGAGGAGGTTGTTCCGCGAGAGAAAACCCCTGAGCTTCTGATGCTCGTCCTCGGACCACTGCTGCAAGACCTTCTGGAGGTTGTCTATCAGCAGGAGAATCCTTTTGCCCTTTTCGCGGTGGAACTTTTCCAGTCGCTCGAAGCAGCAGTCGATCACCGGCTGGTCCGCTCCGGGGTGAAGTGTCGTTGGCAAGTGCCAGAGATCCTCCAACGGAAGCTCTTCTCGCAGCTTCACGAAGAGGGTTAACAGGAAATTGGCCAGGCTGTTCTGCCCGGCGTATTCCTCTTCCGTAAACAGCAGGCAAACCCACGCGCTCGATGGACCAACCCAGTCTTTGGGTTTCTGTGCGCGTCCCGTGACGTAGTGACCACCGAGGCAAATCACATGGGTCTTTCCGATGCCACGCGGCCCAACGAGCAGGAAGTGATTCGCGGAGCCGCCTTGCTCGATACTACGCAGCCGGGCCAGGAAGTCGCGAAGGATGTCCTGGTGCCCGACCAGCGTCCGTTCCAGTTGGTCAGGGCTGGCAAGCCAGGTTGAGAAGTGGGGGTGGAACCCCGCAGAACTACGGTCTTGTTGCATGGTAGGTCCTCCACCAGTCCCTCATCCAGCGGCTCTTGAACTGAACACGCCCTCCGGCGATCTCCTCCAAGTAGAAATCATCGGAAAGCCAGGTGAAAAGGAGGTCGAATTGCGGAGTATCTCCGGCCTGGCCGAGTTTCTCTTGGTATGTGGCCAGGAGGGATGACTTCAAAAGCGATTCCTTCGCGATGGCAAGCTCGCGCAACATGCGCCCTGCCGCCCGCGCTTCCTCAAGCCAAAGAACCTTGAAGCCGAAGCGTGGTTCTTGTTTGACCTTCAGCATCAGGCTGGATTTCCCTACCCGTCTGGGAGCGGCGAGCAGGACGCTCTGGCTCTCGATCACGCTCCAAAGCTCGTCCAGGAGTTGCTCTCGGTCAAAAAAGTCCTTGGGGCTGACAGGCGGTCCGATTGTGATGTTCATAACCAATTTGATACATAACAAAGTTGTTACACAACAGAAATGTTATAGCACTTCGGTGGAGGATGTCAAGTGGTGTTGTCTGGCAGCAAGCGATTCTCATGCCGATGACGGGCTGCGTAAGAGTCGGCAGAAAGAGCGACTCCGAACGCCTTTGGACGGCAGGCTCAGGGCTCGTAGTTTCGCCTTTAGGCGGTGAGGCGCACGAAAGCCCGATGGCGTTGAACAGCTTGAGCGCGCCCAACACGGCCGTAGCGCAGCCGACTGAAGCAGGGACTCCGAACCTCGGAGTCGCGACGCGGGGAGCCCCGGCATTGGACGGTCGGAAGCCAAAATGACAACTGCCTGGCTGGCCGTCAGCTCGGCCTGGAGACCGCTCATTGGGGAGTTGCCAGGCCGGTTGGCGTCGCGTCTTGACGAAGGAAAATCGACCTCGACAGTCGGCGGAAACCGTTACAGGCTCCCTGGGGCACAAGAAACGGCTCGACATGAGCTTTACTCGTCGTCATTTCATCTACAGCATGGCCACGGCTGCCGGGGCGGCGATGGTTGATGTGCCTGCGGCCATACGACAGGAAGGCACTTCTCCTCCACTTCAGAAAAACATCAGTGGCGGCATCGTCATCTGCAATCACTGGACGCAGTACGGGATTGGCGAGACGTTCCCGGAAGGGGAGCTGCGGGGACGCTGGTATCAGCACAACTTCTCGACGGTGTTCGGTTTCGAGCAGGGGCGGCGCTGGCTGGCAAAAGATCCGCGCAACCGGGTTTGCCATGAATTCGACGCCTATTTTCTCGATGCGCTGGCCGCCGAAGACCCTGGCTACCTCCGGGTCCTAAAGGAGATGATCGAGGCCAAACGGATGGAACTCCCGGGCGGGACTTTCGGCCAGGCGGAATCGCAGGTGTTCGGCTATGAATCCGCTCTGCGCCAGTTGACGTTCGGGCAGGCGGCTTACCGGCGCCATCTCGGGCGTCCGTGTGACACGTTCATTGTCGAGGAGCAGAACTTCTATCCCCAGCTCCCCCAACTGCTGCGTCTCGCAGGGTTCAAGTACGCGAGCATCCAGTTCCAGAATTCGGGCACGCCAGACCCTTCTCCCCACGACCTCATCGCGTGGGAAGCCATGGACGGCTCCAGCATCCCTACCGTGCCGAACCATCCGGGCATGGTGTCCTGCGCGCGTCAGTGGGCGTCGTACGATGAGGTGGCGGCACGCTTGGCCGGGCGGCAGGCGCCGTTGGTTTTCCAGTGGATCGAGCTTTGGCCGGCGGGTCTGGACTGGGGAGCTTCCCTGGCGCCGTATGAGGAGGCCGTCCATGCGTTGGAGGGAAAGGGGTTCCGCCAGATGCTGCTGACCGAATACATCGAATGGGCTTTGGGCCGAGGTCAGCCACCACGGGTGCGCATTCCGCTGGATGCCTCGAACTACAACAACAATTTTTTCCAGGGCGGATGGGGCTACGAAAACGAGAAGACCGCCCGGGGCTCGAACCGGTGCGAAAGCCTGCTCATGGCGGCCGAGACTCTCTGTGCCGGGGGGCAGGCAAAGCAGGTGGCCAAGGGCATTGGACGGCGCTTGGAGGACCTTTGGGTTCGGGTCCTGATCTCGCAGAACCACGACCCCTACCTGGCGGGGTCGGTGCCCGCCACCATTGACGGGTTGCGCACGTATCAGAGCGAGCTTGCCGTGAAGCAATTTCGGTTGGTGCAACAGACCCTTCAGAACGAAGGCGGACTGGGTGCTCCGCTGGCGTGCGACGGCAAGGTGGCTCGGTTCTTCAATCCGTGTCCCTGGGAGATCGCGGCTCCGGTGCTGCTGGAGTTGGACGAGACCCTTTGGCCCGCGCACCTTTTCCAACTGACGGGCGCGGCTTCGAAGGTGCGCCTGGCGGCGGCATTCCGGTCAGACAGCGGTCGGGTTCTTCTTGGGCCCGCCTTGCTGCGGATGGCGGCGTATGGAACGCGCGATTTGCGCCTGGAACCCCTCAAGACGGCTCCCGAAGCGACGCAGCCCAGCTCTGGAAAGCTGACCTCTGGACGGGGAGGGCGGGTTTGGACCCTCGCCAACGACGCGTTCGCAGGCGTCGAGTTTGAGCCGCTGGTGGGTGAATGGAAGCAGGTGCCCACGTATTTCACGGCTACGCCACCCAACATCAACGCGGAAGCGGTCCACACGCGCATCGAGGAGGCCCCAGTGACCCACTTGACGCGGTGGACATCCGACGCCATGGAGGCCGCGTCGTGGCGGCAGGACTTGATGCGCATCCGCGAGGTCGAGGCACCGGCGCTCGCGGTGCACGGCTTGGTTTTTGCGGGCGAATCACACACACCTTTCGTTCAGTTCAACCAACGGCTGACCGGCACCATTCGCTTTGAGACCGGCCCGCGACCCAATGGCACATGGCGATTTCGCATTCGCGTGCCAGCCGCGGGCCTTCGCGTCTTTGCCGATGCGCCTTTCTCCGAGGAGGAACGGCGCAGCGAGCACTTCTATTGCGCCCGCTACGTGCGCCTCGAATGGCCCGGGAGGCACCTTCTTTGGTGCCCGTCCCAGAACACGTTGTTCCGCCGTGTCACGGAAGGGGGCGTGGCTCTCATTGAGGGTACGGTGTTCGACTTTAGCTTTACGGGCACGGCCAACTGGGGCATCCGCTTCCATGCCGCCTCCTCTTTCTCACCCGCCGAATCCATGCGCTTGGCCGAAGCGCATCACCGCGGCCCCATCCGTGTCCCATCAGGGGCATCGGCGGGACGTGCCGCTGGGTTGACTGTCGATAACCCACATATCTTCATCACGCACGTCTTTCCGGCAGGCGGTGGTGGTGTCGCCGTGCGCGCCCTCAACGCCTCCCCTGAACGTCAGAACTCCGTCATCGCGTGGCCAGGCGGGTGTTCGAGCATCTTCGAGGCCGATCTCGAAGGCCATCGCCTTCCCGCCGCCCAGGGCAGCATCGCGGGCTCGCGCAAACACTGGGCATACTCGTTCCGTCCCTGGGAGATCGCCACGTTCCATGTGAAGACAGGCATGTCCGGCTGAATCTGACCGACCTGTCGGAGAGGTGCTGCGCCGCAGTCGCTACTCGATCCATGATCGGTCCACACTCCTTGAGACGCCGCGTGAAACTCGGCCAGGCGAGTTTTCGGGCAGGATGGGCCAACAGTTGAGGATTGAACTCCTTCCTGTCCTATTTATGCTGGCGGGGTGACTCCGAACGCACACAACTGCTTTGCCGCTTGTACCAGGTGTTCAATTTGGGTGGCAACGCGGCGAAGAGCCTGTTTCAAAACGTGGCCAGGTCGCCGCATGAGGGCATGGGGCCTACAGGGGACGGCCAGAATCTCCACGCCATGCAGGCCCGGTCCCCTGACCGGGCGAGTTTTCGAACATGCTCTAAAGTGCCTGCTGGCTTGCGTGTTGGCGCTGGGACTCGACTCGGTTCTTGGCGCGAACGAACCTCGAGACATTTCGTTCGTCGCAGCTCATGACCAGAGCGAGCAACGGTATGTGCTCGTGCTGCCGGAGGCGTATGATTCCGCTCAGCCCCATGATCTGCTGATCTGCCTGCATGGGCATGGTTCCGACCGCTGGCAATTTGTCCGCGAAGATCGTGGGGAAGCCCGCGCGGCCCGCGCCATCGCTACGCAACACGGCATGATTTTCGTCTCACCCGATTACCGGGCGAGAACGTCCTGGATGGGACCCGCCGCCGAGGCGGACCTTGTCCAGATCATCGGCGATCTGAGAAAGCAGTACGCCATCCGCAGACTGGTACTCTCGGGTGGTTCCATGGGGGCAACCAGCGCGCTGACCTTCACCGCGCTGCATCCCGACCTAGTGGACGGGGTGGTCGCCCTCAACGGGCACGCCAACCATCTTGAATACCCGAGCTTCCAAGAGGCGATACAGACTGCGTTCGGGGGTACGAAGGGAGCGATTCCGGAGGAATACAGGAAACGCAGCGCGGAGTTTTTTCCCGAGAGGTTCACCATGCCGATCGCCATCACGGCCGGAGGAAAAGACACGGTGGTACCACCGGAGAGTGTGATGCGGCTGGTGCGGGCGATTCAGAAGCACAACCCGGCTGTCCGCTTGGATTTTCAGGAGACCCGGGGTCATGAAACCGACTACGACGCCGCGCTCTCGGCGTATGCGTTCGTGATGCGGGCGCTCACCTCAAACCCGGTCGGCGTTTCAGTCGCGATCAACGGGAAAACCATGCCGCCCGCGCCGGGCTCGGCGGCGGGTGTTTGGTTCTATGCGGACGGAGAAAAAGGAGCGCAGTTGCTGCTCACGGGCCATGCCACCGTGCCGGGATCTTGGCGGATGACGGCTGTACTGAACGCCGGGGATGAAGTGCGAGTCTCGCTGGTTCCCAATCGAGCCGAGCGGACGAACATCCGGTTTCGAGCCGAGCCGCTGTCTCCGGTGGCCTTGCATTGCCAGGGAGAAACCAACGCGCTGGTCATCAAGGCCGCCTCCGGTCCCGGAACGGTGCGCCTCACTCGGTTCGCCTTTCAAGACGCCCCTGCCTGCTTCGCACCCGAACGCCGTCCTTTCTCGCGCGGCCCGGTGACGGCCTGCCCCGATCCACGCCCGGCGATCGCCGACGCCTTGGTCGAATGGGACTGGCGGATGCAGGACGGGATTCAGACTCCCCGTGAGGCGCGAACATACCGCCAGGCAAGTGAGAAGATCTTGCGCCAGACCGAAGCATTGGTCGCCGAGCGGCTCAAGTTGAAGACCCTTGGCCCGAGTGAAGAGTCGGCCTGGAAAACCCTGCGAGCGGCTGATCTACCCCCAGCCGACGACGCCTCCACCGGTGAGGCGCGCTGGTTCGAGATCCATCGCCTGCGCCGTCAACTCGTTCTCGCCAATCCGCTCTTCAACTTCTCATCCCTCCTGTTTGTCAAACACGTCCCCTCGGTCATGAGTCACCAGCTCACGCAGGTGTACGGGTATTGTGCCCGTCCGGGCGGAGGCGTGTTTGTGTTGACCGAACCCGGAGTCAGCATGCGCACGCGCAACATCACACCGGTCACCCTCCCGCCCGGCAATTTCATGACGCCCGAACTCTCCTACGACGCGCAGAAGGTGGTGTTCGCCTATTGTCCTGTAAAGGAAGCCCCCGGCTCATGGGATTTCAACGACCGGACGAAGCACCTGCGCTACCACATCCACGAACTCTCGCTGGCGTCCGGCGCCGTCCGCCCGCTGACCCAGGGCGACAGCGACAATTTCTCGCCCGTGGTTCTGCCTTCCGGCGAAATCCTCTTTGTCTCAACCCGGCGCGGTGGCTACCACCGGTGCGGACGCGGTCCGTGCTTTGTTTACACCCTCGCGCGAATGGGACCGGACGGACAGAACGCGAGGAGCGTCTCGTTCCACGAAACGCACGAATGGGACCCCTGCCTCTTGAATGACGGTCGGGTCGTTTACACGCGCTGGGATTATGTGGACCGCAACGCCGTGCATTACGAGCAGCTCTGGTCGGCGCTCCCCGATGGCGGCAACGCCCGTATCTACTACGGAAACAACACTTGGAATCCAACCGGCATCTGGGAGGCGCGCGCGATTCCAGGGACGTCGCGCATCATGGCCACGGCGTCCCCGCACCACGGCATGAGCGCTGGTTCGGTGATCCTGGTGGATACCACCCGTGGGGTGGACGGGAAGGAGCCGCTGACTCGTCTGACCCCGGACGCGCGTTTCCCTGAATCCGAATCTCCGCTGGCGTTCGGCCCGAGCCCGACAGCGTATGACTTTGACACTCCGGTCACGCAGTATTGGCGCACTCCGCTGCTAGGACCGTGGATGGAAAAAACCGTCCCGGAAGAAGAGAAACGCTGGCCCGGGCACTGCTACAAATCACCGTGGCCGCTCTCCGAGACGTTCTTTATCGTTTCCTACAGTTTCGACCAGCTGGTGGGCGAGCCGGGACCGAATATCCCGAACATGTTCGGCCTCTATTTTGCCGACACGTTTGGCAACAAAGAGCTGGTTTACCGCGATCCCGCGATCTCCAGCCTTTGGGCCCGGCCGCTGGCCAGCCGCGCTTCACCACCGGACTTGACGAGGTCGGGGCCGGACACGAACGAGGGGAGCGGGACATTCTTCTTGCGCAACGTCATGGAGAGCTGGCCCAACCTCCCTGGCAGCAGGCCCATCACGCATCTGCGAATCATCCAGGTGCTGCTCAAGACCACACCCAACGCGGACTCCCCCAGAGTCGGCGCCGCGTTTGCCGCGCCGGGAAAGCAGGTTCTGGGAACCGTGCCGGTGGAGGCTGACGGCTCGGCTTTGTTCGAGGTGCCGGCTCGGACACCGGTACTGTTCCAAGCGCTCGATGCCCGAGGACGCGCGGTCCAGACGATGCGCAGTCTCGTGTATCTGTAACCCGGTGAGCATCAGAGTTGTGTCGGGTGCCACGAGCATCGAATGAAGACAGCCGCTGTGGGGGCGCCAGCGCAAGCCAGCCGGCGCGCGCCTTCCAAGATCAAGCCCGGCCCCGACGGTTCGCGTCCCTTCAGCTATCCGCGCTTGGTTCAGCCCGTGCTCGATCGGCACTGCGTCAAGTGCCATGATGGCAAAGAGCCCAACCGTTCTGTCCTGACCAGCGATCCCGAGGGGGATTTCACGAAGTCATATAACGCCCTCGTAAGCCGCGTTTCTTTCTCGGCCTGGAACCGTCCCGAACAGAACTTCGAGCCAATGACCGAGCCGTTACGCTTTGGCACGGTGGCCAGTCCGCTGACGAAAATGCTGGATGAGGGCCACGGTAAAGTGACGCTGACCTCTGAGGAGGAGGAGCGGCTCTATACGTGGATGGACGCCAACGCGCTGTTCTACGGAACATTCGATGTGAACGAACAAAAGAAACAACTGATTGGCCAGGTGATTGACGGCCCGAGAGAGTGAAATGCGGAGGCAACAACTGCTCATCGGCTGTTTGATGGCTGCTGACGACCACTTGCCACTCAACAGTAAACCGTCCAGTTAGAGGTCCGTCCGGTCTATCACAAGAAGGATGATCGGATCCGCTCCCACGTGTTCATCTGCGTTTTGGCCTACTACCTCCAGTGGCACGCCACCCAGCGCCTCAAGGCGCTTTTTGAGAAGGATGGACAGGGCAAGGCGCGGGAGTGGACGTTCCGGAATGTGATCGAACACCTCCCCAGTTGCGCCTCTGCCTGAGTGCCGACAGCCTCTACGGTTGTGGCCGCTTCTTTGCCGCATGTCAAAAGCATCACTGGCATTTCGTGGTCACTTTCAAGGAGGGCCGTACGCCCGAACTCTGTCTTGGCCCCGTCCACCTCGTTCTCAAAGGTGTAAATCACGCGGTAATCGCCGATGCGCAAACGGAACCGATTGATGCCGGTCAAGCGACGGTGAGGAAAGGTAGAAAGCCGCAGTCCCATCTCGTTAATCCTGAACTCCATGCGGGCAATCACGAACTCAAGAGGAAAGGAGGAGGAATCAGATTCTTCTCCGGTTCCTGATTCCCTGATTTCCGGAGTTCCAGATTAGTATGGTCCTGATTCCTCCGGCCAATTCCACTTGCGACGGGGGGGCGGGCCAGTCTAGCATTCGGTCTGTTAATTGTCGTCGCGAGGGCCTTCAGGGCCTCCGATTGGTCGATGAAGCATTGTAGTTTGACTTATGCCCGTGCAATACCAGATCGTCGTTTGTGGCAGCATCGTGCCGGACCCGCTCCAGACTTTGGAGCCCGTGAGCGGCCCTTCCGGACCTGCTCTGAAGAACGAAATGATGCTCCCGGCTGTGCTCGACCCCTGGGCCGGCCACGCTCTTTACGAGGCGGCGAACCTGGCCAAGGCACAGCCTGGCTCGAAGGTGTGGTTGGTGAGCATGGGACCCAAGGCCAAACTCCAGCAGGTGATGATGACAGTCGCCCAGAAGGTGCCGTTTGAGCTGGTGGCCCTGGATGGTTCGGCGGGCGGCTTCACCGAGCCTTTCGAGACGGCAGCCGCATTGGGGGAAGCCATCCTGGCCATTCCAGGGCTCGACCTTTCCCGCCTGCTCGTTTTCGGCGGCTGGGAGTCCGCCTCACGCGGCGCGGGTGTCACCATGCAGGTTGTGGGGGAGAAGCTGGGTATTGCGGATCAGTTCCAGGGAGTGGACCAACTGACGGTGAACCCGGATGGATCGCTGCAGGTCCTTGAACGGATCGAGGGTGGCCGACACCAGGTGTCGCGCTGTAGCGGGTCGCCGGCCGTGTTGGGTTGGGCTACGGGAAACCTGGCCGAGCCGCGGAATAACCCCCAAATCGGGATGCAGAACATGAGAACCGTGATGCCGTCGTTGCAGCGGGCCAAGACCGTCAAGATGACCGGTGAGGGCTTGGCGTTTGCGAGTGTCTCGCTGCCGAAACAGCGGCGCGAGACCCGGATCGTCAAGGACCTCTTGTCTGACGATGTGGCGAAGGACATCGTCGCGTGGATCAAAGGCGCCTGAGCAACCGTCGATCAACTTTATCCGGACTATGGAAACCATTCTCTTCCTGGCTTACACCGAGGTCGATGGAACCCTGGCGAAACCGGCCCTCGAAGCCCTTGCCGCCGCCAAGTCACTCGCCGCTGAACTTCCCGGTTCACGCTGGCTGGCTGGCTTGATCGGCTCGAGCGTACAACCTGGGGCCGACAGTGTGGCCCAATGTGGGGTGGAGCGATTCTTGGGCGTCGCGGGAGCGGAGTTCGAGCAGTCGCGTTACGCGACGGACGCCGCCGCGGCCGAGGCGCTGGCGCGCGCCGCCGGGGCAACGATCATCGTGGCGGCGGCGACCTCGCGATGGAATCGCGTCCTGGCGGGAGTGGCGAGCCGCCTGGGAGGAAGGATAGATACCCACGTCACCGCTCTCGGCGTGCGCGAGGGAGCACCCGCTGTCACGCGTTGGTTCTATCGCCAGCGGATGGAGGCGGTCCTCCAGCGCAAACAACGTCCCTGGATCATCCTGGCCGAGCCGGGCACCCATGGGCCGCTCGAAAGTCGCGCGGGCACTGCCGTAGTGGAGTCTATCCCTGTCGATTTGGCGGAGAAGTGCAAGCGCACGAGCGTCGTCGGTATCCAAGCCCCGGCGGCGGATGCCCAGACGATCCGGCCCGACGCGGAGTTGCTTTTCGTGGCGGGAGCCGG
>Ga0209514_10008917_pt1 | contig 11220 bp, 13 predicted proteins | sample Subgrocontami58m_FD_187452 | JGI IMG/M metagenome (GOLD analysis project Ga0209514, IMG submission 187452) | Subsurface groundwater microbial communities from S. Glens Falls, New York, USA - GMW37 contaminated, 5.8 m (SPAdes) (version 3) | ecosystem: Environmental > Aquatic > Deep subsurface >...
CACGACCTGATCGGCGGCATCCGGCCCTGGCACAAGCCGCCCCTGGAGTACTTCGACAAGAGCTTCCCCGACGGCACCCCCTTCCCCCAGGTCATGGAGGAGCGCGGCGACACCATCGTCTTCCGCCAGTGCCAGCACTGGGGACCCGAGGAGGAGTGCAAGTTCTGCGACATCAACGAGAACGCCCGCACGAAGAAGCTCCTCGGCCAGGTCAGCTCCATCGTCCCCAAGAAGCCCGAGCAGGTGGCCACCTGCGCCGAGCACCTCTTCGAGCACGAGAACTGGTCCCTCTGGCCCGATTATCGCGCCCCCTACGGCATCCACCTCAACGGCGGCACCGTCGTCCAGAAGCTGCAGGGCAAGGAGGAGCACGAGTTCTACCTCCAGTACGTCGACGCCATCCGCGAGCGCATCGGCAACCGGATCATCATCTACCTGCAGACGGCTCCTTGGCCCAAGCACCTCGAGAAACTGGCGCACGAGCGGGGCACCAGCGGCCGCTCGGCCAACTTCGAGGTCTGGGACGAGCGGCTCTTCCACATCATCTGTCCCGGCAAGGACCGCTACATGGGCCGCCAGGAGTGGCTCCGCCGTATGCTGGACCAGGTGGACATCTACGGCGTCGGCCACGTAGCCCCGGGCTTCGTGGCCGGGGTCGAGATGGCCCAGCCCTGGGGCTTCAAGACCGTGGCCGAGGCGGTGCGCTCCACCACCGAGGGCATGGAGTTCTTCATGAGCCACGGGATCGTGCTGCGGCCCATTAGCTGGTGTGTCGAGGCCCTGTCGGCCCTCGGCGGCCAGACCCCGCCGCCCGTGGACTACTTCATCCAGCTCGACCGCAACTGGTACGAGCTGTACCAGAAGTACAGCCTGCCGCCCCAGCACGGCCGGCCCATCGGCCCGGGCAAGAACAGCTACCCCAACAGCGGCGCCTGGGACATGGAGGGGTAGGAGGCGGGTTCCGGGTTCCGGGTTCCGGGTTCCGGGTTCCGAGTTCTGGGTTTCGGGGTTGGGGTTGCGGGTCAGGCGTACGAAGGGAGCATGTCGTGGTAGCGATTCTCACTAGTCCCCGTCAGGCAGTCTCCCGGCTCGACCACCTGGAGGCGCTCATGCGGCGCTACCCCGACGTCAACCCCGAGGTGATCGTCAAGGAGGACGCCCAGCGCGAGGGCTTCCTCATCACTCAGGCCGCCATCGACTACGGCGAGGGGGCGGTCCTGAAGAGCTACCACCTCTTCTCCTGGGACCAGGGCGCGCTAGGCGCGATGGAGGACCAGAAGGCCCCGGTCAAGCTCCCTAACGTGATCGAGGTCGAGGGCGGCCCCTACCACCTGCGCCGCACCACCATGCGGCCCCGCATTAACGGTCGCTCCCCCTACCTGATCGACGTGGTCGACGGCCCCCCCAGAATCCTCGACCGCGCCACGCGGGCCGTGATCGGCGACATCCGCCCCTGGCACAAGCCGCCCCTGGCGTACTTCAAGAAGAGCTTCCCCGACGGCACACCTTATGCCCAGGTCCTGGAGGAGACGGCGGGGAACTGCATCGTCTTCCGCCAGTGCCAGCACTGGGGTCCTGAAGAGGAGTGCAAGTTCTGCGATATCAACGAGAATGCGCGCACCAAGAAGCTGCTGGGGCAGGTGGCCTCCATCGTGCCCAAGAGGCCCGCGCACGTGGCCACGTGCGCCGAGCATCTCTTCGAGCGCGAGGATTGGTCCCGCTGGCCCGACCACCGCGCCCCGTATCACATTCACCTCAACGGCGGCACGGTGACACAGAAGCTGCAGGGCAGGTCGGAGCACGAGTTCTACCTGCAGTACGTGGACGCCATCCGCGAGCGCATCGGCCATCGGATCCCCATCATGCTCCAGACAGCTCCCTGGCCCAGGCATCTGGAGCTGGAGGCCTGGCGGCGGGGCGGCACCAACCGCGCTTCGAATTTCGAGGTGTGGGACGCGCGTCTTTTCCACATCATCGCCCCCGGCAAGGACCGCTACATGGGCCGCGACGAGTGGATTCGGCGGGTGGTCGACCAGGTGGATGTCTACGGGGTGGGTCACGTTGTCCCCGGGTTCGTCGCTGGCGTCGAGATGGCCCAGCCCTGGGGCTTCAAGACCGTGGCGGAGGCGGTGCGCTCCACGACCGAAGGCATGGACTTCCTGATGCGTCATGGCATCGTGGTGCGGCCCATTAGCTGGTGCGTGGAGGCACTGTCGGCCCTGAGTGGCCAGACGCCGCCGCCCACGGACTACTTCATCCAGGTCGACCGCAACTGGTACGAGATGTTCCGGAAGTACAGCCTGCCGCCCCAGTACGGCTATCCCATCGGTCCTGGGCGCAACCAGTATCCGAACAACGCCGCCTGGGACATGGAGGGGTAGGGCTGGGGTTCCGGGTTCCGGGTTTCGAGTTTCGAGTTCCGGGTTTGGGGTTTGGGGTTTGGGGTCAGATGTACGAAGGGAGCATGCCATGGTAGCGATCCTCACGAGTGAGCGTCAGGGAACCTCCCGGCTCGACCACCTGGAAGCGCTCATGCGGCGCTACCCCGACGTGAACCCGGAGGTGATCGTCAAGGAGGACACGCAGCGCGAGGGCTTCCTCATTAGCCAGGCCGCCATCGACTACGGTCAGGGGGCCGTGCTGAGGAGCTACCAGCTCTTCTCCTGGGACCAATCTCCCCTCAGCGCCATGGAGGATCAGAAGGCCCCCATCAAGCTGCCCAACCACCTCGACGTGGAGGGCGGCCCGTACGCCCTGCGCCGGACCATCATGCGGCCCCGCATCAACGGGCGGTCGCCCTATCTCATCGACGTCGTCGAGGGTGCCCCCAAGATCCTCGACCGCGCCACGCGCCAGGTGGTCGCCGACATCCGGCCCTGGCACAAGCCGCCGCTGGAGTACTTCAACCAGACCTTCTCCGACGGCACACCCTTCCCCCAGGTGATGGACGAGACGGGCTACTCCATCGTCTTCCGCCAGTGCCAGCACTGGGGTCCGGAAGAGGAGTGCAAGTTCTGCGACATCAACGAGAACGCCCGGACGAAGAAGCTGCTGGGCCAGGTGGCCTCCATCGTGCCCAAGAAGCCCGAGCAGGTGGCCATCTGCGCCCACCACCTGTACGAGCTCGAGGACTGGTCACGCTGGCCGGACTATATCGCCCCCTACTACCTGCACCTCAATGGCGGCACCGTCACCCAGAAACTCCAGGGCAAGGAGGAGCACGAGTTCTATCTGCAGTACGTGGACGCCATCCGCGCGCGCATCGGCTATCGCGTGTCGGTCGAGATCCAGACGGCACCCTGGCCGAAGCGCCTGGAGAAGATCGCCCATGAGCGGGGCACCACCTCCCGCTCCAGCAACTTCGAGGTATGGGATCCGCGCCTGTTCCACGTCATCTGCCCGGGCAAGGAGCGCTACATGGGCCGGGACGAGTGGCTCCGCCGCATGGTCGACCAGGTCGATATCTTCGGCGTGGGCCACGTCGTTCCCGGGTTCGTGGCCGGCGTGGAGATGGCCCAGCCCTGGGGCTTCAAGACGGTGGGCGAGGCCGTGCGCTCCACGACAGAGGGGATGGAGTTCTTCATGAGCCACGGCATCGTGGTCCGCCCCATTAGCTGGTGCGTCGAAGCCCTCTCGGCCCTGGCCGGCCAGACGCCGCCCCCGGTGGACTATTTCATCCAGATCGACCGCAACTGGTACGATCTGTACCGGAAATACAGCCTGCCGCCCCAGCACGGCCACGCCATCGGCCCCGGCAAGAACACCTACCCGAACAGCGGCGCCTGGGACATGGAGGGGTAGGAGCCGAGTTTCGAGTTTCGAGTTTCGAGTTTCGGGTTTCGAGTTTGGGGTTCGGGGGCAGACCGAGAAGCCAGGCGAGGAGGGACATCATGGCGCAACGCAGCGGACGTCAGCCTATCGAGCGCAATCTGGCCGTGGAGCTGATGCGCGTCACCGAGGCGGCCGCTCTGTCCGCGTCGCTGCACATGGGCAGGGGCGACAAGGAGCTGGTGGACCAGGCAGCGGTGGACGCCATGCGCCACACCCTGGAAGGCATCAGCATGGACGGCGTCGTGGTCATCGGTGAGGGGGAGAAGGATGAGGCGCCGATGCTCTACAACGGTGAGCGCATCGGTGACGGCTCGGAGCCCCAGGTCGACATTGCCGTGGACCCCATCGACGGGACCACCCTCCTCGCCAAGGGGCTGGCGGGCGCCATCGCCGTCATCGCCCTCTCCGCCCGCGGCACCATGAACGTCCCGCGGGAGGTCTTCTATGTGAACAAGATCGCGGTGGGCCCCGCCGCGCGCGACGCGATCGACATCGACGCGCCGGTCGCTGAGAACCTGAAGAAGATCGCCCGCGCCCTGGGCAAGTCCGTGGCGGACGTCACCGTCATCATGCTGGATCGCCCGCGCCACGCGCAGCTCCTCCAGGATATCCGGGCGGCGGGTGCCCGCGTGAAGATGATCTCCGACGGCGACGTGGCCGCGGGCATCCAGGCGGCCTTGCCCAACAGCGGGGTGGACGTGCTCATGGGCATCGGCGGTACGCCCGAGGGCGTGATCACCGCCGCGGCCATCCGCTGTACGGGCGGCGCCATTCAGTGCAAGCCGTGGCCCCGCGACGAGGCTGAGCGCCGGCGCTGCAGCGACGCCGGGCTCGACCTGGACCATGTCTACAGCACGGACGAGCTGGTGGGAGGCGAGGATGTGTTCTTTGCCGCCACGGGGGCCAGCAGCGGGGATCTGCTGAGGGGGGTGAACTTCACGGCCCACGGGGCCACGACGCATTCGCTGGTGATGCGCTCCGGCTCGGGGACCATCCGCTGGATCGAGGCCAGCCACGACTTCACGCGCCTGAACAAGATCCGCTTCACCGCGACCTAACGCGTTCCGTTAGCGGGCTTCCCATGGCCCCTTCTTCCCGGCCCCGGGGCCGGGCAACGTGCCAACGCGCAGTGCGGGACGCCGCCGGCGGCCAGGATGAGTGACGGGCTGCCCGTCGAGGCCCACGACCGGGCTACTCGGGCAGTAGCCTCAGGGCATCCACGTGGCGCGGGCGGATCATGGCGAAATGGCGGTGGTCCAGGGTGGCGAGCTTGGGCTCGCCGAGCCGCTCGACGATGGCCAGAACCGCTGCATCGACGAACCCGATGTCGGCGTCGGCGTATTGAGCGCACAGTTGCCGCACACGAACGTAATCGTTCCCCAGCAGATCCTCGACCATGTAGGCGCCGTCGTTGATGTCTTTGAGGAGAGCGATGAGCACGCGCGGGTTGAGACGGACGTGGATCCAGTAGTCTACCTCTACGAGCACTGGGGCGGGAACGACCAACGGCTCTCGAGCATGCTCGATGAGGTGGCGACAGGCAGCATGCGCCGCGTCGGTGCGGTCCAGCGACGCGAGCAGGGGCCCGGTGTCTAGGACGAGCGCCAGGGGCGTGGCTCCGGACGCTCATCGCCGCTGCGCTGGGCCGTGTCGGTGTAGCCTGAAGCTCCCATCCCAAGGCTCTGCGGCTTAGGCCGGTGGCGTCCAGCCTTCTCTTCCAGCGCTTCTCGGATCACTGCTGCCAGAGAGACGCCTCGCTCGGCCGCGAGAGATCGCAGGCGCTCGAGGATCTCATCTGGTGCGACAATGGTAGTCCGGCGAATCATCTCTCACCCCGCATCGCGGTGTTATGGCTTCGGTAGCATAATACGCCCGGCCGTTGAACGGAGCAACCCGCCTTCGGTAACATCCTTCGGTGAGTTGACACGCAACCGCCCCAGCTCCGGGGGAGGCCACGGGGCTGAACAAGGCCGGCTGGACAGCCCCCATGACCAAGGGAGCAGGTCATGCCCACGGCCATGGTATCCATGCCCAGGGGCGACGCATGCTGCCAGCTCCGCAGGGGGGCGTTCCATGAAGGTCAAGACCATCATCCACCAGGCCGACGAGGGGGGATATTGGGCAGAAGTCCCTGCCATCCCCGGCTGCGCCACCCAGGGAGAGACGTTCGAAGAGCTGCTCCTCAACCTTTACGAGGCAATCGAGGGGTGCCTCTCCGTCGAGAGCCCGAGGAGGAGACTATGGCGCTCAAGTTGACCGCTGTTTTCCAGAAAGTTCCCGAGGGGTACATCGGTTTCGTCGAGGAGCTTCCGGGCGCCAATACCCAGGGCGCGACGCTCGACGAGGCTCGGTCCAACCTGGCCGAGGCCGTGCAGTTGGTGCTGGATGCAAACCGCACGCTCGTCGAAGAGACGTTGGGTGGAAAGGATGTGATTCGTGAGCCGCTCCGGCTGCCGGCGTGAAGCGGCGGGATCTCATCCGGCATCCAGTACCGCGCGAAGCTCCTCGAGCGACATGGTAGGTTCCCCATACCGACCCAGTGCCCGCTCGGCCCGCTCGGTTGCTCGCTTCACCTCACCCGCGTAAGGCTTGGAATCAAGCCCTGTATATCAGGCGATGGCACTTCGATGAAGTGCGCCGAATCCTTGGCCGGTGTGGCATGGTGGCCCCAATGCATCGGGGCCGATCCTTGCGTGCGGGCCCACCTCCTGGGCCGGCGCCTCCCACCATGAGGAGATGGCGCCGGCGCGTTGAGCGAGACGCGGGTGCCCGTTGCTACAATGCCCTCGGAGCACCGCAGGGACTTCGAGGTACGAGATGAGGCTGATCATCATGCTGGTCACTCTCGCCGCCCTATTGTCGCTCTACTTCTTCTTCGTGCTCGTCGGCGCTTTCGTTAACTTTCTTCTTTGGCTCGTCGTCGGCGTGCTTGCCGGTTGGATCGCGAGCCGCATCACCGGAAGCCGGCAAGGGGTCTTGGGCGACATCGGCATCGGACTGGCTGGGTCCGTGATCGGCGGAGTGCTCTATTCCCTGGTCACCGGCCATACGGCGGGTGGTCCACTCAGCCTTACCAGGATCGGTTCGGCAGTCCTGGGTGCCGTCCTACTCCTGATTGTCCTGAAGGTGCTCCGGGGAGGGGGGCACAGCATGACTGAGGTCGTATAGCATGCCGCTCCGGCCCCTGACCGTGCACCCGCGGCGTCGCCGTGCCCACCACGGGTCATCGGTCTCCGCCGGGCCGCCACACCCGAACCAGCCGGTCCCCGGTTCCGTGAGTGCTAGAATGGGCCGGCAATAAGGGCATACGAATGGCTATCAACACCCCCGTCGACCTGAGCACGCTGATCGGGGCGCGGGCCGACCTGCACGGCGGCCGGCCCTGCCTCGCCGGCACTGGCATGACCGTGCACGCCATCGCCCGGCGCTACCTCCAGGACCAGCGAGCGGAGGAGTTGGCCGCCGACCTGCCCGACATCTCCCTCAGCCACATCCACGCCGCGATCGCCTACTACCTGGCCAACCGGGAGCGCATTGACGCCGAACTAGCCGAGGACGAGGCGGAGGCCGACCGACTATTCGACAACTGGCAGCGCGAGCGACCGTCCGACCCCCGGCACTAGCGCGTGCTGCGGCTCTATCTCGACGAGGATGCCATGAGCGCCGCGCTGGTACGCGCGCTGAGCGCCGGCGACATCGACACCGTTGCCCAGGAAGGGATGCGCGGCCGCCCGGACCCCGAACAGTTAGCAGCAGCGACCGCGCGAGGCCGCGTCCTCGACACGTTCAATGTGCGGGATTATGTCAGGCTCCACGTCGAAGTTATCCGTGGCGGCGGGCATCACGCTGGCATCGTTGTCGTCAACGAGCAGTGGATGGCCGTGGGCGAGCAGGCACGTCGTTTGCTCCGCTTGGCCGAGTCGCTCACCACTGAGACCCTGGCCGATCGCATCGAATACCTGGGGGCTTGGGCCTAGCTGCAGCGAAAGACCTCCGCTCGCAAGCCGAGCGGAGCTACCAGGCCGGTTCGAGAGGGGGGAGAGCCGCGGGGTTCGGATGGTGGCCCGCACCCGGTCCCGCGCCTTCCTTCGCCTCGGCCCAGGACAGGCTCTTCGGCTCCTCTCAGGTCGGGCTTGGATGGCGCATCGAGCAGATCGACGACGTTGCCGGTTGCTCTTTCGTTAGCGCCCTTTCCAGACGGGGGCACGCTTCTCGGCGCAGGCCTTGGGCCCTTCCTTGGCGTCCTCTGATGTGCTGATCAAGGACGATAGGTCGGCTTCGAGGCGGATTCCCTGGTCGAGGGGCATGTCCAGCCCTTTGAGCACCGCGGCCTTCACCGTGCGCACCGCCAGCGGAGCGTTCTCGGTGGCCGAGGAGCTGGAGACCCAGCGGGAGCGGGTGCGCACCATGGCCGACGCCCACCGCCGATCCGTGGTCGGGTCGGGCAACGTGCGCTTGGAGACGGCGTCCATGAGGCCGGAGGTGGCGCGCGACGCCGAGGACGATCTAGGCATAGCCAAGGCCGAGGCGCTCTGCGCCATGGCCGAGCAAGAGGCGGGCTGCAATCTGCTGGAGGGCCGCCTGGCCTGATTGTCCTTGAAACCCCCGCATCACCAGAGGTCGAGGAACCGGGGCGAAACCTTGAATATGCGGCCCGCCTCGGCGTCGCCGGGGCCTCCCACCATGAGGAGACGGTGAGGTGTGCCGAGATCCCTGCTACTCTGGAGCGAGCTCATCGTCCGCTTCTTGGTCCGTGGAGCGGAGTCGGTCCAGCGAATTGGCCAGCCATCCCAACGCTGAGGGCGCTTCAGGTTGCAAGGCGAACGTTGCGTCGAACAGGCGGAATGCCTTCTCGACATACCGAGCTGCCCTGTACAGGTAATCGGGATCGACATCGAGGTCGGGGTCGATTGGTACCCGATGATACCGATGCAGTGGGTTCTCGCAGTATTCCAGGTTGAGCCGGCTGGTGTGGTGCCACATGCTGTGCGTCGCGGCGCTGAACGGGAGGTAGGCGTATCGATACAGATCCAGGCAGCCAGCTTCTTGCGCCATATCCCGCACCTGCAGCCCGGACCAGCTCCCGACGTTTACCCCGGTCAGAAACGCGAACCGCTGTGAGCTCAACCAGACCTCACCGGCGGTCACAATTGGGTCCTGTCCCGGGTCCCTCCCGTCCTCCTTTGCCTGGGCCTTCCGATGCTCCAGCACGAGCTTCTCCTGCCCAAGGCCGTACAAGATGAACTTCTTTGCTCGATCCCAAGGGTCACCCAGGATCCACGCCAGCGTGATGTGAACGTCGGTCATGCTGCGCAGGACTATCGGCGCCATGTGGGCGTTCCAGATGCTCGGCGCGCTGGCCAACTGTGTGGCAAGCGTCACTTGGCGGGCCAAGAGACTCCCGATGACCTCGTGCAACTCGGCCTGAGCCAGGTTCACGGACCACACACGCCACCGATCGGAGAGCTCTGCTCTCACCTTCTCCACGTAGGTCGGAATGATGTCCTGGAGCTTTGCCCAGTCGTTACTCATTGCTAATCATCTGGGAGCGGAGAGCGCAGGCGTCGATCTCCAGGCCCCGGTTCCAGAAGTAGCTGGACCATTCGGACGGACCAGACCAGCCCTCCTCCCCAAAGAACGCATTCACAGATGCCCTCACGACGCTAGCCGTGGTCCGAGACTCGGCGGTCTCTGGGTACTGATCGACGACAGGGAAGTTCGCCAGCGAGGTAACCTGGGCAACGATAAGCACCCCCGTGACGAAGCCGATATAAAGGGCGTTCGCTTGCATCAAAGTCGCGGGCTTTGACGTCTTTTCGAAAAGCGCTGTGAGAACCGTTTTAAGTGCTGGAAGATAAGCTGGACTGACCCCCTCCTGTGGGGTCGCCTGCTGAACGAGGAACGACAATGGGCATGCCGGGTATAGCGCTACTAGGGGAAGCAAGCCCTCCCGTAGATCAGTAAGGTACCCTGACGTGTTCAGCCTCTCTACTACCTCCTCCTGCTGCGTGGCCGTGAGCGCTAGGAAGGAACTCGTAGGCGCGAACCATGTCTTCTGGGGTCCCCCAATCACTTCCGACGCCGCCTTCGCGACGCAGAGAGCGAGGTGGGCGCCCTTTGCGTACCCGTAATGGCCATTTAGAAGGGCGAGCCAGAGTAACTCCGGCAATGGCCTATCTGCCCACCTGATCTCCCGGAGGTTCTCCCCGAGCGTGTGAACAAACGGCGGGATGAAGACTTTCCCGACTCTTCGGTGATCTGCGAGCACCCTCCGAACCGCCGTTTCTTCAGCCACGTCTCAGCAGTCTACCCGAACCTGATTCGCGAACCATGTTCGGGTAGGGGGGCGTGATGAGAACCCGAATCTGGTCAGCGGCCCTTCCAGACGGGGGCGCGCTTCTCGGCGAAGGCCTTGGGGCCTTCCTTGGCGTCCTCGGAGGTGCTGATGAGGGACGAGAGGTCGGCCTCGAGGCGGATCCCCTGGTCCAGGGGCATGTCCAGCCCTTTGAGCACCGCGGCCTTCACCGTGCGCACCGCCAGCGGCGCGTTCTCGATGATCTTGCGCGCGATCTCCTCGGCCTTGGCGATGATCTCGTCGCGGGGCACCACGTAGTTCACCAGGCCGACGCGGAGGGCCTGCTCGGCATTCAGGGGCTCGCCGGTGAAGACCATCTCCAGGGCGATGCCGAGGGGCACGGCTCTCGGCAGCCGCTGGGTCCCGCCGGCCCCGGGGATGATGCCGCGCTTGACCTCCATGAGACCGATCCGGATGTTGTCGGCCGCCACCCGGAGGTCGCAGGCCAGGGCCAGCTCGCAGCCCCCACCGACGGCCCAGCCGTGGATGGCGCCGATGACCGGCCGATCGATGCCAGAGACGGCCATGTGATGGGACGTCATGCCCGGACGCACCCGCCGCATGCGGTTTTCCACCAGCGACACCTCGACGGTGGCAGCCCGCTCCTTCAGGTCCAGGCCGGCCGAGAAGGCCCGGTCGCCGGCACCCGTCAGGATGACCACCCGCACCTCGGGATCATCGTTGATCTTGCCGCAGCAATCGATGATGTCCGCGGTCATCTGGCGATTGAAGGCGTTGAGCGCCTCCGGACGGTTGAGGGTCAGGTAGCCGATGTGGTCCTTCACCTCGTAGAGGATGGTCTCGTAGGGCATGGCAACCTCCTGCGTTTCTGATTAGTTGGTTCAGCCGGAGCCCCGCAGACGCGGGTCCCAGACATCCCGCAGGGCGTCGCCCAGCAGGTTGAAGCCGAAAACCACGGCGCTGATGGCCAGGCCGGGGTAGAGGGCCATCCAGGGGGCGGCCTCCATGAACTGGCGCCCCTCGCCACTCAGCATCCCCCCCCAGGTCGGCGTGGGCGGCGGGGTGCCGACGCC
>Ga0209514_10008921_pt1 | contig 11217 bp, 9 predicted proteins | sample Subgrocontami58m_FD_187452 | JGI IMG/M metagenome (GOLD analysis project Ga0209514, IMG submission 187452) | Subsurface groundwater microbial communities from S. Glens Falls, New York, USA - GMW37 contaminated, 5.8 m (SPAdes) (version 3) | ecosystem: Environmental > Aquatic > Deep subsurface >...
CCCGCCATACCGACGTACTGCGCGATATGATCGATATGCTACGCGAAAAACTCGGCAGCGGCGTCATCGTTCTAGGCACCGTTTACGAGGAAAAACCGGCCTTTGTTGTGGCTGTAACCTCCGACTTGGTAGCTAAAGGCTTCGACGCCGGCAGGATCGTTCGCGAGGTGGCTAAAATTACCGGCGGCGGCGGCGGCGGTAAACCCACCCTCGCCCAGGGAAGCGGGAAAGATAAATCCCATCTCGACTCCGCCCTCCAACTTGTGGCGAAGCTGGTACAAGCCGTACAGTAATTTCCAAAATACAAGAAACAATAACCAAGCAAATCCCAAATCCAAAAAAATTCAAAACACAAATTTCAAAATAGCTGCCCCCACTATCGTTGCGAGGAGCGAAGCGGCGAAGCAATCCGGTATCAGGTTATCATCCCCCACGCCGTATCGCTCTATGGTGTAATCTCAGCTGAAACCAGTTCCCAAAGTCATTGCGGCGTGATCGAGTTTCCTATATTATGATTTCGGTTATTCGAATTTGCTACAATTTCAGATTACGAAATGAAGCGTATTTTAGCCCTCGATATCGGCGACAGGCGTATCGGTGTGGCCTTGAGCGATACCCTCGACATTCTGGCCACCCCGTTGACCATAATCGACCGTAAAAAAGACGAACTAGATGTTGCGTCGATAGTCGACCTCGTTAAAAAACACGACGCCGGCCTTATCCTTGCCGGCCTGCCCCGTTCCTTGAGCGGCGGTATCGGTCAGCAGGCGGAAAAAGTCCAAGCGTTCGTTGAAAAACTAAAGCAGCAAACGAATGTGCCCATCGAATTCCGCGACGAGCGTTTCACCACTGTCGACGCTCAGCTCCTGATGCGTGAAGCGGGGACAAAAAATAAAAGAACAAAGATAAAAAATAAAAATAAAAGCGGGGTGACGCCGCGGCGTCAAAAAACTAAAAAAGAGAAAATGCATGACGACGCAGCCGCAGCGGCTGTATTGCTGCAGGGATACCTCGATGAACAAGCTCCCGCGCGGCAGACCGAAGGCAAAATTTAAAACTAAAAGGTAAAAGTAATTTTATATAGATTGCTTCGGTTCGAATCGAATTCGAATCTCGCAATGACAGTTTGAGGGCTTGATTTCCGTGCCTGCGCAGAAGTACGGTATGGTACGCAGGCAGGGCAAGCTCGGAACGACAAAAGGGATTCATGACTTCTTTGTTCCGTCTCGTCAAAACTGAAGAACGTGCCCGCCTGGGCGAATTGACCATTTCCCACGGGACGGTGCCGACGCCTGTCTTTATGCCGGTCGCGACTCAGGGTACCGTCAAGGCACTTACCCCAGACGACGTGAGGGAAATCGGGTTCGGGATGGTGCTCTCTAATACCTACCACCTCTACCTTCGACCCGGCATTCCGGTTATCGAGAAAATGGGCGGCCTGCATAAGTTCATGGGTTGGGACGGCGGCATTCTTACCGACAGCGGCGGCTACCAGGTCTTTAGCCTGGCTGCCCTGCGTGATATCAACGACGACGGCGTTACTTTCCGTTCCCATATCGATGGCTCTGAGCACGTTATTACGCCGGAACTGGCCGTCCGCTACCAGGAACAACTCGGTTCGGACATCGCCATGGTTCTCGATGAGTGTCCGCCGTCCGATGCCTTCGCCGAAAAGGTTGCGGCCGCGGTTGCCCGGACCAACGTCTGGGCGGAACGGGCCCGCGATGCCCATCGCAGGCAGGGCCAGTATCTCTTCGCTATCGTTCAGGGCGCGGTCTTTGCGGAATTGCGTCAGCAGTCTGCGGAATATTTAACCGGCCTCGATTTTCCCGGCTATGCTCTCGGTGGCCTGAGCCTGGGTGAGCCGAAAAAGGTAATGAATTCGATAGTTGGTTCGACGACTATCTGGCTGCCGGAAAACAAGCCGCGGTACCTCATGGGCGTAGGTTCCCCCGAAGACATTCTCGAGGGGGTGTCCGGCGGTATCGACATGTTCGACTCCGCTTTACCGACCCGCGTCGCCCGGAACGGCACCCTTTTTACGCCGGACGGACGCATCGATATCGGTAATGCCGTTTACCGGGAAAGGGAATGGCCGGTCGACACGGAGTGCGGCTGCTATACCTGCCGCACCTTCTCCGCAGCCTATCTCAACCACCTTTTCAACAGCCGGGAACTGCTATTTTACCGGTTGGCCACGCTGCACAACCTGACCTTCCTCGCCCGTCTTATGGAAAAGATAAGAGGTTCTATCGCCGAAGGCAAATTCTCGTCGTTCAAACACGAATTCCTCGCCCGCTACAAGCCCACCAACGAAGACGTCCGCCTCGAACAAAAGAATAAATGGCGCAAAGCCACCGACATCTCCCGGTAGCCTCCATATCCTGATTGACTTTCGCTAACGACAAGGGTAAAGTTAACCGCTTCCTCGTATTCCGGGCAACTGTATAAAACAGTTCGGGACTGCGGGGAATTTTTCTATGCTTAAAAGAATTGTAGCTTCTATAAACAGCTCCCTGGTTACTGTTCCCAGATTGGGCAGGAACGTAATCATTCTGAGTGTATGTCAGGCGATCGGATTTTCCGGGGCACCTCTGGCTCTTCTACTCGGAGGGATTATCGGTTCACAGATGGCACCTTCCCCCACATGGGCAACATTACCAATCGCCGCCAGCGTAATAGGTGTCGCCATTTCTACCATCCCCGCTGCCCTCCTTATGAAACGGATTGGACGAAAGCGGGGGTTTATCCTGGCGGCAATTGGTGCTTCGGTAGCCGCTTTGGGGGCCGCGTTCGCAATTATAGTTCATAGCTTCTTTTTGTTCTGCCTGGCACTGCTGCTTATGGGCGGGAATAGCGCTTTCATCCTGCAATACCGGTTTGCCGCTGCCGAAAGTGTAGAAAGTTCTTACACCGGAAGGGCGGTTTCGTTTGTACTAATCGGAGGGATCCTGGCTGGATTTCTTGGGCCCGAAATCGGCAGGAGTGCCAAGGATTGGATTACGTCCGGCGTTTATTCGGGGTCTTTCGTTGCCATGGCGATTCTCTACGTTATCTCGGCGCTCTGCCTGTCATTTCTCAAGAATATAGTCCCGAAGGAGAACGTCGTCATGAGAACCGAGCGCCCGCTGCGGGTAGTTATGACACAGCGAAGCTACCTGGTTGCAGTCTTGTCCAGCACTGTCGCCTTCGGCGTAATGGGCTTCATTATGTCGGCTACACCACTGAGTATGCACGTGATGGACCATTTTAGTTTAGAAGATACGGCGTCGGTCATACAGGGTCATATCATTGCCATGTATTTGCCCTCGCTCTTTACCGGTTTTCTCCTTGAGCGGCTGGGACTGAAGTTACTACAAGTGCTTGGCGTGGTCATAATGTTTACCGGTGTCACCATCGCCGTTTCAGGTCACAACTTTTTCAACTATTTGATGGCACTTATTTCAATAGGTATCGGGTGGAATTTCCTTTTCGTTGCCGGAACGGTAATGCTCACCCGCAGCTATTACCCAAGTGAACGCTTCAAGGCTCAGGGAGCCAATGATTTCGTTGTTTCTACTCTCCAGGCGCTGGCAATCCTGTTAACCGGAACAGTCCTCTATAAGGCAAACTGGGAATTAGTGAACCTCCTGGGTCTTCCGTTCTTGGTTCTAGCCTTGATCATGGTACTAACTACCCGATTACAGGCATTAAAACCCTAGCTGCGAGGCTTTCAACGTCAGCTACCTTGATATCCCACGATATCCCACTACTTTACCTTAGGTATATATTGTAAAATGTTACCTGGATAATTTGGAGGATTCCGGGATTGGACCCATTTGCCAGCATAGCAATTTTATTGGTAGCGGCCCTGATAGGCGGAATGATAGCCCACCGCCTGAAACAGCCGGTTATTCTCGGCTATATGCTGGTTGGTTTATTGGTCGGCCCCCATGCCGCGGGCCTTGTGTCGGATTTAGATCTCGTCGAGACCATGGCCACTATCGGCGTGTCGCTGTTGATGTTCACCCTGGGATTGGAAATCTCATTCAATCAACTTAGGCAAACAGGGAAGGTGGGGACTTGGGGAGGCATACTGCAGATTCTCATTACTTTCACCGCCGGTGCTGTTGTTGCTAACTTGTTCTTTCACCGGACGCTTAATGAATCTGCCCTTTTCGGGTTAATCATCTCGCTCTCCAGTACGGCGGTGTGCTTTAAGATTCTGATGGACCGCGGCGAATTGGATTCTGTACACGGGCGGATCATGGTAGGCATCCTTATCCTGCAAGACGTGAGCGCGGTGGTAATGATAATGGTCGTACCGCTCATGGGCGGAGATGTGCAGAATGTACTTCTTGCACTGGCGGTCACACTGGGTAAAACAGTGCTTTTCATTGGAGCCGCGATTGTTTCCGGACTATGGGCATTGCCATGGTTGATGGGTAGAGTTGGCGGTATCCGCACCAGAGAATTATTTCTACTCATAGTACTGGTTCTATGTTTTGGAGCGGCGGTAGGCACAAATATTTTTGGATTGCCGGCGATATTCGGCTCTTTCATAGTTGGCCTGGTGTTGCGGGAAACGAAATTTGCCCACCAGGCACTTGCAGAAATTACTCCGCTGCGGGACATATTTGCCTCCCTGTTTTTTGTCTCGTTAGGAATGTTGTTGAGTCCTATGTTTGTCGCCGAAAACTGGGATTCGATTTTGGTATTGGTGGTAGCCGTTATCCTGATAAAAGTGTCAATAGTTTTCTTTATCGTACGTTCCTTCAAATACCCCGCGCGGTTGGCATTGCTCACCGGCGCGGGTTTATTTCAAATCGGGGAATTCGGCTTCATACTGGCGCAAGCAGGTGTCAATAGCGGTTTTGCCTCAGAGGATTTTTATGCAACGATTATCGCCGGGGCAATCATCACGATGCTGTTAACCCCGCTGGCGATAAGTTTAGCCTCCAGATTATACTCCAAACGCGGTGCTATGGATGCCGATGTCCTCTTTAACAAGAACATTACAATATCTGCACCTGATAGTGCGGCAAAAGGGGTAGTTATTTGCGGCTTTGGTAGAATCGGACAGAGCGTGGCAAAAGGGCTTCAAGAAGCCAATATCCCCTATCTTATAGTCGATATCGACCCTGAGCGTATTGCGGAAGCCAAGGCAGCAAAAAGACCCAGTATTTACGGTGATGCGAGCAATATCCACGTTCTATCTTCGTTAAACCTTCGTGAAGTGAAAGCTCTGGTCGTGACGTATCCGGACCCGATAGCGACGATAACCACGTTAAAAACTGCTCTTGAAATCAACCCGAAACTTCACGTCGTCGTGAGAGCACATCGCGGTAAGGATGCTGAGGCTTTGAGGCGTTTGGGGGTGGTTGAGCTGGTAAGTCCTGAGTACGAGGCAAGTTTTAGATTTCTGAAGGATATTTTTGCAGCTTTTGACTTACAAAAGTCCGAACGCGAAGAGCTTTTAGACAAGTTGCGTGAGGGACAGAAAGATTCCCCCTTCAAAACGAGGCACGAAGAGAAAACAAAAAATCTATAGTCATATCGATTGTGGGCTTTAAAGCAATCGAATTAAACGTGTGTGAATCAGCGGGAACTTAAGAAGGAAAAGCACTGGTTTTTGATTGAAAGCTGATTCAATTTTGTAATTTGGTTATTGAAATTTGTCCCGATTCACCAGGTTCATGCGGGATGCCGCACCGATTCGGTTCCTCATTCGGTGTCCCGTATGACTGAAGGGAATCGGGATATGACGACAGGAATCGGCATTTGGTTGTTGTGGAGCCGTAGCGACGCTCCGTATGAGGTTTTACGAATCGGAGTATCTTGTTATTTGTTATTGTGGTAATTCGGTTTTTCGGATTTTATCCCTATCTGGTTTCCTTCTCTATCCACTCCAGGTAATCCGGATTCCCTCCGATAATGGGTAAAGCGATGATCTCGGGCACCTCATAGAAGTGGTTGGCTTTTACCAGCTTGATCACATCATGGAGCAGCGATTTCCTGCTCTTGATAAGGAGGAGTGTTTCCCGCGCCGAATCCACCTTATTTCCCCACCAGAAGAAAGAACTGACCCCGGAAACGATATTGACGCAGGCCGCTTTGCGCTCGGCTAGCAGTTTATCCGCGATGCAGTGGGCTTCTTCCCCGCTGCTCGCAGTAACCAAAATGAGGATTGGCGATGCGTCTGTCTTTTCGCCTGACATATTGCCCAACAGTATGACATAACGATTGGGCTTAAGGCAATGCTGGAGATTGGGGATTGGGCCCTCACCTTTTTACTCTGGTGAGGCGGTTGAGCCTGTTGAAGAATGGGTGCTCTTAGGCTATAATCAAACAATTAGCCAGTTACACACTGAACCGCGGAGACTCTAGCTTTGCTCAAAACTCATAATTGTGGTGAATTAAACAAAACGCATGTCGGTCAGCAGGTCACGCTGGCCGGCTGGGTCGACCGCCGCCGCGATCACGGCGGACTTATCTTTATCGACCTCCGCGACCGCTCGGGAGTGGCTCAGATAGTCTTCAACCCGGAGATAGCCGACGCTTGCCACGAAAGGGCTACCCAACTGCGCAATGAGTACGTCATCACCATCTCCGGAGAGGTTTCCTACCGGCCTAAGGGGACGGAGAATTCGAAGATACCTACCGGTAATGTCGAGATCGTCGCCAAAACAATAACGATTCTGAATGCGGCGAAAACGCCTCCTTTCTATATCAATGAAGAGGCCGTGGTGGACGAAAACCTCCGACTTAAATATCGCTATCTCGACCTCCGCCGCCCGCCTATGCAAAAAACGATCATTCTCCGGCATAAGCTGGTCAAGCTTATCCGCGATTTCCTGGACGAGCTGGGTTTCCTCGAGATCGAAACCCCTATTTTGATCAAGAGCACTCCCGAAGGAGCCCGAGACTACCTGGTGCCGAGCCGCGTGCATCCAGGCAAGTTCTACGCCTTGCCGCAGTCGCCCCAGCAGATGAAGCAGCTGCTTATGGTTGCCGGTATGGAAAAATATTTTCAGATTGCCAAGTGTTTTCGCGACGAAGATACCCGTGCCGACCGCCAGCCCGAGTTCACCCAGATCGACATCGAAATGAGTTTTGCCGAAGAGGAAGATATCATCCGGTTGATGGAAGATATGGTGGTGTCCGTGGTGGAAAAACTCCGGCCGGACGTTAAGCTCACTCGACCGTTCCCCCGGCTCAGCTATCACGAGGCGATGGAATGTTACGGCTGCGACAAACCGGACCTCCGCTTTGGTTTGCAGATTAAAGACCTTTCCGGCATCGCGTCCCAAACTGAATTTTCCGTTTTCCGCTCGGTGATATCCGCCGGCGGTAAGGTGAAAGGCATCGTCGCTCCCGGCTGCGGCGGCTATTCCCGCAGCCAGCTTGAGGAGCTTAACCAGTTCGTTCGCGGCCTGGGTGCCGGCGGCGTTGTCACCGTCGCTCTCGGTACTACCCCCGGAGAACTGGACAAACTGACCATGGAAAATGTGAAGTCGGTCGCCGCCAAGTATCTGACAATGGAGCAGGTTCTGACCATGGCCCGCCGCCTCGATGCAGGCATGGGCGACTTGTTGCTTATCGTAGCCGGTAAACCCAGGCTGGTTAACAACGTGCTGGGCGAACTGCGGCGCGAAATCGGACGCCGGCTTAAATTGGCCGACCCGAATACGCTCAACTTCAGTTTCATCGTTGATTTCCCTTTACTGGAAAAGGGAGAAAAGGCTGGAGAATTCGAACCGGTACGCCATCCCTTTACCATGCCTGTAGAAGAAGACATTCCCCTGCTGGAAAGCGCTCCGGAGAAAGTCCGTTCGCATAGTTATGATATGATTTGTAATGGTTACGAACTCGGCGGCGGCAGCCTTAGAATTTATACCCGCGACTTGCAGAAACAGGTTTTCCGAATACGCGGTTACTCCGACGAAGAGATCGAAGAGCTCTTCGGACACATGCTGGAAGCCTTCGATTATGGAGCACCGCCGCACGGCGGTACCGCTTTGGGACTCGACCGCCTTGTTATGCTGCTGGCGGGGGTAGATACCATCCGCGAAGTAATCGCTTTCCCGAAAAACCAGCAAGCCGTCGATTTAACATTGAACGCTCCTTCGCCCGTTACCGAAGCGCAACTGGCGGAGTTACATTTGAAAATACGCAATGATTAATTCATGCACCTGAGAAGCGTTTAGGGAGGAATAATTGAAAGTAACCAAGGAAAAGATCGAAAACAGCCAGGCATTTTTGACTATCGAGATGGAGCCGGACGAAGTCGAAGCGTCCATGGAGAAGGCTTACGAGCGTGTGGTCAAAAAGGCCAACGTGCCGGGATTTCGTAAAGGTAAGGCCCCGCGGCCCGTGCTGGAACGCCATATCGGCAAGGACCGCCTTTTAGAAAATGCCCTGGATACGTTAATTCCCGATGCTTACGAAAAGGCCCTCAAAGAGCAGGAAATCGAACCGTTTGCGCAGCCACAAATCGACGTCACGCAAACCGAGCCGTTGGTCTTTAAGGCAATTGTGCCGCTAAAGCCTCATGTTGAACTGGGTGACTACCACCATCTCAACGTTGAAGAACAGGCTGTCGGAGAAACGACCGAAGCTCAGGTAGATGCCATCTTAACCCAGTTGCGGGAGCAACGGGCGGATTATGAGTCGATAGAACTTCGTTCCGCCGACTTCGGCGATATGCTCATTGTCGATATCGAAGGTAACATGGGAGAGCAACCTGTCGAACAGAAAAAGACCGTTTATCGTCTCAGGAAGGAAGTCCCTGTGCCGGTGCCCGGTTTCCCGGATCAGGTACGGGGCATGAAGAAGGGTGAAACCAAGGAATTCAAGCTTCCGATTCCGGGTAATTACCCTACAACTGAACTGGCAGGGAAAGAAGCCTCTTTCAAGGTTACCCTGCATGATATCAGTCAAGAAATACTCCCTAAACTCAATGATGAGTTTGCCAGCGTGATTAGACCGGATATTAAGACGCTTGACGAACTTCGCCAATCTATTAAGGACGACTTGATAAGGAAGGAGCAGGAACGGGCTGACCAAAAATTCGAGGATAAGGTTCTTGGCATTGTTGTTGCCCTCGCGGAAATCGAATTTCCGCCGGTTTTGGTTGAAGCCGAGGTGAATCGGATTATCAATCAACGTTTCCCCCGCGGCCGGGAAGAAATGGAAGCCTACCTCAAACGTATAAACAAGACGCCGGAAGCGTTCCACGAGGGATTGCATACTTTTGCCGCAAATCAGGTTAAGCAGTCTCTCGTCTTAGGAAAGATTGCGGAAGAGGAAAAGATTGAAGTCAGCGACACTGAAATAGATACTGAAATTGAAAATACGGTGGCAACAATCGAATATGATCAGCAAGAAGAAGCCAGAAGCATCTTGAACACTCCCAAAAACCGCGAGACTATTAAAAACAGAATGCTTAAGACGAAAACTTTGCAAAGGTTGGCCGAGGCAGCAAGGGTCAACATGGCCGCGGCTCCGGAAAAAGAACCTGCCGCGACTCCGGAAAAACAGAGCAAAACTGCTCACCGAAAAGAGAACAAAGAAGAGAAAAAGGAGGAGGAAAAGAAGCCATGAATATCGACCCAATGAACATAATACCCGGTGTCGTCGAGACCGGACCTCGAGGGGAAAGATTCTGGGACATTTACTCGCTCTTGTTACGAGAGCGGATAATAATGCTCTTCACGCCTATTAACGATGCTGTCGCGAACACGATCATCGCCCAGCTCCTTTACCTCGACCGCGAGGACCCCGATAAAGATATCAACATGTACATTCAAAGCCCCGGTGGTGTCATTACCGCCGGTCTGGCGATTTACGACACCATGCAACTGATTCGTCCCCAGGTATCAACCATCTGCGTCGGTATGGCTGCCAGCATGGCTACGGTACTGCTCTGCGCCGGTGCCAAGGGCAAGAGATATGCATTACCCAACGCCACCATCCATATGCACCAGGCACTGGGCGGTGCACAGGGCCAGGCAAGCGACGTTGCTATCGCCGCTAAAGAGATAATGCGCGTGCAGGACTTGATCCGGAATATCATCGCGAAGCACACCGGGCAGTCGATAGAAAAGATTTCCCACGATACCGACCGCGACTTCTATCTGAATGCCCCGCAAGCAGTAGAATATGGCCTTATCGACGAAATATTGTCCAAACCCAGTAAAGAACAGCCAAAGAAGAAATAACCGGTTTCGAGAGTCTAAAACGCGACCCTGGGTCTTGGGTAAAAAGACCCAGGGTCGCGTTTTAGCTACTCTTTCAACGAGATATTCTAATGAGTAGACAAATTCGCATATCATCCAATAACCTGGAAGAACTAGCCCTCTCCAACTTTTGCCCGCAAAGGTACGAAAAATTTACCGAATGGATACCCCCCAAGCCCACACCGACTCAAACGATTGCCAGATAGTTGAAAAAATGCTGGGGTTTGCTAAATATCTTCCTGAAAACTAAACTGGAAGATGACATAACGTAATGTTATAATGAGTTAATTGGGATAAGGAGGAATTCAATTGCCCAATCCAGGCGGACCTTGCATACACTGCGGCCAATGCTGCATGGAAGTTGTATGCCCTATCGGGGAGATTATGATGGGAACGGCGGAGCCTCCTTGTCGGGCTTTAGCCCAAGACAAAGAGGGGAAATGGTGGTGCGGTTTGATCGTAGCTCCAGAAAACACCATGTTCTATCAAACGGAATGGGCCAAATGGTACACCCACAAAATCTCCGACGCTCTGAAAAACCATGTGTTTCAATTCGGCCAGGGGTGCGATAAGCCGACCGGACAAATTTAAACGCTTATCCGGGCGTCAATCTCTTTCGTTAAATCGTAGCCCGCGATAGTCTTGCCCCGGGCGTCGACAACGTTCTTATCCGGTGTTATTTTTATTTTGCCTTCGCTGAAAGCCTTTATCGTCGTCGTGATGAGCGGGAACTCGCGGGCGAGACCGTGCTTACGGATAGTGTCGAACAAAGCGTTCCTGGCGGCTTGCGATTCAGGAGTGTCTTCCGGATACCACTCTACGTTTCGCCAGAGGCTATCAAACCTCTCGCATCTGATAGAAAAAGTGCAATAAGCGACTACCGGACCTCTGTCCAATTCCGGCGTGACCAGGTGCATCATAACTCCGGTTGTTCGGGCTTTGGTGTTGATCAAATGCCAGATCACTTCTTGCCATGTGACCTTCGGCCCTTCGGGGGCGG
>Ga0209514_10008922_pt1 | contig 11216 bp, 14 predicted proteins | sample Subgrocontami58m_FD_187452 | JGI IMG/M metagenome (GOLD analysis project Ga0209514, IMG submission 187452) | Subsurface groundwater microbial communities from S. Glens Falls, New York, USA - GMW37 contaminated, 5.8 m (SPAdes) (version 3) | ecosystem: Environmental > Aquatic > Deep subsurface >...
CAGTGCATCGATGAACCAATGCTCTTTCTCGATGTCCGGATACTCCTCGCCGACCTGCTGGAATACCCGCTGCCAAAGGTCACCTTCATAGCGCAACGCGTTGTTCTTGTCGCTCATTGTAACTTTGGTGTTGCCATGTGCTTTGGCGTAATCGAACGCAAACCGGATGATGCGCTCCACTCCCTTGTAGGTGTTCACACTTTCTTGAAGGGCGACTTCATCCTTTGTCCCTTTTTTAAAGAAGCCACCTGTTCCGACGTACAATCCTTCGGTATTCTCGCGGAACACAACAAAGTCCACATCATCAACTGTTTTGCCCTTGAGTGGACACAGCTTTTCATCAAACAGTTTTACAGGTCGAAGGTTGACGTACAGGTCGAGCCCGAACCGCATGCCGAAGAGGATGTCGCGTGCATGTGCCATGTCGGGAATGCGCGGATCGCCGAGAGCGCCAAGGAAGAGCGCTGCATAGTTGTCACGAAAGTCCTCCAGTTGTTCCTTCGGGAGCGAAATTCCAGTTGCAAGATACTTGTCAGCGCCGTAGTCAAAGTGCACGAGTTCAAGACCCAGTGCACATCTATCATTCAAAAGATCAAATACTCGTACAGCCTCACGTGTGACATCAATACCAATTCCATCGCCCGGAATGACTGCAATTTTACGCTTCTGGTGATTCATAGTGCTCTCAGCGGAAGAATGTTCATCCGAACTTTGCGCAGTATCTCCACACGATATTCGTGTGTGGTCATCCATATCGGTTCACGCATTTTGGTTTTGTACTGTTTGGCGATTGCTCGGATCTTCATCGTGATTTTTCCTAGCTGAAATCGTGACGACGTTTGCTACAACATTGTCGCGCTAAATAACAGATAACTTTATCTGAAACATAAGACGACAATCTCGTTTTGTCAAGAGGTTTTTTGCATTCGAAAAATGTCACTGTTTATTATCTTTGCCTAGATTCGACATGGAACACACTGCGCTCAACGGCAGTGCTGCTATTCTTATTGATTTGCCAACAAGTGACGAAGCTTGGCGTAGCTTTCTTGTAGGAATTTACGCAGTTGTCGACGAGTGCTGTACCTGCAAGAAAGCCCATCATTGTTAGAATTAGCAGAGTGTGTTTTTGGTATGCCTCATGGTTGTGGTTGATAGAGCTACTTTGAAAAAAGCGCGATAACACAAATGACGTTTCCATCAATTGTGTTGTCATGCTTGTAGACGGGGAAACTTGAATATGAGAGAGAACATAACTAAAGCGGAGACAACAAGAAGTTACATTTTTTCTTGCTTTCTGTCAATCGTTTGGTCCATACTGAGGCACTTCGCCTCTGAAATGTTGGTACATCGGATTCTCAAGCTGTTGGAATCGTCGTTGATATTCTTCCTTGCTGATGCCGTTTTGCCAATTACCCGTGAGAATTGCGAGTCCGGTAATTGCAGTAAACACACCGGCGACGAGCGCGCCGAGAACCCAATTCGGAACGGTGTTTTTGCTGTTTGCGCTCGCGCGAACATCGAGCGTGTTCTTTACGGGACACGCTTGCACGCACAACATGCAGCTCATGCACTCATCGCTCCATACCCGTCCCGCTTTGTGGACTTTGATGCTTGATGGACATGCCATTGTACACAGCTCGCAATCGATGCACGTTGATTTGTTGCGCGTAATCTTTAGCGGACTCAGCCAGCCGGTAATACCGAGCAGCGCTCCGTATGGGCAAAGAAATCTGCACCAAGAATTCTTGACATACACAGAAAGCACCATCAAGACAATGATTGTCCACAGCGCAAACGTCGTAATGTTTGCGAAGAACAAATACATCTTGATGTCGGCAACTTTGTTGTACGGACTGTAGATGAAATTCTCAAGACCCGGTATATCCATCTGCCGAATTGAATATGCGAAAAAGAAGAGCAGCAGATACTTCAGTGAGCGAAGCGGATAATCCAACCAACGCGGCACATTGAAATCCCGCTTGAACAATTTTCTGCCAAGCATCCACAGTGATTCACTCAACGTTCCAACCGGACAGAGCCAACTGCAGAATGATTTCTTCACGGCAACACTCATCGCAACGATTGCGATGAAGATGAAAAGTCCGGAAGGATGAACGTTGTTGATGATTCCTGTTTGCAGCCAGTACTTCAGACTGATCAGTGCGCTGATGGGGAGAAAGCCTTCAGCACCGGGCGGACGATCGAAGAACGTTTCTTGTCCGCCGGACATTCCCCATCGCATGAAGAGGTAGAACTCGACGCCAATCCATATGCAAAGAAGAATAAACGCGAGTTGAACGGCTGAGCGGAGAAATTGCGAGTCTTCCTTCAGTCTCCACACGAAACGTTTGTGCCAAACCGGCTCCGAGCCGAAATTGATTTTCCGTTTTCGAAGTTCGGGGCCGAGTTTTTTTATCGCCGGTTGTGAGCGTGGGCGGGAAGATGCAACTGGAGTGTCTGCAAGACTGATGATGTCAATTTCGACTTCCTCCTGAACGGTCGCGCTTCCTAAATTCTCGATTCTCATAACAGTCTCTTATTTCTGCGAAACCTTGCTCCCGAAGTACCCATTTTCATCAGATTTCAAGGGACGCCTCGGTTTCACATCAATAAGCCGCAACTCCAATGCCAGTTTCAGACTGTTTAATCTTAAATAGGAGGACGGAAATTGCTCATGTCTAAGCTGATCGATACTCCGGCTTTTTCATATCTTTCGCCACGTCGGCTATATGCTTGCTGACGAGCATCTCATAGATTTGATCACGCATTCCGCCCCACGTTGAATGAACAGAGCACGGGTTCTTTCCCGAACAGTCGGGAAAGCCAAGCACACAGTTTCGTGTGAAGTCCGAGCCGTCAATTGCTTCAACGATATCGAAAAGCGTTATGTCCTTCGCAGGCTTGCCGAGAGCAAAGCCGCCCGTCGGTCCTTTGAGCGAAGTAAGCAAGCCTTTGCTTGCGAGACGCTGCAGAATTTTTCCCAGGAAATGATAGGGAATGTCGAGACGCTTCGTCAGTTCTTTAATTGACGTCATCTCGCCTTGGGGTTTGAGAGCGAGATACAGAACGCCTTGAATCGCGTATTCACATTGCCGGCTAAACAGGATGCCCATCGTAATCAGACTTGTTTGTCTCAAATATAACAAATCATGTCTTCTAAAGTCAAGCTCCTTGTGTGATACGTGAAACGTGTTGCATTCTCTTCGTCCAATGTGTACACTAATGCGAAGTTGTATGAGTGTTAACAGTTGAAGAACGACAATGCCTGAAATATCTTTTCCCTGGGAAATCTATCCGCTCATGCTTCTTGTTGCGCTTCTCTATTCCAGTGTTGGACATGGTGGAGCGTCCGGATATTTAGCACTCTTCGCACTCTTCGGCATTGCTGTTCCAGCAGTTGTTCCCATTGCGCTCATCCTCAACATTCTCGTCGCATCAACAAGCTTCTTCCGTTACAGATCAAGCGGATATTTCTCTGCAAGAATGATTCTCCCGTTCGTTGTGCTCTCCATTCCCGCTGCGTTCATCGGAGGTTCGCTTCCGATTTCTCAACAACTCTTTTCTCTTATTCTCGGCGTCGCGTTGATGTTGAGCGCTCTTCGTATTATTGCGTTGCGTGAAGAACAAGGCAACGCGTCCGAGCCTTTGCAGTCAACTCTCTGGAAGTGGGGGTTGCCCATCGGCGCTTTACTCGGATTGATTTCGGGAATGACGGGCATCGGCGGGGGCGTGTTTCTCAGTCCGATTCTTCTGCTTGCACGCTGGACTGATGTAAAGCGAAGCGCCGCGTTGGCGAGCGCATTCATTGTGGTGAACTCTATCAGCGGGCTCGTCGGTCAGCTCACCCGAACGTCGCTGAATCTCTCTGTTGTTCTTCCTCTCGCGCTCGTCGTTGTTACAGGTGGGGCAATCGGCTCATACGCTGGAGCGGCCCGGCTTCGACCGCGCTGGCTTCAAGCGCTGCTGTCAGTCGTGTTGTTGATTGCGGGGGGAAAGCTGCTGTTAAATGTTCTTTGATCGCTGGAGGCATCTTTACTACTTTCGATCTTGAACCACAAACCGCGTGAGATGGGAGTAGTTTTTTCACGCCGCTATCATTGAAGGCTGCATCACCTCGCGCCGAAGTTGTATGCAAAGCCAATCCATGGAACGAAGGGGAATCCCTGTGCACCTGTGCCGGCGGGATGAATCAATGCGAAGTCTGCCGCAAGGCGCTCGCCAAAGAACCTGACACCAAGGGAGAGAAAGACCAAGTCCGTGTTTGGTGGAATCCAGTTTTCTGAAATCAGCTTTGCAGAGTTCGACAACTGTACTTCACCGCCAAGGAGAACGATAGGTTTGTTCTCGAGGTCGCCCCGTGCAAATCCCCATCCCAACCCTACGGTTAAGCCGGCTGTCGGCGCTTCAAATGTCCCAAGGCCATAGACGATCCCAACACCGTCACCGACGGAGCTTGTCCCGTTCACGTACAATAGACCTCCCGCCAGATGAAAGTTCTTGACATGGACAGGTGTCACCTTCGGCGCGAAGTAGAAGAGTTGATTAGAAGCGAAGGGGAAGAGCGAAATTCCACCAGCGAGCGTGACAACATCCGCAATCCCTACGGCTACGAGCGGAAAAAAAATCTCATAGGCAGAGAAATAGCCTTGACCATTTTTCAGAGAGCGTGCAGTCGGTGCAAGGAACAAGCGTGTCCGATTCGGATCTTCGGACCTGTACTCTCCATCCGAGGCATAACCTGATAGTCGTTCGACCAATTTGATCTGTGATCGGGGGATTGTCAAACCCACTCCCGAAACTGTTTTGAACTGTGTGCCTGCAGTATCCTCCGACTCGATTGTTCCAACGAGTTCGGAGCCATCCTTAAGCGTAATCCTGCGCACTTGCTTTGCAGCTACGGAATCTTCTTGTGCAAACAAGTCCTCGTAGTGAGGAAGCAAAAGCAAAACGACAAAAACCACTGTTGATTTTGACATGATCTCTCCTCCAGGCTTACCTGTTCTTCGGCGAGACGGCATACCTGAAAATCAAACTTCTGCCTTCACTCAATGAAGGCAAGGATTATTGAAAGCTTTGTAGTCCGGTTTGCTTCCGTATCTCGCCTACATTCGATGGAATCACAATTGTAACTCTGTATCCGAGCGTGCTACCGATCATCGCATAGGCAATGCCGGTATTCCCGCTTGTCGCATCGATAATGGTCTTGTCTCTTGTAAGCTTGCCCAGCCGTTCTGCCTGAAGCAGCATGTTGACCACAGCGCGATCCTTCACTGACCCGCCTGGGTTGAACCATTCGGCCTTTGCATAGATCCCAACCCGATCGTTTTGGCAAGCCAGGTTTCGAATGCGCAGTAACGGGGTGTTCCCTATCTGCCCGATGATCGAATGCTCATCATGAACCCGTGATTCGAGAGCATCATCTTCGACTGTTTGCAATGAAGTTATTTTTTCCACACGCGTCCTCTTCACGAAATGAAAAACAAAAAAACCTTCAGCAGTACTCTGTTGAAGGGCTTGTAAAAACCAAGTCTAGCTTACGTGATCAACTCATGGACTTGTATCTTCGCAACCACAGAGTACTGCCCCTGCGCCTGGACAGCAACATGTGCACCTGCAACAGACTTTGTTCAATGCGGACATGGACGAATACAGGATGATGGATCTTGAATGCACTCTCATTACTTAACTTAATATACGATTTGGATGCTTCTTGTCAAGTCTCTTGGCACCCTTCGTCTCCTCCGTGTCCCCGATCAAACTTCAGTTGCACATTGGGCATTCTAACTGCAAGAAACTGCTCGTTTGTCCCACACATCTATGGCCGAATCCCTTATTTTCTAGCCGTTCATCGCTGTGGTCGCGGCCGGTGTTTCAACGACTGAAGCCTTGTCTCATCATATGCAACTGTCTGCTGATCAAATCGACCATGATAGGGCTCTGGGACTCCAACCTGAGCGTAACGCGTCAACCTCGATAACTCTCCCTCAGGTTTTTCTCTCCGAACCGACGTGGACAAATCTCTCAGGCTCTCAATGGCTATCTGGGCTGAATCAGGCCGCCCTTTGGCCTCAAGTGAGCGGATCGTCTTTATTTTGGACTCTGCTTTGGCCTTTATTTCAAACATGACTGAGATGATTTTCGCTAGTTGCGGGACACATGCCTCAGCTTCAGCGAGCGTAAGATGTTTCATGTTGTTTCGTGGCAGCATTCTAATACTCGATCAGGCAAATTATTGCCGGTCGACTCAACCTCAAACTTCAGTTTATTGTGCGCTACTCTTAGTCTTTCCTCCACGATGTGTGGGGTTTGCTCTCTACAAAAAATGAATCCAATGTAGCTTGATCCTTCGGGAAGTGGCACAAGCTGCTGTCCAATGTGCGTGGTGAATAGAATGTCCACCACCCCTGGAACAGCTTTCGCTTCTTCTACCCCTGATATTTTCTTCAATATCCCCGCCCGAGGAATCGGGATCATCATGACACCTGACGCATTGGACTCACGCTGGAACGAGTTTGTTTCCATCCCAAGCGCACGGCGGAGAATGAGTTCTTCGAGAGAGAGCAGTTCTGGACCGTTGGTAAATCGCAGCGAACGCGAGCAGTAGCCACCAATTGATCGTGCTGCAAGTTCGAGCATCCAGATTCCTTGTTCATTGATTCGGAGTTCTGCATGAATCGGACCTTCTAAAAGTCCAAGTGCATCCACTGCTTGCTGAACGCACACTGTAATCTTTTGTTGATCGTTTTGGGGAAGGCGTGAAGGTGATACATAGATTGTTTCTTCAAAGAATGGTCCATCGAGCGGGTTAGGCTTATCGAAGATGGCAAGCACCTTTAGTCGGCTATTCACGAGAAGACCCTCTAAAGCAATTTCTGTTCCCGAGATGAAATCTTCCACGAGAATCCTCCGCTGATCGCTTCCGCTGACTACGTCTAGGCTTCTGAGGATCGCCGCGACTCGATGAAATGCCTGTACAAACTCGGCTCCGTTGTTAGCGCGAATAACGCCGCGACTTCCAGCAAGGATGAGGGGTTTGAGCACACATGGAAACTTCACCCGCTGAGCAATGATCTTAGGATCATCATCGATCGAGGAGATAATGTAGTGTGGCTGGAACACGTTTGCCTTGCGGAGGAGTTCTCGCATCAGGTATTTGTTGCGCGTGGCTTTTACTGAGCTGATAGAGTTATGCTGTAGGGAGAGTGCCTCTGCAATGACGGTAGCAGTGACAGTGGTTTGATCATCGACACCAATAACAGCATCGATGGGGAATTTTTTTGCAAACTCAGTAACGGTGGCTGCAGCTTTTGTATTATCAGTGATGCTGACTGTAAGCAAACCGGTCGGATTGGTGTGAGTTAAAACATTGGGACGTTCGGAGCCGACTGTAATCTCCACACCGAGTCGCCGCCCCGCATCAAGAAATGCTTGGGTGCGATAAGAGCTGGTTGGGATGAGCAAGAGGACTCGTTTCATAGTCTTTCTTTAAAATTTACGGGTACAGTTGCTCGCCGGTTTCCTCGTTTAACAATATTATCGCTTTGGTGGGACATTCCCTCGCAGCTTGCATGATGGTAGCATCATCAGCACCATGAGGATTTTTGACAACAGCCTTTCGTTCTGCGTCAAGACCAAATACTCGTGGAGCAACCATTTCGCAATTCGATGTCCCGATGCACTTATCTCGGTCAATCGTGATTTTGATTTTGCTCATCGTGCAGGTTAACGTGAAGAAGGACGGATGACTGTTTCCGGTGATTGCATTTCGGCAAGTGGTAGAACTTCATAGCGGGCATAATTAAAGATTGGAGCCATTGCAAGCAACCGATCCAATTCTTCATTCGAACTCACATCGTAAATCCAGGCGCCGCCGTGCCTGCCAACAATGTGGTAGCGCTTCTCGATTTTCTTCTGCTCTTCCAATTTTTGGGCGTAGTCCGGCATTTTCAGCAGCGCGTTGTAGACTTCAGGACCAACTTTCTCAAGTGCTACCGACCACAGAACAAGGAATTTCATCACACGCTCCGTTAGCAAATTCGAGGTAATTGTTCTCCTGAAAGCATGTCCACCACACGCGTTCCCCCAATCCGTGTCCTCATCATCACAAAGCCGGGATGATCACTCACGACTTCACCAATGATGGCAACATCCTTACCAAGCGGATGTGCTTTCATTGCAGCCAACACTCTTTCCGCATCCTCGGGTGGAACAAAAGCCAGCAGTTTTCCTTCATTGGCGACATACAGTGGATCGAGTCCAAGAATCTCGCAGGCACCTTTCACTTCTTCACTAATTGGGATTTTCTCCTCGTGAATCAAAATCCCAACTTTTGCGCTGCCGGCAATCTCATTTAACGCGCTTGCAATTCCACCACGCGTGGGATCGCGCAGCACGTGAATATTCTTGCTCGCCTTTAGCATGGCTGCGACCAAATCATGCAGTGCAGCGGTGTCGCTCTCGATTTGTGTTTCAAACTCCAAACCTTCGCGCACAGACATAATAGCCATGCCGTGAACAGCCATCGGTCCGTTAATGATGATTGTATCTCCAACAGCTGCGCGTTTCGGATTAATGTCTATTCCGGGATCAATTATTCCCACTCCTGATGTGTTGACGAAAATCTTATCTCCTTTGCCACGGTCAACAACCTTCGTATCGCCCGTAACTAACACAACACCCGCTTTTTTTGCCGCCTCTTGCATTGAGAGAACAACGCGCCAGAGATCCTGCATTGGAAATCCTTCTTCAAGAATGAATCCAACCGAAAGATAGAGCGGCCGTGCGCCACACATCGCCAGATCGTTCACAGTGCCATTGACGGCGAGCTTACCAATGTCGCCGCCAGGAAAGAAAATTGGATTAACGACGTATGAGTCAGTGCTGAAGGCAAGTCGAATGCCATCCAGCGAAATGATTGCGCCGTCGTGCAGCGGCTCCAAGAATTCATTCTGGAATTGCGGCAGCAGCATCTTTTGAATCAATTGATGCGTGAGTTTGCCACCGCTGCCGTGGCCCAGCACTATTTCCTTATGGTCGGAAATCGGAAGGGGACAGGAGCCTAACAATGCACTCAGGTCATCACCATCTTTGGATTTGTCTTCGAGCATCTTAAATCACATCCTCCTCACCAAGCGCAATATGGATTAGATCCCACACTATGTGAAGCAGTGTCCCGTGTACCTCTTGAATCCGATGGATGCTGAATGAAGGAACGATAAAACAATAATCAGACACATCAGGCAAGCGACCACCATCTTTGCCCGAGAATGCAAGTGTCATCATTCCCATCTGTCGCGCAGTTTCAAGTGCGTAGATGAGATTCGGTGACTTGCCGCTGGTACTGATCGCAAGCGCCATATCGCCTGGCTGTCCGAAAAGTCTAAGCTGATTGACAAACACGCGAGTAAAATCAATATCGTTGCCAATTGCGGTCATCGTTGCAATGTCTGTCATCAACGGAATCACAGGAAATGGCTTCCGTTTTTCAATGATGGGATGGTTAAATTCGACTGCAATGTGAAGAGCGTCGCATAAGCTGCCACCGTTTCCCATCACATACAGTCTTTTCCCTTGTTGAAATCTCTCCGCCATTGCCCTACACATTTGATCGATCTGCTCCGCGTATATGTCAAAGAACTTCTCCTTCATCTCCATACTCTCGCGGCATTTGCGGAGAATCTTATCTCTGACGCTTTCCGTGGCCTTGTAATCAGTTGCGACGCTCATTATTGAGTCACCTCCGCCTCCGTAGGCCGACTAAAGTCGGCCGCGACGGTTGTTTTCTGAGATTGCAGATGTCGGCCATACGCATAATACGCTGCACAGGCTCCCTCAGCCGAGACCATGGTAGCACCCAATGGATGCTCGGTCGTGCACTCTTTCCCAAACGCCGCGCAATCGCGTGGCTTCTTCACTCCCCTTAGTACAAGTCCGCTGATGCAGAGCGATGATTCCTGTGTGTCAATCTCTTCTACCTCAAACAGCCGTTCGGCATCGTGCTCGCGGAATTCATACCGCAGTTTATAGCCGCTCTTAGGAATCGAACCTATGCCGCGCCACTTTCGGTCGCACACTTCAAAGACCTTGTTCACAAGATTCTGAGCAACCGTGTTTCCTTCCCGTGTTATGACGCGGGCGTATTGATTTTCAACTTCAGCTTTTCCTGCTTCGAGTTGACGAACTGTCATTAAGGTTCCTTCGAGAAGGTCCATGGGTTCAAAACCCGTGATGACGATAGGAACCTTATACCGAGCGCTGATCGGCTCGTATTCCCGATATCCCATGACGGCACAAACGTGACCGGGGCCAAGAAATCCCTGCACACGATTCATCGGTGATTGCAAGATTGACGACATCGCAGGCGGGACAAGGACGTGAGAGACCAGGATCGAAAAGTTTTTGATTCCCTGCTCCTTCGCCAGCCAGACTGACATTGCATTCGCCGGAGCTGTTGTTTCAAAGCCGATTGCAAAAAAAACAACCTTTTTATCGGGATTGGCTTTAGCGATCTTCAAACAGTCGATCGGGGAATAGACAATGCGAACATCAACACCGCGCGACTTCAGAATCAACAAATCGACTTCCGAGCCTGGTACGCGCAGCATATCCCCGAACGAGCAGAAAATCACATCGGGTTGTCGAGCGATGGCGTGCGCCTTGTCGATCATCTCAAGTGACGTCACGCAGACGGGGCAACCCGGACCGTGCACGAGTTCAATTTCCGAGGGTAAGAGATAATCAATGCCGTATTTCACGATCGTGTGCGTTTGGCCGCCGCAGACTTCCATCAGCACCCACGGTCGCGTGACGATACGGCGGATTTCGTTCACGATGTTCTTTGCAACTTTCTCGTCACGGTATTCATCAAGGTACTTCATAGGTTACTCCTTCTTAGCGTCGTTCGTGCCAGTGTCTACTTCTGGTACACTTAACTCAGTTAACTGATTCATCTCTTCAAGAAGCTTGTAGGTTCTTGCGGCTTCCTCTTCATCCACCGTACTGATAGCGAACCCGACATGCACCAGCACATACTCACCAATTTTAACTTCGGGAGTGTATTGAAGACAGACTCGTTTCACAATTCCGCCGAAATTCGCTTTGCCCATCTTCACATTTTGTACTTCAAAAACTTCAGTAACCCGACCCGGGATTGCAAGGCACATGGTTTAGTTCTCCTTTGTTTCTTCTTGAACTTTGTTCACAGCAACACCGTCGGT
>Ga0209514_10008924_pt1 | contig 11215 bp, 7 predicted proteins | sample Subgrocontami58m_FD_187452 | JGI IMG/M metagenome (GOLD analysis project Ga0209514, IMG submission 187452) | Subsurface groundwater microbial communities from S. Glens Falls, New York, USA - GMW37 contaminated, 5.8 m (SPAdes) (version 3) | ecosystem: Environmental > Aquatic > Deep subsurface >...
AAAATGTAAAGAGAAAAAATTTGTGACCCTACGGAGAGTCGAACTCCGCTTCCAAGCTTGAAAAGCTTGTGTCCTAACCGATAGACGATAGGGCCGAACAAACATTACATTAACATTTTTTGGGTAAAATGCTATAGTTCGCCTTACAGAAGGAAGAGTGGCTGAGTGGTTGAAGGCACCGGTTTCGAAAACCGGCAGGGTCGAAAGGCTCTCGAGAGTTCAAATCTCTCCTCTTCCGCAGATTAAAATTTTAGTATAAAGTAACCGTACTGCGCGGTTAGCTCAGTTGGTAGAGCGCGTCATTGACGTTGACGATGTCAGAGGTTCGAGTCCTCTACCGCGCACATTCAGAAACTCTTTAGAAAGACGGATGCTTCTTTTTTTAAATTAAAATTATAGAGATATGAAGAAACCTAAAACAGCATTAGTACTGTTCTCTGGGGGCAGAGATTCTTCGGCCGCGGCCGTGGAGTTGGCTAAGCAAGGTTATATGGTCAGACTTTATACGTGTCAAAATGGTTCCGAATTGTCTGGACCACTAGGGGATTCAGCCCCAGACATAAGACACCGAGAGCTAGTGAAGGCTTTCCCGAATAATATTGAAGCAATTAGAATCATCGAAGATAAATCATATTTGATTAGAAAATTGGGTATCGAGAAAACAAATGTAGAATATGTGATTTATCCTCTAGTGCTGGCGCTGGCCACGCACTCATTCGCCGTTCGTTATTGTCTCAATCACAAGATTAAAATAATGGCTAGTGGCTATTCGGGCCACCAATCTAAAAAGGAAAACAAATACATTGAGCAACGAAATGATTTTGTAAACCTCACAAAAAAACTACTAAAGGAATATGGGATTTCCTATCTAACCCCCGTTATAAATAAGACTGAGCTTGAAGTAAAAGATATATTAGAACAACAGGGCATCAGTTCAAATTCACTTGAAATCAAAAGTATTTTTGGAGGAATTCCTTATGATATAAAAAAGTCTCTAGGATTTTGGAAGGCTTCTCTCCCCATCTGCAAAGATTTTATAAAATCTTCGAAGCAGAAATAAAACTGCAGCAGGCCTTGACTTTTAAGATGAAAGGTGCTATCATATTGGGTAGACCTGATATTTGATTCTCTCCCCCACTGGCCTCGGCCGGAGGAACCGCAATGCTTCTTCTGAAGATACTGGCCGCGCTTGTGGCTGCGTGGCTCATCACTGGTTGGACGGATACCATCACCAAGAGACTGAACAAGGAATTAACGAGGTTTGCGAAGTCGTGGCTCGCCCGCAAGCATGCCGAGCTCGCTTCGGTACAAGCACGAATTCGCGAATTCGAATCGAGCATTACGGAGATGTCGGCCGATATCCAGAGCATGGACAGGGCCGCGGACTACGGCACGTCAGAATGGAGAGCTCGTCGGGAAAAGCGCCTGGCGGGCGTGGAGAACGACCGCAAACAGCTCAAGATGCTTGAGGACAAGGAAACGGAGCTGATCCGCAAGCTGGGATAAGCTACACACTCGTACGAGACCCGCGAGTTATAAACAAAGGGTCTTTTTTGTTATAAATTTTTAGCTAACCTCACCATTTCGGCAGATTCATTGGTAGGAACAACAAGGACATTTTGTCCGAGGGCACCCAAACCAGCGAGGATTTTTGAGCGAATTGGTTCTGAAACTTCTCCAATTCCTCCCGAGAAAACAAGGAGGTCCAGACCTCCGAGAGCAACAGCATAGGCTCCAATATATTTTTGAACTTGATAAACAAACATTTTGATAACCAAAGCCGACTTTTCATCCATTGCTTCCTGGGCTAAAAGTTGCTTCATACTTGGAGTCCCAGCAAAGCCGAAGAAACCGCATTGGTTGGCCAGATATTCTTCGAATTTTTCTCCGTGTAAATTTTTCACTTCAGATAGGTAAACTAGCGCACCCGGATCAATTTCCCCTACTCTCGTAGCCATAGTGAGCCCAGAAAGTGGAGTGAAGCCCATCGAAGTATCTATACTTTCTCCATTTTTAAGAGCGGTGATACTTGAACCTCCACCAAGATGACAAATGATAACTTTTTCTGGCAACAATCCCCGAGATTTTAATATTTCTACAATCGACGAGAGAGATATACCATGATAACCAAAATGCTCAATATCAAATTCCTTCGTATCATTTATAGGCAAAGAATAAAGTCGAACATAATCAGGAAGTGTAAAGTGAAAGGCTGAATCAGAAATCGCCACCATTTTCACGTTAGGAAATTTAGCCCTGAAAAATTTTATTTCAGACAAAAGCCGTTCAACATGAAGGGGGGCCTTTATCCTTGCTGACTCGAGTTGAGTAAGAAACTCTTCATCAATAACTTTATGCTCTCTAAAGAAATTCCCAGGAGCCACTACCCGAAAGGCTATCACATCAAATTGATCGTTGAGTTTCTCCTCGCCTAGTTGCCCGTCTTTTTGTTCGATCGTCACAGACCAAATCCCCATATCGTTTTCAAAAGACGAATATTTTTTTGACTCACTTCCAACATTTACAGTTAAAATTTTCATGGCTTTATCTTTTCCACGTCCAATTATTAATTTCTTCTGGATCTACTCCGTTCTTCACAATGTATTCATGATGCTCGGCAATCTTGCGAGTAAACTCTTCTACAAGTTGTTCGGCTTGGCTCGTGGAGATAAGATTCCTTTCGGCCAAGATTTTGAAAGCTTCCATCGCGAGGTCATAGCGACTAGTTTTGTTTCTCAAATGAAGGTCAAAAGGTGTTGTGGTTGAGCCGTTTTCTGTATAACCATGGACATAAAACCTATTTTTACCGTCCTGATGATCAAACAGAACCTGCTTCAAAGTTTCCGGATAGCCATGGAAGTTAAAGATGACTGGTTTGTCTTCCATATAATAATCATTGAATGAATGTAGGGGCACCTTGCACATCGAGTTCCCTATCCCTATGGCTGATATCTCCAAAATATTTACGTAGCGAAGTTTAATCTCTGGTAATTTCTCTCGAATAATCATCATCGCAGCGAGAGCTTCTTTGGTCAGATATTCTCCAGCCGCAGAGAAAATCAAATCTGGATTTGGATCACTGGCAAAGTCCCAAGTCATAAGCCCCGATTGAAGTTCTTGCTTCACCAGTTCTTCATTGAGCCATCTCGGTTCAACAGTTTTCCCAGCCACGATAAGATTGATTTCATTCTTGGACTTCAAACATTGTTCGAGCACTGCAAGAGCAGTATTACCATCGGGTGGGAAGAAGACCTTCACAAAGCATCCCTGCTTCTGAAGCATCGCATCGATGAAGCCGGGATTCTGATGAGAAAATCCGTTGTGCTCTTGTCTCCAACCAGACGAGGTCAAAATATAATTGAGAGAAGGAATGTCCCCTCTCCAAGGTATCTCTCGAGCGACATGAAGGAACTTCGCATATTGATCGGCCATACTTGAGACCACTTGCACGAAAGCTTCGTAGGAAGCGAAGACGGCGTGTCGTCCAGTCAAAATATAACCCTGGGCGAGACCTTGAAGAGAGTGTTCCGAAAGCATTTCCATCACTCGTCCATCGAGGGAAAGGTCAATGTCCCAAGGCATTATTGGTCCAGCGAACGCCCGAGAAGTTTCTGGGAAGATCGCTTGGAGTTTGTTTGAATAAGTTTCGTCCGGAGACATGAGACGGAAGTTTTTATTTTCTTTGTTTAACTTGAAAACTTCTTTGAGATACATAGACATCCGAATCATACTGCTCGAGCCCACCGTCCCAGGAACATTTGCATCTTCCATCAAACTTTCGGCCCTTGGAAGCTCGAGTGGTTTGCCCGTGTATTTAAGACCGAAAGTATGTTTGTTGTTCCCCATCGCAAGCTCTGGTGGAGGGATAAGGTTGGTGACGCTTTTAACAAAGCCCTTTTCCTTATCAAATAATTCGTTGAAATTATATGAACGGAGCCAGCTTTCAACAGACCCGAGTTCTTCTGGATCAGTCTTCACATGAGAACAAACTACTTGGTGGGCCAGGGCGTTATCCTCAATTTTCCTCCCTCTAGATTCTTTCACTCCTGTCCAACCCTTCTTGGTTCGGAGAATTATCATTGGGAAGCGAGGATAAGAATCTTTCTCGGCCTTGCCTTCACTCTGAAGTTTTTTTATTTTCTCCAAACAAGTTTCCAGTGCCACAGGCATCTGCACATAAAGTTCATCATCTTCTCCGTCAACTACAATTGGCTCATAACCATATCCGTAGAATAATTCTTTTAGTTCGTCATTATTCATTCTGCCGAAAACCGTAGGCCCAGAAATTTTATAACCATTCAAATGAAGGATTGGGAGAACTGCACCGTTTGTCTTTGGATCCACAAATTTACTCAAGTGCCACGAAGTAGCAAGTGCTCCTGTCTCCGCTTCTCCATCACCCACGAGGCACGCTGTGATGAGTCCTGGGTTGTCGAGTACCGTACCCCACGCCGTAGAGAGAGAATACCCAAGTTCTCCGCCTTCGAGGATTACTCCGGGTGCACCGGGGTTCGAGTGGCTAGGGAATCCGTATGGCCAACTAAAGTTTTTGGCTAGATACTTTATTCCACTCTCATCCTGGGTCGCTTCTGGATAAAATTGGCCAAGAGTTCTTTCTAAGAATAAATTGGCTTGGAGAGCTGGGAAGCCGTGTCCAGGACCCAAGATAAACATCATATCGAGCTTGTGCCGAATAATGAGATCGTTCAAATGCGCATAAACAAAGTTAATCCCAGGGCAGGTGCCCCAATGACCCAAGAGTCTCGACTTTATATCATCGGAACTCAATGGTTTCTCTAATAAAAAGTTATCCCACAAATAAATCTGAATAGCGCTCAAATAATTGGCGGCCCGTACATAATCCTTAATCATAATATTATTATACCTTAACTCTTGGCGTATTCCTTGGCTATTTTCTTCATAAGCCCTGGACCTTCATAAATCATCCCTGTGACAATCTGAACCAAATCCGCTCCAAGAGCGAGCTTTTCTAGAGCATCCTGGGGAGAGAAAACACCGCCTGAACCGATAATGGTGAACCGGCGCCCGTATTTCTCTCGAGTCATTCTGATTAAATCATTTGAAAGCTTAAAACACGGTCGACCACTAAGCCCACCCTGATATTTCTCTGGAGCTTCGGCCCGCACAGCGAGAGATGAATAATCCTTGTTTAAATTCCCGATGATCACTCCGGAAACTTTAAACTTCTCTATCACTTGAAGAAGTTTATCGAACGATGGCCAATCTAGATTAATAGGCATCTTTATATAAATAGGTTTATCAAATGGTACATCGGAGATAGCTTCGAGGAGTTTCTCGAGCGAAATTGGTTCTGCAAAAGTTTCTCCGCCGAAAGCATTCGGACAGGAAATATTGAGAGTGAAATAATCTCCAACATTCGCCTGATTTAATTTTTTAAAACTTTCCAAATAATCACTCACTCCCTCTTCAACAGAAGCTGTTTGTTCTACGTTAGAACGAGCAATGCTCACCCCAACCACAAAATCTTTTCTTTGTTTTTTATTTTGTAACCGTTTGATAATAACATCCACCCCATCGTTGCGCAGACCCTTGTTCACTAGAATACTTTGGGATTTGGGTAAACGCATCAAACGAGGTTTGGGATTACCTTGGCACGGACTTGCAGTCACAGAACCTACCTCGACCCCACCGAAGGATAGGGCGGGCAAAACATTGATTAAACGAGCATTATAATCAAACCCGGCCCCGAGGATAACCGGTGTGGAGTAGTACAAACCATCTACCGTAACCCCTGACTCACGCCCACTAAATCCATAAATGAGATCTAAAAGAGCGTACGCCGGCCTAAAATTCCCCAATTTCTCTCCTAGCAGAATGAACCAGTCATGAACGAACTCTGGATCAAATCGAAAGAGTATCGGCTTCAGTATGCTACGATATAACATAATTTGATTGTATCACCTATGAAAATCCTAGCCATTGAAACTAGTTGCGACGAGACCGCCGTTGCCCTGCTTGAGTGCACGGGGGAACTTGACTCGCCGAAGTTTAAGATTCTCGGCAATTCGCTTATATCTCAAATAGAGCTACACAAAGATTATGGGGGAGTTTACCCTACTTTAGCCAAGCGTGAACACCAGAAAAATTTGGCTCCCCTACTTCAAAAAACTTTAATTGAGGCCGGAGAATCAGCCGACTGGCGAACCAATAAACCACAAATTGATTATATTGCTGTCACTTCTGGACCAGGACTCGAGCCGGCCCTATGGGTTGGAATATTGTTCGCGGAAGAAATTGGTAAGGAATGGAATATACCGGTTGTGCCAGTAAATCATATGGAAGGTCATATATATTCTGTATTAAATGACACTCATCCAAATATTGAGTTCCCCGCCCTGGCTCTTCTTGTTTCTGGAGGACATACCGAGCTTGTGAAAATGGATAATTATGGTGTGTACGAAGTCGTTGGGAAAACTAGAGACGATGCTGTGGGTGAAGCATTCGACAAGGTAGCGCGCTTGCTCGAACTTCCGTATCCAGGAGGGCCCAAAATCAGCCTTCTAGCCGAATTGCATAGACAAAAAGGCCTCGTACCGTCCTTCAAATTTCCCAAACCTATGATTCATTCTAAGAATCTAGACTTCTCATTCTCCGGGCTCAAAACTTCTGTTTTATATAAATTAAGAGAAACAGAAATTACAGAAAAAGTGCGAGAGGAATTCGCACGGTCCTTCGAGGAGGCTGCAGTAGAAGTGTTGATAGAGAAAACTCGTCGAGCCATAGATAAATTCGCCCCCAAAACACTTATCGTGGCCGGAGGAGTATCTCTTAATATTCATCTACAAAGAGAACTTCTGAAACTTTCAGGGGAATTCCCTGCTCTCATCCTTCGTTTGCCTCCACCATCCCTCACCGGAGACAATGCCGTTATGATAGGCATGGCAGGCTTTATGAAAATCAAAACAAGCACACCAGAGTATAAACCCCACAACCAGGAGAAAATAGTGGCCAAGGGAAACTTAACCTTTTAAAAACAGATTAATTCTTTTGAATATTCTTGCTTTTAATTCGAGCGTGCAACACAAGGTACCAAGATTTGACGGAGTTTCTGATATTGTCGTGTATTGGATAAATAATCATCCAGATAAGGGAAATGATTAAGGCTATAAGAAGAGGTAGGATAATGCACCATAATCCCCAGATGTACGCAAGGATAATGGCAATACAGAGACCAAGGCAGGCAGTTGTCCATTTAGCCAAAAACTTTTTAGAAGCATCTTTTATTTTTTTATAAAGGACATCATCAAGGACATTTACCAGAAGATAAAGGACAATTAGTATAAGAAGGAGGTCGTAAAGGCAGGTTAAGGCGTTGGCCAAATCACCCGGTATAGAGAACACCGCGGTTGCTAAGTTATTTATGATTTGTCCTTGAGGAGGAGAGGTCTGCCCGACTATCGGCAACTCTATCTGCGTAGAGGTTCCTGCACCAACTGGAGGTGGGATGATGGTGCCTTCAGGGGTGAATTGAACCGGATAACCCTGATTCTTCAAGCTTTCTAGAAGGGCTTTAAAGGCCACTATTTCACGAGCCTGGGACTCATTTATTGGGAACAACCTCTGACAATAGATTTCGTTAACCTTCTTCAAGGTCAATATGTAAACATACCCCGTAGGAGCAGTGTGCCCCCAAGGAGTTAAAATGTCCGATTCGTATTTCATTTGGAAAGCCGAAACAGCATCAAATGTAGCCTGATCAAAGACACCATTGATAGTGACAGAATCATAACCTTCAAAAGCCTTTAGAAAGGCTTGAAGTTTGATTACTTCCATAGGGTCATTATTGAAATCTCTCCTCATATAGTCACGGAGATAGAAACACTCTAGACCGTTGGAAACAGGTGCAACGACGTGACGACGCCCACCAGAGGAACTTCCGCCACCTCCTCCGCCCCCACCACCGGCTGGAGGAGGAGTTACTGGCATTGCAACTGTAATCACAAGAGTCTTGGCATCATTACCACAAGGATTTGAAGAGGTTAGGGCTATGTTGAAAGTACCAATTTGGGTCGGTGTCCCTGAAATAATACCAGTACTAGTCGCGAAACTTAGACCGGCTGGCAAACTTGAAGTAGCCACAGTAAGGGTAGGAGTGGAAGTGCTCGTCGTAGTTATAGTGTATGAAAATGCCTCATTGATAGTGGCGTTCACCGCAAGAGAACTTGAAATAATGGGTAGAGTACATGATCCTCCACCTCCGCCTGGAGGAGGCACAACTGGAGTTGTAACTGCGACGACAGCACTGTCGCTACCGGAATTAGTTCCGTCCGTACAAGTAACAGTGTAAGTTGTCGTAGTAGCCACAGTCACGACCTGTGTTCCTGAAGTAGTAGTTAGAGAAGTCCACGGCGCAGAACAAGAAGTGGCTCCTGTTGAAGACCAGGTGAGAGTGCTTGTAGCATTAGCTAAAACTGAAGTTGGGCTGGCATTAAGGGTAACTGTCACTGTTGCAGGTGGAGGAGGCGGTGGTGGAGGAGGTGGAAGACTGGCGAGATTTATAGTCACAGCATCAGTAGCGGTAGTTAATCCATCAGTACAAACAACAGTTAAAATCATCGGTGCTCCCAGGCTTGGATAAAATGGACTTCCTGGCAAAACAGTGTCGGAACCAGAAAGCGGGATACCGGAGTTAGCAGGTGAAGTAATCTGGCAAGAAGTAGCGTTTGAAGATGTCCAGTCGTATGAATATGAGTCGCCGTCGGTAATAGTGATAGGGCCATCAGAACCATTAGCCTTGATGTCTACGGTTACGATAGTGTCAGCAAGCGCCCCAAGGGGAAAACTGGCACCCAAAACAAACACCATCATGTGTATGGCGAGGAAGCGGGTGAGAAATTTGTGGGAAAATCTGAATTTCATAGCTATTTTTACACTTTACATTTCATAAACAAAATGTCAAGTGTGGTAATCAAAACGAAAAAACAAAACAAGTCTTATTTAGCAACGTATATTTGTTATTTGTCCTTTAGACATAAAGTGTCCTATTAAGAAAAGATAGAATTCCTAAATTTAAATAAGTAGAGAGAATATTTTGTCCTTTATGTTTATAACAACCTATTTAAGAACACGTGCTAATATGAAAGACGTATGAACGACAAGTTTCTTACGCCCTATAATCCTCTAGAAACAGAAACGAAAATCTACACTCTGTGGGAAAAGAGTGGTCTTTTTAATCCCGATGAGCTTATTAGACTGGGGATAACTAAACCTGACGCAGAAACGTTTTCTATAGTCCTCCCCCCACCTAATGCCACGGGTGTGCTTCATTTGGGCCACACCCTTGAGGATTCTATGCAGGATACAATGATTAGGTACAACAGAATGCGAGGCAAGAAAACCTTGTGGCTCCCTGGGACAGATCATGCCGCCATAGCCACTGATGCCAAGGTGACAAAAATGCTAGAGAAAGAGGGTATAAAGAAAAAAGATATCGGTCGAGAAAAGTTTTTGGAACACGTGGACAAATTTGTAGACGATAGCAGGAAAACTATAGTCAGCCAGCTTCGCAAAGTTGGGGCATCTCTCGATTGGTCACGCGAAGCATTTACATACGATCACGAACGCAGCCTGGCAGTAAGAACTGCGTTTAAGAAAATGTATGATGACGAACTAATTTATAGAGGTTCCAAAATTGTAAACTGGGACCCCAAGGGACAGACGGTTATCTCCGATGATGAAGTAGTCTACCAGGAACAGAAGGGTAAATTTTATACTTTTAAATACGGACCGTTTGAAATAGCTACAGCCAGACCCGAAACAAAGTTCGGTGACAAATATGTTGTGATGCACCCAGACGATAAGAGGTACGAGAAGTGGCAACACGGCGACAAGTTATCTCTAGAGTGGATAAACGGAGAGATAGAAGCCACTGTTATCAAAGATGAGATAATCGACATGGAATTCGGCACAGGCGTAATGACCATCACTCCGTGGCATTCTCATGAAGACTTCGCTCTGGCCGAAAAGTATAAATTGGATAAAGAGCAAATCATCGATCAGTACGGGAGACTTCTTCCCATCGCAGAAGAATTTGCAGGAATGAAGATTACCGAGGCTCGAGAAAAAATTGTTGAGAAATTAAAAGGGAAAGGTCTCTTGGTTTCTGTGGATGAGAATTATGTAAACAGGGTGGCCACCGCTGAACGCACTGGTGGAATGATAGAGCCCCAAATCATGCTCCAATGGTTTGTGGATGTGAACAAGAAAATTCCATCTAGAGGAAACAGATCCTTGAAAGAGCTCATGCTCGAACCAGTACGAGACAAGAAAATAAAAATCTTGCCCGATCATTTTGAAAAAGTTTATTTTAATTGGATAGAAAACCTGCGCGATTGGTGTATTTCTAGACAGATTTGGTATGGGCACAGAATCCCTGTTTGGTACAAAAATGATGAAATTTACTGTGGGATAGAAGCTCCGGAGGGGGCTCACTGGGTTCAGGACGAGGATACGCTGGACACGTGGTTTTCATCCGGACTTTGGACATTCTCTACTCTTGGATGGCCCAACGTAGATGCCCCAGATTTGAAGAGGTTCCACCCAACCAGTGTTATAAATCCAGGCTACGAAATCCTTTTCTTCTGGGTAGCGCGCATGATCCTCATGTCTCAATACTTGATGGGTGAAATACCGTTTGAAACAGTTTATCTTCATGGAATGCTCCGGGACGCGAAGGGTCAAAAGTTTAGTAAATCACTCGACAACGGAGTGGATCCAATTGAAATTATAGAAAAGTACGGTGCCGATGCCCTCCGCATGTCTATGATTGTGGGTATCGGTCCTGGTGCAGATAGTAAGTTTGATATCCAGAAAGTGAAAGCCTACGGCAAATTCTCTAACAAAATTTGGAACATCGCTCGCTTTGTCCTTTCACAAAAGAGAGAGGGCGAGTTGGATCCGGGGCTTGCTTCAGAATTCAATGATTTAGTAAAAGACGTCACTATTGATATGGAAGCTTATCGATTCTATATGGCGGCTGAAAAAATTTATGCTTACGTTTGGCACCGTTTCGCTGATGAGATTATCGAGGAAAGCAAAAACAAAGAAGGTCGTGGAGAAACTCTGCATTATATACTTGAAAACTCTTTGAAACTTCTGCATCCATTTATGCCTTTCGTCACTGAAGAAATCTGGCAACTTTCACACGAAGAAAAATCTTCTATCCTTATGGTTG
>Ga0209514_10008926_pt1 | contig 11213 bp, 10 predicted proteins | sample Subgrocontami58m_FD_187452 | JGI IMG/M metagenome (GOLD analysis project Ga0209514, IMG submission 187452) | Subsurface groundwater microbial communities from S. Glens Falls, New York, USA - GMW37 contaminated, 5.8 m (SPAdes) (version 3) | ecosystem: Environmental > Aquatic > Deep subsurface >...
TCATCAAAGCACCCGATGGAAATTTGATTGGGTTGCATGAAGCACACGCTCACTAAGGACATCTCAGCGCCACACCGACAGGTCTTGCCGAATTTAACACTCGCCAAATTGTAAACAGACCTGTCAGGTGTTGTTGAAATCGGTGTCCTTTCACTCTATGCCAAAGAAAAAGATTCAACGCGTTTTAGCAATTCCACCTGATGTGAAGAAGGCATTAGCCAAATCAAAAGAAGCAAAAGCGAAATTCGAGAAGATGCCTCACTCGCATCAAAAAGAGTATTTGGGATATGTGCTTGAAGCGAAGAAAGCGGAGACGCGGGCGCGGCGAGTTGAGAAGATGATTGTCGAGTTGGAGAAAAAGTGATGACCCGGAAAAAAGCCGACACCGATTACGCGGGTGTAACTCAAGTCATGATGCTGAAGCACGGTGCTACCGTCAGTAAAACTTTTGGCACGCCGACGCTGAAGATCAACGGCAAAGTGTTTGCGGGGTTAGAAGAAAGCGACATGATCTTTAAATTGACGGGCGATGATCATGCCAAAGCGTCGAAACTCAAAGGCGCAAGATTATTCGACCCGATGAAGAATGGCAAGGCAATGAAAGAATGGGTGCAAGTTCCGGTGGCACATTCCAAACTTTGGTTGAAGTTCGCCGAAAGCGCGTTGAAATATGTGAAGAAGAAAACGTAATGCAAATTGGCAATTTGCACTACCAAAAAAAACGGGGCGTCTTGCTTCTCTGTTCGCGCCACAGTTCAACTGTGGCGCGAACAATTTCTAATCCAAATTCCGAATTGCCGGATGCAGAAGGGCGAGCAGAGTTAAAAAGATCGTGATCGTTCCGCCCAAGATGAAGACCACCGGCGCGCCGAGTTGATCGGCTAACACCCCCACAGCGGCAAACCCAAGCGGCATCAACACAAATGATCCAAGCGCATCAATGCTGAACACGCGTCCCAATTTTTCGCGCGGCACAAGTTCCTGCACCGTGTTCGTCCAGATTAAACCAAAACATGCCGCGCTCACGCCACGCACAAACGCGGCGATGCCAATGCCCCATAACGTAATGGGCAAGCCAATGGTAAAAATGCACAGCCCCGTGACGACCGTGCTGAGATATGCCAGCAATCCTCGGTGGCGCAATTTCGCATAACGCCCCAACCACATTGCGCTTAATACGGACCCCGCCGAAAACGCAGTTTGAATTAAACCTAAGGCGCTCACTTCACCGTGCCAATCTTTTTTGATGAGCAAAGGCAAGGCAACTGCAAAAGGTCCGTTATCGGTGACGTTGATGACACCGAAGATCGCAATGGTGATCCACAACCAAGGCGAACTGAGCACAAAACTAAAACCTTCGCGCAACTCGGCGACCGCATTTTTTCTCTCAGCAGTTTCCGTTGTGGCTAAATTATTTTTGGGAATAAATAGCAAACAAGCGGCGGAGATAAAAAAGGATGCGCCATCCAGTGCCAACGCCAGCGAGGTGCCGCCTGCCGCTACCAAAACTGCTGCCGTAGCGGGACCGATGATGCCCATGAGCCGCCGACTTAAATCGGTGAGCGAGTTGGCGCTGGGCAATAATTCTTTGGGCGTTATCTCAGGGATGGCGGCGGCATACGCCGGGTAAAAAAATGCTTCGAGAAAACCAAACAGAAACACGCCAATGTAAAGCATCCAGAGTTCGAGCCATTGCAAATATGCCAACAATGCCAATGCCGAGACCACGACCCCGCTCAACACATCGGAGAGAAGCATCACGCGCAAACGTGGCAAACGATCTACCAGCACTCCACCCACTAACAAAAACACAATCATGGGCGTTAAACCGAAAAATGTCACTAGCCCCATTTGCGCCGCTGAGCCAGTTTTTTCAAGCACCCACCACATCACCGCCAGCCGATGCAAGCTATCGCCGAAGCGTGAGATCGTCTGCCCGCTCCACAACAAGGCGAATGGACGATGGGATAAGGATTTGAAAAGATTCATTCTGGGTGGTTAGGTTGTTGGGTGGTTAGGTGGTTAACGTGATGCGTGATACGTGATACGCAATACGAGATACGTATTTCGTATTGCGTATTGCGTAAAATTTAGCGACTCGTCAGTGTGGCGATGAAGGTGTCAATTGCCGTCGTGTCTTCTGCGCCGCCGCTTTTGAGGGAGAGATCGAGTTCGAGGAGTTTGTGATGCAGGTCTTCGAGTTGAGGCATTGAGAAATTGCGGGCTTGCCTCATCAACTTCTCGGCGGGGAACGATTTTTGATTCAACTTGCTCATCACGTCGTGGATCGTCCCGCCGTGATCTAAAATTTCGCGCACTTGCAAAATTAAACGGAATTGACGGACGATCATGTTGAAGATGGCAAATTGATCTTGCGAGGGCTGCGCCAGCAGTGTATGAAATTTATTCAATGCCACTTGCGGGTTGCGCGCACCGAGCGCATCCACCAAATCCCAAATGATCGCTTCACCTGCCGAAGGCGTGAGTTGATTTACGTCTTTCACTTCTACCGCGCGCGACCAATTTACATACGCCAGCAGCTTGTCAATTTCATTCGCCAACATGCGCGGCTCATCGCCGATGGCGGTTGCCAACGCCTCGGCGGCATCCCCTTTGAAATCGCCGCCGCTCGCCTTCGCCCGTTTGACGATCCATTGACTCATCGCCGCGCCCTGCGGCACATCACACTTGACGATCTGCGCTTTAATTTTGACGGCGGCTTTGAGCAAACGTGAAGCGGGGTTGATCGGTTTGGATTCGGTGAACACAAGTTGCGTGGTGTCGAGTAAGAGATCAAAGTATGCGATTAAACCATCCACATAATCGCCAGTGGACGCCGACTCTGTTTCCTCACCCTCTTCGCTTTTTCCCGTTAAGCGAGTCAATAAACCGTTGACGAGGATTAAACGTTTGTCGCCGAGAAACGGCATGGCATCGCACACGCCGCGTAGTTCGGCGAGCGGAATACTTTTGCCGTCGAGTTCGCTGATGTTGAGCGACGCCATTGATGGATCGCCCATCTCGTTTTTGAGATCGCGCACGCGTAAGGCAATGGCAAAGTCGTCGTCGCCGTGAAAGATGGTGAGGGGCATTTCGTGATGTAAGGGCGCACGGCCGTGCGCCCCTACGAATCATCCGCGCGTTTCAACGCGATGGGTAAGTGCGGGGAAGTCCGAAACTTTTTTGACGGAGACAATTTCCATCTCGCGCATATCGCTTGATGTTGTGACGTTTGCTTGCAATGACAAGCCAACGGGTTGAGCGAGGATGAGTGATCCTGTGATGAGGGCGAAGACCAACGGAATGCGCGAGAGGCGAGCGCTAAAGCTGCGCGCGCCGAAGAAGCCCACAAAGGCGGCAAGCGCGGCAAAGGCGGCTGAGGTAACGAAGTTGGTTCCGCAGGTGGGATGAATCGCTAAATCACGTTCACCGCTTTTCATTCGCGCCAGTGCTTCGTGCGCCGATTCAATAATTTCTTCTTCGCTCAGATCGCCCATCAACACAAAGCCGCTTAAATCAGAACGACCCACCACGCTCACGCGACGCTTGCGCGAGAGGAGATGGATGGTGGCGTGTTCGAGTCCGTGATTGCGGCGGATGCGTTCGATGGGGGGGTAGGTGAGGAGGGGTTGAAGTGATTGCATGGAGCAAGTATACAACCGAAATAAAAAGACTTCCGAAGTCTACGAGACTTCGGAAGTCTTGAATTACGCCGCTACTGCTTGCGTTTGCTTGATCGCCTGCGGTGATGTGGCGGCGATGAAACCGGCGAACATCAACGCCGCGCCGATGAGTTCGCTGACGTAAAGATAATCGCTCAAGCCAAACTTGATCAACGTGCCTGCGGCGGCGGGGAACATCGCGCCGACGGCGATGAGAATGTTGCCGACGACTCGATGCGGTAGCACTTGTTTGCGCCAAAACAAATACGCCGAATAGATTGCCCCGCCGATCAATGTGATCGTGCCGTAGATGTTGAGCAAGATCGTCAACAGCGTGACGAGTCCTGAGCGCTCCATCATCGTTTTATATTGTGTGGAGATGGCGATGTGTGGATCGAAAGTGGAAGGATCGATTTTGGCAATGGCGATCAATACGATTGAGAGGATCGACACAACGGCGAGTGCCGCCGCCGAGGCGTGTGCTACTTTTTCTCTACGCACGAGTAGATACACTGTGCCTTGTCCCAACCATGCCGCCGTTAACATCGCGCCGCTGAGATACCACAGGCGCAAAATAAAATCACTCCACGCCAGCGCGAGAAATGATTCGGCGAATGTGCCTGCGGCAAATAACACGAGCCCGATGCCCCACATCAGCAAGTGAGTGCCGCGTTTGTGGTTGTAACGCGCCAACACCGCCCAGGCAAAGAGAAGCGCAACCAACGTGGAGATGAACGGAAGATATTTGAGAATCATGCGAGCCTCCAGAGAGAGAGTTGTTTCGATTGTAACGCATCCATCGGATTTATCAATTAACAAACGTCACGAGATCCTTCATTGAGTGTCATCCCTTAAGCGCGTCCATCTCATCTGCGTTTAATCTGCGCGGGGGCAAATACACGTCGAACAAAATCTCGTCGCACAAGAAGATCGAGTGCGGTCTTCGCATTTCATCTTTTGTGAGCAAACCCAAGCGCTCGTATAAACCAAAATACAAATTCTTGGCGCGACCTTGCCTGATGTTCATCTCGTCGTGCCAAACAGAATAACTGCCTAACGTGCCGTCGAGACGATAAAAGAATCCATCCACAGGATGGGTAAGGATCAACTTCATCTGATCGTAAGACTCGAATCCTTCGGTGACGCCGACAACCTCCCCCGTATCTTCGATCTCAATTTGAGCTTCTCCCCATTTCGACTTGGTTGCATAATGCCACCTGCCGTTCTCACATTCGATTTTGAATCGCGCATAGTGCCAAGGGATTCTCCACAACAGTCGCGCCGCATACACAATAACCGACCCCAGCGTTGTGCCGAAGAACCACACGCAATGCTCGCCTGTTTTCTTGTCAATCACATACACCCGATAATTCGTCTGCCCAAAATTAAATTTTAGAAACGGGAAGAGGTTGATGAAATGAAAATCAACGTCGAGAAATGGCACCGCGCTCATCATCCCCAAACGCCGCCCGCCAATTTCAAATTCGGGAATTTCGAAGCGATCTAAAGGAATATATTTCTCTAACCGCTCTTTGGGTAACGCGTAATTGATCAACGCAAAATGTTTGAGCGTAGAGCGCACGTCGAGGAGGTTGGACGGTTTTGGAGTGAGGCGGTGGGTGAGGAGGGAGCGATATGGATTCATTTTTTCTACAACAAACTCAACGGCTCCACCTCTACCCTCCACCCTCTCACCCGCTCCTTCGGCACAAGTGACGACGGATTGGGTCCACGCAAAATAATCTGCCAGCGATACTCACCATCCAGGCGATCAAAGAAACACGGCGCGGGCCCGATCAAAGTAGTCGTCGTCGCTTCGGCGTCGCGCATCCGTTTGCGAATCAAGTCCGCCACTTGCCGCGCTTCGATCTCTGCTTGATCATTCTTGCGATGATGAAAAACTAAACGCACCAACTTGCCGTAAGGTGGGTAGCTATACTGTTTGCGATTCTCCAACTCTTGTTGATAGAAACCGATGAAGTCATGCTTCGACGAGGCTTGGATCACATAATGTTCGGGTTGATACGTTTGCAAAATCACCCGCCCGCCCAAGAGTGATCGTCCGGCACGACCCGAAACCTGAGTCAAAATTTGGAAGACACGCTCACAGGCGCGGTAGTCGGGCATGTTGAGTCCGGTGTCGGCAGACACCACGCCGACCAAAGTGACAAGTGGCAGATCAAGCCCCTTAGCGATCATCTGCGTGCCGATCAATATATCGGCTTGTTGATCTCGAAACTGGCGCAAAATTAAATCGTGCGCGCCTTTCATGCGAGTCGTGTCACGATCCCACCTCAACGTGCGCGCCTCAGGAAAAAGTTTTGCCGCCTCTTCAACCACTCGCTCCGTGCCTGCGCCGAAGTATTTAATTCGATTACTTTTGCACTGCGGACAGTGTGGCGGCTTGCGTTTTGTTTTGCCGCAGTGATGACATTGCAATTGATTCTCGTCGCCGTGATACGTCAGCGGCGTGCCACACAGTGAACAGGTTACGATGTAACCGCAGTCGCGGCAAAAAATATGTGTCGCCGTACCACGCCGATTCAAAAACAAAATGATCTGCTGTTTCGCCTCAAGCGATTCGTTCATCGCCGTTTGCAATGCGCGACTGAAAATAGAAGTGTTGCCGACACGCAACTCTTGGCGCATATCTATAACGCTCACCTCAGGCAAGTCAATATATTTTGCGGTGTCGCTCAACGAGTGATATTGCGGCGCAAGATTTAATCGTTCGGCTTGCTGCGCTAAATACTCGCCGTGCGCCATGATGCGCTGCGGCATCTCCAGCAAACGATATTCGCCGCGCTTCGCCTTCGTATACGAAACTAAATCAGGCGTCGCCGAACCGAGCAGGCACACCGCGTTGACTCGCCGCGCATACTCCACCGCCACATCGCGCGCGTTGTAGTGCGGCGTATCATTTTGATAATACGACTCGTCGTGTTCCTCATCTACGATGATCAAACCGATGTCGGGCAACGGCGCGAACAACGCCGAGCGGGGACCGATCACGATGTCCACCGCGCCCGCCCGCGCCCGCCGCCACATATCGTAACGCTGCCCGTCACTTAATTCGGAATGAAGCACGGTGACTCGATTGGGGAATCGCGCGGCGAAGCGGCGCACTGTTTGCGGAGTTAACGCGATCTCGGGGACGAGGATGAGGGCGCGCAACTTTTTCTCAAGGGTTGCCGCCACTGCGCGCAAGTAAATCTCCGTCTTGCCCGAACCTGTCACGCCGTGAATCAAAAACGGCGGCGGGGCCTTGGGCGAAAATTTAATTGCCGCTTCGATCTCGCGCCAGATGTTTTGTTGATCGTCTGTAAGCAGTGGGGGATCGAATGGCGCAAAAAATTCGTTCGCTAATGGATCGCGGATTGTCTCCTCTTCGCCTAGATCGATCAGATCGCGCTCAGCTAAATCTTTGAGGGTGGCGGCATCCGCGCCCGTCTCGGCGTAAACCCAACTGGCAGGCACGGCGTGATCTTGCTTCGCCAAATAATCCAACACGACGACGCGTTTGTTGGGTTTGCGTAAGGCTTGCGTTTGCTTGGTCAGTTGCGCGCCGCTAAGTTTGAGAACGACCCGCGCTGGATTGGTTGAGAGGCGAATCAAATCTTTTTCGTTAAGAAGTTGAATTACTTCTGGCGTGGCATTAGGAAGTGACTTTAACGGAATCGGGCTCGGGTTTTGGCACAAAGCGCGCAACACATCGGCGGCGTCCCCGTGTTTTTTGCCGTGTTTATGAATCCATTTTTGCATCACGTCGAGCGGATAGGTTGGGGCGATCACCGAATCAGTTGAAGTTAATTCGATCCAGCCGCGCTCGATCAAAGGTTGCAGATCGGATTCGACGGAGTGCGTTGCTTTGAGGAGATCGTCGTGGGCAGGTTGACCGGGCAACAGGCTGAAAAGGTGATCGAGGATGTCGGCGTGGTGCGGCGAATATTTCAGTTTAAATTTTTCGGCGGCGAGCCGATCTATTGGAACGATGGATCGCGCGGTGCGGATCAATTTGGGGCGCACCGAGGGCGGTTGAAGCACGGCACGTTTTTTGACGATGCCGCGTTTGATGAGCGTGGTCATCGTGCCGCGCCAATTCTTTTTGGGAATTGCCCGTTCGATTTGTTTGCCGCGCAACGTGCCGCGTTCAGTTAATAATTTGACGAGTTGAAACTGCATCTCGCTTTGCGGATCAAATTTTTCATCAACGAGTTCGTATTCGGTGTCACCTTGTTTGGCGAGACCGGGTGGCAGCATGAGAGTCAAACAGTCGGAGAGCGGGGCGAGGGTGTGATGAGAAATGTAATACCCCAGATCGAGTTGAGCGCGAGTCAACACCGGCTGTTCGTCAATGAGCGCTTGAACTGGTTTGAAATCGCGCACACCTTCGGGTGGATCATCGCTGAGGGCGACGACGATACCTTGAATAAGTTGTTGACCGAAGGAGACTTGAACCAGATGCCCGGCTTCAACTTTTAATTCGTCGGGGATGGTGTAGTGAAACGATTGCCCGAGCGAGGGATAGACGGGGAGGACTTCGGCGAACATGGAGAGTCAGGAGTCGGGAGTCAGGAGTCAGAAGAAGTTATTCTGAATTCCGACTCCTGTCTTCTGTATTCTGCCTCAGCGAAATCCGCGAAATCCTCAGCCCATCCATCGCTTCCACTTTGAGGCGGACGCCACTGGCATCCACGGTGTCGCCGACTTTGGCAAGGCGTTTCAATTTCCCAAGAACGAAGCCGGCAATCGTGTCGTAGTTTTCATCTTTGAGATTCAAACTGAAATGATCGTTGACCTCTTCCATCAGCGCCATGCCGCCGATCAGTGCGCTGCCGTCGGGTAGGGGTTGAATCTCCGGCGTGGATTTATCGAACTGATCGTTAACTTCGCCGACGATCTGCGTCATGAGATCGCCCAACGTGACCAAACCCGCCGTGCCGCCGTATTCATCCAGCGCAATTGCCAGATGCTGCTTTTTGACTCGGAACTCTTGCAGGAGCGTATCGAGTCGGCTGGTGGCGGGGATGACCAACGCTTCGCGCATCAAGCCGCGAATGGTGGCGTTGAGGCGATCATTGTGTTGCACGCGCACTAAATCTTTTACGTGGGCGATGCCGATAATGTGATCCACGTCGCCTTCAAAGACGGGGAACTTGGAATAGGAATGGGTGATGGCGAGTTGGATTAAGTCGTTGACGGGCGAGTCGGCGTCTACAGCGATCATCTCGGTGCGCGGCACCATCACTTCGCGTGCGGTGATGTCGCCGAAATCGAACGCGGCGTGGATCATATCGCGCTCTTCTTCTTCCAATAGTCCGCTCTCTTCGGACGCCTCGACCAACATTTTTAATTCTTGCACCGAGTGCACGATCTGATGCCCGGTATTCTGCACGCCGATGAGTCTCAACAGAGCATTGCCGATGCCGTTAAGAATTGTAATAGCAGGATAAAGAATCGTTTGCACGATCAATGTCGGACGAGCGACGAAGAGTGCTGTGCCTTCGGGGTTTTGCAAAGCGATAGATTTGGGCATGAGTTCGCCGATGATGACGTGTAAGGCAGTAATGAGGGTGAACGATATGGCGGCAGAGATCGAATGGCTGGCGAGGCTGATCCATTCGGCAGGGATCGAGTGAATAACTGGTTCTATGAAATGCGAGAGCGCCGGTTCGCCCAACCATCCCAACCCTAAACTGGCGATGGTGATGCCGAGTTGAGTGGCGGCGATGAATCGATCGGGATCGTGCAGAGCTTCTTTCACCGCGCCCGCGCCGATGCGCCCTTGCTGAATTAATTCTTCAACACGCGTGCGGCGCACGCTAACCAAGGCAAACTCTGCCGCAACAAAAAAGGCGTTGGCGAGAATTAGCAACGCAACGCCGACAAGACTCAGAAGATCGAAAGAAGATTCGCTCATAGAAACGTAGAGGCGTTGCATGCAACGTCTCTACAATATCACCAAATTATCGCTGCCCCATATCCCACGACTTTAGAACGCTCTCCGCTGACGTCGCCCGATGTGGCGTGGTGGATCACTTTGGCGTGAGTCGCGCCGAGATCGCGCGCTGCCCACAACGTCGCCGCAATCGCGCCGTGACCGCAGGCGAAGCCGCGCCCTTCCTCTTCGGTTTTCAATACGCCGTGCGGATCAAAGGCATCAATCTGTTTGAGCATTTCTTTATCAAGTTGCTTCGCAATGTTGTCAGGATAGAAATGCGAGAGATCGGAACTGCCAACGATCAATGCTTTCTTGCCGCGCAAAATTTTTGCCAACGCGCCGCCCAACGCTTGTGAGATTCGCTCCGATTGATCACGCATCATGATCGGGATGAGTGTGAAGCCATCGCCGAAGACTCGCTGCAAAAACGGCAACTCAATTTCAATCGCGTGTTCTTGGTCGCACCGTATCGGGACAAGCGATTCACTCTTATCTTTGTTCAACAATTTTGCCAATTCATTTCTCAACTCTTCTACTAAATCCTGATCCACTGCAACGATGCCAAGCGGCGTCTCGTAAGCCTCGTGACCACTGGTGATCAACGCGCCGTCGTCGTGAAAGTGACTCGGACAGGCGATGGCGATTGTATCAATCTCCAAACCGCGCACGGATTGAAAAGCGTAACCTGCTACCGCGCCCGAATAATGATGACCCGCATGAGGGGCGATCACGCCGACGATCTTCTGGTGATACGGACTCACCTGTGCCGCGTTAAGAAATTCGTCAACCGATTCGGCGAGCGCGGCAGAATGACCGGGATACCAATGTCCAGAGATGGGGGAAGGGCGAATGTCCATATTTAGATTCTAGCACTATGGCGCAACATGAATCACCCGCGCAGGGCGCTGACGAGGAAGGTGATGAAGAATAAGGCAAAAGCGAAGATGAGAACGAGGCAACCGCGCCACAGGTTGAGTGGATGGTCGTCGCCGAGAGTCGGCATCCCCGTGGTTGGATCAAGGTCTACGCGCCATTTGGGGGCGATGAACAGACTCACTGCCGCGCCGCCGATCAATCCACCGACATGCCCCCACAGATCAATCCCCGGACGAAAGCTGACGAAGAGTTGAATGCCGATCAGCACCAACATATCTCTTAGATAAGCATTGCCGCGCTCGCCGAACTTGCTGCGATTGTTGAAAAAATAAACGGTGAATGCGCCGAGCAAACCAAAGATTGCGCCGGACGCTCCGAGCGAAGGCTGCGGGCTGAAGATGAAACTGGCGACGACTCCGGCGATGCCGGAGAGAAGATAGACGATGAGGAAACGACGATGCCCAAAAAATGATTCGACGCGCATGCCGAAAATAAAAAGACTCAAGGCGTTGGAGCCGAGATGGGTGAGACTGCCGTGCAAAAATATCGGCGTGACGAGCCGCCAGTATTCGCCGCCAACAATGAAGTCGTTGATCTTGCCGCCGAAGTAGAAGAGTAGATCATCGCCAGTGATAATTTCGGAGAGGGCTTGCAAAATATAGACGACGACCAACGTGCCAAGAAGAAGATAGGTGACGATCGGTTTGGCGGCAGGCAGGGCAACCGAGTAGCGA
>Ga0209514_10008929_pt1 | contig 11210 bp, 9 predicted proteins | sample Subgrocontami58m_FD_187452 | JGI IMG/M metagenome (GOLD analysis project Ga0209514, IMG submission 187452) | Subsurface groundwater microbial communities from S. Glens Falls, New York, USA - GMW37 contaminated, 5.8 m (SPAdes) (version 3) | ecosystem: Environmental > Aquatic > Deep subsurface >...
CGTCAATTTCCGTAACGGTAGAGACTTCTTTCCCCTTTATAAAAAAGGTCGCTCCTGATAAATCCATGCCAATCTCTGAATTGTTTGTGGAGGCAACCACCCTCCCATCCAGGGAAAGCAGGTTAATGGTTTTTATGCACTCGCTCAGGGGAAGTTTGTTTTCGACAAGATGCTTATTAACAAAACGGACGTCACATGCCCTTCCGTGGCTTACTTTCAGGAGTTGCCGTATGACACAACCATCCGTGGCAAAGTCCTGGGCGCGCCGTTTGAGCATGTCCAGGAATTGGTAGACCTGTCCCTCGTACGCCTCTGCCATGGCCGTCAGGTCGTTGAGGATTTGTTTCTGTAACTGCGCCTTGTTTCGATGGTAGCTCAGGAAGAATGTAATAACGACGGGGAGGAGGACGATGATAATTCCTATCATGGCCTTCTTTTTTAGAGAGAACTTAAATTTTTTCATCTGGCAAGCACAATCAGAATAAAACGGTAGGGCGAGGCTTTAGCCTTGCAATTATTACACAAAGGCAAACCGAAAGGTTTGCCCTACCTGTCGCTGGTAAAAAAATTTCTAAACATGTAACCGTTTAGTTTTTTGAAACGCCGTATACACACCCCTAAATCCCCTCTTTTTAGAGGGGACTTCCGCACTCCCCTCTAACAAGAGGGGCTGGGGGTGTGTTTAAGCAGTGACCTGGAAGAAGCATTGATACGAATTTTCAAAAACAAAACTGATACAATTGTTATGATGTTCGAATTTTAATTTGGGGAAGGGATGCAACATGGCAGGACAACCGCATTATTGCCGGGCTTCTCAATCCCCCTGCCTTCCGTATATCTCTTCGAAACTGGAGGCAACCTCAACAAACGCATTCAGCACCCTTGGGCAAAAATGCTCCGGCAGCGTCCTCCCATCACCCTGCGTTATTATCTTATATACCTCATCATGTGTCAAGGAAGGCTTGTACGCCCTCACACTCCGCAACGCATCATACTGGTCGCACAGCATCACAATCCGCCCCTCTACCGGTATTTCCGCCCCCTTCAATCCCCGCGGATACCCAGTCCCATCCCACCGCTCATGATGATTCAACGCCACCAATTCCGACACCTGAATATTGCCATGAGACGATCCCGACAGTATCTTCGCCCCTATTGTCGCATGCGTCTTCATAATCTCAAACTCAGGAAACGACAAACGGCCTTCCTTTAACAGGATGCCATCAGGTATGCCTATCTTCCCCACGTCGTGCATCGGGCTTGCAAAGGTTATCGTCTCCACAAATTCCGCGGACATGCCCATCGCCAGGGCTATCTTCTGCGCATAGAGACCCATCCTCGATATATGCTCCCCCGTCTCCGTGTCCTTAAACTCCGCCGCCGTTGACAACCTCTCGATGATCTCCGTGCTCATGTACCTGAGTTTCGTCGTGACCTCCGCCAGTTCCTGCACCTTCAGTTTCACCGTCGCTTTCAGGACGTCATTGTAATTCTTCTCTATCCGTCTGAGCCTGCCATGCTCGATGGCCTTTTCCACACACTGGGCAAGATAGTGCATATTAAAAGGCTTGATGATAAAATCAAATGCGCCGTTCTTTATGGCGCCGATCGCCGCGTCTAACTCCGCATAGGCGGTCATCAGGATCACGGGTATTTCCACGTTAAAGCCGCGGATTTTAGCGAGAAATTCAATCCCTGACATGCCGGGCATCCTGATGTCGCTGAGCACAACGTCAAATCTGTCTGACTGCAATGCCGCCAGCGCTTTGGCGGGATGGTCGCAGGTAGTGACGCCGTATCCAAAGGTGTCGAGTATTAGCGCAACGGATTCAAGTACGCTCGGATCGTCGTCTACCACAAGGATTTTGCGTTTTTGCGTATTGTTTTTCGATGGTGTACTCATTCGGGATACTCGTAATTTTTTTGCGGGTTCGGATTTGCAACTCGAACCTGAAGGTTTATGTGTCTATAGGCGCTGTGGCTGCTCAATCAGCCATCGTTTAATCAAACCCAAGGTTCAGGTTGCAAACCTGAACCCGCGATTAGGGGATTCTCGTAATTTTAGGTAACTATCTCATCCAGAGAACTGTGATAATATTCATAACCGCCGGCAATCTCGGCGAGTCGCTCGTTTTCGCCGCAATTCATGGCAACCAGATAATGGTTAAACCTGTCTATCAAATCGTCCGTAATTATCGGGCACTCAATGCCCGTGCCGCTCAGCAGCCTCCTTGTGTTCGTAGAATCGAAACTCGCCTCCCCGAACATATAGGGCTGGCATACCGCTATCCTCCTCAATAATCGTTGTTCCTCTGGGCTCTGCGGCTGCATCCTGAACTCATGCAGCGACGTCAATCTTATGCGATTGTTGCCCGTTGCCGCCATGACCCATACCGCAAGCTCCCCCAGGGTGGGCGGAGATGGATTGACAATATGGAATGTCTTGCCGATGCTCTTTTCCTGCGCTGCGATAGCCGCCACCGCGCGCGCCACGTAGTCAACGGGGACCAGGTTTAGGGTGCTGTACTTATCTCCCGGAATTCTCAAAGGGGACAGGAAGGGATTGATGTCAGACGCCCCGCGAGTCTTCAGACGGTTCAGTTCCCGGAGAAACAGATATATGTTATCACAATGTTTCGTGTAGCCCGTAACCGTGTCTCCGGTGATTATGCCCGGGCGGTAAATGGTGCACGGAACGCGGTACTGACTGGCAAATATGGCAAGGTACCGCTCTGCCTCGCATTTCGACCGTTCGTAATCGTTATTGAACGTCTGTTCTTGCTCCAGGTTCTCCTCCATGACCGCGCCGTGACTCTTTCCCGAGACGTAAGCGGTGCTGATGTAGTGAAGTCTTTTGATTTTTTTCGTTATACAGAACAGGCTGATGAGCGCCGTCCCTGATACATTCAGCCTGGCAAGGGCGTCTCCTTTTCGGAACTCATTTGTCTCTGCGCAGTGGAATACCTCGTCTACAGTCTCTGCCAGTTCGAAATACCGTAACGCGCTCAAACCAAGGTAAAGACTGGAGGCGTCCCCCTCGATTATTTCGACGCGACTGCCAAGCGTATTTATCTTGTATTTCCCGGCCTGACCGGCAGGGAAAATCTCAGAGAATCTTTCCCCTGCGCCGGTTTTTGCCTTTCCGACAAGGAGTTTCAACCGAAAGCCCAACTCAAGGAGTTCCCTGGCGACGTAGCCCCCCAGGAACCCCGTTGCGCCGGTTATAAGTACTGTTTTCTGTTTCACTGTCCTTTTCGCTATTTTAAAATTTTCCTGGAAACCAAAAACGCAGCAAGCTGCGTCCTTGACGTACATCAGGAACCGGGAGGTATACCACTGATGAACGCCCCGGAGCACAGCATGCTGCAATAAGTGACGGGTGGCGAGTGACGGGTGACGTTTTTTCCCCGACACTTGTCACGCGTCACCCAATGTTCAGGGATTTCAATCTTGTAGGGGCTGAAAATTTTCAGCCCCTACGGTGAAACGTTTTATTACGGGCGGGTTCAGGTTTGCAATCTGAACCTTGTAGTTTGAACGAACGATACCCAGTGGAACAGTCACAACGCCCAGAAATACATAAACCTCCAGGTTCAAGTTGCAAACTTGAACCCGCAAAAGCAACAGTAGGGCGACCCTTTAGGGTTGCCATCCCTCGTGCGTGTTCGTACAGTTGCAAGGCTAAAGCCTTGCCCTACGTATTAAAAGATAAAAGTCGCCAAAGGCCTGATTTATGTACCAAACCACGGGGCCTTTAACTCTTGTATAATCTCAGAGACGCCGTCGTAATTATCCCGCCGAACCTCCCGGATACAGTGTTCATATAAGCTCAGCAGGGCGTCGGCAATTTCAGGATAATCAAAGTTGAGCGAATCTTTTAACCGGGAAAGCGCCTCACACGCCTTTAATCCGTTTCTTTGATCGCAGGCGGCAATCACAACATCATAAGCCCTGATCAAAAGTTGCACTGCGTTTAATGATGTGATTTTATCGTCCAAGGCATCCTTGTCCATGTCCATTTTCGCGGCAGCAATCATAAATCGCTTACCTCACTAAAAAGTCCTGTAAATTTATATTCTGTAATTTCAAAGTTGCCCACGAAAAGACACGAAAATAGCGAAATTGTAACAATTTAACTTTCGGGCATTTTGGCGTGTTTCGCAGGTAATTTGTCGCTGCCAGAGGCAGCCTAACCAAGACGACAATGGGACATTTGCAAGGGCAGTGCCACGTATTTTTGAGAAATGGAGGGCGTGTCGTAAGTACGTGAGAAAGGATGTGATTAGAATAAATTAAATTTTTATTCCAGATACCGGGCGATCGTTTTTACCCAGAAAACCCTGTAATTTTTACATATCCAGTTTGTAATAATTACAAAAGATAAGCGAAATGGTAACACTTTAGGAGTTTATTCAAAATAACATGAACAAGTTTGTTGTCCGACACTTTAAAGATCAGGCACTCTCAGGGCTAAAGCCCATCCCCGATCCGGGTCGAGGACAGGATTCAGATAAGACCGTCATTAACCCCAGCCTTAAGGCTGGGGTTAATGGGTACACGTCCTACCGAGGCTTTAGCCCTGATGTCACAGCAACATGAAGTTGTTCATGTTATTTTGAATAAACTCCTTAGTGACCGCCTGTAGGGGTAATTCATGAATCACCCCTACAGGTACGATAATCCACCGTTGCAGGAATTTTTCAAGAAGCTAAACTGTTACCAAAAGATAAGCGAAATGGATACGCTGCCGCTCTGGAGCGGGTTATTTTTTGAATGAATCAGAGGGGGAAACGGTAAGGGGAATGATAATGACCTGCCCGACGGGGAGGTCTTTGATGTCCTTTATTTCCAGCCTGTTGGCGTCGTAGATAACCGTCCACCGCTTGCCGTCATGGAACACCTTCGATGCGATTTCATAAAGGCTGTCGCCCCACTTGACGCGATAGACGGCCTTCTTGTACCTGTTGTTGTCTATCTGCTGCGATTCTTCCACGTCGTTCAGGATGGGCATGTCGGGGATAATTAACTCCTGGCCTGTCTGGAGCGTTTCGTCAGTAACTCCATCGTTGGCGTCGCTGATCCCGCTGGACATGGAGGAGTCGTCGTAAAATTTTCCGGCGATATGCGGCAGGGTATCTCCATCCTGCACCCTATAGTAGACCTTCATGAGGGCGCCGTCAGATCTTACAGAGATTACGGTGGTATGGATGGATGAATTAAAATTTTTAGACGGGACACTGATGATAAATTTCTTTGCAAGACGGTCGGCCGTATCGGTAACTACTTTTTCCCGTACATTGATTGAACTTTCAATCACCGCCTCCGGGACGCTAAAGGGCGATATGGGCACCGAGCCGCCATGGGTTGTTTCCGTGTGGTCTGCCTGCCAGATTACGCGGGAAGTCCTTGTATCCACCATCTTCATCTCCGCCCCGAATACCACCTGGGAATACACCCCCATAAATCTCTTGCAGCACTTCGTAACCACGCCATAAATGATGGCGTCGGCCTTTACAATCCGCCCGATCTTGTACACCTCTTCGTCGTCGAGGTTGGAAGCGTTTATCGCGGCGAGGTTCAGACGTTCGTCCACCTCTTCGAGCCTGAGCACGTTGTAACCCTTCGTGCTAAAGTTTGTAAAAAAGCACTTCCGGAAGATATCCTCCACCCCTTTTTTCTCTGTTTTATTTCTGAACGGCAGGATTGCGACGGAGCCGATTGCGTTTTTCTGCGGCGGGTAGAGGGTTTTGACGTGTGGAGTAGACCGTTCCTCCATGTAATTACAGGAGGAAGCAACGAATAACACCATGAAAGCGAAAAAATGTTTTTTCACTTAATCGTTTTTACCCTGGACTTAAAAAGTCCCCTCTTGGGAGGGGATTTAAGGGGTGGGTAAGTCGGTAATTCGTGAAATATTCACTGAGATTTCACGACCCTTGTTCTTGTGGAAACGGGGAAAGGAACCCACCCCCAACCCCTCCCAAGAGGGGAATAATCCACGCCACCCTGTAACCCGCTTAATTAAAATGAAAATTCCTATACAATCAAGACTATTCAGAGGCAGTTTTCGGGAGGTTCATCCCCTCGCCTGTTGCCGTTGCCACGAGCCTCTTCTTTTTATAGATTAGCATGATGTTGCGCGTATAGATGAAAAGCCCTGAGCATTGTCCCATAATGAATACCGGATCGCGGCGGTAAATTGCGTAGGCAAATAGTATGATGCTTCCCCCCAGGCTTAAATACCAGAAAATCTCCGGAATGACGCTTTCGCCGCGCTTCTCAGAGGCAATCCACTGCACAAAAAACCTGGAGCCAAACAGAAATTGCCCGACAAAACCCACAATAACCCAAAAATTAATATGCGCTATAAAATCACTCATTCTCTACCTCATACTTAAGTTTCCGTTTTTTCATCCACCGGACAACCAGCAGATCCACAAACGCCCTGAATGCCCTGTTTGATATGCCGTACTTTGATTTCCCGAATTTCCGGGGACGGTGGTTTACCACAATCTCGGCAACCGTGAATCCTTCCATTTTAAACAGCGTCGGCAGGAAACGATGCATGCCGTTATACAATTTTATATGATCAAGACACTCCCTGCGATACGCCTTGAGCGAACAGCCCGTGTCCCTGATATCTTCATCCGAAAGCCTGTTTCGTATGTTATTGGCTACTTTGGAGGAAATGCGCTTTATCCACGGGTCGTTTCTCTTTTGTCTCCATCCGCATACCATGTCATAGCCGTTCAGTTTTTCAAGCAGTTTCGGGATATCCGCGGGGTCGTTCTGCATGTCAGCATCCATAGAGACCACGTATTTCCCCACGGCATGCTTAAAACCGGCCTCCATTGCGGCAGTCTGACCGGCGTTTTTCCGGAAGTTAAGCGTGCGGAAATTCGGGTGCAGGGCGCACCACTCCTTCAGCCTTTCGGTACTGCCGTCCGTGCTGCCGTCATTTACGAAGACAACTTCGTAGCTTTGTCCCTGCATGGCGCTGATTATGGAATTGCCGAGTGGTTCGATATTGTCCACCTCATTATAGAGCGGAATTACGAGAGAAATATCCGGATTTGTCATTGTTCCTGTATTGTTATGAATAACGCAGTCAGTAATTTTCCAAAACTAAATTGTCACGAATTGTATCAACGCTTCTTACAAAACTCCGCCTGGATGCCCGTATTGAAACACACCCCCGGCCCCTCTGGTAGGTCAGGCGTCCACGCCTGACATTATGATGACAAGCGGGGACGCTTGTCCTACCAACGAGGGGAGGTTTGAAGTCCCCTCTAAAAAGAGGGGATTTAGGGGTGTGTATACCGTGTTTCAAAAAACTAAATTGTCCCGAAAATTATATAGTAAATTTACAAAATTACCAAAGGGAAATTAATCATAAATCAATATGGTACGCCTTTATTTTATTGTACAAAGTTTTTACGGATATGCCGAGGGCCTCCGCCGCAAGGGTTTTGTTTCCCTGCTTCTCGTTCAATACTTTCAGGATATGCCTCTTCTCCACTTCGGAGAGCACCGCCGCCGTCCCGCCCGCAGAGGAAGAAGGACTGCGGATGCTTTCGGGCAAATCTTCAATTGAAATACAGTCGTCATCCATCATTACCACCAGCCGTTCAATGGTGTTTCTCAATTCACGGACGTTGCCCGGCCAGTTGTATTGAGTCAACGCCATCATTGCCTCAGGAAGCAGTGTTTTTTTCTGTCTGCCCTTGCAAAAATAATCGAGAAAATGGTCAATCAAAACGGGAATATCGTCCCTCCGTTCTCTCAGCGGAGGCAAAGACAGGGCAATTACATTCAACCGGAAGTACAGGTCTTCCCTGAATTTTCCTCTCTTTACCTCTTCGGCAAGGTCTCTGTGGGTGGCCGCGACGATGCGGGTATCAACATTGATGACCTTATTGTCACCCACGCGCCGAATCTCGCCGGATTGAAAAACACGAAGCAGTTTTGCCTGTGTACTAACAGCCAGTTCCCCAATTTCATCCAAAAATAACGTGCCACCGTCAGCCACCTCAAACAAGCCAACCCTCGATTCCATTGCGCCGGTAAACGCCCCTTTGACGTGTCCAAAGAGTTCGCTCTCCAGCAAGGTCTCCTGCAGGGTAGCGCAATTAATTACCACGAATGGCTTATCCGCCCGTTTGCTGCGCTGATGAATCATATTGGCAACCAGTTCCTTTCCCGTGCCGCTTTCTCCCTGGATCAGGACAATAGAGTCTGAAGGCGCCGCCTTGTCAATCATCTTGTATGTGGCCTTCATCGCTGCGTTGTTACCAATCATGGCGGGAATTTCACCGGCGCCCTTTACCAGCCGCCTGAGGTGGATATTCTCACGGTTTAATTGTCTCTTCTCAAACGCCTTTTGCAGGAGCACCACCAGCTCGTCCAGTTTGCACGGTTTTTCGAGATAATCGTAAGCGCCCAGTTTTATGGCCTGAACGGCGCTTTCAACGGAACCCTGACCGGTTAAGAGAATTACCTCCGTAGTAGACTCCTGCTCCTTTAGCTTTTTCAGGGTTTCAATCCCATTCATCACGGGCATATTCATATCAAGGATGACCACGTCAAAGTCCCGCCCCTGCATGTGCTTTAAGGTCTCAGCGCCGCTGTCGCAGCCGGTTACTTCATACCCCATACGAATGAGTTCCCTTGACATAATATTCCGGAACGTGTTCTCGTCGTCGGTAAATAAGATATTAGGTTTCTTACTCATACTTTTACCCCTTAAGACTGGTCATTTGCCAGGGGAAGTGTCACCGTAAAGGTCGCACCCTTACCAGGTCCTTCACTGTAAGCCTCAATTCTTCCGCTATGAACGTCCACAATGCCATAACATATTGCAAGCCCAAGTCCCGTGCCTTTTCCGGTAGGTTTCGTTGTAAAAAACGGGTCGAATATCTTGTCGAGGTGTTCCGGTTTGATGCCGACGCCCGTGTCTCTGACAAGGACGTGCACGTTCGTCTGTCTTCTGCTGGTTGATATTGCAATCTCACCACGACCCTCGGTTGCATGAACCGCATTAATTATCAGGTTCATAAAGACCTGTTTTAGTTGTTGCGGATCGCCAATTACAATACAGGATTCTTTGGAAAGATTCAATTGGATATTTTGCGTCTTAATTTGCGACTGGCATCTGACAACTGAAAGCGTGTCGTCAATAACGCGGTTGATATCCAAACGCGCAAATTCAGGCTCTGACTGTCTGGAGAAGTTGAGCAAATTCGTGATAATGGTTTTGCACCGGTAGGTTTCGTCATGGATGATCTTCAGATACTCAGGGAAAACGTCCCAGCCTTCTCTGCTTCCGCACCCCTCCTTTACCGCGTCCAACCGGTGGATGAGACCTTCAGCGCAGCCCGATATGGAAGCGAGCGGGTTGTTGATTTCATGAGCCAGCCCGGTGACCAACGTTCCAATGCTTGCCAGTTTTTCAGAATGAATCAGCTTGCGCTGGGTGTATTGTAATTTTTTATACGCCTCGCGAATCTCCAGGGTACGCGCCTCAACCTTCTCTTCAAGGGTTTTCCGTATGTCAATTAACTGCTTTGTCCTCAGATTAATAATTCTGGAAGCCCTGAGCACTACCAGAAAGAGCGCCAGAAACAATACCCCGGTTGATGAGCCGGTTATAAGGATCACCTGCTGATACGACCTGGTTGTCTGTGTATTCATGTTCGATATATCCTGGCATATCCTCAATACGCCAACCTGGTCTTTTTTAGACCCGTCGTGCGTCATTTCGTAAAAAGGATGACAGCTCTCGATGAGTGTTTCTGCGACGGGTGAATCCTGCACGCCGGATTTCCCAGCCAGTGAGAGCGAAGACGCCGCTACGCCTCGCAGGGCGGAATCCAGTTTATTGTCCGCGCCACGAGCTATGGTAAGACCCACGTGCTCGTGCTCCGTGCTATACATGATACACCCTTCGAGGTCGTACAAATACAGTTTTTTTATCTGTAACCCCCACGTCTCTTCCCTGACGATTCTGTCCAATTTTTTCAATTGCCTGCGAGTGTTTTTCAGGTCAATGAGATTGTCCTTCCTGAGAGTGGGCAGAAAAAAGTCTTTGTAAATCTCGTAGTTCAGGTGGGAAATAAAATAATGGGTGTACCCTTCGCTCTGCTTAACCAACGCCTGCCTTCCCATGCGCTGAAATATCCACCCGACGGTAAACGTCAGCACTGCAATAACAACGAAACTGGTGATGGCGTAATAAAATATCAGATTGAATTTCTGAGGATAAAGAGTTTTTTGCAATTTTGGCATAGCGCTAAAGTAGTCTTTGGTAGTCTCTTATTCTCCGCCTGTCGCGTGTAACTGCCGGATGGAGCCGCAGGTTGTAATCGCATTTATCATAAGCAAATAGACTAGCGTTGTCAAACTGATTTGCCGAAAGCAAAGGCAACGAAGGCGCGGAATACCTGCTGCACGATGCAGGACAGAGATAACGTAATATGGCCGCAACCGGAAATAATAAAAACGTGGATGGGTGGCGAGTGAAGGATGAAGGATGAAGGGTGGCAGGTGACGTTCTTTTTCGTCACACATCATGTTTTCCGCGGCGGGTTCATGCCGCGGGCTCTCCCCATCGGCGGGTTCAGATTTGCAATCTGAACCTTGGGGTTTGAGTAAGCGATAACCAGTCGAACAGTCACAACGCCCAGAAATACATAAACCCTCAGGTTCAAGTTGCAAACTTGAACCCGCGGCTGGGAACCTGCTGCGGGAAGCAAGAGGCAAGAGGCAAGATGTAAAACGCATCGTGTATCGCGCATCCTGCATCTTGCCATTGGCTGGTTCCATCGGCGGATTCAGCCCCCCATCGGCGGGTTCAGATTTGCAATCTGAACCTTGGGGTTTGAGCAAGCGATAACCAGTTGAACAATCACAACGCCCAGAAATACATAAACCCTCAGGTTCAAGTTTCAAACTTGAACCCGCAAAGGCAAGTGGCAGATGACGTTTTTTTTCGTCACACGTCATGTTTTTTCTCCTCTCCACATCCATCGCGCGCCTCCCGGCTCGCCGCAACTCTGGCGTTAGCCTGGGCTCGCGGGATTATGCCTTGACAACAATCATCGGCGGGTTCAGATTTGCAATCTGAACCTTGGGGTTTGAGCAAGCGATAACCAGTTGAACAATCACAACGCCCAGAAATACATAAACCCTCAGGTTCAAGTTGCAAACTTGAA
>Ga0209514_10008935_pt1 | contig 11207 bp, 9 predicted proteins | sample Subgrocontami58m_FD_187452 | JGI IMG/M metagenome (GOLD analysis project Ga0209514, IMG submission 187452) | Subsurface groundwater microbial communities from S. Glens Falls, New York, USA - GMW37 contaminated, 5.8 m (SPAdes) (version 3) | ecosystem: Environmental > Aquatic > Deep subsurface >...
GTGTCTGGCTTATGGCCTGGATAAAGCGGGCAAAGAACAGAAGATCATGGTCTTCGATTTCGGCGGTGGGACACTCGACGTCACCATCCTCGAAATGGGCTGGGACGAAGAGCATAAGGCAGGGACCTTTGAAGTTTTGTCCACCAACGGGGATAATCATCTCGGTGGTACGGACATGGATAACCTGCTTATTGACCATATCTGCGAACAATTCAAAAAGGAAAGCGGGATCGATCTGAAGAACGACAAGATGGCGTTTCAACGGTTGCGTGAAGCGGCCGAGAAAGCCAAAGTCGAGCTTTCCAGTACGGTTTCAACCGATATCAATCTGCCATTCATCACCGCGGACTCAAGCGGTCCCAAACACTTAACGATGGCGATCGACCGCGCCAAACTGGAAAGTTTGGTGAGTCCTTTGATCGACCGTTGCCGGGGTCCGATCAGACAGGCCGTCAAAGACGCTTCCACGAAACTCGGTGAGGACGTTAAGATCGACCGCGTCATTCTCGTCGGTGGGCCGACCCGGATGCCGATCGTGCAACAATTTGTTGAAAAAGAAGTCGGACAGAAGATCGAACGCGGTATTGACCCGATGGAATGCGTGGCGCTGGGCGCCTCCATCCAGGCCGGGATCATCAAAGGCGAGGCCAAAGAGGTCCTTTTGCTCGATGTCACGCCGCTGACGCTGGGTATTGAAACGCTGGGAGGGGTTTTCACAAAGTTGATCGATCGCAATACCACGATCCCCGTGCGTAAGAGCCAGGTTTTTTCGACCGCCGAGAACAATCAGCCTGCTGTGACCATCCGTGTTCTGCAAGGGGAGCGCCCCATGGCGGCCGACAACGCGGAGTTGGGCCGTTTCGACCTGGTCGGTCTTCCGCCGGCCCCGCGCGGCGTCCCGCAGATCGAAGTCAGCTTTGACATCGATACCAACGGGATTGTTCACGTGACGGCCAAGGATAAGGGAACGGGCAAGGAACAATCGATCAAGATCACGGCGCCGACCAAGCTTTCCCAGGAAGAGATCGATAAAATGGTCAAGGAAGCCGAGAAGTACGCTGAGCAGGACAAGAAGCGCAAGGAAAAGGTCGAGCTTGTCAACCAGGCCAACGCGATCCTTTATTCTACGGAGAAAGCTGTGGTGGATTATGGCGACAAGATCTCAGCTGCCGAAAAGTCCCAGGTGGAGAAAGAATTAAATAATCTCAAAGAGGCCATTAAAGGCGAGGATGAAGGTAAGATCAAGCAGGCTATGGAGACGCTGCAGAAATCCAGCCATAAATTGGCCGAGGAAGTTTACAAGGCCACGGCCGCTCAACAGGCTGGTGCCGGAGCTGCCGGCTCTTCTCGCGGCGGCGCCCAGCAGCATCAGCACGGTGAGGGAGCTGACCAAGATACGGCTGGTGGTGGTCAGTCTAAGGGCGATGATGATGTCATCGACGCTGATTTCAAGGCGGAAGATGATAAGAAATAATAGGGTAAGAGTAATTTAACGCAGATAAACGCAGATGCGCACGCAAATTTTCGCAGATATTTGCGATATTTGTGTGTAATTTGCGGAAATCTGCGTTAATATTTTAATAGCAATGAAAAAAGACTATTACGAAATTTTAGGCGTTGCCAAAACGGCCACTCCGCAGGAGATCAAGAAAGCCTACCGTTCGCTTGCCTTGAAGTACCATCCTGACCGCGTGCCGGAAGCGGAGAAAAAAGAAGCTGAGCTCAAATTCAAGGAGATGTCCGAGGCCTACGGTGTTTTGTCTGATCCTAAAAAGCGTCAGATGTATGATCAGTACGGTCATTCGGGGATCGATCAACAGTATACTTCCGAAGATATTTTCCGCGGGGCGGATTTCAGCGATGTTTTTGAAGGCGCGGACCTTGGGAATATCTTTGGGCAGATCTTCGGCGAAAGCGACTTGGGGGATATTTTTGGTGGCGGGGGTGGCGGCCGCCGTTCGCGTCGCTCTCAGCGGGGACGCGATATCGAATATGAAGTAGAAGTCACTTTGGAAGAAGCTTATAACGGTGTTTCTAAGAAGATCACGATCCCGCGTCATGAACATTGCACGACTTGTAATGGTTCTGGCGCGAAACCGGGAAGCAAGATGAAAACGTGCGGCCAGTGCGGCGGTCGCGGGCAGGTGGTGATGTCCAGCGGTTTTTTCCGCATGCAGCAGGCCTGTTCGGCCTGCGGTGGCCGCGGGCAGATGATCACGGAAGTTTGTCCCGAATGTCAGGGCAGGGGGCAGATGCGTGTGACGCGCAAGATCGATGTGAACATTCCCGCCGGAGTGGACAATAGTTCGCGGCTTCGGGTCAGTGGTCAGGGGGAAGTCGGCAGCGCCGGCGCTGGGGACCTGTATTTGTATATCCGTGTCCTGCCTCACGACGTTTTTGATCGGGATGGAAATAATATTCATATGAAATTGCCTGTTCATTTTGTGAAGGCCGCTTTGGGCGCGGAGGTTTCCGTCCCAACGCTTAACGGTTCGGTCGCGATGAAGATCCCGGCCGGAACGCAAAGCGGGAGGGTCTTTCGGCTTAAGGGTAAGGGTATTCCGGATGTTCATGGAGGACTCCCAGGCGATCAATATGTGCACGTGATGATCAATGTTCCAGAGCGATTGAGTGCCGAACAGCGGAAGTTGTTGGAAAAATTCGCAGAAATCAGCGGGGAAGATTCTGGCGCTTCGGGTGAGTCCATTAGTGAAAAGATCAAGAAGGTATTTAAATAATTGGAGGGAAGGGAATGCCAACTTACCAGTATGAATGCGATGCCTGCGGCCATGGATTTGAAGTCCTGCAGTCGATGGCGGATAAAAAGCTAAAAAAGTGCCCAAAATGCGGGAAATTGAAGCTGCATCGGCTCATCGGCACAGGAAGCGGTATTATTTTCAAAGGCACCGGATTTTATGAAACAGATTATAAGCGTAAAGACGCGCCTAAGTCCGAACCCTCCTCTAATCCCGCGGCCAAGACTGGTGGTCATAGCTGCGGAGGCGGCGCATGCAGCCATTAAGCGCCACGCCTGATTTGGGCGGGAAATTTCTCAGATTTTGGTTTCCTGTCTTTCTTTATTCTGGTATTATTTTTTATGCTTCTTCACGGCCGGACCTGAAGCCGACTTTGGATATAGCGCATGTCGACAAGGCCCTTCATGTCCTGGAATATTTGGTTTTTGGTTTTTTGTTAGCCAGGGCCTCTGCCCACCAGTGGCCTGAGGTAAGGATCATACAGGTGGTGACCATCTGTTCGCTGCTCTACGGGATCAGTGATGAATATCACCAGAGTTTTGTCCCCGGAAGGGACGCGGGCGTCAGCGATGTTATTGCCGATACAATAGGCGGATTTTTGGGAGTATGGATATATTTGTATCTTCAAAACAGGGTCAAGCGCCCCAAAAAGATCAGTTAGCCATGTCTAACATCAAGCCATTCCATGCGATTCGTTATAATACTGAGAAGATAAAAGACTTAGGGAAGGTGATGTGTCCGCCTTATGACGTCATTTCTTCGGAGGCCCGGGAGGATTTTGCGGCCCGCAGCTTAAACAATTTTGTACATATCATCTTGCCGAAGGATACACCTGAAGAAGACCGTTACAAACGGGCCAAGAGGATATTTTCTGATTGGCGCAGCAGCTCTGTTCTGATCCAGGATGAAAAGCCAGCCATTTATTTTTATAAACAGGAATACAAGGCCCTCGGGCAGAAATATAGCCGGCTGGGATTTATTTCTTTGATGCATTTGAGCGACGGTGAGGACTCCAAGGTCAAACCGCATGAGAACACGCACGCCCACGCCGTGGAAGACCGGTTCAAGCTCTGGCGCACTCTTAACGCCAATTTGAGTTGTATTTTTGTCTGTTATTCCGACCGGCAGAAGAAAATTGAGAAGATCTTCACGAAAAAAGTCTTGGCGCAACAGCCCTTGGTGGACATTGTCGATGACGACGGTGTCGGGCACCGGCTTTGGCGCTTGGATGACATGGCGGTCATCAGCGAGATCAACGCGTCGATCGGTGACCAGCATCTGTTCATCGCCGATGGACATCATCGCTATCGCGTGGCCCAGGAACTGCGTCGCCAGAAATTGGCGAAAATGACCGATAAACCGACCGGTGATGAGCCATTTAACTACGTTATGACCTATTTTACGAACATGGATTCCCGGGATCTGCAGATCTTGCCTATGCACCGCATCGTCAAGTCGTTTCCAACGGATCTCAGTGCCCTGGAAGAATATTTTCGCATCGACAAATTGTCCAATAAAAGCGAACTGCTTATTCCGCTGGCCCGCGCCGGGAAGAACGAGCATGCGTTTGGATTGTACACTAAAAGCGGCGTGCGGTTGTTACGTTTAAGAAACAAGCTGCTGGTGGACAAGTTCATCAAGGAAGGTTCCAGGGAGTACAAACATCTGGACGCGACGATCCTTAAATATTTTGTTTTTGACCAGGCTGGTATCAGATCAGAGGATATAATTTACACCAAAGATTTCGACGAAGTGATCGGTATGGTCGACCACGGGCAGGCGACCGCCGGCTTTATCATGAATCCCGTCCAGATCACCCAATTGCAGGCCATTGCCCTCAATGGCGAGAAAATGCCGCCCAAGACAACCTATTTTTATCCTAAAGTATTGTCAGGTTTGACGGTTTATAGTATGGATTGACCGTCGTAGACACTCCGTTACGTAAAATTAAATTATGGCTTTATTCGGCAGCAAGAAATACACGCTGGTCACGGTCAAGAAGAAGGACATCCCTGCGGGGTTGTGGATGAAGTGCCCCGACTGTGAGGCCCCTACCTACAAGAAAGAACTTGAAAATAATCTTCACGTTTGCGTCAAATGCGGTTATCACTTTTCTTTGTCCGCGCGCCAGCGCATTGATGCTTTTCTGGATGAAGGGACGTTCCAGGAAATGGACTCCAATCTTGTTTCCACGGATCCGCTGGGTTTTAAAGGCCCAAAGACTTATAAGGAAAAACTTGATGGCGATCAGAAGGCCACGGGACTTAAGGATGCCGTTATCACCGGAACAGGGTCGCTGAAAAAAAGGCCCATTGCCTTGGCCGTGACGGATTCTCAATTTATCATGGGTTCGATGGGATCCGTCGTCGGAGAAAGGATCACGCGGCTGGTGGAACACGCGACGGCGAAGCGTTTACCGGTCATTATTATTTCCGGATCCGGCGGCGGCGCTCGCATGTATGAAGGGGTATATTCGCTGATGCAGATGGCCAAAACCTGCGCGGCGTTGTCGCGTCATAATAAGGCGGGGTTACTTCACATTTCTTTTTTGACCAATCCTACGATGGCTGGCATCATGGCTTCTTTCGCGGGGATCGGCGATGTTATTATTGCCGAACCCAAGGCTTTGATCGGCTTTACCGGCCCCCGGGTCATCGAGCAGACGATCCGTCAAAAGCTGCCGGAAGGGTTCCAGCGTTCAGAATTCCTGCTGGCGCACGGGTTGATCGACATGATCATTAAACGCAAAGACAGCAGGGATGTGGTCAGTCAGATCATTGAATACACGGCGAGCGGCGGGGGCAAATAATTCGTTGCTTTTTAAGGTGTTTTTTTATAGAATGAACACTTTGTTGATCATTTCTTATTAACCATTTACGGCACTCCAATGGCGCAGATCAGCGTTCGGGATGTAAGTAAGATCTATAAAGGCGGTGTCAAAGCCGTCGACAATGTCAATTTAGGCATTGAGAACAAAGAATTCATGGTTCTCGTCGGGCCTTCTGGCTGTGGAAAGTCCACCACTTTGCGCATGATCGCGGGCCTGGAAGAGATCAGCCATGGCAAGATCTGGATCGGCAACCGCTTGGTCAATGAAGTGCCCGCCAAAGATCGCGATATCGCGATGGTCTTTCAGAATTACGCGCTTTATCCGCACATGAGCGTTTTTGAGAATATGTCTTTTGGGCTGAGACTCCGTAAATACCCTAAACATGAAATTGTCCGCCGTGTTCAGGAGGCGACCGAGATCCTGGGGATCAAGCACCTTTTGGATCGCCGGCCGCGGCAGCTCTCCGGCGGGGAACGCCAGCGCGTGGCGCTCGGCCGTGCCATTGTGCGCAAACCGCAGGCTTTTTTATTTGATGAGCCTTTAAGCAACCTTGACGCCAAATTGCGCGTGCAGATGCGCACCGAGATCCATAAATTGCGTTTGCGGCTTCAGACAACATTTGTTTATGTTACCCACGATCAGACCGAGGCCATGACGCTCGGTGACCGGATCGTGGTCATGAAAGACGGCAAAGTGCAGCAGTGCGCCGACCCCATGACCATTTACGACAAGCCGGCCAATAAATTCGTGGCCAGTTTTATCGGTTCCCCGCCGATCAATCTGATGCAGGGACGCATCATCAAGAAGGAACGCAAATACTATTTTGACGAAGGTAAATTCCAGGTCAAATTGGTCGAAGATATGCACGGTGTCATGGCCGCGTATGAAGGAAAAGAAGTGATCCTCGGGGTCCGCGCCGAGGACATTTATGACAAGCTTTTTGTTTCGGAAGCCTCACCTGAGAATACCATCCGCGCGGCCTGCGAAGTTGTTGAACCGCTGGGGTCAGAAGTTTATTTGTACTTGAATTCGGGAAAAAATACGTTCATCGCGCGTGTTGGTGCTCATAACAGACCGGAAGTCAACCGGGACATGGATCTTGTATTGGACATGAGCAAGGTGCACTTTTTTGACCGAGAAACCGAAAAAACCATCGTATAATTTCTGTTTTTTTCTTACTGTCGCTTTAATCCCCGTCCTCATCGTATTTTTTGTCTACGCGATCTTTTACGAATCTACGTTCTTTATTTTTCTTGCCATCGGCCTGGCCGCCATCCTGTTTTTTTTGTTCCCGCTTTATTTCGGATTAAATAAAAAACAGGCGGAGATCGTCCTGCAGAGCCAGAACCTCGAAGAAAAGCGGAATCTGGTCGAAGCTGAGATCAAGGAAGAAAAGTTGTTCATCGATTCTCTGCGCGAGAAGATCGCTCTTTACGGTGAGCTCAAAGTGCTCACCGAGCGTTTGAGCCAGTGCCTTTCCCTCAACGATACTTCATCGGCCCTTTCTAAAGAGGTCAACAAACTTTTTTGGAAAAAGGACCGAACGATGATTCTTTATTTATTTCATTCCAAGACCGGAGAACTGGGCATTTCTTCTTCACATAAAGGCGAAATGCGCGTCAACATTAAATCGAAGAAGGGGGACCTTTTTGATCAATCGGTCGTGCGCACCATGCAACCGTTGTTGATCGAAGATACCAAAAGAGATTACCGTTTTGATGAAGCAAAAATGGCCGGGGAAGAGACGCGCCCCGTCCGCTCTTTGATCAGCGCGCCTTTGATGATAGGCAAGAAAACCCTGGGGATCCTTCGCGTGGACAGCCCTCATGAAAATAATTTTACGACGGAAGACCTGCGGTTTTTGACCACCATCGCCGACGTGGGAGCGGTCGCCATCGAGAACGCGCAATTGTACGAACGCCTGGAGCAGTTGGCCATCAAGGACAGTTTGACCGGTCTTTATTTACGGCGGTATCTGCTGGAACGCCTTACGGTCGAAGTCAGCCGGCAGATCCGCCGCAAGGGTGAGCTTTCCTTTCTTATGTTCGATCTGGACAAGTTCAAACAATACAACGACAAGTTCGGGCACGTGGCCGGAGATATTGTTTTGCGCGCGGTGGGGATGATCCTGAGCGATTTTTTCCGTCAGCCTGGCGATCTTGTTTGCCGTTACGGCGGTGAGGAATTTTGTGTCCTGATGCCGGATTGCCCGAAGACCAAGGCTGCCGAACTGGCGGAGGCATTACGGAGAAGAATCGCGGAGCAAACGATCATTCTCCGCCGGGAGAAAACTAGAATAACCGTTTCGATCGGGGTCGCCTCGTTCCCGAAAGACGCGATCAATCCCAAAGAGTTGATCCATAAAGCGGACCTGGCCCTTTATCAGGCGAAAGAAAAGGGCCGAAACCAGGTGTGTGTCGCATGATGATCATGATGCCATTGGCCATGGTGACCTATGTCGCGTTGGCCGCGTGCTGCGCCCGGAAAGTCGCCAAGGCCATGGAGCTCAAGCAGCAGGACAAAATCCTCGAAGAGAGCGCGCGCTCACAGCGGCTGGTCAACCAGAAAGAATCGCTCTACGTGGAACGGTTACGCTTGGAAAATGAGGTGTTGGAGATATTGACGCTCTATGAGATCGTCAAAGAGATCACCCAGAGCCTGAGCGAGAAGGAGGCCTTTGATATTTTTAAGAGCAAGCTGAGCGACCATGTCAGCTTTTCAGAGTGTTTGCTGGTGCATCCGCTCTGCGATGAGATCAATGATTATAAGAAATCGATGGATTATTTTCTTTTCGCGCTTCAGGGGAAAACCGGGAAGATCGGTTATCTGGTCGTCAAGGGGATGCCGCAGGAACATCATGAAAAATTCACGATCCTTGGGTCTCAGTTCGCCCTGGCTTTGCGGCGCATCAAACTTTATCGCGAGATCGAGCGTATCGCGATCACCGACAGCCTTACTGAATTGCATACGCGCCGTTACGCGACCGAGCGTTTTCAGGAAGAATTGAAACGTTCGCAGGCGCGCGGCATGAAACTCTCGTTTTTGATGATCGATGTCGACCATTTCAAGACCTTCAACGACCAGCACGGACATCTGATGGGCGACCAGATTCTCCGCGAAGCGGGCAAGATGGTCCGGGAGAGCACCCGCGAGATCGATATCGCGGGGCGTTTTGGCGGGGAGGAATTTTGCGTGATCCTGCCGGACACTGACCGGGCCGGGGCGCGCTATGCCGCGGAGCGTATCCGTCAGGCGGTGGAATCCAGCTCCATCAAGGCCTATGACGCCGAGGTCAAGATCACCATGAGCCTGGGTGTCGCCACCTATCCCGAAGACGGGAACCAGATGGACGAATTGATCGATAAGGCCGATTGGGCGCTCTACCGCGCCAAACGTGAGGGCAGGAACCGCGTTTGTTCCTTCGGTATTTATGATTGATTTCAGCTTGAATCCCGCACCCTGTTCATGTACAATGTCTCCATTCTAATATTATTATTATAAGGATGGATATGCGGTTGTGCACCATTGGGGTCGATGTCGGAGGAACGAATATCAAGTTGGGACTGGTTGCTCCTTCCGGGAAGATCATAGCTAAAACTAGTTTAGTAACAAAGAGTTATGTCCGTCATCCCCGCCAGTTGATCGACGCTCTTGAGGCAGCGATCCGTGACATCATCCAGGAGAACAATAAGACCATAAAGGACATCGCCGGTATTGGTATCGGCGTGCCGGGTTTGGTCGACGTTTCCAAAGGAAACGTCATTTTTATGCCGAATGTCCCGGGATGGAAAAATATTCCACTGCGTAAGATCCTTCAAGGCAAGTTGAGGCTTCCCGTTCTGATGGATAATGACGTGAATTTGATCGCTCTGGGGGAATGGAAACTAGGTGCCGGAAAGGGATGCAAGAATTTGATCTGTATCACATTGGGAACAGGTGTCGGCGGCGGACTGGTTCTTGATGGGGCTCTTTACCGCGGGGAAGGTTTTGTTGCCGGTGAGATCGGGCACATTCCGCTTAATGAAGATGGTCCGGCGTGCAATTGCGGCGGGGTAGGGTGTTTTGAACGTTACGTGGGGAATCGGACTCTGATGGCCAAGGCGGCGAAGATGTTCCATAAGAAGGATATCCGGATCGAGGACGTGTTCGCGCTGGCCAGCCGCGGCAATGTCCGCGCTATCGCCTTCTGGCGGGAGACCGCCACGCATATCGGGAATGCCCTCGTAGGGGTCATCAACCTGCTTAATCCGCGGTTGATCATTATTGGAGGCGGGGTCGCCAATAATTACAAGTTTATGGAAAAGACGATCCGGAAAGTTATCCAGCAACGTGCGCTGAAGGTCCAGCGCGATATGGTCAGGATCGTCCGTGCAAAGCTGGGTGATGAAGCCGGCATCCTCGGCGCGCATATTTTGGTAAAGGAATCTATCCTTGGACGCTAATATGATGAACATCGGCCAAAGGATGATCCACCTCTGGCGGAAGAAAGCGGGAGTTGTGCTGGTTATGATGATCGCAAGCATCCCCGTTTTTATTTTTGATCTCGCGGTGGCGCAAGAAACTCAGCCGGTCACGGTGCAGTCTAATGAGACCCTTCCCGTGGAAACCCCACCGGAGGAATCTAAACCTGCAGCCGGGCCGACCACTTCTGTTGAACTCAACGGGGATACCATCGAATATTCGATGAATGGCAACAAGGTCACCGCCGAAGGCAACGTTGTGATCTTCTATAAAGATGTGACTTTGACCTGTGATTATCTGGAGTTTTCGCGGGACACCAGCATCGCGCACGCCAAGGGAAATGTGCGCCTGCTTAAGGGGGGCGATAGCGAAATTTCCGGCGAAGAAATGACTTTTAATTTCACGACCATGAACGGCGATTTCGCACCGGCAGCGATATTTGCGAATCCCTATTACGGTAAAGGCGAACAGGTGACCAAAGTCGACGCGAACCATATCCACATGAAAAACGGCTATATCACCACCTGCGATCACGATCAACCGCATTTTTTTATGCGCTCCCGTACGTTGGACATTTATCCCAAAGACAAGCTGATAGCCCGTAAGGTATGCATGAAAGTGGGCGGTGTCCCGTTGTTTTATCTTCCCAAGATGACGCAGGACCTGAGGGGGAAAAAGCCGTTGTTTATCTTCACGCCCGGGTATGACAAGGAATGGGGGATGTTCTTGTTGACTTCCATGCGGTATGAATTGAATCCCAATCTCAAAGGGTTCCTGCATTTAGACGCCAGGGAAAAGAAAGACATCGCGGAAGGGCTTGACCTTAACTACAAGACGCCTAATACGGGTTCCGGATCGGTCAGGCTCTATTATATGAATGAGCGTAATATTACTTCAAAACATTTTTTCCAGGAACGTCCCAGCCCGACCATTGAGCGCGAGCGCTTTAAGGCGGAATGGCGGCACAAGTGGGACATCGACCAAAAGACCAACGCGATCCTGCAGTATTACAAATTAAGTGACGCCACCTTCTTGAAAGAATACTTTGAGCGGGAATTTGACAAAGACGGATCACCGGACACGTTCTTTCTTTTGACCAAGAATTTTTACGGCGGGGCTGTCAACTTCCGGACCGATAAACGCGTCAATCGATTTGAGGG